>WNGE01002028.1_pt1 | contig 25215 bp, 26 predicted proteins | sample 5400651 | NCBI WGS metagenome assembly WNGE01 (sample SAMN13153370, study PRJNA577476) | soil metagenome | isolation source: 60 cm soil or saprolite under grassland replicate 2 | place: USA:California | collected 2016-06-15
GCGGGCGCTCCGGGACTTCACCGTTCCCTCGGGGAGGCTCAGCGCTTCGGCGACCTCGTGCTCCGAAAGGCCGGCGAAGAAGCGAAGCGCGATCACCGTTCGCTGATCCTCCGGCAGCTCGTTCACCGCCGCGAGCAAGGCGTTGCGCACTTCTGCCGAGAGCAGCGACGCCTCGGGGGACGGGGCCGCGTCCCCCGAGGGTTGCTCGGTCGCCGCCCGCAGCGCGAGGTGCGCCCGCCGGCCGGCAGAGCGGCGGCGGTTGCGGGCCTCGTTGGCGACGATCTGCAGCAGCCAGGGACGAAAAGGCGCGCCTTCGCGGAACCGCCCGAGTGCGCGCCACGCTTTGACGAATGCGTCCTGCGCGGCGTCCTCCGCGTCGGCGGCGTTGCCGGCGATCACGTAGGCGGTGCGGAAGGCGATGCCCTGGTGTGCGTACACGAGCTCCTCGTAGGCGTGAGTGTCGCCGCGCTTCGCGCGGCCGATCAGGTCGGATTCGTCGAGTGGTCGGCCCACCACCGCCTGCTTCTACACCGTTCGCGCGTCCCGAGTTCCCACAGCGCGTGCCCGCGGTCTACGCTGAACCCATGCCGAAGCTGGTGGGGCTGAACCACATCGCGCTCGAGGTCGACGACATCGACGAGGCACTCGCCTTCTGGGAGTCGATCTTCGGGCCGCTGCAGCTGCGGGGCCGAGGCAAGCAGATGGCGTTCATCGACATGGGCGACCAGTTCTTGGCGCTGGGGCGCGGGCGCACGCAGCCGCCGGACGAGCACCGCCACTTCGGCCTGGTCGTCGACGACAAGGAAGCGGTGCGTGCGCGACTACGCGAGCTCGGCATCCCGGTGTCGTCCGGCCGCGGCCTCGACTTCCGCGATCCGTGGGGCAACCTGATCCAGATCGTCGACTATCGCGACGTCCAGTTCACGAAGACGGACAACGTGCTGCGCGCGATGGGACTGGACGGCCTCGAGAAGTCTGAGTCTGCACTCGCGGAGCTACGCGCCAAAGGCATCTCGCACTGACCAAGTAGGCCAAGGCCGACAATTACACGGCCTGGTGTCAGACACCGTGACGGAAGTGTGACGAAGTTTCCCCAGGTCGGACGGGAACCCGCAGCGCGCCACGAACGACTCGCGTCCAACTACGTCAACGTCCTGGTGTCGGACACCGTGCCGGAAATGTGACGCCGCTACGCGCGGATGTAGACCGGCGTGCCGAGCGGCAGGATTCGCGCCAGCCGGCGGACGGCGGCGTTGCGCAGCCTGATGCAGCCGTGACTGACGTTCGAGCCGATCAGTCCCGGCTGGTTCGTCCCGTGCAGGCCGACACGGCCGTCGCCGCCCGCGAATCGCTTCAGCACGTTCGAGTGCGCCGACAGTCCGAACGAGAACGGGCCGTACGAGCCGTTCGGACTGTTCGGCTTCAGCAGCTCGACGATGTAGTACAAGCCGCGCGGAGTCGGCGTCGAGCTCGTCCCGACCGCGACCGGATAGCGCGCCACCAGGCGGTCACCGCGCCACAGCCGCAGCTGATGACTCCGTAGCCGGATGACCAGTCGGTACCCGTTCGTGTACACGCGCACGGCGCGCCTGCGCACCCAGCCCTGACTTTCGTTCGGACGAGTCGGCAAGAACACGCGCACCCACTCGCCCTTCGTCGCACGCACGAGAAACGTTCGCTGCGTGCCGTTCTCGTCACGCCGTCCGAGCACGAGCGCGGCACGCTTCGCCCGCGGCGAGCGATAGACGGCGATGCGCCGGACGCGGACGTGCGCGACCTCGGTCATCCCGTCCGGCCGCCACGGCAGCACACGCGTCGGCGCCCGCCGCTTCGACCCGTGCTGAGCACGTGCCGGCCGTGACGGCCCAACCCGCGGCCGCGCAGACGGCGACGGCGGCTGCGCAACCTTCTTCACCTTCGTCGCAGCCGCCGGACGCGCCTGCTTCTGCGCGGTCGCAGGCGGGGGCTTCTCAGCAGCCCGATGCACCGAAGAGCCGCCGGCGCAACCGGCGGCCAGGACCGGGACGAGAATCCAGCTAGCTGCTCGAGCTGTCACCAACGGCTACCCAGTGAACTTCGGCTCGCCCTTCGTGGGCGTCGCGGCCGGTGCGGTCCCGCCACCACCACCGCCACCGCTCTCCGTGGTCGTCGTCTCGGTGGATGTGGTGTTGGTGGACGTCGAGCCGGTCGAGCCCGTCGTCGAAGTGTCAGGAGTCGTCGTCGTGATCGTCGTCACCACGGTCGAGCTGCCGGTCGTGATCGTCGTGACGATCGTGGTCGTCGCGTCCGCGCGGAACGGCGCCGCTCCAGCCGTGAATGCGGCCGTCGCCGCACCGAGCGTGATCAACGCCGCGAACGCGGCCCCCCAGATCGCGTACTTCCTGTACTGCCTCCTCATACCCCCTCCTCTCGTTCCTGGGCCTGAAAAAGAAGGCTTACCCAGCCGCCAAATAGGTATTCCCCATCGAGTATCCGCGCGTATACTCGGGCGGGATGAGCGGCTCGACCGACGCGGCCATCGACGTCGCCTCCCGCTTCCTCGAGAACCTGGAGTCGGTCATCCGGGGCAAGCACGAGGAGATCAAGCTCGTCCTCGCCGCACTCGCCTGCAAGGGCCATGTCCTCTTCGAAGACGTGCCGGGCACCGCCAAGACCGTCCTCGCAAGGGCGATCGCGCGCAGCGTCGAGGGCGCAAAGCACGCCCGGATCCAGTGCACGCCGGATCTGCAGCCGACGGACGTGACGGGCCTCTCCGTCTACAACCAGCACACGCGCGACTTCGAGTTCCGCCCCGGGCCGATCTTCGCCAACACCGTGCTCGTCGACGAGATCAACCGCGCGATGCCGAAGACGCAGTCCGCCCTGCTCGAGGCGATGGCCGAGCAACAGGTCACGGTGGACGGCGTCACCCGGCCGCTGATCCAGCCCTTCATCCTGCTCGCGACCGAGAACCCCGTCGAGTACGAAGGGACGTTCCCGCTGCCGGAAGCGCAACTCGACCGCTTCTTCGTCAAGACAGCACTCGGCTATCCGAGCCTGGAGGACGAGTTCCAGATCGTGCTCGACCAGCAGGCCGAGCACCATCCGCTCGCCGGCGTCGGCGCGGTCGTCAGCACGGCCGAGGTGACGCAACTGCAGGACGCGGTGCGCGCGGTCTACGTCGACGAGTTGCTGCGCCGCTGGATCGTCGAGCTCGTCCGCTCGACACGTGAGGTCGAGATGTGCGCCATCGGCGCATCGGTGCGCGGAACGCTCGCGCTCGAACGCGCGGCGCGCGCCTGGGCGCTCCTCGACGGGCGCGAGTTCGTGGTCTCCGACGACGTCGAGCACCTCTTCCTGCCGGTGATCGCGCATCGCGTCGGGTTCCGCCCTGCCTTCCGCGCGCAGGCGCGCAGGACGGGCTGGGACGACGCGCTCGCGGACTTCAGGGATGCCTGCCTGCGACTCGTCCCCGCGCCGGAGGTACGGCGCGGCCAGCCCGCGTAGGAGCTCCTCCTGCCCGACGTGACGTTCGAGCTCGTCCCGCGGGGTCGGATCGTGGGACTCGCGTTCGGCGCGATGCGGAGCGCACGCCGGGGCGCCGGCTCGGACGTCGCCGGCTCGCGGCGATACGTCCCCGGGGACGACGTGAAGGCGATCGACTGGGGCGCGTCGGCGCGGCTTTCCTCGGCGCGCAGCTCCGACGACTTCATCCTGCGCGAGCGCTTTGCGGAGGAGGCGCCGCGCGTCGTGGTCGTCTGCGACCGCCGGCCCGAGATGCAGCTCTTCCCGCGCGGTTTCCCGTGGCTGCGGAAGGTCGATGCGCAGCGCGCTGCGATCGAACTGATCAGGGCGAGCGCGATCGAGGCGCACGGTTTCCTCGGCTACCTCGACTTCGGCGAGAGCGGCGACGAGCCGTTCTGGCTGCCACCGCAGTCGCAGTCGCTGTGGGAGTACCAGGATCGCGAAGCCGAGGGCGCACCGTTTCGAGCGCCCGAGTCCAACGTGGAGCATGCGTTCGACTTCCTGATGTCGCACCCGCGCTCGGTTCCCGCCGGCACCTTCGTGTTCGTGCTCTCCGACTTTCTCGTTCCGCCGCCCGCGGAAACGTGGTTGCGCGCACTCGAGCAACGCTGGGACGTGATTCCGGTCGTGCTGCAGGACCCGCTGTGGGAGCGCAGCTTTCCCGACCTCGACGGCTTCGTCGTCGAACTCGCAGACGTCGGCGGCCGGTCGCAGCACGTGCGCCTACGACGGCGCGAGGTCGCAGAGCGGCGACGCACGAACGAGACACGCTGGGAGAAGCTGGTCGACGATTTCGCGCGCGCATCCCTGGAGCCGGTCGTGATCGACTCGAGCGAAGAGAGCGAGATCCTGCGCGCGTTCCTCGACTGGGCTGAGACACGGCAGGAGGGCGACGGCCGAGCATGGTGAAGCTCGTCGTCCTCCTCGGCGTCGCCGCCGCGTCACTCGCCGCCGCGTCACTCGCCGCCGCGTCGAGCGCCGGCGCAGCCAACCGCCCCATCGACCTCGTGACGGCGGTGTCGCCGGGCCCGCACTTCTTCGGCGACCCGATCCACACCGACGTGGACATCCTGATCGACACGAAGCGCGTGGATCCGAAGGCGGTCCGCCTCGACACGAAGTTCGATCCCTACACGCGCCTTGCGCGGCCACAACGCATCAGGTCCGACGACGGCTCGACCACGCGGCTGCGCTACCTCTACCTGCTCACCTGCGACACGTTCGTGTGCCTCACGGGCGACAAGACGGAGCGGACGATCCACTTCGCTCCGGCCACGATCCGTTATCGCGATCGTCACGGCAAGGAAGCGAAGATGACGGCGAGGTGGCCGCGCTTCCGGTTCGTCTCCCGCTTCGGCGGCCCGCGCTACCTGCCGCAGACGGCGTCGGAAGTGCAGCGAGGGATCCAGTATTCGGGCGACCCGATCGTGCGGCTGTTCGCGAGCATCCGCGCCCCCACCCCGTCCTATCGGCTGAGCCCGGTGGTCTTCGCGGTGCTCCTCTTCGCCGTAGCGCTCACGGCGCTGCTGGCGGCAGGGACATTCGCGAGACCCCTGTACGCGCTCATGCGGCGGAAAGAGGTCGACGGCGGGCCAGAGCTCACGCCGCTCGAGCGGGCACTCGCCGCCGTCGACGCTGCGACACGCCGGCAACCAGGCAGCGCGGAGCACCGTGAAGCTCTCGCCTGGCTCGGTCGCGAGCTTCGCCGAACGAATCTGACCGACCTCGTCGGACGAGCCCGACGCCTCGCCTGGTCCGAACAGCCGCCGACCGCCCACGACTCACGTGAGCTCGCTGCGGATGTCGAAGCCGGCCGGAGGGACGGAGCCTGATGGCCGCCGGGTCGCTTCCGCTCGCCGACGCCTCCGCACTATGGCAGTACGCACGGCGGACCCGCCTCGTACGGCTCGGCCTCGGCTTCGCATTGCTGGGCCTGTTCGCCGCCGCCGTCTACTCGGCGTTCCACTTGCACACGCGCGCGACGAGCTACTTTGCGCAGGGCGGCAGAGGCATTCTCGTCATGGATCTCTCGGCCAGCGTCGACCCGCGCGCGAACCAGCGGCTGAGGACGCTGATGCGAACGCTCGCAAACAGCGACCAGCGTCTCGGCCTGGTCGCGTTCGAGGAGCAGACCTACGAGCTCCTCCCGCCGGGGACGAGGGGCGACGAGATCCGTCCGATGCTTCGCTTCTTCGGTACCTCGAGCCCGTCGTTCAGGCAGGAGACGCCCTGGTCGGTCTCGTTCCTCGGCGGGACGAACATCGGCCTTGGCCTGCGGCTCGCGCGCCAGGTCGCCGAGCGAAACGGAGCGGGCTCGGTTCTCCTCGTCAGCGACCTTCAGGACTCCACCTCCGACCTGCCGCTGCTCGCCGACGAGATCGGCCAGTACCGCACCGAGGGTCTGCGGTTGCGTGTGCTGCCGATGTTCCCGCCGCCGGGCAGCCTCGCTCTCTTCACGAGCCTCGCGGGCAAGAATGCAATCGTGGACGAGCGCGTTCTGGGAGAGAACGCGGCCGTCGCGCAGCGCCAGAGTGTCGTGTCAGCGTTTCCGGGCTGGGTCTTCCTGCTTGCCACAGGCCTACTGCTCGCGCTGGCGGTAAACGAATATGTCGGCCGCAGGCTCGAATGGAGCCCGTCATGAGCCGCCGCGCCCTCGTCATTCGCGCCGCAGCCGCGGCGTTCTTCGTGTGGATCGGCGTCCTGTCGATGCTCGCTGCACGAGACGTGCTCGCGTGGCGCCATCAGACCGCGCACGCAGACGTCGCCGTCGCGTCGTTCTCCCCCGATCTCGGCGTCTGGCGGCCGCACACGTGGTTGCCCGCGGGGTTGTCGGAATGGCTGGTCGGCGCGGGCGACGACGTCGAGTTCGGACAGACGCTCCAGCGCTTCCAGCTCTTCCGCGGCCATCAGCAGTGGGGACTGTTCGTGCTCAACGTGTCCGCCGGCCCGACCGAGCTTGCCCACCGCACGCTCGAGCTGGCTCAGCTGGAGTTCAAGCTCGATCAGATCGCCCGCAGCTCGCGCAGCGCCGAGTTGCGCTCGCGCGCGCGACAGCTTCACGGGATCCTGCTCTTCCAGCACTTGATCCTCCAAGCCGGGGATGCGAAGACGACACTCGAGCGGACGATCGCGGACTTCACGGAGGCGGTTCGGCTGGATCCGGGCAACGCGACGGCCAAGTACGACCTCGAAGGGCTGCTCTACCTCTACAAGCCGCTCTCGAACGGCGAGCCGCCGCCGCTCAAAAGGCAGACGGCGACCACCGGCCCCGACAGCGGCGGCGGTGGCAGTCCGGGCTCGAGTGCGGGAGCGGGCGGCTTCTAGGTGTCGCTCACGTTCGTCACACCGCTCGGCGCCCTCATCGCACTCGTCGTCCTGATCCCGCTCGCCGTGCTCGTCGTCGAGGAGCGCCGACTTGGCGCCCTCTGCGAGAAGCTGGGCCTGCGACCTCCCACGTGGCGCCCGTCGCTCGAGGTCGGCGTGGCGCTGATTGTCCTCGTCGCCGTGCTGGCGCTCGCGCTGGCTCAGCCCGTCGTCGGCAACCACACCACGAGGAAGGGACGCGCCGACGCAGAGGCGTTCTTCGTCTTCGACGTCTCTCGCTCGATGGCCGCGCGTACCGCCGACTCGCCGACCCGATTCGACCAGGCCCGGCGGGACGCCAAGGTGTTGCGCGCCCGGCTCGGCAACCTCCCAGTCGGCGTGGCCTCACTCACCGACCGCGTGCTTCCCCATCTCTTCCCGTCCGTCAGCGTCAACGCGTTCAACGCGACGCTGGACGAGTCGCTGGCGATCGACCGGCCGACGATGTCGCTTGCCTACGGCGACGCGCTGGGAACGAAGATCGGCGCCCTCGCCGACCTCGTCACGGGCAACTACTACGAGGCCGCCGCGAAGAAACGGGTCGCCATCGTCTTCACAGACGGCGAGACGCTGAAGGAGCGCCTGTCGATCCTGCCCGCACGCTTCAAGGACGGGAACGTTCACGTCTTCTTCTTCCGCTACTGGCGCCCGGACCAGCGCGTCTACAATGCGGCCGGCCAGATCGATCCGGCCTACCTGCCTGATCCGAGCACGACACCGATTCTCGACGGGCTGGCCCAGTCGATCTCGTCGAAGGTGTTCGAGCCCGGGCAGGTGGGCCAGGCAGCGGCCGCGGTGCGCGCGGTGATCGGCAAGGGCCCGACGAGGGCACGGGGACGTGAGCTCAACTCGTTCCTGCTCGCCCCGTACGTGCTCCTCTTCGCCATCGTGCCCCTCGGCTTCCTGCTCTTCCGGCGGAACTTCCCGCGCTCGCCGAGCCTCGCCTAGCTGCGGGCCCGCACGAGGATCTGCTGCACCACTTCGGACTTGGCGTCCGCGTAGTTCTGGACGTACTTCCATTCCTTCGCGGCGAGCTCGCGCTTCGTGCGCCTGTACAGCTCACGATCGTCGTCGTTCGTGCGCAACCAGTCCCGGAAGAGGAGCATCTTCTCGATCTCCTCGCAGCCGGCGGCGAAGACGTGCAGATTCACAGGCGGGTCGTATCCCCTGAGCATCCGGTGCTCGTACCAGTCGGGCTCGCGCACACGCAAGACGTAGCCGAGGGCTTCGAGCGGCGGAACGTACGCCGCCTCGTCGGTCGTGTCGGCGACGACCAGGTTGATGTCGATCAGCGGCTTCGCTGCGAGACCCGGCACCGAGGTCGAGCCGACGTGATCGAGCTGCAAGACGGCGTCGCCGAGCGCGCCGCGGATCTGGTCCGCCACCCGCGCGAACCAGTTCGGCCACTCGGGGTCGTACTCGGCGACCACGACCTCCCGGTAGGTCAGCGGCGGTTCGCCGACCGTGGCCGCAAGAATCTGCTCGTCGTCCATGCTCCTAGAGGACGGCGGCCTCGCCGAGCAACGCCTTCGCCTCGGCGAAGAAGTCCGCCACCGGCTTGACCTTGTACTGTGGCCCGAGCACGAACTGCTTCGTCCCTTCGGACATCTCGAGCAACAGGTTCACGCGCGAGTCGCCGGGAAAATCCTTGACGAGGAGCGCGAGATCGCGGACGACGCCGGCACGCGCCACCCGCGCGTCGATCCTGATCGTCACCTCTTTCCGCTCGGCGACGGCTTCGAACGGCGCCACTTCCATCGCCAGCAGCTTCGTCTCGCCCTCTTGCTTGTGGTCGATGCGGCCCTTCACGATCAGGATGCGATCCATCACGCAGAGCTCGCGCGAGTGGGCGTACACCGAGTTGAAGACGACGACCTCCGCCCCACCCGTGACGTCGTCGAGGCGCATGAAGACCATCGGCTCGCCCTTCTTCGTCGTCAGGTGCTTCAGCGCCGACACGATTCCGCCAACCGTCACCGTCTCGCCGTCGCGGCGCCGCTCGACGTCCGCCAGCGCGCAGTCGGTCTTCCGCCGCAGCTGGTCGCGCACCGAATGCAGCGGATGCTCCGACACGTAGAGGCCGAGGACTTCCTTCTCCAGCCGCAGCAGCTCGCCCTTCTCGAACTCCTCCGTGCCGATCGGGACGTCCTCGAGCTTCTCTTCCCCACCGAAGAGCGAGCTCTGTCCGAGCAGACGGTCCGACTGCGCCCGCGCCCCGCGCGACAGGGCCGACTCCAACGCATCGAGCATCCCCCTCCGCGTTGCGCCCGTCGAATCCAGCGCACCGCACTTCACCAGCGACTCGAGCGCGCGCTTGTTCGACGCCTGCGGATCGACGCGCTCGCAGAACTCCCAGATCGACCCGAAGCCGCCGCTCTCTTCCCGCGCGCGGATGATCGCGCGCGCCGCAGGCTCGCCGACGTTCTTCACGGCCGACAGCCCAAAGCGGATCTTCCCTTCGACGACCGCGAAATCCAGCTGCGACTCGTTCACATCGGGCGGCAGCACCTCGATGCCCATCTCGTCGCAGGCATTGACGTAGAAGGGCACGCGGTCCTTCGTGCTCATCACGGAGGAGATCAGCGAGGCCATGTACTCGCGTGAGTGGTGTGCGCGCATGTACGCGGTCCGGAAGGCGACCAAGGCATAGCACGCGGCATGGGACTTGTTGAACGAGTAGTCCTTCGACGCCTCGAGGTCGTTCCAAAGCTGGTTCGCGACAGACGGTGTAACACCGTTCCTTGCACACCCCTCGAGGAACTTGTCCTTGAGGGACGCCATGAGCTTGTGGATCTTCTTGCCGATCGCCTTGCGCAGGTCGTCCGCTTCTGCAGGCGAGAAGCCGGCGAGCTGCTTCGCGATCTCCATACTTTGCTCTTGAAATATGGAAATCCCGAAGGTCGAATCCAGGATCGGCTTCAGGCGCTTGTCGATGTAGGTCACAGGCTCCTGGCCGTTTTTTCGGCGTGCGTAGACGGGGATGTACTGCATGGGCCCTGGCCGGTAGAGCGCGACGAGCGCGATCAGGTCTTCGAACACGGTCGGCTTCACCTGTCTTAGCGCTTCGCGCATGCCCGACGACTCGAACTGGAACACGCCCGTCGCCTCGCCCTTGGCGAGCATGGCGTAGACCTTTTTGTCGTCGAGCGGCAACTTCCCGTAGTCGAGCCCGTTGCCGACCAGGTTCTTCGCCTTGTCGAGCACGTCGAGGTTGCGCAGGCCGAGGAAGTCCATTTTCAACAAGCCGAGCGCTTCGACGTCGCCCATCGCGAACTGCGTCACGACCTCCTGATCCGGCCCCTTTTGCTGTAGCGGCACGTACTCGGTCAGCGGCTTGTCTCCGATCACGACGCCGGCCGCATGAATCGAGTCGGCGCGCACGAGCCCTTCGAGCGGCTGCGCAAGGTCGACGATCTCCCGCGCAACTGGATCCGCGTCGTATTGCACCTTTAACTCCTGGCCCGGCGCGAGACAGGCGTCCAAAGTCTGCCCCGGCCCTTCGGGAATCGACTTCGCGATCTTGTCGACCACGCCGTAGGGAACCTCGAGCACGCGTCCCGCGTCACGGACGGCGGCGCGTGCGGCCATCGTGGAGAACGTGATTATCTGCGCGACGCGGTCGCGCCCGTACTTCTCGGCGACGTAGTTGATGACGCGGTCGCGTCCTTCGACGGCGAAGTCGATGTCCATGTCCGGCATCGACTTGCGTCCCGGGTTGAGGAACCGTTCGAAGAGCAGGTCGTACTTGATCGGATCGATGTCGGTGATCTCGAGGCAGTAAGCGACGAGACTTCCGGCCGCCGAGCCGCGCCCCGGCCCGACCTGGATGCCGTTGCGCTTCGCGAACGCGATGAAGTCCCAGACGATCAGGAAATAGTCGGCGAAGCCCATTTCGCGGATCGTCTTGAGCTCGAACTTGAGCCGGTCGCTGAGCTCGTCGGTCGTGTTTTCGTAGCGCTTTTGCAGGCCTTTCTCGGTCAACTCGACGAGGTAGTCGAAGCTGTCGCGCTCGTCGGGCGTCGGGAACTTCGGCAGCAGGATCCCGCCGAGCTCCATCGTGACGTTGCAGCGTTCGGCCACCTCGAGCGTGCGACGGAGCGCGTGCTCGTAGCCGGGGAAGTCGGCCGCCATCTCCTCCGGTGACTTGAAGTAGAAGTGGTCGGTGTCGAACTTCCAGCGCTGCGGGTTCTTGAGCGAGTCGCCGGACTGGATGCAGAGCAGCGCCTCGTGCGCGCGCGCATCCTCGTGCTTGAGGTAGTGGACGTCGCCGGTCGCGACGAGTCCGAGCCCTGTTCCTTCGGCCATCTTCGCAAGCAGCGGATTAATTCGTTGCTGCGGCTCGAGGTGCGCGTTCTGCATCTCGACGTAGGTCGAGTCCTGGCCGAAGATCTGGACGAGCCGGTCGAGCTCGGCGGCCGCGTCGGCGGGCCGGGCCTCCTCGAGCGCCTTGCTGACGCGTCCAGAGAGGCAGCCGGAGAGCGCGATCAGCCCTTTCGAGTGGGCCTGGAGGAGCTCCCAGTCGACGCGCGGCTTGTAGTAGTAGCCCTCGAGGTAGCCGGCGGAGGCGAGCTTGATCAGGTTGGAATAGCCGGCGTTGTCCTCGGCGAGCAGCGTGAGGTGCGCGTTCCCTTTGGTCTGGGCGCGGCGGTCGTCGCAGACGTAGATCTCGCAGCCGAGAATCGGCTTGACCCCGTGCTTCCCCGCCTCCCGGTAGAGCTCGACGGCGCCCGCGAGGGAGCCGTGGTCGGTGAGCCCGACGGCGGGCATCTCGAACTCAGCGGCGCGGGCCGCGAGCGCGGGAATGCGGCAGGCCCCATCGAGGATCGAGAACTCGGAGTGGACGTGAAGGTGGACGAAGGGCGATTCGGGCACGGGAACGTGATTCTCTCAATACCTTCGGCCGACACGCTATGATATCTCCAACGTGGCGAAACAGATATCCAAACCGGACAAGACTTCTTTGGTCATAGATCGAGAGAAGGTCGAGCGAGCGAAGGAGATCCTTGGGACGCAGACGCTCGCCGAGACGGTCGACGCGGCTCTCGAAGACGTGATCAATCACGACCGGCGGATGAGGATCATGGAACGGATCCGCCGCGACGGTGGCATCGGTCCGTCACCCGAAGAGGTGCGGAGACTCCGTCGCCCACGCCTTGGTCCTGTACCTCGCTGACACCAGCGCCTGGCACCGGAGCGGCCGCGCCTTCGATCGCTGGCTAGAGCTCGTTGACGACCTGGCGCTGTGTACCCCGGTTCGGCTCGAGCTGTTCGTCTCGGCTCGCGGCCCCGCCGATTATCGAACCGTGTCCGACAACCTGCTGGGCTTTCGTCACTTATCAATGGGCGAGTCTGCGGAGCGCGTCGCAACGAAGACACAGGCGCTCCTAGCTAAGCGGAGCCAGCACCGCGGGCCGACTCCGATTGACCTCCTCATCGCGGCAATCGCAGAGGTGAACGGAGCCACCCTCCTCCACTACGACCGCCACTTCGACACGATCGCGCGCGTGACGGGCCAGCCGATGGAGTGGCTGGCACGGCGCGGAAGCCTCGACTAGCTCCTATGCCGCGACAGCGGCAGGGATCTGCGCCTGTTGGAACGGACCGAGCGAGTCCGCCAGGAGCAGCGACGCGACCCGTGTCCTTACACGTTCTTCGCGCTCGAAGACGGCGCACGCCTCCGTCAGCACAGCGGAGGCTGTTGGCCTTTGGGCCAGCGCAAGCTGCGCAGGAAGCCGCTGCACGAGCCGCGCGAGCCGGCGCTCGTGGCGCGGCGACCATAGCTGCGCCGCTTGGGCCTCGATTGCGGCTGTCCAGAAAACTTCGTAGGCGTCGTCGTCGAGGGTGTTGGGGATCTGCGCGAGCGCGTCGTCAGCCGCCGCCGCCTCAGCAATGCTCCAGAGGTCGGTCGCCTCGAGCGCGAGGGCGAGCGCCTCGGCAGGCTCGGCGCCGAGCTCGTCACTTTCCTCCTCGAGCAGCTCGAGGACGTTCGGGTCTACCGTGCGCGCCTCCGAGAGCGCGGCGACGACGGCGCCGACGACGACCACCTGATCAGCGTCGGCCACCTGGCCGAGATCGGCGACCAGGCTGCGCCAGACCTCGGGAAAGTCCTGCGCATGCGCGCGGGCGATCCGCTCACGTTCCGCAGCCGGCAGGAGCGCGAGGCCCTCATCGATCGACGCACGTGTTACCTCGGTCGCTTGCCGGGCCTCCATCCACGCGTCGAAGTCGGGACAATCGGGCCGGAGAAGGGGAAACATCGAGGCCAACCCGAGGAGCTCCTCGAGCGCATCCGCCTCCAGGACGAGCTCGCGCTCGCGGTCGAGGCAGCAGCGTTTGTACTTCTTACCGGAGCCGCAAGGGCAAGGCGAGTTACGCGGGACGAGGCTGATCCGGCGAGCCTATGAACTCGTCCGGACGTCGTGTAAATTGGGGGTCGGGCGCGGGTGCTGATGTCCGAACCGAAGAGCGGGGCGCGGAGATGGAAGCCCCGCCGCGCAGGATTGGCGCCGCAACGACGGCCCACACGAGTCGCTCTCCATTTGACTCGGTACCCGTGCCCCAGTCGGAGTCACGCGCGCCCGAGTTGCTCGAGGAAAGCGCGCGGCGACGAGATCGGCAGCTTGCCGCCCAGCTCGAGCACGTGTGCGTCACCCGAGACGAGCGGTGTGCGCTCGCGCGCAGCCAGCGCGAGCAGGTAGTCGTCGCCGGGGTCATCCGAGTGAACGGACGGTGGTCCTTCGGGGTCCAGCACAACCTCCCCAACCTCCTGTAGCAGCCGGATGAACCGAAGCGCGTCCTCGGACGCAACCCGGCCGCTGATCTTTGGTTGGTTCAGCGTTCGCTGCACCTCGTCGAGCAGGGTCTTGCAGACGACAAGCTCGAACTCACCGTCGAGCCACAGCTCAACCAGCCGCGCCGGAGCCCCTACTCGCGAGATCAGAGCGGAGACGAGGACGTTGGCGTCGAGGACCGCGCGCACGCGCTACGCGCGGCGGCCCTCGTGCTGCGCCTCCACCGCGAGGCGGAGAGCTTGGTCCTCGTCGAGGTCGGCGGACTCCCAGACGCGGTCGAGCAGATCGAGCCCGAGGTCGCGCCGAAGCGCTTCCTCGATCACATCGCTGTCACGGCGGCCGCTGCGAGCCGCCTTCACCCGCACCGCGCGCAGCACCCGCTCGTCCACCGTGATCGTCGTCCTGGCCTTGGCCACAACCGCATCATAGCATCAATATGACTTGGTGCGATTATGTGCCAAGGAGGCCTTCAGGCGGCCAGCCCATGCGGAAGAGGTCGCCTTGCGCGCGAGCCGAGAGCTCGGCGGCCAGCCTGCGGACGATCGCGCGAACGACGGGACTGCGAGGACCCGACTTGTCGACGGTGACGACCGCCTCTTCGGCGTTCGCGACACCGCGCTTCCGTGCGCGCTCGAGCGCCAGGCGCACGGGCTGCGCGAGCCCTTCAGCCCAGAGATCCGGCGCCATCCGCGTGATCGAGCCCGCGACCTGGCGTTCGTTGCCGGAGTCGATCGCAAGCGAGACGAAGCTGAGGCACGCGTGACAGATCGCGATGTCGTCGACGTCGAGCTCGAGCACGGCGGCGAGCGCAGCCGCTTCAGCGCGCGTCACCCGAGCTCCCGCGCGACCTCGGCCGCGATCGCGCGCGCGAGCTTCCGCGTCCCGCGACCGGCCCCCGAGGACCGTGATCGCGGAACGACAGGTCCTGAAGGCGCGGCGCTGGGTGCCCGCTCTCGGCGCGAAGCCGCTCGATTGCCTCCGACGCAAACTCGCGGGTCGTCGGGAACTCCTCCCCGCCCCGCTCACAAAGCGCAGCGGCGAGAGCGTAGATCTGGCGAACCGTCGGTGGGGGCATGGACACATCGAAGCAAGCAATCTGTTACACGTCTGCCCCGGGTCTGCGCCGAATCTGAATCCAATTCGTCGTAGTCCACGGTCTCGAGGTTCTTCACCCGCGCGTTGCCCAGCGACGAGGTAGGTCGGCTTCAGTACGGAAGCGGACTTCCGGTGTTAGCCGAGAAGCAGGATCAACTCAAGAATCCGGCTCGGCGGTCGTTCTCTCCGCTGACTCCTCGGGAGACTCGTCGTCCCGGCGTTCCTCCAACGTCTCTTCGTCCGACGCGCGGCCGTGACTGCGCGCAGCCGCCGCATTGGCCAGATCGACGAGGCCGGCGGCCATCCGGCGGACGTCTTCCAGCAGCTCGTGACGTTCGTTCCAGACAGCCTCCGTGTCAGCCTGAATCTCGCCCCTTCGAGTCTCTGCCTCCTCCCGCAGCGCGGCAAGGTCTTCCTTTAACCGCCGCAGGCGCTCGTCGGCCTCCGTCTGCGCACTCGCGACAATGTTCTGCGCCTGGGCTTTCGCATCCGCGCGCAATTCATCGGCCTCGGACTGCGCCTTGGCGACGGCAGCGTCCGCCTCCATCCTCGCGTCGGCGATGAGTTGGTCTGCCTCGGCTTTTATGCGATCCGCGTCGGCACTCGTGTTGACGAGAAGCTCCGCCGCTTCCGCTTTTGCGTTGGCGGTGTTCTGTTCCGCTTCGCGTTGCGCGCTTGTCGTGATCTCCTCCCCGGCCTCCCGCGCCGCCCGAAGCAGCCCCTGTGCCTTCTCCTCGGCCTGTTCAAGCGCATGCCTGACCGCCGCCGGCGGCGAGCTCCTCACCTTGAGCTCCGCGATCACGCGATTGACACGTTCGATGTAGGCATCGACCGCCCGGCGGTCATAGCCACGGACCGCGACCGGGAAAGAGACATCGAGGATGTCCTGAGGCACGTAAAACCGAAGGTCGCCGAAACTCTGCTCCTGCTCTCGGTCCGCAGCGGCGGAAGAGAGCTTCTCCCTCTCGGCGGCCTTGGACTCGTCGTAGACCATGTCCCGAGTATGCCCGATCCGGCCAAGGCTTTACATCTCATGGACTTCTTTGAAGGTACAATTTGCAGGGAGTTTTGACATTCGGCTGCGTCTGGCGATTGCGCGGCCGTCAGAGCGAGGGAGGTGTGAGCAGGACCGCGATCAGGCCGACGAAACAGGCGTAGGCCGACCCGCTCGGCGGCGAGCGAGCCTTCGCCCAGGGCTATCTGCGCCGGGACCTCCAGGGTCTTCTCACCCTTAGGTTCCGAGTCTCACCAGTCAGAACCACGCGGCTGTGCAGCATGTCCGCCGTCGTAACCACTGTCATCGCTGCACTATCCGCCTTCGCGGCCCTGGCCAGTCTCTTCCTCTACCTGTACTTCGGCCGACGGTCGGACCTTGCCGCGGCACGGGAAGAAGCTCTCGCCCTCGCAGAAACACGGCGCCAGGTGATCGGTGAACTGCGGGAACGCTTGAAGTCGCTCGAGGGGCGGCGCAAGCGGGAGAAGGCAGCTCATGAACGGCGACGACGTCAACTGCAGGCCGCGCTCGACAAGACACGGATGCAGGCGCGCGACGAGGCGTACAGAACGCAGCACTTCTACGCCGGTGCGCTCTCCGACCTACTGAAGGACCTCCGCGGCGACCTCGAGCGGATCCCGCCTGACGTCGAGGCGGCTCTTAGGCGGATCCGGAAGTTACTCGAAGGGCAGCGTCCGGCGGCCTAGCACGTACGTGCTCTGGATGCACGTCGTCAGCGAAGTTAGTCGCCGAGCCTTGCCGACAAACTAGCGGCGGGAGACGCATGAGCGTCCGTCGCATGCAGTCGACGTTACGCCGTGAACGCGGCAATCGTCAACCGCTCCGGCGATCGGCTTCAGGAGTAACGACCAGGGAACCCGAACCACATCAAGACGAACGTCACCGGTGCTGATGCCGTTCTCCCGGGTTGACCGAGTGAAAGGGCCGCCGGCGGGATGCCGGCGGCCCTCTACTGGCTCAGCTCATCGCGGCCATCGCCGTCTTGCCGCGCTCCATGATCTCGCCGGGTGTGAGGTCCTCCTTGTGTGTGGCGATCTGCCACTGATGCCCGAACGGGTCAGCAACAACGCCGAAGCGGTCGCCCCAGAACTGGTCTTCGACCGGCATCGTCACGGTTGCGCCCGCGTCGATCGCCTGCCGGACGACCTCGTCGACGTCTTCGACGTACAGGAAGACGCCAACGCTGGTGCCGCCGAGAGCCTTCGGTGGCTTCACGGTCGACTGCGGCATCGGATCGGCGAGCATGAGCACGGAGTCTCCGATCTCGAGCTCGGCATGACCGATCATGTCCCCCGGGCCGGTCATGCGCATGCGCTCCTTCGCGCCGAACGCGCGCTTGTAGAACTCGATCGCCTGCGCGGCGTTGTCGACGGCGAGAGACGGGGTGAGGGCGTGATAGCCCTCGGGAATCGGCTTGGTCATATCCCCCTCCTGAGGTAGCAATCGGACCCAAGTCCCTGATTCGCCTCCACACTACTCCTCGACGGTCCAAGCCGCCGGAAGGCCGTTCGCAGGCCCCACCCGGTGTTAGGCGGCGTTGCCGAGGTCGTCGTGAGCCACACGACGGGAAGCGCCGGCGAGTCGCCGGCGCAGCTGCTCGAGGGCGAGCTTTTTGGCCTCGAGCTCCCTCCCGCCGGTCTTTTGCGCCTCATGCTCGGCGACCTCGAGCGTGAGCGCCTGGATCCTTCGAAGTAACCGCGTCACCTCGTCGGTCGGGCTCATGACGCCGACTCGGTCGACGCCGGCCGCGGCGCCTCGATGTGTAGCCGCGGCAGCGGCGGCGGCGTCTCCGTCCGGTCCAAGCGGGACCATTCAGGCAATGGCCTGGGCTCCAAGGACGCCATGTCGGGAGTGCGGCTGCGACTTGCTCGATTCGCGCTGGTCGCCTCTGTGCCCAGTCTGCTACGAGAGCTTGCACCACGAGCAGCGTCGCGGCCAGATCCGCCCTCCCAAACTCGAGCTGCCGGCCTGGACTGATCGGGCAGGGCTCGATACCGCCTTCGACAACGCCCTTGGCCCGGAGCTGCCTTAAGCATGGGCTGGGTAGTGACCCTCCTCGCGCTCGTCACCCTCGTCGCGCTCGCGGCCGCGTCGTTTTTCCACAACATGCTGACGGCGCTGACGGTGCTCGTCGCGATTCCCGTCGCGCTCGTTCTCCACACATTTATGGGTACGACCTACACCGTATTCGCGATCGGGTTACTGGCTATCTTCGCGGCCGTGGTCCATACCATCAGTGACACAATGAGACTCCTGCTAACCGCAAAGCGGGCGCGTCGGAGAGCCCCGCCTGCGCTCGCGGAACGTGACGCGTCGACCCGACGCCCGGACCGCTCCCGCATCGCCGCCTGAGCGCGGCAGCCGCAAGCTGAGCGGCACGTCGTTTCGGCACGGAGAGGAAGGGGCCGAATGGCCCCTTCCTCTCTCCTGCTCCGTGTGCGGCTCTGCTAGCGCCGTGCCGGTGCTGCGAGCAGCGTCTCCGGCGAGATCTCGCGCAGGATGAACTCGTCGTAGCCGAAGAGCGTCGCCGCGATCGACGAAATGACGCGCGCTCCGTCGAGCGGCGTCAACTGCTCCTTCTCGACCGCGCCGCGGACCTGCTTCACGAGTGTGTCCGCAACCTTCCACTTCGGCTCGATGGCCGACCCGAACTCGGTCGGCTTCATCGACGCGAACTGCCGGACGAGTGACGGTGAAAAGTTTTCCGCCATTGCACAACCCCCCTTGGGTCGAGGAACGGATTACAAGGCATGCTCGCGAGCCGTCGAGACCGGCGCGCCGGTCCATTCCGCAAATTCCGAACTTCGAGCCGACGCGTTATTCGCGTAGTTTGCGAACGATCTGGACCTCGCACCAGAGAAACGGCTTGATCCCGTGCTTCCGGCCCTTCCGGAGCAGGCCGTTTAACCCCGAACAGGGCAGGAACGAGCGGAATGCATGCTCGTTGTCTTGCTCATCATCATCTTGATTCTGGCGCTCGGCGGCGGGATCCTCATCAGCAAATTTCTCTTCCTGCTGCTGCTTTTGCTGCTGCTTCTGCTGCTCTTCCGCGGCAGGTTCTAGCTAGAAAGAAACGAGCTGTTTTCGGCCGCTGGGGCCTGGCTTCGGCTGGGGCGTTTGGGTTGAGCTCTCCGTGGTAGATGGAAAGAAAACGAGGAAAGGACACCTGGTGCTCAGACGCACAAAGACACAGGCGTTGAAAGAGAACGCCGCGAGCGCGGCCGACTTCGCAACGGCCCTCGCGAAAGACAAGAAGTTTCGCAAGCAGCTCCTCTCGGCGATGGGCCACGGTGCCGTCGCTCAGAAGCGCGCAGCTCGCAAGATCGCGCTCATCGCAACCGCGGGCAGGCTGACCCATGATCCGAAGCTGAAGCGTGAGGTCCGCAAGATGACACAGAGCCTCGAGAAGGCCTGGTCACGTGTCGAGCGGAAGCGCAGCCACAAGCTACGCAACTCGCTGTTCATCGTCGCCGGCGTCGGCGTTGGCGGAGCTGCTGTCGCAGCAATGAAGGCACGCAAGGGCGCGCTGCCGAGCGTCCCCTTGGCCGGCGGCACCTCACCGCGCACGATCGACGAGTCGATCGACGTCAACGTGCCGGTCTCGACGGCGTACAACCAGTGGACGCAATTCGAAGACTTCCCCCTGTTCATGGAAGGCGTCGACCACGTGCAGCAACTCGACGACACGCGCCTGCACTGGGCCGCCACGGTCGCCGGCAAGACGGCCGAGTGGAACGCGAAGATCCTCGAGCAGCATCCCGACAGGCAGATCAGCTGGATCAGCGAAGACGGCAAGAAGACCCGCGGCACGGTGACGTTCGAGCCGATCGGCGAATCGAAGACGCTAATCCATCTGTCGATGAGCTATCAGGCCGAAGGCCTGAAGGAAGCGCTGGGCTCAGTCGCCGGCCTCGACCAACGGCGCGTGCGCGGCGATCTGGATCGGTTCAAGGAACTGATCGAGAGCCGCGGTGCCGAGAGCGGCGCTTGGCGCGGCGAGGTTTCGGCGGGGACGACTAAGTAGGACCTCAGTTAGTGCGTCTGCGCGGGACCGTTGTCCTGCGCAGACGCAAGAATTGTTGAGTGCTTCTCGCCTCAACGGCAACCGTCGCCGCCGTAGCAATCGTCCTCGCGGCGGCTTCGTTCGCGGTCTCTGTCTGGCAGGCAACGCTCAAATGGTGGGAGTTTCGTCACAATCGAACAGCTCGCATCGCCGTAGACCCCGGGGAGATTCACGCCGAGCCAGATCACTGGGAAGTGGAGCTCTGGCTAACGAACGTCGGACCTAGCCACGCGAGGCGTGTCCGCGTGTGGCTGGAAGATGAGACCGGAACCGAGTTGTGCCCGCCGTACTTACTTCCACGGCCTCTTATCTCCGGCGACGCAAGTGCCGCCGTGCGGTTACGCGTACCACGCAACGGCCGGTCGAGTCTCGTTGCCAGACCTGTTCGGCGATGGCGCGATGGGCGAGACGTGTCGCTTCCGAAGGACGTTTCAGACCAGCGGATCACCTTGCCGTGAGACGGCCGAGAGGACGAAGGCTCGTACTCCCGCCTTGGTCCCACATCCGGGCTGGGATTTCAGATGTTCGATGAACTGTCGAACGAGCAGCTCCGCCCCGAACATGTTCCGCCCCGAGACGCACCCTGGCATCCGACGATCGCTGAGTTCGCGCTCACGTTCAACGGATACGAGGCAATGGGAAACCGACTCTTCAGGTACGCGGAGCGCCGGTTCGAGACATGGAAGAAGGACAGGTCCCTGCCGCGCGACCTACTCCACTTACGAGCATGTCTGTTCATGGAGCAGCGCGCTGTGTGGTGGTCCGAGCACCCCTACGCCCCAGCCGGACCCACGCCCGATCAATTCGCCTATGCGCACGCCCTAATCGATGCGATCCGGATCCTTGTTGCAAAGAGAGCGGTCCGAGACGAGTCGCTCCCTTCGGACACGTCTGCTGAAGTTCGGAGCGAAAGGACAGAGGCTCCGATGGTTTCGGTCGAAGATGCTGAGGTTCCGAATACGAGATGACGGCATGACCTTTCACATTCGTCCGACGTCTGATGCCGGGACAGCGTGGCTTGCCAAACACGTCAGTCATGAGCTCACACCCGAGGGTGGCTTGGCGGTTAAGCCTGCGGCCGTCGAAGAGCTCATTCTGGACATCGAAGCCGATGGCTTACGGTTCGGCCCGCACGAAGGAGAAGCTCGAATCGATTTCTTCCCAGGTGAAAGTGAGGACTAAGTGCAGTGAAGCTGAGGCCGTGATCGTCACGTTGCCTCCTCCACGAACCTGCACAGCGCGTTAACCATCCGCATTTGCTCGATCGTGCGACAGCGGATCTCAAGTAGTTGCGGGCTCGCGACCAGCACCGCTAGCGACTGCGCGCGCGAGATTGCAACGTTCAGGCGGTTGCGCGAAAACAGGAACTCGAGGTTCCGCGGCAGATCGTCGCCGCTCGAGGTCGCCATAGAGAAGAAGACGATCGGAGCCTCCTGGCCCTGGAACTTGTCGACAGTGCCGATCCGCGCGTGTGGCCCGAGCCGCGTGCGCAGGCAACGCACTTGGGCGTTATAGGGAGTCACGACGAGGACGTCGTTCCAGCCGAGCCGCCGCTCACGGCCGTCTCGATCCGTGAACGTGCCTCCAACGAGAAGCTCGAGCTCCGCTGCGATGCGGTCGGCCTCCTCGACGGAAGAGCCGCGGTTGCCTTCGTGCTCGACCGGCAGCCAGCGCAGCCCCGTACCCGCGAGGCCGGGTGAGTCGATCCGCTGCCGCTCGCACGCCGGTACTGAATGGAGCCGTCCCTCGTAGGAGGTCTCGGAGATGAAGCGGCAGACGTCGGGGTGCATCCGCCAAGTGCGCGAGAGGAAGAGGCCGCGGTCGGCGGGCATCGTGTCCTCCCCACCAAGCAAATGCTCGAGCACCGACGCCGATGCTCCCTCCGGATGAATTCCCTGCGAGACCTGACTGAGCTGCTGCGGGTCACCGAGTAGAACGACGTTGCGCGCGCACGTCCCGAGCGCGAGTGCATCGGCCAGCGACACCTGCCCCGCCTCGTCGACGAAGAGCGTATCGACCACGCCTCCCATGTCCTCGCGCGAGAACAACCAGGCCGTGCCGGCAAGCAACAGCACGTCGTCATCCGGCTCGGAGAAGTCCGCTTGCTTCTTTGAGGTCGCAACGAATGCGGACTCGTACAAGTCGCCCTTCTTGAGCCCTCGAAACGGCACGCCGGTCTTCTCCACCTCGGCGATGAGGTTGTGGATCGCCTTGTGGCTCGTTGAGGTCACGCCGACTCTCCGACCGAGGCTCATGAGGTGCGCGATCAGGCGGGCTCCGGTATAGGTCTTCCCGGACCCGGGCGGGCCCTGGATCACGAGCTGACGGCCGTCGAGGCCGGCGACGATCTCCTTTGCGGCCTCGAGATCGTCCTGGGGTAGCGCCGCAACGAACGGCTCGCGGACGAGGATCGATTTGGAGGCGAGGTACGTCTGCTCACCAGCGAGCACCGAACGGGCGAGGCGGCGTAGAGCCGCCTGCTGCTCCGGCGTCAGGTAGGCGCCCCCAGGGATCAGCGCCGCCGGCAGCGGCACGTCGTCGAGCTTCGGGCCACGACGCAGGAGGAGCGTTCCGCCTTCATCGTCGAGCGCGTCGATGTTGCCGGCGGGCCCGCCGGTCGCCGGATCGAAGACCTCGCTCCCTGGCCCGAGGTGGTGCTGCTGCGCCGGAAAGCTGAAGGGGTAGACGAGAGAGTGCGCCGAGCCAATCGGCGGCCCTGTCGCCCCAGGCCCGCCGATCGCCTCGGAGTCACGTTCCTGAAGCTCCTCGCTGGTGCGGCCGATCCTGTCGAAGAACGCCCACCAGACCGGCTTCGCCTCGCGGCGGTGGTAGAGCAAGAGTTGGGCAAGCAGCCAGCGCGGCCGGTCAGCCTCCTCGATGTCGTACGGGTCCTCCGGCAGGCCGGCGAGCAACGCTGCGCGCAGCTCCTCGGTCTCCGCCGCGCCCTCGGGCGGGTCGCGCGGCTCTTTTTTCTCTAACTCCGGTGCCTGGCCCGGCCGGAGGAGCAGAAGCCAATCTCGGAGCCGAAGTGTTGAGACGCAGTCCTCCTCGTTGTAGGTCGCGATCTCATCGAGGATCCGCGCGTCGTGCCGCTCTAACCATTCCTCGTAGAGAACGATCGACTCGTCACCAGCGCGGAGATCGGCCTTGCGCTCGAAGAAGAACGTCTCGACCTGCTTAAGACCGTAACGCTCGTGAGAGATGCGCAGTCCCTGAGAGACGACCTTGTACAGGTCGACGAAGACCTCGCCGCGCAGCAGTTCGTCGAGCTCCTCCTCTCGCGTTCCGTACTCGCACGTGAGCCGCTTTAGCGCGATGACCTCATAGGCCGCGTAGTGGTAGACGTGCATCGCGGGTTTCGCAGCGCGTCCCTCGCGTATCAGGTCGATCACGCCCTCGACGGCGCGACGTTCCTGCGCGCGGTCGTGCGCCCAGAAGGGACGGAACGTCCCGGCGGTGTCGACGATCCCCCAGAGGTACTCGAGCCCGCGGCCGGGCTCCCAGAACGGATCACCCTCGATGTCAAAGAAGAGGTCGCCTGCGCTCGGCGGCGGAAGCAGCTCAAACCCTCGCGCAGGCTCGAGAGGGAGCACCTTCCATGCGTGATCGTTCGCGCGTGCGGCAACCTGCATCGTGGCCTGGTCGCGGAGCGTCTCGAACGTGCGCGGCGCCATTGTCGACGGACGCGCATCGTCAGACGCGCGCGCGAACTGAACAACGGTAGCGATGCCCTCCTTCTCAAGGCGTACGGCCTGATCGCGCCGCATCCGCGCAACGAGGCTGAGGTGGTCGTCCTTGCGCCAGCGGCTCTCACAGCGCTTCTGGAACTCGCACCGGTCGCAGAACGAAACCGGCAGCGGATAGACGTCAATTCCTGCCTCGACGGCGAGGACGAACCGCTCGCGCACTCGATGGTAATAGGCGAGGAAGTCGGTGACGCGCAGGCTCTCCCGCTCATGCGTACCGAGAACCACATGCATGCGCTTGGGCATCGACCCCTGGATCCGCGCTACCTGCTCAGAGTAGTAACAGAGCTGCAACACATAGGCGGGCTTCGAGTGACGCGCCAGCTTTGTGTCGACGACCTCGTACGTCCCATCCGGTTGCCGCTCGACGAAATCGGCGAACCCACGCCAGTCGCCGTCGACGAAGCAGGCCTGATAGATCACCTCGGCCCCGGCCAGCATTGCCTCCTCGGTCGTCAAGGCGGCGACATCGAGATCCCAGTCATTCGCGATTGTGTTGACCTCACGCCGCTCGGCAAGCAGTGCTGCAAGGTAGGCGGCCTCGTGCTCCTCGCCCTTACGCCTGACCAGGTCGGCCTGCGGATTCTCGTCGGTCGGCCGCTCGAGCTCGTGACGCGCAACCGCGAGCTCGAGCTGCGTCAGATGCTCGCACTCGAGGAATGCGTTCAGATCCGAAGGCGAGAAGAGGATGCCGTTGTTGCGTTGCTGCACTAGTGAAGTATGAGTGCAGCACCCGACAGGCGGACAAACTGGATCACCTAAGGAGACAGTCCTGCAAACGTCAAGGCTCGGTAGTCGACGCTCTCGGCAATATGCAAAATCTGCCGGACTGAACGCTCTCGCTGGACGCTCAAGAGTCGGCCTCCTGCGCAGTTGGCTTGAACTCGGCCATTAGCGCCCCATCTGGCGGGTTCCGGCGCAGCTGGCAGGCGCGCCGAGTGCGGCTATTCGACTGGAGGGGCGACCGCTCTTCGCCGGCTACCACGTCGCCGCACTGAGTGAGCTGGAATCTTCGCGGCGCATCGGTCGCACAGGTCACCACCCTTCTTCACACCGCGTGCCTGATCGACATAAACGAGGCGAACGACCGCTCCAGTTCCGTCTGGCAGATCTTCGCTACAACCGTCGCAGACCTTGATCACCCGCTGGCCCATGTGACCTCCCTCTGGACGTTAGGACGACCAACCAGTCCTCCGGATGTCCGATCTAGGTGCTCATCCTCCAATTGCGACGGTCTCTGAGAAGAGGCGCCGGCGGTTGATAGCCAGCTCTTGCGTCGCACCGCGGCTACGGCTCTTGAGATCGACGGGTGGCGTACTCCTCTCGTTGCACAGGCCGAGACTAAGCCAAAGCGCTGAGTTCAAGAGCTTGGTCATACAGGTCTTCAGCTCTGGCACCGGGGGCCAAAAGAAAGGCCAGTTCCAGAATAAGGGAAAGTTGAACCCCTGCAGGCGACCTCCCGGCGAGAGCGGGGTGGGCAAGGTTCACCACGACCTCACGGCGGCCAGAGCGACCCTGTTGGTGATGAACGTCACCGAGGTCGAGAGCCTGAGAGAACGGATCGGCGAGCTCGTCCGTGAGCGCCAGGAGCTGCGGACGACGGGCGCAAGCCGGCGGTCTCTCGAATGGAACCGCGTT
>WNGE01002917.1_pt1 | contig 25192 bp, 11 predicted proteins | sample 5400651 | NCBI WGS metagenome assembly WNGE01 (sample SAMN13153370, study PRJNA577476) | soil metagenome | isolation source: 60 cm soil or saprolite under grassland replicate 2 | place: USA:California | collected 2016-06-15
CATGAACATCCAGATGGTCGGCGATAATGAGGTCGGCCGCTGGAACCAGTGGAAAAAAGTCGTGAGCGGTGAATGCATCGCTACGTTCATGTCCGACCTGTACCTGCCAAACGCGCTTGGCGCCGGCTTGAAGGTTTTGCCGGTGCCGGATCTCCCGGTGGTCGCTCATTACGCCCAAGCTTGTTTGTCTGAATTTGCCAGAGAGAAAGCAGATCTTCTTAGAGATTATACCAAAGCGGTAATTCACGCCGCCTGTTTGATGATCCTTAGAAAAGATCACGCTTTGAAAATCGTCGCCCAGGAACCGATGAAGCGAATGAAGATTACCGACCACCGTGAGTTAGAAAGGCAGTTCGACTCGATCGTCAAGCTGCTGCAGTTAAAACCCTATCCGACACCCCAGGCGATCGCCAATACTTTTGAGATCGCCACCGCGGAATTCGGCGCCGCCGACATCAATCCATTGACTCTTTGGGATCTCCATTGGGTGAAGGAGTTGGACGACGACGGCTTCATCGATGGTTTAATAGAACAGATGAAACTATGATGGACCGAGCGAAGCAAAATGGGGTGTCGTAAAAATTCGTTTCGGTGTTTCTCTCTTTGCGAAAAGGGTGGCAAGGGGGGATCTCGAGCTTGCCGTGATAATAAATCCCCCTCAATCCCCCTTTTTCAAAGGGGGAGATCAAGAACCGCTGTAAAGCTGACGGCATTCATTCTGCTTGTTCTTCTGATTTTCGCAAGCGCGGGAAGTGCGCAAGACAAGAAGGCTGAAGCCCTCAACGTTGCCTACACCTCGGCCACCGCGACTCGCGCGCCCCTCTGGATTGCGAAGGAAACAGGGCTGTTTGAAAAACACGGAGTCGATATCCGACTCATTTATATTCGGGCGGGGAGCCCGTCGATCAGCGCTCTCGTTTCCGGAGACGTTCATGTGAGCTCGGATCCTGCTGCCGCTGTAGCTATTGCCGGGGCGCGTGGCGCTCCCGTCGTCGTGATCGGCACTTATGGCCTGGCAAGCTATCGGTTAGTGGCGCATCCGTCCATCGCGTCGGCGCAACAGCTGAAAGGTAAAACCATCGCCAGCGTTCGTGCTGGCAGCGGCCCGGACGCCCTGCTGCACCGTTTCCTGCCAAGGCTCGGCTTGGTGCCGGGAAAAGATGTGGCGATCCTTCCTACGGGTATCTCCGAATCGAACAGGAGAATCACCGGCATGTTGCAAGGCAACTTCGACGCGACCTTGGCAAGCTGGGATAATATCGTCCAGATGGACCTCCTGGGCCAGAAGATCAACGTGATTGCTGACCCTGCTGACTTTGGCGTTCGCACGTCGGTGAGTGATTTCACTTCGACGCGGCCGGTTGTCAGGGAACGTCGCGCTGCGGTGAAATCTTTCTTTCGGGCTTTCATCGAAGCTAGTTGGATGGGACGGAAAGATCGGGAGTTGGCGTTTCGTATTTTTCGCAAGTATCTCAAAGTCGAAGACGCAAGGCTGTTGGATTCCATGTACAAAAACTATTTGGGAGTAAGAAATCCCTTGAAGCCCTATCCTCTCGATGATGCCTTGGATGCGGACATTGAATATTTAAGCAAGACTCTGGTCCCCGAGCTGAAGGGCAAGAGCGCCGCCGATTTCATCGACGCCAGTCTCTTACGCGAAATCGAAAATGAAAATTTCTTCACCCGTCTGGAACAGCGATGAAGCCCGGCTTTTAAAAGGCAACGCGAGGAAGGAGCTTTACCTGTGGGAGAAATTCTCGGCATCGGCATGACCCACGCGCCGCATCTTCAATTTACCGATGAGAACATGGCCAACGTATTGCGCCGCCTGATCAAAAGCGAGCGCACCCCAGCGGCGATGAAAGACCCGCAGAATTGGCCGGTGGCAATGCGGGCGGAATGGGGCAGCGACGAAGGATTGACTGCCGCGCGCACGCATCGCGCTGCGCTCCTCGAGGGAGTGCGCGCCGCCCGCGCCGCGTTGGACGCCTTCAAGCCGGATTGCGTCCTGATTTGGGGCGACGACCAGTACGAAAACTTTCGCGAGGATGTGATCCCGCCCTTCTGCGTTTACGCTTTCGATGAAGTCGACTGCGCGCCCTTTAAGGCGAGCGACGGTCTCGGCGCCGACGCCAATGTGTGGAACGAGCCCAAGGACATGGTAGTTAAAATTAAAGGGCATCGGGAAGCAGCCAATCTGCTCGCAGAAAAGCTGCTCGAAACCGGCTTTGACGTGACTTGGTCCTATCGACTGCATCACGCTCAAGTGCTCAGCCACGCCTTCGCACGCACGATTCTTTATCTCGACTACGATCGCAAAGGTTTTCCTTATCCGATTATTCCGTTCCACGTGAACTGTTACGGTAGCAATCTGCGCATACAAGGCAAAACTATCGAGGGCCGGCCGCCGCCTGCGCCGGCGCCTTGGCGTTGCTACGATCTGGGAAAACAAATTGCGCGCATCATCGCGGAAAGCCCGTGGCGCGTGGCGCTGATCGGCTCCTCCAGTTGGTCGCACGGCACGCTCACGGCTAAGCATCACTTCCTGTACCCCGACGTGGAAGTGGACCGGCAACGTTTCGCGGAGTTGCAGGCCGGGCAGTTACGCCAGTGGCGTGATCTCGATCCTGAGCAGATGCGCGCCTCAGGCCAACACGAAATGCTGAATTGGATCTGCCTGGCGGGTGCGATGGAAGGGCGCAAAGCTTCGCTGCAGCTTTTCGTAGAATCCTATATTTTCAACTCGGATAAGGCGTTGGCTTTGTTTCCTCCCGCGCTCCAGTAGCCGAGAACGGGTTGAGAAAGAGAGACGGGAAAATGGCAAAACTCGTTGAGATCATGGGAATCACGCACAGCCCGAATTTCCCGGGACAAATAGCGGGTCCCGACCCAGAACCGGCCATCCTTGAGGCCGCGCGGGATTACGAACTGATGCGAAAGCGGATGGCCGGCTGCAGGCCGGATCTCTTGGTTGTCATTGCCAGCGATCACCTCAATCAGTTCTTTATGGATAACATGCCGGCGTTTCTGATCGGCAAGGCGCCAAAAGCGGAAGGACCATTTCCCCACGAGCTGCGCACGTTCGGTATCGCCCCGTACCGCGCCGACGTCGATGTCGACGTAGCCAGGAGCCTGCTCCAGTTGGCGCCGAAAATGGGCGTTGATTTTTCGTTTTCGGACGAATTTCGTATCGACCACGCGTTCACCGTGCCGCTCAACTTCATTCGCCCGGAAATGGATCTCCCCATCGTGCCCATTTTTACCAATGTGATGGCCCCGCCCGTTCCTCCGGCGCGGCGTTTCTATGAACTCGGCAATGCGCTGCGAAAAATGATCGCGGAGCTTCCCGCGGATAAGCGCGTGGGTGTGCTGTCGAGCGGCCACCTCGCCATAGAGATCGGTGGACCGAAAGAAGGACGTTCTTCTTCAGACCCGGAATTTGACCGCAGGATGATGCATCTGGTCGGCAGCGGCGATGTGGAGACGGTGATCGAGGAAGCGACTTGGGATCGCATGATGGCATCTGGAAACGTGACTCCTGGGTTTTTGAATTTCGTGCTGCTTATGGGACTGGCGGACGGGAAACCGCCCAGCGTTTCGGGAGTTCGCTTTCCGAAATCCAAGGGGTCGGTCCCGTACATGGCCTGGGATGTCGAAGCGGGAGTGTTGCCATGAGCAAATATCAGGTAGACAAAGTGATGCGCGAGGTGATCCTGGACGTGAAGACTGCGAATGCCTTCAAAGCGGATACGGCGAAATTTCTCCAAGGTCGTGACCTGACGGAGGAAGAACGAAACGCGTTGATCGCAATCGACTACGCCACACTCTACCGGCTCGGAGCACATCCATTTCTTCTAAATGGGTTCACTCGATTGGTCTGGAAAGGCGACAAGGCGGCGCTGAACGCCGAGTACAGAAAAAATATCGCGCCGTTCGGTTACCCGGATTTTTCGACGTAAAAGCGTTAAAGAGTTCAAATAGTCGGTCCGGTGGGATATTAGACTTCAAAGCGTCGGCAGTGTTCTCCACCGCCAACCCTCGATTCAGCATTCTCGTAGGCCGGCAAGAATCCGGCCTTATCCCATTCAATCGCGACGCCAGGATGTTTGCCGATGGCGTGCCGGTTTTTTCCAACAGCGCCGGTATTAATTCCGAAGGCTTGCTTCGCAGATGTTAGAAACCATCGGCGACCACTACGCGGTATTTCTCAAAGGTCACGGTATTGTCATTTCAGAGCAGACCATCGAGCGCAACGCGGTATCCTACCAGCACGGGATCAAATCAAGGAAAGAAGTAAAGCGACTGACCCGCTCTATGATGAAGAATATCTGGCCAGACGAAGTGCGATAAAAAATCTCCAACCGGCGCCATCCAAGTTGGCGTGGGCGAATCTCCAAAAGTTTAAACTTTCCAACGTTCGAAGATCCTTGGCTGTCAAAAACTACCTACTTGCTTTCACATTCAGTCGGGTTTATATCCATGACCAAATTACTTCATGGCTAGTGCGTATCAGTACGAGTCGGCATCGTTGGTTTTCCGGCAGATAGCTCGATTCAAATAGACAAATTTTTCCGGGTCTGCGGTGTCAATGGTTTGTCCACAATGTCAATCTCAGAACCGAGCTGAAGCTCTTTTCTGCGACGAATGCGGCGCGCGACTCGAAATGGCTTGCCCTCATTGCGGCGAGCCGAATCGTCGATCCGCAAAGTTTTGTGGTAATTGCGGCCAGTCGATCAATCAGGGTACGGCACCCGCGGCTGCTTCAATCGCAGGGATACCCGCGCCTGAAACTTACGTTCCCAAACATCTAGCTGAAAAGATCTTAGCTACGCGGCACACGCTTGAAGGAGAACAGGAACCGTCAACCAAGTGTTGGGCGACGGCATCATGGCTCTCTTCGGCGCTCCCCTGGCCCATGAGGATCACGCGCTACGCGCGTGTTACGGGGCATTGGCGATGCAAGAAGAGATGCGGCGCCATCGTGAAAAGCTGGGACAGTCTGAAGAAGCAGGATTGCATATCGGTATCGGTCTAAATACGGGCGAAGTCGTCGTTCGATCCATAGACACTGACCTCAATGTCGACTACTCAGCCCTCGGTCACACGACCCATCTTGCGGCAAGAATGCAGGAAATGTCACAGCCAGGTGGCGCACTATTGACGGCTGCGACGTTACGTGAAGTTGAAGGGTTTATCCAAGTAAAACCGCTGGGTGCTGCGCAAGTGAAGGGTGTTTCGAAGCCAGTCGAGGCGTATGAGCTTATCGGTGCTACGTCCGCGCGCACGCGAGTACAGGCCGGGGCTGCTCGCGGCTTGACGCCCTTGGTTGGGCGCACCACGGAAATCGACATCTTCAATAAACTTGTCGTACAAGCAGCAGCTGGGCACGGACAGATACTTGCGATGGTCGGCGAGCCTGGGATGGGTAAATCGCGCCTGGTCCACGAATTTACTCGTCATCAGTTGCCGCCGGGTTGGCTCGTGCTTGAGGGCGCGTCCGTTTCCTATGGTAAGGCAACGCCCTATCTCCCGTTGATTGAAATGTTGCGGGGTTATTTCCAAATTGCCGACGGAGAGGGCAGCGAGAACATCTGCAATCGAGTCGTGACGCATATTTTGGAGCTCGACAATAGGCTCAAGGATGCAATCCCGCCGATCCTTTCGTTGCTGGGTGCATTGCCGGATGAAAAAAGTAGTGCGGCGGAACGGGAGCATGATTGGCTAGCGCGGCTGCAAGATATCGGCGAAATGATCAGACGTTTCAACTCGATGGATCCCCAGCAGCGCCGCCGTTACACTTTGGATGCGCTCAAACGGACTTGTATCAGGGAAAGCCGAAGACAAAATCTGCTGCTGGTGTTTGAAGACCTCCACTGGATCGATCACGAAACCCAAGCATTTCTTGACGGTCTGGTTGGTAGTCTCCCCATGGCTGGCCTCATGCTGCTCGTCAATTATCGACCCGAGTACAACCACGGTTGGTCGGAAAAAAGCTATTACACTCAGCTCCGCGTGGATCCGCTCCGGATGAGTAGCGCCGACGAATTGTTGTCAAAGCTGCTCGGAACTCATCCAGACCTCTCGCCGCTCAAACAGCTCTTGATCAAGCGCACCGAAGGAAATCCCTTCTTTGCTGAAGAGAGTGTGAGATCTCTGGTGGAAACCGGAGTCTTGACGGGTGAGAAAGGAGCTTACCGGCCGGGTGTGAGAATTGATGATCTTGTTATCCCGAGCACGGTCCAAAATGTCGTGGCGGATCGTATCGATCGATTGCCTATTGAAGAGAAACATCTTCTTCAAGCTGCCGCTGTTATTGGGGTAATCGTACCTTTTAGTTTACTCCATGCCGTCTCGGAGCTACCGGACGACCAGCTCTTTCAATTTTTGGCTCATCTTCAGTCTGCCGAGTTTATTTACGAAAACAATCTTTTCCCAAGCTTGGAGTATACGTTTAAGCACGCTCTCACCAACGAAGTTGCGTACGGTGCCCTGCTCCACGAGCGGAGGGTTACCCTCCACGCACGCATTTTTGCTGTGATGGAGGCGATGGCCAGTGAAGGTTTGTACGATCAAATCGAAACGATCGCATATCATGCTTTCCGCGGCGAGCTTTGGGAGAAATCGGTTTCATATCTGCGGCAAGCCGGGGCGAAAGCGATATCGCACTCAGGATTCGCGGAAGCGTTATCGTCATACCACCAAGCCTTTCAAGCACTTAAGCGGCTTTCGCAGTCTCGAGAAACACTGGCGCTGGAGGTCGATCTTCATCTCGAGTTGCGTAATGTGTTTTTTCTGCTGGGAGACTCACCTAAGGTTGCGGAACACCTACACGCCGCAGAATCCCTCGTGGAAACCCTTGGAGATCGCTATAGAACTGTGCGTGTTCTTAACTTTCTGAATAGTTACTACGGATTATCCGGCGACCCTGAGCTTGCGATCCGTTTTGGTCAACGCGCCTTGGCTCTTATTTCGGAAAGTGACGGACCGCAGCTAAGTGTGATGACAGACTATTACTTGGGCGCGGCGTACAACAAGTTGGGCCAGTATGGCCACGCCATAAGTGTCCTTAAGCGAGCCATTCAAAGACTTGTGGGTGATCTGCGGCGCGAACGATTTGGCACTGCTGGCTATCCCGCTGTCACTTGTCGGAGCCATCTCATACAATGCCTTGCCGCTACGGGCCAGTTCCGTGAGGGAATCTCCTATGCGGAAGAAGGTATCCAAATTGCCGAGGAAGTTGATGATCTCTCTGTTCTCGTCTATGTGAATTGCAGTCTTGCCGTCTTTTTCCTGTTTAAAGGAGATTTTGCAAAGTCGGTCGAAATACTCGAACGCAGCATGAGAATCTGTCATTCTGCAAATATTCCAGTTTACGTGCCCTATGTGGCCTCCCGATTGGGTGCTGCCTACGCGAATTCTGGCCGGATTTCTGAAGCGATACCCTTATTGGAACAGGGAGTCGAAAACTCTGCCGCTGCGGGAAGGCTTGCGTTTTTATCGCTGAGTACGGCTTGGCTCAGTGAGGGGTATTTGCTATGCGGACGTTTGGAAGAAGCGAGCTCTATTGCTCATCGTGCCTTCGACCTGTCGAAGCAGCACAAGGAACGGGGGCACGAAGCTTGGATCGTGAAGCTGTTTGGGGATATCGCGCTGCATCGCGACCCGCCAAAGATCGAGCAGGCTGAAGATCAGTATCGCCGGGCCTTTGCGCTAAGCAGAGAGATAGGAATGAAACCGCTGCAGGCGCACTGTCACCTCGGGCTTGGTTATGTGTTTCGTGCGAGAGGATCGCTGGATGAGGCTCGTGCCGAAATCTTTGCCGCTGCAAGGCTGTACGATTCGATGGAAATGGAGTTTTGGATGGGCCGGGCAGATGCGGCATTACAAAATTTGGGCATGTGAGCACTAAGCGAGCAATTTACGAGAAAACAGGTGAAGGGGGAGTCGGTCAGGCCTTCGGTTCGCGACAAGTCGGTATGCGCCCTACTAATCCATTCGTCAAGTTTAGGAAAGAAGATATCGAACAATCTATTTCGGACCGGTTCGAGCAACAGGCGCACAAATATCCCGAACGACTTGCCGCCAAAACTAAAACTCAAAGACTCACATATGAGGAGCTGAATAGGTTTGCCAACCGTGTGGCGCACGCCGTCCTGGTGCATTGCGACAAAAATCGTGATCCAATAGCCTTACTGTTGAAACAAGGGGCCGCACTGATCGCCGCGAGCCTAGGTGTTCTGAAGGCAGGCAAGGCTTATGTGTCGGTGGATTTATCTCTTCCCAATACCAAGGCGATTCAGATCCTCGAAACTCTTGAAGCCCCTCTCATTCTGACGGATGGCGATCATCTCTATTTGGCCCATGAATTAGTCGGCGCTCGTTCAAAGATTCTAAATCTCGACGACTTCGATGGCACTCTCTCCGTCGAAAATGCTGGATTGTCCATATCACCAGACAATATTGCTTATATCCATTATACATCGGGGTCAACCGGAGAACCCAAGGGTGTCGTCTGGAATCATAGGAACGAGCTTTTCGGGATAAGGGTTAAGACAAACGAGTTACATGTCTCTGCGGAAGATCGAGTTAGCCTTGTGCGTTCTAATAATGTTGGGGCGACGAGAGACATGTTTCTTGCTTTGTTGAACGGGGCAACTTTGTTGCCCTTCGATCTCCAAGAAGAAGGATTAGCCCGTTTAGGCGACTGGTTGCTGGAAGAAAATATTACGATCTTTACCTGCGTCGCTACGATCTTTCGTCACTCTACTCAAACCGCGAACCGAAAGGAAAGATTTCCCAAAATTCGCTTGATCCATATTGGCGGCGAGCCCCTATTTAAATCGGATGTCGAGTTATACAAAAAGCATTTCTCAGACGAATGCATATTTGTCAGTCGGTTTAGCATTAGTGAAACCCAAGCGGTTTCGTATTACTTCATGGATAAGCAGACCAAGATCAAAGAAGAAAGAGTGCCCGTCGGCTTCGCCCTCGAGGGCAACGAAATTCTATTACTGGATGATGACAGAAATGAATTAGGCGTGAATCAGATTGGGGAAATTGCAGTGAAGAGTCCCTATCTCGCGCTGGGATATTGGCGACAGCCAGAACTCACACGGACCAAGTTTCTGCCTGACCCAAGGGGCGGAAACGCGCGCATTTATCTAACCGGAGATCTCGGTTACAGGTTGCCCGATGGTTGCCTTGTGCATATAGGTCGAAAAGACTTTCAGAGAAAAATCAGAGGTCATCGAATCGAAGTCTCAGAAATCGAGATGGCATTGCATGACATACCGGATATTGCGCAGGCGGTCGTCGTTCCCTCGGATGACTCACGCAACCTCGAGCGCTTGGTGGCCTATGTTGTTCCTCAGCAATCGAAACCGCTGAAAATTGACCAATTGCGGGCAGCTCTGCAAAAAACGTTACCTAGTTATATGCTGCCGTCCGCATTTGTCGTACTAGATCGTCTGCCAGTGACATCGAGCGGTAAAATTGATCGAACTGCTCTTCCCCCTCCCAAAAAATCACGACATGAGGTTAGCGGTACTTTTACTGCCGCGAGTACCGCTACTGAGAAAGTACTAGTCAAACTATGGGCTGAGATAATTGAGATAGATGAAGCGGGCATTCACGACGATTTCTCGGCGCTTGGGGGTGACTCATTACTCGCGGCGCGAATCGTTTCAGAAGTGAATAACGTCTTTTCCCTCAAGCAGCCGTTAAAGACTCTATTTGAGGCACCCACCGTGGCCAAGTTAGTTGAATTTGTTCTTATGAACGAGACGCACCCTGGACACTCAGACAAGGTTGCCAACCTCCTAATGAAAATTGAAGGTCTGTCCTCCGAGGACATCGGGAAGGCACTGGAAGAAAAAAGAGGAAAAAGGGGCGATGTCTGATGGTCGGTCAAATAGCCCGACCCGGCAGGAGCTTCGAGCCGCAAGACGCGAACTCGTTGCAACCATTCTCGAGACAGAAGGAATTGGTCTTCAAAGTGGTCAGAAGATTCTCCCCAGCCAATGCCGCGACAACCTTCCTCTTTCCTTTGCTCAGGAGCGGCTCTGGTTTCTTGATCAATTAGAGCCTGGGAACTCGGTATACAATATCTGCAGGGTACATCGCCTAACGGGCTCCCTCGACATAACCGTTCTAACATTGAGCCTCAACGAGGTTGTGCGTCGCCACGAGGTACTGCGGACTACGTTTCCGGCTGTAGACGGGCGACCGATTCAGGTGGTCACGGCCGCTCTGACGTTGACCGTTAAGGTAATCGATCTTCGGGAAGTTACCCAGACAGATCGGGAAACCGAGTTGTTACGGGCAGCCATCGAGGAGGGCCGTCAATCCTTCGACTTAGCCCTTGGTCCGTTATTAAAAGTGGCCTTGCTGCGGATTTCCGAGGAAGATCACGTACTGGTCTTTACCGTGCATCAGATTATCTGTGACGGGTGGTCTGCTGGTATATTTTTTCGTGAACTGGAGAAGATATACGAGACTTTCGCCAACGGGCAATCCTTGACACTTTCCCCTCCTCCCGTCCAATACGCTGACTTCGTCCTGTTTCAACGCCAGTGGCTAAAGGGCGAGGTGCTAGAGGCACAACTTTTTTACTGGCAAAACCGGCTTGGCGCTATTATTCCAATGTTGGAGTTTCCAACCGACCGACCGAGATCATCGGTTCAGACCTTCCGGGGAGCAAGGGAAGCCATAGAATTACCAACTTCGATCGCGGCACCGCTCAAAGAGCTGAGTCGGCAAGAAGGCGCAACTCTTTTTGTGGTATTGATGGCCGCCTTCAGTACTTTGCTCCATCGTTATACAGCGCAAGAAGACATCATTATTGGCTTTCCCATCGCCAACCGCAATCACGCGGAAATCCAAAATGCGATCGGTTTCTTTGTCAACACCTTGCCGCTACGTACAGATCTGTCTAGAAATCCCACTTTCAGGGAACTGCTCTTACGGGTGCGCACCGTTTGTATTGAGGCTTATGCCCACCAGGATCTGCCGTTTGAGAAATTAGTTGAGGAGTTACATCAGGAGCGGGATTTAAGTCGTAACCCACTGTTTCAGGTAATGTTTGTTTTCCAAAACATATCGGATCCAGTCTTGAAATTTCCGGATGTCAAATCCGCACCAGTAGGGATAAACACTGGCACCTCCAAGTTTGACCTGACACTTTCCTTGGCCGAGCGCGAGCAGACGCTCGTTGGATTCATCGAATACAGTACGGATTTGTTTGAACGGTCTACCATCGAGCGAATGATCGGCCATTTCCAGACATTGCTAGAGGGAATAACGGCAGATCCTGATCGGCCCATATCGACTTTGCCTCTGCTAACTGATGCTGAACGGCATCAGGTGCTAGTGGACTGGAATTCCACACGAGCCGATTTCGCAGAGGGATGCTGTCTCCACGAGCTGTTTGAAGCGCAGGTAGAGCGGACACCGGATGCCGTGGCGGTGGTTTTCGAGAATCAGTGGTTGACGTATGGGCAGGTCAACGCGCGAGCTAACCAGTTGGCTCACTACCTCAAGCAGCGTGGAGTCGGGCCGGAGAAATTCGTTGGAATCTGTTTGGAGCGATCTTTGGAGATGGTCATTGGAGTGATGGGAATCCTCAAGGCTGGAGGGGCCTACGTGCCGATGGACCCGACTTATCCAAAAGAACGTGTAGCTTTTATGATTAAGGATACTCAGGTATCGGTGCTGCTTATACAAGAGCGGCTGAAGGCCGACCTTCCAGAGTACGATGGGGACGTCGTGTGCCTAGACTCAGATTGGGAGGTCATTGCGAAGCACGACCAACAGAACCCATTACATGACGTAACGGTTGAGGACTTGGCTTATGTCATATTCACCTCGGGATCGACAGGGAAGCCCAAGGGCGCGATGAATACCCACCGGGGTATCTGTAATCGCTTACTTTGGATGCAGGATGCTTACCAGTTGGCAGAGTCAGATCGTGTTCTGCACAAGACACCTATCAGTTTTGACGTTTCCGTGTGGGAGATCTTCTGGCCGTTGTTGAATGGCGCTAGTTTGGTTGTGGCTCGCCCCGGCGGCCATCAGGATAGCGCTTACCTAGCCGAATTAATCGTGCAGCAAAAAATTACCGTGCTGCATTTCGTTCCATCGATGCTGGAAGTTTTTTTGGAGCAACCCGGTTGTGGTAGCGTAAGACTCGTCATTTGTAGTGGAGAGGCATTAAGCGTCGATTTACAGGAGCGATTCTTCGCTCGATTCGATGCAGAATTACACAATCTTTACGGGCCAACTGAGGCCTCTATAGACGTGACTAGCTGGGCGTGCGAACGGAGAAGCAATCGGCGTTCGATCCCTATTGGTCGTCCCATTGCCAACACTCAGATCTACATTCTCGATCCTTACATGCAGCCTGTACCTATCGGCATGCCGGGTGATCTTTACATCGGTGGCGACGGCCTGGCGCGAGGCTACCTAAACCGGCCGGAGCTAACCGCGGAAAAGTTCGTTGTCAATCCATTTATCGACCATCCTAAATCTCGTCTCTACCGCACCGGAGATCGCGCCAAATATCTCGCAGACGGCAACATCGAATTTCTCGGTCGCATCGACAATCAAGTCAAAATCCGCGGCCACCGGATCGAGCTGGGCGAGATCGAAGCCACACTGATTCAACATCCGGCGATAAGAGAATGCGTGGTTGTGGCTCGTGCTCGTGACTCGTTGATTGAACAAAGCCTCATTGGCTACGTCGTGCCAAAGCAGCAGCCGGCTCCATCAGTTGCCGAGCTGCGGAGCTATTTAAAAGAGAAACTGCCCGAATACATGATTCCGCCGGTGTTCATGCAGTTGGATGACTTGCCATTGACCCCCAACGGCAAGATTGACCGAAATGCGCTGCCGCCGCCGGATGGAGAGCGGCTGCAGCTCGATCAAGGCTTCGTTGAGCCACGCACGGAGATTGAAGAGCTGATCGCTCAAGTCTGGCGCGAGGTGCTCAAGCTCGACAAGATCGGCATTCACGATAACTTCTTCGAACTTGGCGGCCATTCGTTGCTCGCGACGCGGGTTGTCGCACATTTACAAAGCAACTTTCACGTCGACATTGCCCTGCGGAAACTATTTGAACTGCCGACCGTCGCAGGACTGGCGCAGCACATTGATGCACTTCGTCGCAGCGGCGTGGGCACGGTTATCGCGCCGATCCTGCCGGTGGATCGATCTCAACCGATCCCGCTGTCTTTTTCTCAGCGCCGTCTGTGGTATTTGCAGAAGGTCGATACGAATCTGTCCGCGTACAACATCCCCGCTGCGTTCTGCATCAAAGGCGAACTTGACAGCGGAGCGTTAGAGCAAGCTCTCAACGAATTGATCGCCCGCCACGAGGTCTTCCGGTCTTGCATAAAAGAGGTCGACGGACAGCCGCGGCAGGAAATCCTGCCGGGCTTGCGAATTGCGCTGCCACTAATCGACCTTACGCACGTGTCCGATGAACAAGCGGAGATCGAGGCAAATCGGCTTTTTAGCAACGACGCGCGGCAGCTTTACGATCTCGCAAACGCGCCTCTCATGCGCGCAACGCTCGTGAAACTAGCTGTAGACAACCACGTGTTCATCCTTAACTTCCATCACATTATCGCCGACGGCTCGTCACTGGCGATTTTCTACAAGGAATTGGCTGCGCTCTATGAGGCACTGCGGGATAACAAGACGGTGTCGTTTCCGAGGCTGCCCGTACAATATGCTGATTTCGCTGCTTGGCAGCATGAATGGCTCAAGTCATCGTCTTTCAACACGCAAGTAGACTACTGGAAACGACGACTTGTGGGTTTGCCGGAGCCTTTCGCGCTGCCAACTGATTTCGATCGTCCGCTGCTTTCAACCTATCGCGGAGCCAGATTGTCGGTGCAATTGTCCGAAGAACTGACGGAACGACTGAAAAGCTTGAGCCGTCAGCAAAGCGTCACGATGTTCATGACGCTCTTCGCGACGTTTAACATTTTGCTGTCACGAATCTGCGGTCAGGAAGACATCGTCATGGGTTCGACGATCGCCGGCCGCAATCACCCTGAGACCGACGGTTTGATCGGGTTTTTCATTAACGCCCTGCCGCTGCGCGCTGATCTTTCCGGCGAGCCAAGTTTCGTCACCTTACTGCAACGCGTCCGGGAGCTTTGTCTCGATGCTTTCACGAACCAAGACGTGCCTTTCGAAAAAATTGTTGAAGAGATCAACCCGCGGCGCGAACTTGGACACAACCCGGTTTTCGATATTCTCTTCAACATCGCCGACGTCTCTGAGCGCCTACTGACTTTAACCGGCCGCAAAATAACAAAGCTTGCGCAAGTCGATCCGGCAGCAAAATTTGACGTTGTGCTGCACGCGCCAGAAGTTGACGGTAAGATCGAACTAAGGGTCGTCTACAATACCGATCTTTTCCGCGAACGTCGGATCGTAGCTCTTTTGGAACAATTCGCCGCGCTACTCGCGCAAATCGTGGATGATCCAGAGTTGCCCATCGGCCAATTTTCCTTAGTGACCGAGGCGTCGCACGCTGTGCTTCCGGATCCCAAACAAGCTCTCGACGATAGCTGGGAAGGCGCGATCAACGAGATGCTGGCCGAACAAGCGCATCGTTTGCCGCAATCGTTGGCGGTGGTCGATGCAGAGCAGAGTTGGACTTATGGTGAATTGAATCAATTTGCCAATCGCTTAGCTCATTCACTCATCGACTCGGGAATACGACCGAAGGATTTGATCGCGATCAACGCTCACCGCAGTTCATCGCTCATCGTCGCGTTATTTGGAATCCTCAAAGCCGGCGCGTCATTTCTGATCTTGGATCCCGCGTATCCGGCGGCGCGATCCATTGACTACTTGCGCATCGCCCAACCGAAAGGCTGGCTCCAGCTCGAAGGCAGCCGCGAGCTGCCGGACGAGTTATCGAATTGTCTGGACAGTTTGAACTTGCGCTGCCGGATAAACGTTCCACAGTCGAAGGCGGAGATTTTGGACAACTTGTCTGGATTCACCGACACCGAACCAGCAACGATTGTAACTGCCGATGACCCGGCATACGTTGCTTTCACCTCCGGCTCCACCGGCGAGCCGAAGGGCGTAGTCTGCCGCCACGGTCCGATCACTCACTTTCTCCCATGGCAAACGGAAACCTTTGCGCTAAATGAAATGGATCGTTTCGCGATGGTATCCGGCCTCGCTTACAGCCATCTGCATCGCGATGTTTTCACTGCTATGTCCCTCGGCGCAACACTGTATATTCCGAATCCATCCGAAGCTCGTTCTCCAGAATATTTGATTCATTGGCTCGAAAGAAATGCCATAACGGTTCTCCACCTCACCCCGGCTCTCGGCCAGCTGCTGTTAACAAGCGGCGCTGCTCGCTTGCCGTCCGTGCGCCGAGTGTTTTTCGGCGGCGACGTTTTGATTCCCGAAATGGTAGCGAGCATTCGGCGGCTCGCGCTCAACGCGACGGTCGGCAGCTTCTACGGCGCGACAGAAACCCAGCGGGCCGTCGGCTATTTTGAAATCGCGAACGATCCGGCAGCCGCTCAGGTCGAAACTCCCAAAACCGTTCCACTCGGCCGCGGTATAAAAGACGTACAACTCTTGGTGCTCAATCGAGGCCGCCAGTTAGCCGGCATTGATGAGCTCGGCGAACTCTACGTTCGTAGTCCGCATTTGGCCGAAGGCTACATCGGAGACAAAAAACTCACTGAAGAGATGTTCGTAACAAATCCATTCACGAATCAGCCAAACGACCGGCTCTATCGAACTGGCGAGTTAGCTAGATATTTGCTTGACGGCAATGTCGAATGGGTTGGTAGAAATGACCGTCGCGTGAACATCCGAGGATTTCGCGTGGAGTTAGCAGAAATCGAAGCTGTTCTTAATCAACACCCGACAGTCAGAGACGCAGCCGTGGTTGTGCAGGATTATGAAATTCCGACTGCTGCAAACCCGAAACCCGAAACCCGAAACCCGAAACTCGGTCAACGTTTGGTTGCTTACGTCGCCGCTAAAGAAGAGGGACAAAGCTGCGTCGACTTAGTACGCTCCTTCTTGCACGAACGGCTTCCCGACTACATGGTGCCTTCGCATTTCGTGATTTTGGATCGTCTGCCGCTTAGCCCCAACGGCAAGGTTGATTACCAAGCCCTGCCGTCGGTCCAATTCACGGAACTAACGGGAGAACCCTCTGATGTGCCACAGAGCGAGGTCGAGCAAAGGCTGAGCGCTATCTTCGCGCAGGTTCTGGGCCGACAAAAGGTCGGTGTCAACGAGGACTTTTTCCGCCTCGGAGGCCATTCCTTGCTCGCCGCTCAGGCGGCGGCGCGTATGAGAGAAGCCTTCGGAGTTACGCTGGAGCTGCGCGCGTTCCTGGTGTCGCCGACGGTTGCGGGATTGGCTAAGACTGTCGAAGCGCTTCTTTCCACTGGACAAACAACCTCGCGATCGGATAAAGACGAGCGCGAGGACTTCGACATATAAACGTCGCCGACTTCCTTTCATATCTTAAAGATCTTGATGTTCGGTTAACCGCCGAAGGGGATCGCCTGCGCGCGAACGCGCCCAAGGGTGTACTCACCGGGGATCTTCGCTCTCAGATCGCTGCTCGTAAAGCGGAAATTATCGCGGCCTTACAGAGCGGCGCAACTCTTTTCAGCCCTCCTTCTATCTCCCGTCGATCAGGCACGGGTCCGGCTCCTTTGTCATTCGCCCAAGAGCGGCTGTGGTTCTTGGAACAGCTCGAACCGAGGAGCGCCGTTTACAATATCTGCCGCGCGTTTCGCCTCACTGGCAAACTGAACCTCCCCGCTCTGGAGTCGAGCCTAAACGAAATAGTACGTCGTCACGAAGTATTGCGCTCCGCGATCCGTGTCAGGGACGGTCGGCCAGAACAAGTTGTAGAGCCGGCGTTTGAGGTGCAGATATCGGTTAGCAATCTTCGAGCGACGTCCGGTGTTGAGTGTCGCGAAGAAATAGAACTCCGGACTCAAGAAGCAGCAGCCACGCCTTCTGATTTTTCTTCCGGCAGGTTCTTACGCACTGAGCTGCTTCGCGTTGGCGATGAGGACCATATCCTCATTCTCGCAACTCACCACATTGTGTCAGACGCTTGGTCAATGGGGATTTTGAGCCGGGAACTGTGGTCGCTTTATGAATCGTATGCGGCCGGTAAAACAACGACTCTCAGAGATCTTCCCATTCAATATGCGGATTTCGCCAGCTGGCAAAGGGAGTGGCTGCAAGGCGAGATGCTTGAATCCCAGCTTTCCTATTGGAAAAAACAGCTCCACGATATCCCGATTCTCAATCTCCCAACTGACCGAAGACGTCCAGCGCCACAAAGCTTTTACGGCGCCAGAGAATCAATAACTCTGTCGCAGTTGCTCACGACGGCCATCAATGAATTGAGCCATCGCCAAAGCGTGACTCCTTTCATGACCCTGCTGGCGGCATTTGAGGTGCTACTACATCGGTACAGCGGGCAAGACGACGTGGTCGTGGGATCGCCAATCGCCAACCGCAACGGGATTGAGTTCGAGTCACTGATCGGTTTCTTCGTCAACACGCTGGTTCTCCGTGGCGACCTCTCCGGCGATCCGCCTTTTAGTAAGCTTCTCTCGCGCATTCGAGATATGTGTCTAGGTGCCTATGCACACCAAGATTTGCCGTTTGAAAAACTGGTTCAGGAGCTACAGCCAGAACGCGACTTGAGTCGCAATCCTTTGTTCCAAGTGATGTTTGTTTTGCAGAACGCGACGAGACCTCTTACAGAGTTTCCCGGTCTTCGAGCCGAGCCGATCGAAATCGACGTTGATCGCTCGCCGTTCGACCTATCGCTTTTTTTGCGCGAACGTGACGGCAGATTCATCGGCTATTTTGAATACAGCACGGATTTATTTGAGCGAGAAACAATCGAACGAATGGCAAGGCACTTTGAGAGACTGTTGGAAGGGATCGTCGCCGACCCTAATCAGCCCATTTCTAGGCTGTCACTACTCACCGAAGCAGAACGGCACCAAATACTGGTCGAATGGAACAAGACCGCGACCGAAGACCCGGAAAACAAAAGCATACACGAACTGTTCGAAGCGCAGGTCGAACGAACTCCCGATGCGATCGCCTTGGAGTTCGAAGGGGAAGAGATCACGTACCGAGAACTCAATCGCAGGGCCAACCAGGTCGCTCATTATCTCGTTCGTTTAGGCATTGGACCAGAGAAGTTAGTCGGGATCTGTGTCCAGCGATCGATCGAGATGGTGGTTGGGTTGTTGGGCATACTCAAAGCTGGAGGCGCTTACGTACCTTTAGACCCCAGCTATCCCAAGGAGCGTCTGCGATTCATGCTCGAGGATGCGCAGGTTTCGGTTCTGCTAACCCAAGAGAAGTTGGCCCAGGATAGAGGATGGAAGACTGTCCTGAGTCCTTCGGCTGCGCTCAGGCTAAACTCCGTCGAAGGAATGGAAAATGGCGATCCTCGCTCTTCTATTCTCGATCCTCGGGTTCCAGTAGTTTTTCTCGATCGCGATTTACTGACAATCGAAAGAGAACGTATTGAGAATCCGAAGAGCCAAATACATTCCAACAATCTCGCCTACGTTATCTATACATCGGGTTCGACAGGAAGACCGAAGGGAGTTGCAGTTGAGCACCGCAATACGGTTGCGTTGCTCCACTGGGCGAGAAGTGTGTTCACTTCGGAAGAGCTTGCCGGTGTGCTGGCATCGACTTCGATCTGCTTTGACCTTTCGGTCTTCGAACTTTTTCTTCCCCTTTGTTCAGGTGGAAAAGTCATTTTGGTCGATAACGTCTCACACCTCCACAGTGCGCCGGAAAGAGATCAGGTCACATTAATCAATACGGTTCCATCAGCGATGACCGAATTGCTAAGAATGGGTGAACTGCCCGATACAATTCGAATAGTTAACCTTGCGGGCGAACCGCTGCAAACGGAACTTGTAAACAAAATTTATGCGTGTGGGACAATCGAAAGGATTTACGATCTCTACGGTCCTTCTGAAACTACGACTTACTCTACATTCACACTCAGAACCCGAGATGGACCGGCCACAATCGGTCGCCCAATTTCGAATACGCGCGTCTATATTTTGGATGGCAGTCTACAACCAGTTCCTATTGGTGTGCCGGGTGAGCTTTACATCGGTGGCGCGGGGGTCGCACGCGGATATTTGAACCGTCCGGACTTAACCGCAGAGAGATTTATCCAAAATCCGTTCAACAATGAGGAACGTCTTTACCGCACGGGAGACCGAGCTCGTTATTTGCTCGATGGAAGCATCGATTTTTTAGGCCGGGCCGATAATCAGGTTAAGATTCGTGGTTATCGAATCGAGCTGGGTGAGATTGAAGCTGTGCTGGACCAGCATCCGGCAGTGAACGATAGCGTGGTTGCGACTCGTGCTCGTGAGTCGTTGGCTGAAAAGAGTCTCATCGGCTACATCGTCCCAAAGCAGCACCCGGCCCCGTCCGTTGTTGAGTTGCGCGATTATCTAAAAGCGAAGCTACCTGAATACATGATCCCTTCAGCCTTCGTGATGTTACATGCTCTGCCGCTCATGCTCAATGGAAAGGTAGACCGGCAGGCGTTGCCACCACCCGACGATTCCAGACCACAGCTCGAAAAAGTGTATGTCGAACCTCGCACACAGGTTGAAGAGCTGATAGCGCAGATCTGGAGAGAGGTTTTAAAGCTCGGCTCGGTGGGTGTCCATGACAACTTCTTCGAGTTGGGCGGGCATTCGCTCCTCGCCATTCAAATCATCTCTCGGGTACGCGAAGTCTTCGACAAAGACGTGCCGCTTCTGACTCTTTTTGAGGCACCGACTGTTGCCGGTTTGGCCGCGACGATCGAGACAACGATCAGCGATAGATCGAATGAGCTGCCGCCGGTCATTCGCGTATCACGCGATGGGCCTCTGCCGCTCTCGATGAATCAGGAACACTTGTGGCGATTGGATCAAATGATCCCGGGCACGCATTTTTTTAACATGCCGTATGTCTATCGCTTCATCGGTGATCTCAACGTTTCTGCTTTAGAAAAAACTCTGCAAGAAATAATCAGGCGGCACGAAGCCCTGCGAACCGTGTTCGCCGAAGTAGACGGACGTCCAGCCCAAATCATCAAAGAAGTCCCTGAGTTCCAGTTGCCTGATATAGATTTGCGCGGAGAATCCGCCGATGAAGTCTCACAAAAAGCCGCTGGTTTCATCTTGGAAGAGCGAGAAGGGCCATTCGATCTCGCATCAGGGCCGTTATTAAGGACCAAACTGCTACGCCTAACCGACAAGGACTATCTTCTACTAGTCACCATGCACCATATCATCAGCGACCATTGGTCGGTGCAGATATTTCGCCGGGAGTTAGCTGCAATCTACCAAGCCTTTTCGCAAGGGCAGCCTTCTCCTTTGTCGGAATGTACCATCCAGTCCGCTGACTTCGCCTGCTGGGAACGGGGGTTGATAGAAAAAGGCCTTTTGGAGGGTCAATTATCTTACTGGGTTAAACAGCTCGAGGGCGAGTTGCCCGTGCTTGCGTTTCATCAAGGGCGCAATGTTGAGCAGCAACTGGGCTTTCAGACTACGCGCCAACTTTTAGACATCGACGAAACTTTGTTTACAAGAATTCAGGATCGAGCCCGCAAGGAACGCTGCACGCCATTCATGGTTATCATCGCTGCGTTAAATATTCTGCTGCATCGTCACAGCGGTCAACGGGATATTCGGATTGGCACACTGGTGGCCAATCGAAGACAGGTAGGAACCGAGGGCGTAATCGGTCATTTTATGAATACCGTGGTGTTGAGCAGCAGCCACATCTTCCGAAGCATGACGACTCAGCAACTCTTACAACAGGTGCGTGAGGTCACCCTCATGGCCTTTGCCCATCAGGAACTCCCATTCGAAGAGCTCGCCCGGGTTTTAGAGCAGCAACGACGTATCGACCGAAGCTCTTTGATTCAGGTCCTGATTAATTATCAGATCAGTGAGCAGGAGTGGACGCGGATTTCTGGCCTTAAAGTTGCTTCCATTGGCTTGCAAATAGTAGAACCCGAATTGGAACTTATTCCAACCGCGTTTGATTTGATTTTTAACCTTAGAGAGTCGTCAACCAAGTTGACAGGATCTGTAAACTTTAGGACCTGTGGTTTTGATCAAGATGTCATCACTTCAACCATGAAACGTTTTCGTTCGATAATTGAAAATATAGTAATGCCCGGGGATCATCTTATCTTAGCCAATTTGCACGACGGAGTTGAATAATTCTTTTTGGGAGGACGTTATGGAGCGCAGCCTGTCTCAAAGTAAAGTCTGGAGGACCGATGAGCGCTCGGGTTTGCGATTGAATAATAGCGCAAATGACATCGAAAAACTCATTTCAGTTCGATTGAATTCGACCGATCCGGACGCAAACGACGGATACTTCGATTTATATTATTTCGTGGTCACACCAACGGATGGTCTCGCAACCAAAACGGTTCTCTTCTGCGCTGGCGGGCCAGGGGATATAGTGCGCGGGCCAAACTCAGGTAAGACCTACGCGGATTTTCTGGTTCACAACGAATACAATGTCGCCGCTTTCCATATTCGTGGCTCTGGTTTTAGTCAGATTCCCCCGTCCAATCAGTTCGACAGATTTTTAACGACTCGGTATGCGGTCGAAGATATCGAAGCTATTCGTAAGGATTTTCTGGGCGAAGACGGTGTGTGGGATGCGATAATCGCGAGAAGTTACGGCACTGTCCTAGCCCAGCAGTACGCGCACTATCATTCCGACAAGGTGCGGAAATTAATACTCATCGCGCCATTGTCGCGGCATATGTTCAATGATTCTAAGGAGGCATTTGATGCGTTTGCAGAGGATGTCTACAGGATTCATCGGCAGAGTCTCGAAAGCATATATAATTCAAACCGAGAGGAATTTCGAAAGGAATTCGGAGAGCTACGACCGGATCAAAAGAGAAAGATTATCGAAGAGATTTTTGGGACTTCCCGCAATCCAAGACGGAAGGGAATATTTCAGAGAGCTGAGGACGCGTTTGGCAGTATACAATTTCTGCTCGATGCCTACTGCGAGCTCAAGAAGAATGGTGAGTTAAAGAGGTATGATCTGGACAGATTGAGCCCGAAGTTTTTTCAAAAGCTTCGCGATCTTCGCCTTTCTGGATCTCTTGCGGGAGCCGATCAATTTGAAATCGGAAGAGTGATCAGAGACGAGGTGCTTTGGAATAAAAGAGCTGAGGACAATTGCCTGGACGAGGGAAACCGACATATTCAAGGCCAACATCGAGTATTTTACGCAATAGGAGTCCACGACGGTATTAATCCCAGATTTTTGCGAGCATGGTTAGCGAACGATAATCGTGACTTGCGCGATGCCCTTAGAGAGATTGGTGGTGAAGCACGGGTAAACGAATGGATAGAAAAGATTGGCATCACTGGCGATGAGAGCATAGAGCCCTGGGATCCTGGCAAATATTTCCATCGCGTGCCGACATTGATTTTGAAAGGTGAAGCCGATCCTGTGACCGCTGGAGGTCAGGCCGAGTATATTTACGCCAAGGCGCTAAGAGGTCCTCGGACTCTCATCGAATTTTCTGGGATTGGCCATGAATTCGCTTTGCCGGGAGCTGGAGAAGAAAACTCCCGTCCAATCCTGAGCGGGACGGCACGTCTAGAGCCGCCCGAAATTCCGCCTGGCGAGACACGGTCTGCGACCGGCCCTATCACCGGAAGAAGTCTCAATGAAAATCTTCGAATAGATCTCCACCCTCCCCAGGATCTTGAGCCAGGCCTTGAACTAGCCGGTTTTGGCGTGGTTGTAGCCGACAAAATTAACGATGCCTCCAAACAACGCGACAATTTCGTTGCGCTGATTAAAAACACCGGCAATCATGAATCCAAAAGCAACGTTACTGAGTGCACGATTAGCTCAGCATACTTTGTTGGGATCATTCGATTGAATATTCCAGCGATCGCACCCGGCCAGACACAGCCTGCGTTCGGGACCGTTATTCACGGGAGCCGGAATAAACAACGAGAGTTTCGTCTCCGGTCGGAGAGCAAAATCGAGCCAGGTCTTGAACCCTTCGGTTTTAAGATCCATGCGGCCGACGACACATTGTCGATTTGGCTTAAGAATAAAAGCAAAAAAGAACTGGACCCTGCAAATAGGAAATGGACCATTTGGAATGAGTTTTCCAGTAAAACTTTTTCGATTGATTCCGAACCCATCAAACCGGGTGAGTTGGTCTCAGTATCCGCAGACCTCGAGGGACTGACACTAGACAAAGCCGGAGAGCTCCAGATAATTATGCCAGAGGTTCTTACCGACTGCTCGCTAAACAGCTGTATCCCTCCCCAGGAAGAAACAGCCGAACGGAAAGTGTCCATAAGCATATGGAATGAAGATGATACCAAGACTTTCAATAGAGAGACTTCCAATGGTGACGCAAGCAAGTGGGCTTTCCATACACGCGCCTTCTCTGCAGATCTCAGTGTCACGCTGCCGGAAAAAATTGCCCCGAGAAGCGCGGAAAAGGCATACGGCACAATTACAGGTATTAGGTGGAATGACTATCTTAAAGTAACAAGACCAATGGATCTTGAGCCTGACCTTGAACTGCTCGGTTTTAACATAGAGGGCAAAGACAAATTGACCCTCTTGCTAAAAAATACCGGCACGCGCACGATCAAGAGTTCAGGCCGAGACTGGATTTATTGTGATCCAAGCGACGCTGGCTCGGGTTCAGCCTGTCTTAATTGCGGTAACCTTCTAAGTTGCCTGATTTATTCCTTTTTGGTCATGGATGGGCAGCGGTTTAACAGTCAGGATAACAAGATCCTGGAAATCATTAAGCGAAGGCTTAAGAAACATTTTGTCGCCGCCAGGATCGAATTTGGGAATGGTTCGGTAACACGTTAATGTATCGAGTCTTTAATACTTGACAGACTAGGTAGCCATTAGTTATGAGAGATGGTGAATAAACTGAAAAAGGGAGCAAGTCCATGGGCATTGGAATGCAGAGTCTGAAAGGGATAGATAAGACGAACTTCAAGAACATCGTGGAGAACGCAACGGGCGAAGATAGAGAAAAGCTCGAAAAAAAGCTTGCCAGAATCACAAATGAGGCTATTGCCGAAGCCGGCGAAAACACCGCTAAACGTATTCGGGACAAGATCGCAGAGAAGATAAAAAATCGAATCCTTGAAGAATAAGCGTGTACGGAGACAGTTGGTTGGGCTGTGGTCGATTAGTTGCCCGACCTCTTCAACTTATTAGTCAACGCTTAGCGGCTCAGGCTTAAACCTGGGTCGCTTTTGTTCGTTCCCGCCCACAGAAGGACCTGCAGGCCTGCGTTGAACGAGTGCCTTGGTCGATACTCCAACGTAAGCCTCAGACTCAATTTAGATAGAAGCAGTCGTACGACGGTCGGTAAGCGATGACTCACAACCCTTTGTCTGCGATTCGAGCTTTGCTTGGAAGTGAGTTGGGGATCTGATGATCGCAACGACGAGAGTTCACTTTCCAGACTAATCCACCTGATAGCGCTTCATCTTCTCTAATCAAACCCCTGGCGACTGACGTCCCGAACACCTGAGCGCTTTTTATTTCTTGGCATCGTGACAAAATCGAAACTGTCCAAGCCTCGAGCACGATCGACGACACACCGATAGTAGTGGCGCCGTCATCCGAGCCTGACTCGTCGTCGTATTGTTCAGCAATTATCCGTCCGCAAGGTCCATCCGATGCCACCCACAAAATACCGACAACGGAATTAACGGAACGACAACGAAGTTCATGCTCGTGGTAGTTCGGTAAGTCGCAACTAGTCGAATCACGATCGCCTCGTCGTACCCTCCAGTCACGATTTCATTCACAGCACCCCGCAATCATTGCGAAAACGATTCGGTAGCAGGCCTTAACTCTCGCGACTACTGGTTTCTCGTAGACGCGCTAACGGAGTTTAGCCTTGGCACGATTGGTGCTCTCAGCGGGAATCAGAGAGTAAAATTTCGAACAGAAAGGAGGTGAGAAAAATGAAAAAGAGCGTATCACTTTTGTCCAACCTGCTGATGTCTTCCACGTTGTTCTGGGGCGTGCCGATGGCCTATGGGGAGGAGTTAGGTCCAGGCCAAGTCGTGCGGGTTCCTGCTACGGACGC
>WNGE01004397.1_pt1 | contig 25191 bp, 28 predicted proteins | sample 5400651 | NCBI WGS metagenome assembly WNGE01 (sample SAMN13153370, study PRJNA577476) | soil metagenome | isolation source: 60 cm soil or saprolite under grassland replicate 2 | place: USA:California | collected 2016-06-15
CAGCCAAGGCTTCGGCCCGCTCTCATTTAACAACAACCGCAATGGCGGCTACGCGCAAATGGCTTACCGGCCAACCCACATCGACAACGATATCATCAAAAACCTTGAAGGAGTCGCGCGTTACGACCGGCTCAATCAGTTGCATACGCCGGTCGGATTTGACGAACGACGCTGGACGCTCGGGCTAAACTATTGGGTTACTCCGAGCGCTGTAGTTAAACTGGCTTACGAATTCGATGACAAGAACGGAGGCGCCCGCGACCAGGACGCCTTCATGATGCAAGCAGTGGTGGGCTTTTGATTTATGAAAAAACTTGTTTTGAGAATCTGCAAGTGGATCGGTTTGCCTGGGGCGACCATCATTATTTCCTGTGCTGCCCTGATGTGGCTGATTGGATGCGCAACCAACAAACAGACCGGAGAAGTCGCTGCCGGGACGAGTCCATCAGGAAAAAGTGGCGCACAACTCTGGGCGGAAAATTGCGTGCGTTGCCATAACATCAGATCTCCCAGTTCGCTGAGCCCAGCCCAGTGGGAAGTAGCGCTAATGCACATGCGCATCCGCGCCAATCTCACTCCCGAAGAGCATAAGAAAATTTTGGAGTTTCTGAAATCGGGTAGCTGAACTGACCGGGAATATTTTTTCCTGATCTTTATTCTGGATCAGAAGGGTTTCGCTCTGCCCCCGCGCAAAATCTGGTCAGCAAAAGCCAAGCGGCGATTAACCGTGCGCTCTCGACGGAAGTATCATCTGGCAACAAGGAGGAAATATGAAAACGATTCATCCACTGGAACTCGAAGCGTTAATTGAAACCAGCAAGCCGGTTGAAATTATCGATGTGCGTTTACGTGCGGACTTTGAAAAGCGTCACCTAACAGGGGCGCACTCGCTCCCTATGCAGGAGCTAACTGCCGAAATGCTCGTTCGTTCGCGCGAACTCCCCCTGATCGAACCACTCTATTTGATCTCCGGCAGTGGAGTCCTTGCCCGTGCGGCCGCCGAGAGCCTTGAGCGACAAGGACTCGATATCGCTGTCGTCGTTGACGGTGGAATGAAGGCTTGCGAGCGAGATGGCTTGCCAGTCGAGCGGCGTCACACCATCGCGGATTGGCTCGCTGAAAATTCAACACATCTAGCGGCGATAGGTCTTGCCCCTGAGTGGCATTGATAGATTTTACCTTCGAGGAGTACAAAGAAATTTCTCAAATCGAGAACTTAAGCGCATGATTCTTAACAGCGGCGAATACATTCACATCATTCATCGGCAACTCTTTCCAGGCGACGCGCAGCGTCATTTCGTGGGCACAGTGGAAGCCCATGAGGGAGCGCTCGTCCGCGTGAAAGGCTATCTCTTTGCGATGGATTCGACGCAGAGTCAGTTCGTGAGAAGAGAAGACCTGCGCACCCGCATAGTTTCGCTGAATGACACAGTGATCGTAAATATTCTTCCGGCGCACGTGCAGATTGATGAAATCACTTATACGCATCGACCTAACGGCGATATTCTCGTCACCGATGGAACGGATTGGCACTTGAATATCACGCATTTGTAAATTAAGCGAAGCAGGAACAACGCGGCATGAACGAAGGTAATAAGATCGCGCCAGGCCGCGCGGCACTCGAAGCCGAAGTCGCGGCACACCCGTTCCTTATCGGCATAAGCGAGCATCACATCCGGTTGCTGGCCGATTGCGCGATGCGCTCACATTTCAAGGCCGGACATGTGATCTTTCGCGAAGGTGAAAGTGCCAACCGCTTTTACCTGATCGAGCATGGGAAAGTAGCGCTTGAGTCATCGACGCTCGGTCAGCCTGTCATAATCGAGGAGATAGGCGATGGCGACCTGCTTGGTTGGTCGTGGCTTTTTCCGCCCTACGCCTGGCATTTCAGCGCGCGGGCATTGGAAGACACGACCGCGATTTTCTTTTACGGAACAGTTTTGCGGGACTATTGCGAGAAGGACAATTCTCTGGGCTTCGAATTGTTCAAACGAATGAGCGTAGTGATGTTGCGAAGGTTGCAGGCCGCGCGTCAGAAATTATTAAGCGTCCGGAAGACCGCATAGTCGCGCGAGGATTGTTAGACCACGGTCGTAGCGGTCGGAAGATTCAGGCCTTCGTAAGTTTCGGCGACGATTTGATCGACAACCGCTTTCATGTCGTTCGTGTGTTCGAACGCGGTCAGTTGACGGTCGGCGCCGGTGCCTTCGCGCATGATTCGCTCGATGTGCGCCATTTCTTTTTTGCTGCCGAGCTCATCGACTTCGGTGGAAACAAACGCGAGCAGTTCGTTTAACAGGCTGCGGGTCTCGACTTCCGCTTCGCGCCCAAAATCGATCAGTTTGCCATCGATGCCGTAGCGCGTGGCGCGCCAGCGATTTTCATCGAGAAGCCGGCGGCGATAAACGCGAAAGGTCGTGTTTTGACGAAGCAACTTGAACAACTTGGCAATGACCGCCTGGATCAACGCCGTGATCGCAAGCGTGTCTTCCACGCGCGATTGCGCGGTGTTGTGCCCAACCCAGAAAGGCGAGTTGACCGAGAGGGCATAAATGTGCGGCAAAAAATAGCGCGCCTGATTCATGACATGAATAGCAGATTCCCGATCGGGAATGCCGACGTGCACGTGCAAACCGAAGATGAGATTCGCGCGCGCGCCAGCTTGCTCCGCAATTCAATAACGTGCTCGCGGGCATCGACAATCGACTCGCAAATTTCCGTGCCGAGCTCGACCACCGATTGGTGCATCTCCGGCTTGATCTGCTCTTTGAGCATGACTTTTCCGCCTTCGAGAATTTCCTGGATGTGCGACCGAAGCTGGCGCGTCTTCGGATCGACAATCGCAAATTCCTCCTCGATGCCGAGGGTGTAGGTGTGCGGTTTCATTCGCCAGGTAGGGACGGATCTCCGAGCCGTCCGTCGAATTATGACATCGAGCGCGCGAAAAGAAAATTAGTCGGACGCCCCGGAGGTGCGTCCCTACCAATCGTCGATCTTACGCGAGATCTTCCAGTCGCCGCATATTGACGGCGGCTTGCACGAATTTGCCCCAGCTCAAATTGTCACGCCCGGGTTTGTGTTCACGCGCCTTGCGGATTGCCATTTCGGAAATTGCTTCCACAACCCATTCGAAGTTTGCCTGGCCGACGTTGGCTGCTTCCGCATCCGGCGCGGGATTGCAAAAATCGATCGCCACCGGAACACCGTCGCGAATCGCAAATTCAACCGTGTTCAAATCGTAACCGAGATATTGATTCAGGGTGAGGACGCCTTGTTCGACCTTCCGTAAAATCTCCGGCGGCGCCTGCCATTCCGTTTGATAACGCAAATGATACGGATGCCGCGGTTCGTAGGGCATGATGCGCACGTGGCGTTGATCGATCGAGTAACAACGGAAGTACATGTCGAACTTCACCTCCTCCTGCAACATCATGACAAGCTGGCCGGTTTCGTTGTAAGCGCGGAAAAATTCTTCCGGGTTGTGCAGCCGATAGACATTTTTCCAACCACCACCCGAAAACGGCTTGAAAAACGCCGGCCAGCCGACGTAGTTGAAGATTCCTTCCCAATTCAGAGGATACTCCAAATTCCGAAATGATTTCTCGTTCGTGTCCGGCGGCGGCTGATTCGACGGCAACAGCACGGTGCGCGGAACGGCAACGCCGATCTTGGTCGCAAGCGCGTTGTTGAAAAATTTATCATCCGCGCTCCACCAAAACGGATTGTTCACGACCGCGGTGCCGGTGAAGGCGGCGTTCTTGAGCCAGGCGCGATAAAATGGAACGTCCTGCGAGATGCGATCGACCACCACATCGTAGCCGCACGGTTCGCCCTGGGCCACCTTGTCGATCTTGACGAATTCGGCCACGATGTCTTTTCCGGCGGTTTTCTGATTCACCCGCTCGACAAACGCCGGGGGAAAACTGTGTTCCTGTCCAAAAAGGATCCCGATTTTTTTCATAGGCGTCTTGTCATTTCGAGCGAAGTCGAGAAATCTCTGACCGTTATCTGTCTTGTAAAACCTCGATGCTCAAGTCGAGCCAACTTGGATTCAAGCGATCAATGAGTGCGATCTTCTTCGCACGCGACCATTTCTTCAATTGTGTCTCGCGAGCGATCGCATCGCGAATGTCGGAGTAATGCTCCCAATAAATCAGTTTGTTAAATCGGTAATTTGCCGGAAATGACGCTCCCGTCTCTTCACGATGTTCCCATGACCGCCGAGCGAGATCATTTGTGGCGCCAATGTAAAGAACCGAGTGATTTCGGTTTGTAACGATATAGACCCAGAAGTTGTAATCGCGTGACATGTTTCGGACTAACAATGAGAGATTCCTCGACTTCGCTCGGAATGACAGGGTTAGATTAAGGACAAGTAATAGGGCAGCATGTCGCGCCAATAATTCCAATCGTGGCCGCGCCATTTTCCATCATCGAGCCAATGCTTGATGCCTTTGGATTTTAGGATTTCGGACAAGCGATACGATTCGTGCCGCGCGTTGTCCCATTCACCTGTGCCGATGATGATGCCCATGTGATTGTATTTCCACGGATCGGTCGTGTTCGGCAGATATTCGTATGGACTGTTAAAGTAAATGTTGTCGTCGTGATAGCCGTCGAAGAACGAGCTGATGTCGAATGAGCCGCTCAAGCTGATGAAGTGGCTGACCAAATCGGGATGACGGAAAGCGATGTTCCCGGCGTGATAAGCACCGAGGCTCGCGCCGCAGACGGCGACACGATGGCAATTGCATTCGCGTCGCGCCAGATCGAACACGTCGTGCACGATCACATTTTCGTAGGCGTTATGCGTGTGCATTCGGTCGGCGGGATGGATTGATTTGTTGTAAAAGCTTTCGAGATCGATCGCATCCGGGCAGTAAACGGTGACTTTCCCGGAATCGATATAACCGCTCACTGCGCCGACCAGGCCGAAGTCCTTGTTCTGGTAATAACTGCCGAAAGATGTCGGAAAGAGGATGAGTGGTAGCCCGCCGCAGCCCTCACCAAATGCGAGCATCTCAAACTCGCGGCTCAGATAAGGCGTGTGCCATTTGATGTATCGTTCGTTCATCGCGCTTTTGTCATTTCGAGTGAAGCCGGAGGCGAAGTCGAGAAATCTCTCACTGTATAAATCAATATTCGAGCCAGCAGCAGAGACGTCTCGGTCCGAGCCGGACGGGCACATGCGCTCGACGTGACAAGACGCCGTTGGACAAGATCGACATGTTCAGCGATGCGTCTGTTTTTGGAATGGCTAAACACACGCTCACGGGAAATATCAAACGACATCGCGGATTTCCATCGAAGGTTCTCGGGAACCGGCGAGACATACTCGTCTATCTGCCGCGCGGTTATCGACGATTCTCGCGGCTGTGCTATCCGGTTCTGTATTTGCAGGACGGCCAAAATATCTTCGACGCCGCGACGGCATTCGGTCACGTCGAGTGGGGCGTGGATGAAACGGCTGAGCGATCGATTCAAAAAAAACTCATCGAACCGCTCATCATTGTCGCGATTGCAAACACGGGCAAAGATCGGATTCACGAATACGCCCCGACGTCGGGCGTGATCGATTCAGCGAATCCCAAAACGCGTAGTAAAGGTCTGGCTCGCGAATACGGGCGATTCCTTATCGAGGAGCTTAAGCCGTACATCGACAATCGCTATCGGACAACGCGCGAAGCCGAATTTACGGGACTTGGCGGATCATCGGGCGGCGCATTATTGACGCTTTCACTTGGTCTTTGGTTCCCAAATGTGTTTAGACGTCTGATTCTTATGTCCCCGTCGGTTTGGTGGGACGATCAAGTGATTGTCCGGATGGTTGCAGAACTCGACGAAAAACTTCCGCTGAGAATTTGGCTGGATACTGGGATGGCCGAGCCCGGTTGGGAGCAGGCGCGCGCGTTGCGCGATCAATTGATCGAAAAAGGCTGGCGTCTCGATGTCGATCTTACTTATCTTGAAGTCGAAGGCGCCGGTCACAGCGAAGCCGCGTGGGCGGCGCGCGTCGACCCCGCGCTGCGCTTCTTGTTTCCGCCGACGGCGCGAATGTAATTGTCGATCTCAGCGTCCGACTGGAGGAACCGGCGGCGGATTGGGCGGCAACGGCTCCGGCGCTGGCCTCGGCGTTGGTGGTCGCGGTGCTGGCGGAGCAGGCGTAGGTGTGGGATTTGGGATGGGGTTTCCTGGCATTTGTGAAGATACAACTTCTAACGTTCAACGTTCAACGTCCAAATCGAACACCGAAATCAAACTCATTGCAACCACTTGCCGTAGACTTGATAGACGCGCGTAAAGCCGCCGACGAAGTCAATGTCCTTTTGATAGGCGAAGGAGTTATCACGGGCTGACCAAGTCAGCTCGCGTGGCGCTTCGGCATGGTTTGGGTCGTAAACGAGATAACGTTCGATTTCGTTTCCCGGGCGAGTTCGTTTTCGCGCGTAGACCAGCACCGCGTGATTGATGCTCAGCTTCGGGTAGGTCGAGAGATAACCGACGAAGAGATCGCCCCGGGCAAGAGCGGCATCCAGATGGGCGTGAGTTTTCTCCTGATATTTCGGACTATGTTGAAAAAACATGCGGAAGTTGCCGGGCCGAAAATAAGTGGCGAACCCGCTGCCGATATTTTCCTGGAACACGTGCGCGCGCGTTTTGCTTTTGCTCATCTCGCGCAGATTTGCATAGCCGGGAAAATTTATTCGTTGATTTGCTGGCAATGCTTCGTGCCAGGGCGCGCGGCGCGTGACTTTGCGAATGCGCGCTGCGAGCTCTTTGTCGTTTAAAGGAGCGCCGCGCGGATTGAACCGGGCGAACTTGTGAAATTGCATTGCCGTGCGCGTCATGACAAAGCAGGCGCGGGTATATTGGTTAGGCGGATCGCGAACTGTCGATCTTCGCTCCAAAGTGGGGCGACCGTTTTTGTATTTCAGCACGGTGGCGTTTTGAAACGCGAACGTGTCGCGCTCGAAATTGAACGCAGTGGCAAAGCCGCTGTTTTGGGTCAGCGCGAAGAGAACACCGACCCGGAATAGCTGTGCGAATACTCGACGACCGTCGCCAATCATTTCACGAACGGGTCGAAGGAGCTGTACTCTTGCCTTCGGCGAAATTGCCGAGCGCGCGGAATTTTTTGTAGCGCTTCTTCAACAGTTCTTCGATAGGCGTGCCCCCAACGCGCTGCAAGTTTTGGCGCAACGCCGTGCCAAGATTTGCTGCCGACAAATCATAATCGCGGTGCGCGCCGCCTTCCGGTTCCGGAACGATTTCATCGACAACTTCGAGTTTGAGCAAATCCTGCGCAGTCAGTTTCAGCGCCTCCGCTGCCTCTGGAGCGTGACGCCGATCTCGCCACAGAATGGCCGAACATGCTTCCGGACTAATGACCGAATAGTAGGCGTTCTCAAAAATCAATACGCGGTCCGCCACGCCAATGCCAAGCGCGCCACCTGAGCCGCCTTCGCCGATCACAGCAGCGATAATTGGTACGCGCAGGCTCATCATCTCGCGCAGATTTACCGCAATCGCTTCTGAAATGTGGCGTTCTTCCGAACCGATCCCGGGAAATGCGCCCGGCGTATCGATCAACGAGATCACGGGCATGCCGAATTTTTCGGCCAGCCGCATCAGACGCAGCGCTTTCCGATAACCTTCCGGATGGGCGCAACCGAAATTGCGCATCACGTTCTCCTTCGTGTTCCGCCCTTTCTGGTGCGTGAGAACCATGCACCGCTGCGAGCCGAGCATGGCCAGGCCGCTCGGCATCGCTTTGTCGTCCGCGAATTGGCGGTCCCCGCGCAGCTCAATCCAATTCGTGAAACACCGCTCGACATAATCGAGCGCGAACGGCCGTTGCACGTGACGCGCGATTTGCACGCGCTGCCAGGCGGTCAAGCGGCCATAAATTTCGCGCCGGGTTTCGCGGATTTTTGCCTCGATCGCCTCAACCGCGGAGTCAAGATCGACATCGTGCTCGTCGGAATGATCCTTCAAATCCTGCAAACGCCGTTGCAGTTCGAAGATCGGTTTTTCGAAATCGAGCGGTTGCAACTCCATGGGTGAAAGTTAAATAAGTTACAAGGTTACAAAAGTTACAAACCGGCTCGCTTTAACATTGTAACCCCTGTAACCGTTTTAACTCTTCAACGAATCTCAGTCGGTAATGGTGACAGGCGTCCGGTTGTTTACAAGGCCACTCAGCTCCTCGAGATCGGTGGCATCCAGGCCGAGCCCCGACGGCGGCGGCGGCTGAGTAACGTCAGGGTGCGCCGAATCGGACACCGAATAAAGCGTATAGGCCGGCGCACTGAGCCGGATCCAGCGCGTGCTCCCGAGAAACTCCTTGGTTCCGAACCCGACACGTTTGCCATCTCGCCACGCCATTGTTTCCGCTACTTTTGTCGTGACTCTCGCCGGCTGTTTAGGCGACAGCTTCTCCTCACGCACGTGATATTGCTTGAAGAACGCGCCGCGGTTGAGCAGCACCACCAGTTTCGCTTTGCGTTGGATAACAATCGAAAATTCAGGATGCGAAATGAGCAGGCGGTCGCCGATGTGAAGCATGGTGCCGCTCATATTGTTCATGCGCATGATCAGCTCGGGCGTCGTTTTTAATCTTCGCGAAATAGCCGCGAGCACGTCACCCGGCTTGACGATGTATTCCTGTTTCTCCGGCGACGGAGTCCGCGAAAGCAAAATGTCGACGTTGATCTCGCCGAGCAAGTCCTTGGCTTCTTCGGAATGCAGATCGGTCGGATATTTTTGAATGAAGGCGCTGAGCGCGTCGCGAGCTTCGGTCAGTTTGTCCTCCTGGCGCAACTTGGCCGCCGCTTGAAATTCCGGCAAACTGATATCGGGCGTCGGCGCGGGCGTTACGTCACCGCGCTGCTCGTGTCGTACCGCAATCTCCTGTTTGAAAAAAAGATAATAACTAAAAAGCGCGGCGCCGCCGAACACAACCGAGGCAAGAAGCAAAGCAAAGAGCCATTTCATGGATGGAACGAGGCGATGATTGGTCTACAAATCGTACCGCAAATGATTTTCAACCGCGCGCCCCGATGCGACAAGCAAATGATCGAACGAGCGCGTTAGCTCTGATTGGCCGATTCGCGGCCGGGAAAGAAACGATGCCAGAGGCGCGCCAGCGCGCGTTGCTCCCCCTTGCTCCAGGTGAAGTGGCAATCCTCGCAGTAAAATTCCTTGGGAAAAATTTTGAGCGCGAAAAGGACGCTCGACCATCAACTCTTGCGCACGCTCGAAATCGTTGTCCTCAATCCGGACCTTTGCATTCGCCTGTGGTCGCGACATGAAGGCGACCTGCTGCAAATGGCCCTCATTATGAACATCGGCACGCAGCCCGGCCTGCTGAAAACGCTCTTTCAGCCGCTTCGCTTTGGCGGGCTCGTTAAACGTCGCGATCGTCACCATAATTTCCTCGCCTGCAAGGGCACGGCTTCTGATCAAACATCAACTAATGCCCGAGTGCAAGATTCGGTGGTGGAAACCATTTGTAGAGCATCAAATAAACAAGCACGCCCGTCACCGAAACATAAAGCCAGATTGGCATCGTCCACCGGCCAATGCGTCGATGCCGGTCCCAGCGGCGTCGAAACGCCGGAACAAGCGTCAGGATCACCAGCGGTAGCGTGACGAACGCGAGAAGAACGTGCGAAGTCAACATCGGAAAATAGATCACACCTGTCCAACCGGTGTAACCGGATGATTTTTCGCCAACGTGGACGTGATAAACGACGTAGCCGACAAGGAACAGGGTCGATGAAATCACCGCCGTGATCATGCAGGCTACATGCCGGTGCCACGCGCCACGCCGGATCAAATACCAGCCAGTCGAGATAAAAATCGTGCTCACAAAATTGAGCGATGCATTGATCGCGGGAAGATCAGTTATTGTCATGTCGAGCGGAGTCTCCCGCTACTGCGGGATTACTATAATTTAATGAGAGATTCCTCGACTTCGCTCGGAATGACAAACGACTGACGCCGCTCGCTTGAAATACAGAAGCCTTCTCGTAGGAATAAATTGATGCTCCCTGTTCTCGAATCGCCCACAATCGCCCCGCGCGCGCAAGATCGACAATCTACTTTTGCGCGCCGACTCGTAATCAGCGTGGGACGCTTCGTGGCCGTGATTGCACTTTCGGCCCTGCTTGGCGGCGGATGGTACCTTTCGAAAAAAGGCTTTGGCCGGCAGTGGCGTTATCGCGTCGTCGAAGAATTGCACAAGCGCGGCGTGGAAGCCTCCGTCGGCCGCCTCACGCTCGATCCGTTTCGCGGTCTGGTCGCGAAAGATGTGCGCATTTTCGACTACAAGAAGCGCGAAAATACACTCGCCCGTATCAGCGAAATTTCGCTCGACATCAATTACGCCGCGCTCATCCATCATGAGCCGTTTCTCAATGCGCTCGATGTGCGCGACGCGCAAATCACGCTGCCGCTCAAGAGCGCGGAGGGTGGAGTGGAGCGGGCACAGCTGAAAAACTTCCGCGCGCACGTTTATTTTCCGCCCGAACAAATTTATGTCAGTCAGGCCGAAGGAATTTTTTGCGGGATGCGAATTTCGGCGACCGGCCAATTGATCAAACGCGCAAATTACACGCCTTCGCCAGAAGCCTCGAAAGAAGAATGGCAAAAGCGATTGTCGATGTTGCAACGCGCGGTGACGGAGTTGCAAAAGTTCATATTCCCGCGTGATCACCCTTCTTTGCAGGTAAAATTCAGCGGAGACCTCGCGCAAATGGAGGATGCGCGAGTCGAGGCGACGCTACGAGGCGGGCAATTGCAGCGCGGCCAATATGAAATCCGCGATTTGTCCGCGGCTGCGGAATGGGCCGATCAACGCCTGAATATCGGTCGATGTGAATGGAAGGATCACGCGGGAAGCTTCGCCGGGCGCGCCACTTGGAGTCGGCAAAGCAACGAGGCAGTTTTTCAAGCGCGCAGCACTCTGGATCTAAAAGCTTTTCTCGATGCTTTCGGACTAGGTCGTTCGCTCCGGGACGCGGCGTTTTACGCGCCGCCTTTGGTGGAGCTTTCCGGGTCGGCAAATTTCGGGGATGACCGGCCGCAATTAAAAATCATCGGTCATACTGCCGTTGACAGCCTTGCTTATAAGACAGTGCCGTTCGCCGATTTGCGTGCCGATTTCTCCTGGGATGGCGAGCGCGCGTTGCTCCGCGACGTGCGCCTTCGACATCAAAGCGGCCAGCTCAATGCGAATCTGTTCGAGGCGCCGAACGATTTCCGGCTAAACATCGATAGCACAATCAATCCAGGCGCACTGCGCCCGTTGCTCTCGGCCGAACTCGGTCAGTTTCTGAGCGAATGGGAATGGCCTCGTCCGCCCACCGTTCACCTCGCTATCCGCGGCCCAGATCGAAAACCAGAGACGTGGAAAGGCGAAGGAACCGTGGCTCAGGATCGAACTCGATTTCGCGGCGTTTGGATGAATTCAGCAAGCGCCAAAATCCGCTTCGGCGATGGCGCGATCACCTACGACGACCTGCGAGTCGCGCGTGATGAAGGCATCGGCACCGGAGCTTTCACCTACGATTTCAAAAACCACGAAGTTCGCGTCGCAAATGTCAAAGCAACGTTGCGCCCCGCTGAGGCGATCTTTTGGATCGACCCGAACCTCTGGAAGGCTGTTGCGCCCTACAAGTTCCAGCAGCCGCCTAATATTAGCGCAAATGGCATTTACCAATTTCGCGGCGGCAAGAAAACGCGACTCGAAGTCACGGTCGATGCAGCGAACGGCATGGAATACGGTTTTCTGGGTAAAACATTGCCCTTCGATCGCGTCTCGGGACGGCTTCTTTTCACGAACGACCGGTTGCAACTTGTCGATCTTAGGGGCGCGTTGTTCTCCGGCACGGTCCGTGGCACCGCCGATATTTCACTCGCACACAACGATCCTCATTATCATGCCAGCGCTGCCGTTGCCGGGATCGATTTCCCGCATCTGACCGATCTTTATTACCAATATAAGACCGCGCGCGGCGAGCTGAGCGGCAGCTACGATTTTGCCGGGCTCGGCAGCAATGCCCGCACCATGCGCGGCAGCGGAAAAGTGGAAGTGACCAATGGCGATGTATTCGCCATCCCGATTTTCGGTCCGCTTTCGGAAATTCTGAACCATATTGTGCCCGGGGCCGGTTACAGCATCGCGCGCAAAGCCGGCGCGAATTTCACCATCAAGGACGGAATCATTCACACCGGCGATTTCGAAGCCGCCGGCAAACTCTTCGGCATGCTTGGCCACGGCGACATTCATTTTCTCGACGACAAATTGAACTTCGAAGTGCGGATGAACGCGAATGGGCCGGGCGTGTTGCTCACGCCGATGTATAAACTTTTTGAATATGTCGGCGAAGGAAGCCTGAAAAAGCCGAATTGGCACCCGAAACGATTTTAACAATTACGGATTGCAGAATGAAGAAGGCGCGGATCAGACCACGACGCTCCGCTCAATCGGCCATCCGCGATCCGCGATCCGCAATTCTTTTAGGCGCACACATGTCGATCGGCGGAGGCGTGCACATGGCGATCGAGCGCGCCTGCTCGATCAAGTGCCGCGCCATGCAGATGTTCGTGAAGAATAACATGCAATGGTTCGCGCGCCCGCTCGCGCGCGATGAAATTCGCGCTTTCCTGGAACATCGACAACGGAGCGAGCTCTTGTCGATCTTTGCCCACGCGAACTATCTGATCAATCTCGCCGCCACCAATCCGCAGTTTCACGCGAACTCTTTGCGCGCCTTGTCCGAAGAACTCACGCGTGCGGACCAACTGAAATTACCATTTTTAGTTCTCCATCCCGGCGCGCATCTTGGCGCCGGCGAAGAAGCGGGACTCAAGAAAATCGTTGCTTCCATCGACAAAGTGCTGAGGAAATTGCCGAAATTAAAAACGCGAATCGCGCTTGAGACGACGGCCGGACAAGGCTCATGTCTTGGTCACACTTTCAAGCAGATCGCCTTCATCTTCGACAATGTGCGCGAACCGCAGCGGCTTTGTGTTTGCCTGGACACGGCCCACGTTTTTGCTGCCGGTTATGACATTGGAAGTGAAGCTGCGATCAAAAAAACATTTCGCGAGTTGGATCGCACGATCGGACTCGAGCGCCTCGTCGCCATTCATGTGAACGATTCCAAGACCGTGCGCGGCTCGCGGGTAGATCGACATGAACATATCGGCAAAGGCAAAATTGGTTTGGACGCGTTTCGTTTCATCATGCGCGACCGCCGTCTCGGCAACATTCCAAAAGTCTTGGAAACACCGAAAGGTAAAGATCTGCGCGAAGACGTGGAAAATTTGAAAACGCTGCGCGGGTTGCTGTAGTGGCCGCCGTCTCGGCGGCACTGGATCAACGTGCCGCTGAGGACAGCGGCCTCTACAACCGTTATTTAATCAGCCGGATGGCGAGCGGATAACGGTACAACTTGCCTTCGCCCGCTTGAATCGATGCGATGATAACGAAAACGATATTCAAGATGTGCAGGACGGCGAGGATAAAGAAGCCGATCAAAACCAGGCAGAACACGGCCGCGATCAGATTGTAAATCAACATCGACAATTGAAAGTTGAGCGACTCTTTGCCGTGCGCGTCGATCTCGGCCGAATCTGTGCGCTTGGCCAGCCAAACAATCAGCGGCCCGACGATGTGGCCGGCCACCGGCACTAAAAATCCAACCAGCGCGGTCGCGTGGGCCAGCACGCACCAGGTCCGCACGTTTGAAGATGTCGATGTTGTCGTGGGTTCCATAATCAGCCTTTCACCCGCTCGATGTGTGCGCCGAGCTCGCTCAATTTTTCATCGAGATGTTCGTAGCCGCGGTCGATGTGATAAACACGACTGACTTCGGTGACGCCGTCCGCTTTCAAGCCCGCCAGCACGAGCGCGGCGGAGGCGCGCAGATCGCTCGCCATTACCGGCGCGCCAAAAAGGTGATCGACGCCCTGGATGACAGCGGTAGCACCTTCCAAATCGACATGCGCGCCCATGCGTTTGAGCTCGGCGACGTGCATGTAACGTTGCGGGAAAATGTTTTCCGTGATCACACTGATGCCACCTGTCGTTGAGAGTAGCGCGCACATTTGCGCCTGCATGTCGGTGGGAAAACCGGGATAAGGCTCCGTCGCGAGCTCGAGCGGCTTGGTTTCGCCGTTAGGCGAAATGGAAATTGAATCGTCGCCGTTGTCGATCCGGAACCCGCAGTTTTCCAGCGCCGTCGTGATCGACCGAACATGCTCCGGCTCAACCCGCTTGATTGAAATTCCCTTCCCGCAAATCGCGCCCGCGACCAGAAACGTTCCCGCCTCGATCCGGTCGGGGATGATGTCGTGCTCGGTGCCGTGCAATTCTTTCACGCCTTCGATGATGAGACGGCGCGTGCCGGCGCCTTCTATCTTAGCGCCCATCTTGTTCAAAAAATTTGCAAGATCGACAACTTCCGGTTCCTGCGCCGCGCCCTCAATCACAGTGGTTCCTTCCGCCAACACCGCCGCCATCATGACGTTGTCAGTGCCGAGGACCGTCGGGCCAAATTTCCCGCGCAAGTTGATCACCGCGCCGCCCAATTTCGGGGCAAAAACTTTTATATTGCCGCCTTCCACGCGCACGGCCGCGCCCAGCGCCTCGAATCCTTTCAGATGCAAATCGATGGGCCGGTCGCCAATGACGCACCCGCCCGGCATCGACACGCTCGCTTCTTTACAACGGCCGAGCAGCGGTCCGAGCACGCAAACCGAAGCGCGCATTTTGCGCACGACATCGTAGGGCGCAACTGAGGTCGCTTTCTCCGCTACGACTGTGACTGTCCCGCTGGCGCGTTCCACCTGGGCTCCGAGATGGATCAAAATTTGCAGCATGTAATGCGTGTCGCTCAGGTCGGGCACGCGATGAATGATGCACGGTTCGCGCGTCAGCAAGGTCGCGGCCAAAATAGGCAGAGCGGAATTTTTCGAGCCGCTGATCTTGATCGAACCCGAGAGCGGATGGCCACCGTGGATGCGGATTTTATCCATACCTGGCAAACAAAAAACGGGTCACACCTGAGTAATCGTTTTTCGAGTAAATGTCGTGGTATTTTTTTTGCGTTAGAAGCTCGGAGAGCGCTTCGGCCTGGCCGATTCCGAGCTCGAGAGCGAGCAAGCCGCCCGGTCGAAGATGCGGCGGCGCCTGTTCGATCAGTGCGCAGATTAGTTCGTCACCTTTCGCGCCGGCGAAGAGGGCGACCTCCGGATCGTGCAGGACCTCACGCGAAAGAAGATGTCGACCTTGCGTGGAGATGTAGGGCAAATTCGCGATCACAAGGTCGAACACTCCATCGACCTGTGCGAGCAGGTTACTTTTCGCGAATTGAATTCGTGCACTCAAACCAAGTCGCTCTGCATTTTTCCGCGCGAGCGCCAGCGCCTCGTCGGAAAGATCGACAGCAACGATTTCCGCTTCCGGAAACTTCGCCGCCAAACTCAGCGCGATAACGCCGGCGCCAGTTCCAACATCGACAACCTTCGAATCTGCAATCTGTAATCCGCAATCCGCAATTAGAAGCTCCACCAGCTCCTCGGTTTCCGGCCGAGGGACCATTGCGCGTTTGTCACAAAGAAAGATGTGTCCGCAAAATTCCACCGTGCCGAGTAAATGCTGGAGCGGCTCGCCCTGGCCGCGCCGCCTGACGAGCTCGCGCAACATTGCCAGCTCCGTTTCGACGAGATTTCGTTCGAACTCGAGATAAAGCTCCATCCGTGTGCGCCCCAGCACCTGCGCAAGCAGGTGCTCAGCGTTCAATCGCGGATTGTCGATCTTGCGCTTCTTAAAATACGTAGTTGTCGATTGCAGCACTTCGAGGACTGTCATCTTTAACATGGAGGGACGCGCGCTGTTGCGTCCCATGAATTACGGCGCTGACGGCGCAGCGCCCTCCATCGCACCGCCGATTCGCTCCGCGACATCGGCAGCCTGCAAGACTTTGATCAACTCGCCCAGGTCGCCATCCACGACGCGGTCTAAATTATAGAGTGTCAGTCCGATGCGGTGGTCGGTCACGCGGTTCTGTGGAAAATTATAGGTTCGAATTTTTTCCTCGCGCCCGCCGGTGCCGATCTGGCCGCGGCGTTGCGCGCTGTATTTTTCGGCCTCCTCGCGTTGCTTCCGTTCGAGCAATCGCGCTCGCAAGATCGACAATGCCCTTTCCTTGTTTTTGATCTGGCTGCGCCCATCCTGGCAACGCACAATCGTTCCCGTTGGAACGTGCAAAACTTGCACCGCGGAGTCGGTTGTATTGACGCCTTGTCCGCCGGGACCGCCTGCTCGCGAAACTTCGATGCGCAGCTCTTCCGGCTTCAGTTCAAGATCGACATCTTCCGCCTCGGGCAAGACCGCCACTGTCGCTGTCGATGTATGAATGCGGCCCTGCGCTTCCGTCGCCGGCACGCGTTGCACGCGATGCACACCACTTTCGTATCGAAGTTTTCGGAAAACGGATTCGCCCGAGACGCGGAAAATCACTTCCTTCAAGCCACCGAGTTCCGACGGACTCGATTCGAGATCTTCGGTCTTTAATCCGGCCGATTCGGCGTAGCGATTGTACATCCGGTAAAGATCGGCCGCGAAAATGGCCGCTTCGCTGCCGCCAGTCCCCGCGCGAATCTCGACGATCGCATCGCGTTCTTCATTTTCGTCGGGCGGCAGGAGCGCTATCTGTAATTCGCACTCAAGATCGACGACTCGTTTTTGCAGATCTGGAATCTCGTCGTCAGCCATGGCCGCGATCTCGACGTCGCGCGACGTAGCCAGCTCGCGGTTGTCGTCGAGTTGTTTGCGCGCTGCTTCGAGTTCATCCCAGCGCGCGAGCAACTGCTTGACGCTGCCACGTTCGCGCATGATTTCGCTGGCACGTTTTCGATTATCGAAGAGACGCGGATCAGCGATTTCACGTTCGAGTTGTTCGAAGCGTTCGCGTTTGCGTTCGATGAGAGAAATAAAATCCATTCGTGTCGAGGCGGCTGTCTCAGCCGCACAAAGCAGGCGCTCGCTGCGGCGAGCGCCTCCACAATTCAGCTAGGCTTTTTTGGCGGCGCGCGTGGCCTTGGTGCTGCCGTAGCGCCGGGCAAATTTTTCCACGCGGCCCGCGGTGTCGACGAATTTCTGTTCGCCAGTGAAAAACGGATGACAAGCGGCGCAAATGCCGATCTTAATATCACGGCGAGTGGAGCGCGTGTGATAGACCGCGCCACACGCGCAGGCGATATCGGTCTCGTAATACTCTGGATGAATGCCCGCTTTCATTTTCAAAAACGAGTGCGGAACTTACGCGCGCTGAGCTGTCGACGCAAGCGATGAAATCGAACGACGCACTGCTAACCGCGTGGGAAAACACGCTCACACGCGCGAAGGATTCGCCGGCAATTTTCAATACGCTCGGCGAAATCGTCCGGGCATTTGCGCAAATCGAAGAAGATGCGCGCGACTTTGAAGAAAAGATCGACAGGTTCGGCGCGGGCAGCGTCATCGCGGTCCAAATCGGTAACCACGCGGATTGGCCGTCAATCCTGCTGGCTTGTTTGCGCAAGCAATTAGTTGTTTTGCCGCTCGAGCAAACGATGAGCAAGCAGCAGCGGGATAAAGCGCTCGAGATTTGCAAGGCAGTCGGCGTTGTAGCTGCCGCCGTCTCCGGCGGCAGAGATCTTGAAGTCCTGCCGCTGCGGACAGCGGCAGCTACAACTCGCTGGGGCGACAAAGTGCTTTCACTTCTCAAATTAACTTCCGGCACAACCGCCGCGCCGCGCACGATCCGATTTAGCAGCGAACAACTTCTGGCCGATTGCGACCAGATTTGCGAGACAATGGGAATTACCGAGGTCGATCTCAACTTCGGCGTCATTCCGATCTCCCATTCCTACGGCTTCAGCAATTTGCTCACGCCGCTCATCGTTCGCGGCGTGCCGATGGTGTTAAGCAACGACCGATTGCCGCGCGCCGTGCTGGTCGATCTTGCGCGCACGAACGCGACGGTCTTTCCCGGAATGCCGCTGTTCTATCAAGCGTTTTGCGAAATGAAAGCTGTTCCGGCGCTACCAAAGCTTCGGCTTTGCATTTCAGCCGGCGCGCCGCTTTCCGTTGCCGTCGCGAAAAAGTTTGAGAAAAAATTCAAACAGCCGATCCATTCGTTTTACGGCGCCTCCGAGTGTGGCGGGATTTGTTACGACCGCGAAGCGACGAATGAGACGCAGGGTTTCGTCGGTCAACCGATGAAAGATATCGATCTTGAAATTGTCGATCCAACAGCGGCGGCGAGTCAGGTGCGCGTGCGTAGCCGTGCCGCGGGCGACGGTTATTTTCCCGACATGGATGATGAAAAACTCGGTCGTGGATTTTTTCTTCCGGACGACCTGTTATCGAAAACGGAGAATGGCTTTCGCATTGTTGGCCGTGTTTCCGACCGGATCAATGTCGCCGGGAAAAAAGTGCATCCTGCGGAAGTGGAAGCGCATTTGCTGCGCTTCGCCGGCGTGCGCCAGGCGGTCGTATTTGGCCGTGAGTCGGCATTGCGTCATGAGGAAGTGGCGGCATGTGTGGTGGCGTCCCCGGGCGTGAGCGAACCCGATCTCCTGGAATTTTGCCGGAGTGAGTTGAGCGGGTGGCAGGTGCCAAAGCGGATTTTTATCGTCGATGCCATCCCAGTGAATGAGCGCGGGAAAATCAACCGGCGCGAAGTCGCCCGGCATTTCCGATCGTAAGACCGACAATCAAGCAATGGCGCGGCGGTTTTTTGCGCGAGAAAATTCTTTTGCATTTGGTGAGAAGCGAGCATTGCTAAGGAATAATGTGGCGCGCGGCGGGAAGGGTCGCTGCTGTGACTTTACGGTAACGTGAACAAGAAGACCTCCACGCATCCTGAAAATACAAATAGCGAAGCCGCCTCGGGCGCGGCTCGTCCTCGATCCAGGCGTTCTCCAAAAGGGAAGGTGCTCGTAATCGACGACAGCGTGATGTTGCTAAGCTTTGTCGAAGAAGTTTTAACCGAAGCCGGCTACCAGGTTGTGACCGCGCCCAGCGCGCAGGAAAGCCTGGACGCCAGCATCGCCGATCCGCCGGATTTGATTCTTCTCGATTACGTCCTTCCAGAGATGAAGGGCGACGAAATAAGCCGCAAATTATTTGAGAACCCGGCAACGGCGGACATTCCCGTCGTCTACATGTCCGGCTTCGGCGCGGACCTCCGGCCCGATGGTATCAGCAACCGCAACGTCATTGGATTCTTGAATAAACCCTTCACATCGGATTTGCTTATCCAGACTGTGGAGAAACACATGACGAAATCACCTGGCGAACCAGAACCGATCGAAACCGAGAACGGGCCCGCGTCGAGCGAAGTTTTAAGTGATGCCGAATCCCCACCCGCCTCGCAGGAAGAAACTGTCTCGCCAGATTTGATCACGCCCGCGGAGGCACCGACTCAATCTCAAGACTCGTGGAATGAGGCGCCAGCGTGGTCGCAACCTGCGGCGGTCGCTCCGATCAGCGCTGTTGAGTCTCCAACTGAATCACTCACAGGCGGAATCTATTTTTGCGGTGACACCGGTTTCTTTTCTCTAAACCGGGTATTGCAGACGATCGCAAAAGAAAAGCTCACCGGATCGCTTCATTTATTTTGGGAGAAGGACCCCGTCGAGCTCCTCGTGCAAAATGGCCAAATCCTCCTGGCCACAACGCGCGATCCGGAACTCTATTGTCCGGATGCGCCGATAACGCTCGGTAATGTCGAAGCAGACAAGATTGCCGAGGCGCGGGCTCAACAAAGCGTAAGCGGCTGTCCGCTTTTTCTCGCCCTTGCACAGGAGGAGCTGATTTTGCGCGAGCCAGCCGGACAACTGGTGCAACAGTACGGCCAAAAACTTTTCGCCCAGCTTTGGACGGCGCGAGGCGTACGCTTCATGTTCGAGCGAAATGTGGAATTGCCGGGTTATGCTAGCGGAGTTTCCGCGGAACCAGATGTCGACCAGTGGTCGCTGGAAAGTTTGCGCTTCATCCAGTTTGACGAACTCGGCGAGCACGCAAATTTCGATCCAGCCTCCATTCCGGCCTACACAAAAAGCGGTTTCGAGCGTGTCCAAAATCTGAAACTGACCGTCGCGGAAGCCCAGTTTGCTTCGCAATTTAACGGGAGCAGGTCGATCCAGCAAATTGCCAAGAATCTGCGGCTCGATTTGAAACTTGCTCGGCTAACCCTGTTCCGCTTCCTTGCGCTTGAGATTGTGGAGTGCTGGTCGCCGAGCACGGCGGCGGCGCCGGAACGCAAAAGCATCCTCCTGCGGTTGAAACGCTTGATCGGCGTCGGCGAATAGCATCACCGTCGATCACGACGACGGTCAGCATGAAGAAAAAAATTCTCGTCGCCGATATCGGCGGCACACATGTGAAGCTTCTTATGTCGCCGCGCGAGCAGCGCATTTTTGATTCCGGCTCAACGATGCGACCGAAAGAATTGGTCGCGCAAATTAAAAAGAACGCGGCGGACTGGAGTTTTGAAATGATCTCGATCGGCTTTCCAGCGCCGATCCGGAGCGGCCAGATCGCCAAAGAGCCAAAGCACCTCGGCAAAGGCTGGGTCGGATTCGATCTTCGTAAGGAGCTCGGGAAACCGGTGCATGTGATCAATGACGCCGCCATGCAGGCCTTGGGCAGCTATCATGGCGGACGCATGTTATTCCTCGGACTCGGCACTGGACTTGGCTCCGCCCTCGTTTGGGAAAAAACATTGCTCCCGCTTGAACTGGGTGATCTGCCCTATCGCGATCACGACATCATTGAAAATTATCTCGGCATTCCCGGCTTGGAACTGTTGGGCGAGCAGAAATGGAAACGCGAAGTCATTTTCGCCGTCACCCAGCTGAAGTTGTCCTTCACTGCCGATTACGTCGTGCTCGGTGGCGGCAATGCGCACCGCTTCGAAAAGCTTCCAAAAGGAATCGAACACGGACAGAATGAAAACGCCTTTCTCGGCGGCAAGCGTCTGTGGGAAATCGACTCCCGCACCCGCAAAAAAAAGTGGCGCGTCCTTTGAGCGCTCCCAAGATCGAAATGGTGCCAGGGAGGGGACTCGAACCCCTAAGGATTGCTCCACCAGATCCTAAGTCTGGCGCGTCTGCCAATTTCGCCACCCTGGCTCAATTGATCAATTCGCATAGAACGGCGGCCGTGTCCTAGAATCTGCACTAGAATCCTAACACCGCTAAGGATCAAGAGCCGCCCGGTTTACGCTAGCACCGGGCTCGGCGCCCCGAACTGGAGCGGAGACGCCGTGGCATGAATAGTGACCTTAGGCCAATACCACTGGGGCATAAAATTCTAATGAGCGAATCATTTCCATGGTGCGACTGGAAGTGTCAGCAGACGAATGAGCGTGGTGGCGAAAACTAGCAGAGATCCAATGCTGACGAGATTCTGCAGTGCTGGTGGAGGCAGGGAATTGGCGAGACTGCCCAAAAAACCACGGTCGCAAAGAGGAGGGCAAGCGGCACGAAATTGTTGCTCGTGCGCTTTGCAAAGAAGCGATGGAAGGTTGCCCGGTCGAAGCGATCAGTAACGACGGCGGCTAAGATCGACAATCACTCAATGACTATGTAGCGGCGGTCTATTACCGTCGTTCAATTCAAGTCCCGCGGCTCGTTGATGCTTCGGTAAAATTCCCGGGACGGACCGGAGATCGACATCGCCCGCAGCAGCTTGAGATCGATTAAACTTCGCACGACCGGCTGCACAGAAAAATTGTCGCCTTGGAGCTTTTCCACAAAGATTGCCCTCGCTTCTTTCGGGTAAATTGCGGCCAACGGCTCCGCCTTCCCATCAATCATCGGAATCACTCCCGTTCCACTCGCGGCGCGGCTGCACAGAAGCTGCAGATGTTCAATGGTCATCAAGGGCATGTCGATCGCCAGGGCAAGCAGATGACCCGTTTCAATCGCGCCGAGTGTCGCCGCCAAGCCGCTGAGCGGTCCTCGCGACGGAGGCACGTCCAGGATTAGCTCAACGTCAGGCGGGCGCCAAAGCGGATCGGATCGTGCCGAAACGAAAATCTTTTCCGGGCGTGCGGCGCGTAATTTTTCAATCTGCCATTTCCACAGGGGGCGGCCGCGCCACTCGACGGTGGCTTTGTCGCGTCTCATGCGCCGTGATTCGCCGCCGGCGAGGAGCACCGCGCTGAGACTCATCCAACGAGCTCGGCTACGCGTGTGGTTGAACGCAACGTTCCGTCTGTAAGAACCCGCGCGCGCAAACCGCCGCGGCCTTGGAGAAATTTCTCAGCGCCGACGGCGATCGCACGATCCATCCAGTAACACGGCCTGCATTCCTGCGTTCCGCGAAAACGAACTCCTTGGACTTCAAAATCCTGGTCGATCAGCTTGTTAAGATCGACATCGCGCGTGACAACATTACGTCGAGTCAGCGCGGGCGAGCAACCCTGCACTTCGAGCGCGCCGCAAAGTTCATCAAAAACTTCCAGCGAAAAAAATGTGATCTGTCCTTTGTAATCATCTTTGAAATCAAAGTAGCGATCACCGCGGATGCCGCGACCGGCCACGCATTCGATCGACCGAACCTCGATCGTCGGAAACTCATCTGGGTCGCGGCCGTGGTGGCCGACAAAATTATGGCCCGATGAAATGTAAAGATGACAGATTTCCACCGGCGTCATGATACCATCGCCATCAATTCAGTGAAAGAAGACGGCATCGGCTCGGGACAAATCATCCGGCGAAAGCAAGACGGCTCGTTCGAATATCATCGGGACGATCTCACCGTCGAAGAACCGCTCGAGATTCGCATCGCGAGTAAAACGGTCGCGACCACGATGCGCACACCCGGTCACGACGAAGAGCTCGCCGCCGGCTTTCTCCTTTCGGAAGGAATCGTGGAAACCCATGACAAGATCGACAAGTTCTCGCGGCCCGCGGCCGCGCGTAATCGCGAAAACATTCTTGCCGTTAAGTTCGCCGGTGGTGTGAAAGTGAAACTCAGCTCAACAAAACGATTCGGAACGATTTCGAGCAGTTGTGGCATTTGCGGCAAAGAAAGCATTGCCGCGATTCGACAAGATTTTCCGCCGATTGTTTCGGCGAAAGATGTGCGGATCGACATCGAAGCCTTGCTTTCGCTCCCGACGCTCTTGCGAAAACTCCAGGGTGAATTCGCGCGCACCGGTGGAATCCACGCCGCCGGCATTTTCGATCTTGACGGCAAATCGAAAGTTGTGCGCGAAGACATCGGCCGTCACAACGCCGTCGACAAGGCGATTGGCCGCGCATTTCTCGACCAGCAACTTCCGTTAGATCGACATGTTCTTCTTGTCAGCGGCCGGGCTTCTTTCGAAATCATGCAAAAAGCGCTTTCAGCCGGAATTCCCATCGTGGCTTCGGTCTCTGCGCCGTCCACTCTGGCGATGGAGTTTGCCCGCGAAAGCAACCAGACGCTCATCGGTTTTCTTCGCCCGCCGTCGTTCAACATCTATTCGCACATCGAGCGCGTGAATCTTTCCTCTTCTTAAATGGAAGGGCGCGCTCCGTCGTGGCCCAAATATTTGACGGCCGACCGCGCGGCGCCCTTCACTTAACGAAGTCCTGATCGAATCTCTTGCGCGGCACCGTCCGCATCCGTTGCCGGGGCAATACTGACGACAACAAACTTGCTCGTCGGCGTGTTCGAACGCTCGGCCACGCTATTGATCGGCACTAGGACGTTTCCTTCGGGAAAATAAGTCGCCGTGCAGCCGCGCGCGATCGGATAGGGCGCGACCTGAAAATGTCGCGCATACCGTTTCTCACCCTCTCCGAAGTGACTGGTGAGATCGACAATCTGTCCCTGCATCAACCCCGCCTCCCTCACGTCCTCCGGATTCATGAAGAGCACGCGACGCCCGTTATAAATGCCGCGATAACGATCGTCCAAACCGTAGATGTGCGTATTGAACTGATCGTGCGATCGGATCGTCATGAGGATGAATTTTCCCGGGTCCAGTTCGTTACGCGGAACCACGTGCACAGTGAAAAGCGCTTTTCCGATTTTGTTATTGAACTTCCGATGATCGCGCGCGGCGTTCGGCAAATAGAAAACATCTTGCGCGATCCGCTCGTTGAAATTTTCGAAGCCGGGAACCACATGCTCGATGTGATTGCGAATCCGATCGTAATCAGCAACCAATCCTTCCCAATCAACTGTGCTGCGATCACCCAAGGTCGCGCGCGCCATGCCGGAGATAATCGCGGGCTCGCTCTTCAATTGCTCGCTCGCCGGCTCGAGCACACCGCGCGACGGATTGATGATTGCCATCGAATCTTCGACCGTGACAAATTGTTCGCCTGTTGATTGTCGATCTTTTTCAGAGCGACCGAGGCATGGCAAAATCAGCGCGATTTCTCCCGTGATCAGATGCGAGCGGTTCAGCTTGATTGAAACGTGCGCCGTTAATCGGCACTTCTGCAGCGATTTCGCGGTAAACTCTGTGTCGGGCGCGGCGGCCAGAAAATTGCCGCCCACCGCAATGAACACGCTGATCGCACCGCGATGCATTTGCTTGATCGTTTCAACGGTGTCCGTGCCATGCTCGCGCGGCGGGTCGAAATTAAATTCCTGTCCAAGCTTTTGCATGAACGTCTCGTTCATGCGCTCCGAGATCCCCATCGTTCGATCGCCCTGAACGTTTGAGTGACCGCGCACTGGACACGGGCCCGTTCCCGGACGTCCGATATTTCCGTCGAGAAGCAAAAAATTCATGATCTCCTGAATGGTCGCGACCGCGTTTCGATGCTGGGTCAATCCCATTGCCCAGCAGCAAATGACGCGTTTCGAATTGATTGCGATCTCGGCCGCCTCGCGAATCTGTTCCCGGGTGATGCCGCTGCTGAGGAGAATGTCGTTCCAGCTTGTCTTCTCAAGATCGACAATGAAGCGATCGAAACCTCCCGTGAAATTTTTGATGAAATCTAGGTCGAAAACGACGCCTGGCCGTTTCTTTTCCTCGGCCAGCATCTCTTTCATGATCCCTTTCAGCACGGCGATATCGCCGTTGATTCGGATTGGCAGCCAGAGATCGCTCAGCTTCTGGCCCTCGCCGAAAAGCAATCCGGGCACGCGCAGTGGATTCTTCAGGTCCTGCGGATTTTTGAACC
>WNGE01006284.1_pt1 | contig 25191 bp, 26 predicted proteins | sample 5400651 | NCBI WGS metagenome assembly WNGE01 (sample SAMN13153370, study PRJNA577476) | soil metagenome | isolation source: 60 cm soil or saprolite under grassland replicate 2 | place: USA:California | collected 2016-06-15
GGAGCTGCTCGACCGGCAGGTGGAGCAGGGCCGCGGGGACAGGCCCGCGATCCGCTTCCAGGACCGGGTCATCACCTACGCCGGCCTCCAGGAGCAGGCGAACAGGCTTGGCAACGTGCTGGCGGCCCGTGGAGTGGAGGAGGAGGACCGGGTCGTGATCCTGTCCCCCAACCAGCCCCTCTCGGTAGCCGCGAATTTCGCGGTCATGAAGCTGGGGGCCGTCCCGGTCCCCGCCTCCCCGCTGCTCTCGCCGCCGGAGATCGCCTGGGTGCTGAACAACTCCGAGGCCCACGTCCTGCTCGTGCACGCGGCGATGCTGCCACTGGTCGCCAAGGCCCGGCCGGAGTTCGCACGGGACCCGGCGATCCTCGGACTCGCCCCCCCGTCGAGCGGTCTCGCCGACGCCGGCGTCGAGTCCGTCCTGCCCCTAATGGAGAAGGCCGACGCCGCGCTGCAGTCCGTGGCCCGAGAAAAGGACCGAATCGGGGTTCTGCTCTACACCTCCGGCACGACCGGCAAGCCGAAGGGCGTCGTGCACACGGTGGAGGAGATCCTCGCCGTCGCCGACACGTTCGGGCGCCACGGCTGGAAGCTTCGCGAGGACGACGTGGTGTTCAGCCCGGCGCCGCTGGCGTTCGCAGCGGGCTATGGGGCGATGGCCATCATCCCGTTCCGCTTCGGGGCCGCCGTCTCCCTCATGCCCCGGTTCGAGCCCGAGGCGGCGTTCCAAACGGTGGAGCAGCATCACGCCACCGTACTCACCATCCTGCCGACCTCCTACCGGAAGATGCTGCAGGTGCCGGACGCCGAGAAGCGCTTCGACCTGTCGGCCGTGCGGCTGTGCACGGGCGGCGGCGAGGCGCTGACCGCCGACACGTACCACCGCTGGCAGGACAGGTTCGATCTCGAGATCTTCGAGGGATTCGGGACGACCGAAATGTTCTACGTCTTCGTGTCGGCTGCGGTCAACGAGCGGGCCAAGCCCGGCTCGTTCGGCACTCCCGTCCCCGGCTACGAGGTCAAGATCGTCGACGACCAAGGGAACGAGCTCGCGCCGGGCCAGCTTGGCCGGATGGTGGCCAGAGGCCCGACCGGGACCATGTACTGGCGGCCACTCGAGGAGGAAGCGCGGCTCATGACGAGTCAGCGCCAGACCGTGGTCGGCGAGGGCTGGAACTTGGTCGGCGACTACGCGCACACCGACGACGACGGCTACTTCTGGTTTGTGTCCCGGGAGGACGACCTCATCAAGTCCTCGGGGTACCGCATCGGGCCGGACGAGGTCGAGATGGCGATCGCCACGCACCCCGCTGTGGCCGACGTCGGGGTCATCGGCGCGCCTGACCCGGTACGCGGGCAGAACACCAAGGCGTTCGTGGTGCTGAAGGAGGGGTCGACCCCGAGCGAGGCACTCAAGCAGGAGATCGTCGACTACTGCCGGGCGGAGCTCGCCGTCTACAAGCTCCCTCGGGAGGTCGAGTTCGTGGAGGCGGTGCCGAGGACCGTCACCGGCAAGCTGCTGCGCCGCGTGTTGCGGGAGGGTGTCTAGCCTGCGGATGACCAGCAGCGGCACCCCTGCCCCCGCGCCGCCGGCGAGCGCGCTTGCCCGCGGAGGCGCCGGACGGGCGTTCTTGTCGATCCTGCGCCGTGACCTGTTCGTCACCAACGCGGAGCTGCCTGTCACCGTAGCGCTCGCCGCCGCCGGCGTCGCCGGGTTCCTGCGCCGCGCGCTCGACTGATGTCGCCATCGCGCAGCAGATAGCCGGGGCGAACGATCCGGTCTCCCGGCGGACAGGAGGGACGCATGATGACCGCCACAGCTCAGGGCTCCAGCACGCTGACGGTGACCGACAACCGGACGGGGAAGGTCTACGAGATCCCGATCGTCGGCAGTGCGATCCCGGCCACCGCCCTCCGCCAGATCAAGATCAGCGACGACGACTTCGGCTTGCTGTCGTACGACCCGGCGTTCATGAACACCGCGAACTGCCGCAGCGCGATCACCTTCATCGACGGCGAGCGCGGGATCCTGCGCTACCGCGGCTACCCGATCCAGGAGCTGGCCGAGCACGCGACCTTCCTCGAAGTGGCCTACTTGCTGCTCCAGGGCGAGCTGCCGACCACGGCGCAGTTGGACGCCTGGGTCGAGGAGGTCACCAGCCACACCTTCCTCCACGAGAACATCAAGAAGGTGATTGACGGCTTCCATCACGACGCTCACCCGATGGGCATCCTGATCGGCACGATCGGGGCGCTGTCGACCTTCTACCCGGACGCCAAGCGCATCTTCGACGCCGACGCACGCCGCAAGCAGATCGTGCGGCTGATCGCCAAGATCCCGACCCTGGCCGCCTTCGCCCAACGCCACGCGGTCGGCCTGCCCTACGTGTACCCGGACAACAGCCTGTCGTACGCGGGCAACTTCCTCAGCATGATGTGGAAGATCTCAGAGCCTCGCTACCAGCCCGACCCAGTTCTCGAGCACGCCCTCGACGTGCTGTTCATCCTGCACGCCGACCACGAGCAGAACTGCTCGGCCACGGCGATGCGCACGGTGGGCAGCTCGCATGCCGACCCGTACTCCGCAGCCGCCGCAGCCGCAGCCGCCCTCTACGGCCCACTCCACGGCGGTGCTAACGAGCAGGTGCTGCGCATGCTGAACGAGATCGGCTCGGTCGACCGGGTGCCCGAGTACGTCCGCCGGGTGAAGGCGGGCGAGACCCGGCTGATGGGCTTCGGCCATCGCGTCTACAAGAACTACGACCCTCGGGCCAGGATCATCAAGCAGGTCACGGACGAGGTCTTCAAGGTGACCGGCCGCAACCCGCTGCTGGATATCGCCTTGGAGCTGGAGCGCGTCGCGCTCGAGGACGACTACTTCATCACCCACAAGCTCTACCCGAACGTGGACTTCTATTCGGGGATCATCTACCAGGCGATGGGCTTCCCGGTGGAGATGTTCCCGGTGCTGTTCGCGATCGGCCGTATGCCGGGCTGGCTCGCCCAATGGCAGGAGGGCCTGGTGGACCAGGAGCAGAAGATCGCCCGGCCGCGCCAGATCTACGTGGGCAGTGCCGAGCGCCACTTCGTGCCGGTCTCTGACCGGTGAGCGCGCAACGCGGCCACACGACCGGCCGAACCCGTGCAGGGCTCAGCATCGCGGCTAGGTCCGGGCCGGGCCCTGGTGCTCGCGCAACGCTCGTCTGGCCGCCTTGAGGTTCGGGTACGGGCCGCGAACCTCCCGCAGCTCGGACGGCTGCCGCTCGTACGCGACTACCGCCTACCACGATGCGCGCCGGACCGCAACGACGCCGTGCCGATCATGCCCCGCGCCACCGCGAGGAGCCGGCGCATGTCGCTCTCCTTGCTTGCGGCTGAGAAGGCCAGATGGGGGTATAGCAGGGTTCGGTCAGGGCATCGAGCATTGCCAACGCGTTAAATACTTTCGTGCGGGGAGGTCGTGAGGAATGGTGACGTACGAGCGTGAGTGGCTCTGCCAGCGCATCGTCGAGGACGCCCCGGACGCGATCATCTTCGCGGACCGGGACGGCGTCATCCGTCTCTGGAATGCTGGAGCCCAGGCCGTGCTCGGCTACCAGCCCGAGGAAGCCCTGGGTCAGACCTTGGACCTCATCGTCCCCGAGCACCTCCGAGAGCGGCACTGGGAGGGGTTTCGCAGGGTCATGGCCACAGGCGTGACGCGCTACGGACGGGAGCAGCTTCTGGCCGTCCCGGCCATCGGAAAGGACCGGGGACGTATCTCCGTCGAGTTCAGCATCGTCATGCTGCGGGACGCCGCCGGCCAGCCGCTGGGGATCGCCGCCATCTTGCGGGATGTCACCCAACGCTGGCAGGAGCAGCGGCGGCTGCGGGAACGCCTGGCGGCGCTGGAGGCTATGTCGGCTCCGAGCCCTCCGGACTCCGCTTGAGAATCGCGAAGAGCCCCACGGTGCCATAGGCGATGCCCTCGCGGTTCGGCGCGATCAGCGGCACCGTGCTGGCCAGCTCCCACCCCTGGCTGCCCGCCTCCTCCAGCCAGTCCAATTGGGCGACGAGCCCCTCCTCCGTCTCCTCGAACAGCATCATCTCGCTCTTGTACTCCCAGCGCATCCTCTGCTCCTCTCCGCCGTCGTCGTCAGCCGGGTAACCTAATCACGTGAGCGAGCGCGCTGAGGACATCGTCGTGCGAACCGTGGGGCAGCGAGACCTCCGGGCGCTGGCGCGTCTGTGGCGGTCGATGCGCTTGGAAGAGGCGGGCTCAAGGGACCCTGAGACCGGTGCCGACCTCAGCCCCTTCTATGCGCTGGCCGATCGGCGTTCCCGCGAGCCCGCAACCATCCTCCTCATTGCCTACCGGGGCGAGGGGGCCGTCGGGTTCTACTGTGGTCGGGTCCAGGGCCGCGTGGGACGAGGCGTCGACCTCTATGTACGGGCGGAGGCGCGGCGGCGAGGGGTGGGCAGGCGTCTGGTCGAAGTGGCCTTGGCCGAGTACCGCGCGCGAGGGGCAGACCATATCGTTGGCGCCTTGCGAGGCGATGAAGGGTCCCACGGTTTCTGGGCGAGCGTCTGGAGGGAGCATCCGTCGCGCCTGCTGGCCATGAGGTCGGCAGCAGGGGTGGAGTGGCGGACCAGGTCCCTTACAGCGCCCACGGACAGCCCGCCGGCCAGTCGAACGCGTAGTAGTCGTCCCCCATCCACTCCCTGATGTGGACTCGGGTCTCGGACAGGATGTCCAGCCGGGGCGAGAACTCGAGCACCGCCACGCGCCTGTCCTCTCCGTCGAAGCACCGCAGCGCCCACCGCGCGCCCTCCTCGATGGTCACGATGTCGATGGGATCGATGTCCTCACCCCAGATCCCCATCCGGACCAGCACGTCCCGACCCGTAAGGATCTCCTCCCCGATCGTCACCTCCTGGCCACCCGAGCCCAAGGGGCCGAATGTCATCTCCACCCACCTCCGCGACGTCCGCCTCGGTGGGAGCTGGCGCTCGACCGCCTCTGGCCCGGGGGGCAGCACGGGCATCGTCCCTGGCGAGGACAGGCCCAGGATCGCCGCGCGCACCGCCGCCTCGGCACGCACGGGGTCCTTCCCGCCGCCCAGGACGACCATGATCCGACCCTGCGTCAGCTCGCCGGCCAGGCCCGCCAGCGCTTGGCCGAGGCGCAAGAGCAGCTCGGTCCCGAACCCGAGCGAGGCGTACTCCCCCTCGAGCAGGTCGTAGCCCAGGTACCAGACGAGCATGTCCGGCCGGAACCGGCGCGCTCGCGGCGCGAAGGCCGCCAGGGTCGCCTCCAGGTAGGCCTCGGCGGACATGCCTGGTCCCACCCGCACGTCGAACTTCTCCGGGTGTGGCGGAGGAAACCCCTCCGTGCAGACGCAGAGGTACATTGTGCTCGCATCGGCACCGAGCAGGTCCAGGGTGCCGTCCGCGTGATGCGCGTCAGTGTCCACCACGGCCGCGCGCCACGGCCCTCGGGCTCTCAGGTCCGAGAGCGCGAGGGCCACGTCGTTCAGCAGGCACATCCCCCCATAGAACGCCCTGCCGGCGTGGTGACCTCCCAGCGCGGGCAGGGCGACCGCCGTGCCACCTCGTGCCTGCACGTCGCGCGCGGCCGCCACGACTACGGCCGACGAGCGCAGGGCGAGGGCCCGGAGTCTGCTCCGCTCAACTCGCTCTACCAGGCTTGGAGCGTGGACCCGAAGCAGCGGGTCCCGCCCCGGAACCTCGTCGACCTCCAGCAGGGTCGACACCTCGCCCAGGCTTCCCGGGAGCCACGCCAGGCGGGGTCGCTCGCGAAAGGACGGGTGGAAATAGACGCGGGCGCGGTCCATGGCATCCTCCACCGCCAATTGCTCATGCCTCATTCCGTCGGGGGTTGCGCAGGACCTTCTCCGTGAAGGCCACCACCTCCATTGCTACCGCCCGGTTGTCCATGAGCCCCCCGTGGTTTACCCAGTGTTTGAGATAGGAGCCAAAGCCGTCGGGCGGTTCGTCGGCCTCGAGAACCATCCCCTCGGCCACGTTCACGAGCTCGGCTTCGGCCAGGGAGGAGACCAGGTCCGCGCACGCACTCCGGATGCCTGGGATGTCCTCCTCGCCGAGCACCACCAGGACGGGGACGGCGGAGGCCAGATGGACGGGCAGCCCGCGCAGGACCTCCACGACCTGGCCAGGATGCTCCTGCCGCACCTTGGGGGTGGCGAAGGTCCGCAGTGCATACATCCCCTCGGGCGAGGGCTGCTGCGGGAGCGCCGGCGAGACAGCGACGACGGCGTCGGCGCCGCTCAACAGGGCGAGCCGCCCGCCCAGGCTGTGCCCCACCGCGACGGCCGATCCGTAGCTCCGGGCATGCTGGACGGCTGCTCGCGCCTCGTCGAGGACGCTCGGCCCGAATACCTCGGGGTGCTCGCCGTGGCCGGGCAGATCGGGGACCGTGCAAACCAGGCCGGCCCCCGCCAGGGTGAGCGCCAACCCCAGCATGGCTTCCTTGCACGACCCGTAGCTGTGGAAAAGCGCCGCGCCCGCGGCCGGAGCGACGTCTGGGGAGACCTGCCAGGCCGGTATCGGCGGGCCAGGCCCCTCCAGCTCGACATGTCGAACGTACATCAGCGCCTGCCCGGGGTCCCCCCACGTCGTGGGCACCTAATCGGATTGCGGTGGAGTCTACTCCAGCTCAGGGTGATCCTGGACGGGCGGGTACACTACTCTTGACCGGTGGACGAGGAGTTGACCGTTGATGGACCTCGATTACCAGTACAAGCACAGCCCGTTCGACGAGCTGCTGGGGCTTCGCCTCGAGGAGGCGTCGGGGGACCGGGTGGTGGGGGTGGTGCCGGTCACCGCCGAGTTGCATGAGAACCACGGCATCGTGCATGCGGGGGTCTACTCGACTGCGGTCGAGGCGACCGCGAGCGTGGGCGCGGATCTGTGGCTCGGCGCTGAGGGCCGGGCGGTCGGAGTCAGCAACAACACCGCGGTCCGGCGGGCGGTACGGACCGGCAAGCTGCGGGTCGAGGCGACCCCCCTCGAGCGCGGCCGGGACACCCAGCTCTGGCAGGTCGCCATCACCGACGAGCGCAGCCGGCTGGTCGCGCACGGCCGCGTCCTGCTGATGAACCTGCGCAAGGCCCCAGGAGAAGGCTGACGGCATTGTTGCATTCAGCATCGGCCCCTCCGGTGCCCTCCACCCGGTCACCCCAGTGCGCAATCGCATTCAATGACCGTCCCCGCCGTGTAGGGGGCATACGTCGAGCAGGCGCTGAGCCCGTGGGCGCACCACCAGGTACGACGGGCTGCCGCGGCTCTGTGGGCTGGCTGTCCGGGCAGCCGGGGCTGGGTCCAACGACCGAGAACCTTCGGGCCCGCTTGGGGGCCACCGGTCACCGGTGCGCCCCAGCCACGCTCCGCCGGTCGACGGCCACCCAAAGCGCGAGCGCCCGCGGCGGCGGTGAGCATCTCACCGGCCCTGACCGCGACAACGGCAACACGATCGACCGGCGGCTGCCATCCCATCCGGCGCACGCCGACGATGCTGGTGCACGGCTTCCACGCCGAGCGCTGCCCGCTCGCCCGCAGCATCGGTCGTAGTATCGACATCACTACGCAGGTGGAGTACATCACTGCGGAGTGAGCTGAACGGGGCTGGAGGAGGCATGACCACCGCCAAGGCGCTGGCCTTCGACGTATACGGCACGCTCGTCGACCCGATCTCGGTGCGCCGCCGCCTCGAGGAGCTCCTCGGGGAGGCGGCTGCGGGCGTGGCGGAGCTTTGGCGGGTCAGGCAGCTCGAGTTCACGTGGCGGCTGACCGCGATGGGGCGATACCTCGACTTCGCCGAGGTGACCGCGCGCAGCCTCGACTACGCGCTCGCTGTCGCAGGCCGCCCGGTCAGCGACGCGGAGCGGGCGCAGCTGCTCGCCGAGTACCAGCGGCTCGCGCCCTACCCCGATACCGTTCCGGGGCTACGCCGCCTCGCCGCCGTCGGCTACCGGATGGCGGTGTTCTCCAACGGCACCCCCAGGATGCTCGACACGCTCCTCGCCACGACCGGGCTGCGCGAGTTCCTGCCAGAGGTGGTGAGCGTCGACGAGGTACGCGTCTACAAGCCGGCACCCGAGGTGTACCGGCACCTCGCCGACCGTCTCGGTCGCCCGCCGGCCGAGGTGCGGCTCGTCTCCGCGAACGCGTTCGACGTCCTCGGCGCCACCAATGCAGGTCTTCGCGCGGCCTGGTGCAACCGCACCCGTGACGTCTTCGACACCCTCGGTGAGCCGCCCGACGTGGTCGTCGGCACCCTCGAGGAGCTCGCCAGCGTCCTCGAACGCCACGAAGCCTCATGACACTCGGCGCGCCAGAGGTGCAGACCGAAGCAGAGGGCAACCGTATTTCAGGCAGGCTGGTCAGCGACGGCGAGCAGGTCCCTTCGTGCCTCGACGACTTGGCAGCCGTACCGACCAGCGATCCGGTCCACCCGCTCGCCAACGTCCGGGGCCCGATACAGCGCCACCGGCCTGGCGAACTGCGCACGCCAGCCATGCCCGCCCCGAAAGGCCCGCCCCCACCCGGCCACCACCCCGATCGGGCTGGCTCACGCCGGCGCATCCTCCGGTTGCCGCTGCGGCTCACGCTCGGGGAGCACCACCGGCTGCTGCTCCTCTTCGGCCGGCAAGATCTCGAACTCTTCCTGCTGTTCTCCGATACGCATCGCCAGCTCCTTGGGACGCTTGCTGGGAGCTTGTCGGCGGCGGTCTCGTCGGCGCAGCCACGCTGCGCTGACGCGTCAAGCATCGACCCACAACAGTGGTCGAAGGTCAAGGGGGGTACTGGAGCTGATCATCCCGGCCGCCGTCCAGCGGATGAAGCCCCGTGGTCACCAGCGCTGAGCATAGCCGATGTCGTGCAGCCACGCCGCTGCGACCAGGGTGTCCCGCTCGTCGGCGGGGAGCACGGCGGGGGCGATCCGGCCGGCCTGCTCGGCGACGGCCTGGACGTGCGCCCAGCGATTGCCGAGCGGTTCGAGGAGGGCCTCGGCCTGGCCGCTGGCCCGGCGAGAAAGCGACATGCGGCAACGATACAACCAGCCCAGACCACCACCGCGCCAGGCCTACATTGCCGGTAATTTGCTGTCAAGCGCCAGCAAATGCAGACCAGCAATTCCCTGCGCAAGCTGGACGAGCCCCTGGCCGCTGCGTAGCGCATGGCGCCCTCGGCGGCGGTGATCTGGCGGGCTCCATCTCGACCCTACCGCCAGCCTTCCGTTATCATGTACGACAGATGTACGTACCCCCACGGGTGGAGTGAGGCACATGAGCGCGATCGGAGTCCGCGAGCTTGGCCGCAATCCGAGCAAGGTTCTCGACGAGCTGGCGGAGGGCCGCCGGCCGATTCTCATCACTCGCCGGGGGCGGCCCGTCGCCGTCCTCACGCCGATCGACCCGGACGAGGTCGAGGACCAGATCCTGGCGCACGCGCCCGAGTTCGTCGCCGGCCGTGCCGAGGCGGAGGCCGACCTCCGCGAGGGTCGCACGGTCCCGCTGTCCAAGTTGCTCTCGGAGCTCGGCGAGGAGTAGACCACCGGTCCCATGAGGAAGGCTGTCCAGCTCGCTCGCGCCGCCGAGCGTGACCTCCGCCGAATGGGACCAGGACCAGAGCGAACCCGCATCCTGCGCGCACTCACCGAGACCTGGAGGCCGAGCCGACCCCGGCCAACGCCGACATCAAGCCTCGGAGCGGCGCCATGGCTGCGCCTGCGGGTCGGGGATTGGCGCGTCATCTACCGCCCGCTCACCATTGAGGAGCGACGTGCCACGACGCTGCCCAGCGAGGCTGACACCGCAGATGAGGTGTACCTGGTCGCGTGCATCGTCGCCCGCGGGGAGCTGGAACGCGTGGTCGACCACCTACTTTGATCGCCGGCAGTCAGTACCCGCACCGAGTGCCTCACGATCCCCCGCCTCGCCGGACGGACCCTCGGGGTTCGTAGGCGCGGTCATCCTCGCCGCACCCCCTGGCGCGACGGCGCCCTCAGCAGTTCCCTGCTTGGCGCCGCCCTGCTCGCCTCCGCCTGCTACGCCGCCTCACGTGTACATGCCGCTGCTACCGCAGCGAGGCACCCTGTCCGCCTCGGCTCTCCTACGGGCAGATGGTCGGCTGGTGCGATCCTTCCGACCTCCTCGCCCCGGGTATCACCCGCCAGAAGACCTGGTGACTTGCCAGGGCCCGCCGTCACGTCGCGGCAAGAAGTGCATTACCCACCGCGACCAGAAGCGCCGCTGCGGCGAGTAGTTGAACAACGAAGGCTCGGGTGACCCACGATGCCTTTTCGTTGTTGCCATCTCTCAGCGTCATGATCGTCTGGATGTTCCGATATATAGTTATGTTCCTCGCATCAACCTCGTCGTCAGCCCAATGGCCGCTCCGCATTTCCTCCAATGTGCTCGTATCGGTGACCTCATAAGGGATTGTACGGTTTGCCATCAATCCGCAGAACGCGGCCGCCCCGAATAGCGCAAGCCCCGCCAGCAGCGACCATGTTGTGACCTTGTCAGGAGTGAAGCTCGTCTGTCCGGTGACAAGAGCTCCCAGAGCGAAGACCGCAGTGGCAAGAGCGCTCGACGTGGTGACGACCGAGGCGCCACGACTATCCAGACTTTTCCTCCGTTCACGCTCGGCTTCAAGCTCAGACTCGATGAACTCGAAGTAGACGGTCCCCTGTTCGCTCACCGACCGCGTCCTCCCCGGTCCTCTTCTCGCTTCGGTCGCCCGCTCCTGACTTTCGTGCCCTTTGTCCAACTAGGATCCGGCGGTTGCTTCTTGTCGCCACTCGCCGTGTTCTGATCAGGCTGGTTGGCCTGCTCCGAGTCGTCTGTCAACCTTTTCCCCTCCTCTCTGATTGAAGCCTTGGTCCTGACACGACAGAAAAGGCTATTACAGCTCCGGACTGTGATCGCCACTCCCGCTGTTGCAGACCGCCAAGCAGGAGGTGCGCACCCGGATCTGGACCCGCAGTCAAGGAGCAGCCGCGCGAAGCGATGCCAGCAGCTCGGCTATCGCTCTGACTACGAGGTCCGGGTCGGCGCGATGCACGAAGTGGTCGCCCGAGGCGGAGTGCAGATGAGTGCTGCGCTCCGAGAGCAGCGCAAGATCCGCCTGAAGTTCCTGCCAGGTAGCCTCGGCCTCCGGTGGCCAGGGAAGGTCGGTGTTCGCGTCCCTGGTGATCACGACCAGCGGTAGCCTGCCGAGGCTGCCGGGTGCGGCGCGGCCAACCTCGGTGGTCAGACTCGGGAACGCCGCCATCTCCCGGACTGCGGCGCGGTGATGCCGCCTGCCGAGCCGCATCGCCATGACGCCCTTGGCCACCTCCGGCGGAAGCCCGCGTTGCAGGTGTGCTGGGATATCGGCACCACGTGCCCGCAGGCGGGCCCAGCCGAGCGGGCGGCTCGCGGACTCGGCAACGCGCAGCCACCACCGCGGCTGGGAGAACCGCCAGCCGTGCACGCGCAGCCGACGTTCCTGGTCCGGGTGGCTCGAGTCGACCAGCACCAGCCCGGCCACCTGCTCTGGGTGGGATGCCGCGTACAAGCGCATCAGCAGCCCACCGAGGGAATGACCGACCAACACGTACGGCGGTGGGATCCTCGCGGCGACGAGCAGGGCGTGGAGGTCGGCGACCATCCGCCGACCGGTCGGCCAGGGGCCTGGGTCGCTCCAGCCAAGACCGGCCCGGTCGTAGGTGACCACGGTCGTGTGTTTCGCCAGGCAGCGCTGGATCTCCGCCCACCCGTAGCCGGGCTCTCCCAGGGATGGCGCGACCACCATAGCCGGACTGCCCTCACCGGCGCGCCACAGGTGGAGGCGGCGACCGCCGATGTCGACCGACTCGCCGGGCGGCGGGTAGCGCCTGCGGTCCCGCGCGGTGGTGATGGCCTGATACGTGGCGCTGGCGAGGCCGGCAGCAGCGAGGCAGAACCCGCCAGCGCGGACAAACCGTCGAGTGTGCATAACGGCAGGAAAGAGACTTTCGGGCGCACCGTCAAGGCTTGCGCTATGTCGACTGCGTGCGGTAGCCCTCGTCCGCCGCTACCCGGATGCTTCCGCGGCCTTCCTGTTCATTTAAGATCGCCCTGGAGGGCATGAGCCCCATCCAGATCGTCCTCGGCCGCCTGGCCGCCGCCGTCATGATCGCGGTGGTCGCCTACCGCAAGGAGTGCCTCGCGCGATGCCTGGTCCCCTGGGCGCACCTGGCCGTCATGGCCATGATGACCAACATCGCTCCCTACTTCCTGTTCGCGTGGGACGAGCAGCGCATCACCTCAAGCCTCGCCGGCGTCCTCAACGCCACCCCCCTGTTCACGCTGCTGCTGGCGGTCAGCACCCACACCGAACGCCTCACCGCACCCCGCCTTGCCGGCCTGACGCTTGGGTTCGTCGGCGTCGTCATCCTCGCCGCCCCCTGGCACGACGGCGCCCTCCACAGCTCGCTCCTGGGCATCGGCGCCGCCGTGCTCGCCTCCGCCTGCTACGCCGCCTCCTACGTCTACGCCCGCCGCTTCCTCAGCGACGGCGCCCTATCACCCCTGGTCCTCTCCTCCGGCCAGATGATCGCCGGCACCGTCCTGCTGCGACTGCTCGCCCCCGCCATCGCCCGCCAGCCTGTGACGCTCACGGCCAACGTCGTCACCAGCGTGATCGTCCTCGGAGTCCTCGGGACCGGCGTCGCCTACGTGTTGAACTACCGCCTGATCACCGACGAGGGCGCGACCGCCGCCTCAACCGTCACCTACCTCCTACCGATCGTCGCCGTCCTGCTCGGCCTGGCCGTTCTCGCCGAAGCCATCGGCTGGACCTCGCCGTAGGTGCGATAGTCATCCTTGTCGGCGTAGCGCTCTCCGGGGGTCGGGTCGGTAGAAGACGAGTTGCTCTGCCACGAGAGCACGGAGCAGGAGATCCCGGCCGACAGTCCAAGCCAGACAACCTCACGCCCTCGGCCGGGAATCGAGGTTATCCGTAGTCCGGGAGCGTTGTCGTGGCACGCATCGGGGTCACCGGTCATCGCGTCCTGTTGCCGCACGCGCAAACCCTGGCACGCCGCGAGTGCGCGGGGAGGCTCGACGTTGATGGCCGGGCCTGCGAACCGCATCTACGCCGCTCGGCGTAGATGATGCCAACAAGGGGTAGTTCGGTCTTGTCACTGGCTCTGTCAGCTCGCCTGACAGCCCACCGTGACGCCCTGGGCCTCCTCAGCGCCCGCGCCCGCCCTGTCAGCGCCCGGCGCGACTCCACGGCTGACGCGCCAAGGTCACCTGACAGACAGTGCTGGCGCCAGCCTGCCGGAGTCTCTTCGCAAATGTGTTGAGGAGCAGGCCGTCGGTGAACACATCGTCATAGACGAGGATCGCCTTGCCACGCACCCGCGAGGGGTCCGGCACGTTACTGTGTAGCTTCAACCAGGACCGTTTCCTCCGCACGGCGAGGTCCGGTCCGCCCCTAGCACGGCCCGATTCTCACTGGTTCTCGTTCAGGCCGAGTCGAAGCTGGAAGGGCCGTGGCCCGCCACCCGGCTTGGGTGAAGTCCTGGTGATTAGCGCCGCCGAGGCCGAGGACGGCGGGTAGGGCCCCGCCGCCCGCAGGTCCCGAGCGGCGCCGGTCTTACCAATGACTACCTGCTCCCAAAGGAAGCTCGAGCAGGATCGCTACCTCGGCGGGTACGGGTGGGCGCAGGTGATGGCCGCCACTGCCTTGTCCGTGGGTGTCCGTTGAAGACCAGCTAGGACTGATGGTAATGGCACGCTGGTGGCACGGGTGGGGAGCGTGACCTTGGTATGGGCGTGATGCCGTTGTCTCAGCCCTCGACCGTACTTGTGGTGGACCGGCACCTCAGCGCGGACCATACTCAGATGCCATGACAACGCCCACCCCGAGGTGCCCCACCTGCGGCGGTCTTCTCGACCACGACGCGCATTCGCTCCTGGCGCCTGGCGAGCGGCTCACACCATGGATGATCCATGACCTGCCAAGGATCGCCTGGATTGTGGAATACCGCGCAGCAGAGTTGACCGACGAGGAGCGGCAGATCGTGCGCGATGCGACCACTCGGATGCTGCACGCCTTGGAGCACGACACCGTCTGAACTGATCGCCACCACCAGGTGTCCCAGCTCCGCGGACGGTCTTCGCGGTCTCCTCCGATCGCAAACGCCGTTGGGCGTCCCCGCTCCCCTCCGCGACCAGCGACCGCATCTGCCGGCCGTGCCCGGCAAGGCCGATCTCTGCGCTGGAAGAACCGCGAGCTTGGGAAGCACCGGAGGTTCGAGAACCCGCAGGTCGGAAGGGCATGCCCAACTGCGCGTGGCCGCGCGCTGTTCAGGGGAGGTCAGCAAGAGCAAGGGCACGTTGAGGGCACAGGAAGACTCGCCCTGGCCGGGTCGAAGCTCGGAACATCGTGGTCCGCCATCGGCCGGAACGCGCCCTCCAGGCCAGCCTAGACGTGCGCCCAGCGATTGCCGAGCGGGCCCAGGAGGCCCACTGCGTGGCTGCTAAAATGCTTCCTGACAGTGGTTGCGTGGCCTGGATGGTGGGGTGCATGGTCAAGTCTCCTGATCGCAAGGGGGACGATCATGGCACCGCCGCTGCGCGTGACGTTGGACCAGGCCGCCCACGACGAGCTGGAACGTCGCTACCACACCACCCGCGACGCCACCACCCGCACCCGCTACCAGATGATCCTGCTCTGCGCCGACGGCCATCGGGTCCCCGAGGTCGCCCAGCTGACCCGCTGCAGCCCCGACACGGTCCGCCGGGTGCTCAAGCGCTACCTTGGCGGCGGGCCAGACGCGGTCCCGCACCGGCCCCACCTGGGCCAGCCGCCCCACTATCCGCCCGCCTGGGAGGCCGAGCTGGTCCGGGTCGCCGACCTGGACCCCCACCAGGTCGGGGTCGACAGTGCGTTGTGGACGTGTCGGCTGCTGGCCGACTACCTGGCCGGGGTGACCGGGCATCGGGCGGGGATCGAGACGGTGCGGATCGCCCTGCACCGGGCCGGCTGGGTGTGCAAGCGGCCCCGCTGGGTGCTCACGCGCAAGGCGCAGGCGCAGCCGGGGTGGGCAAACAACGCGTGAGGGTGGAGGCACTGCTGGCCGCGGCCGTATCACCGCTGCCTCCACCCGCATGCGACCTGATCCCGGATGCGACCCTGGCCGACGACCTGTTCCCGGAGGACCTGCCGCGGCTGCTCGACCTGCTGGGCCACGCGGACCTGTACCTGCAAGACGAGGTCGAGGTCGCCCTGCACCCGACCCTGACCAGGGTCTGGTCGCGCGCCGGCCGGGCCGGGCAGCGGCTGGTGCAGGCCCCCGGCAAGAACGCCAAGCGGTGCGGCTTTGGGCTGGTGGACTGGCGCGACGGCCACCTGGACTTCGAGCTGGCCGACGGCCGCCGCGCCGTGCCGTTCTGCGACCAGTTGCGCCGCGCCGTTGCCCGTTCGCGCTCGCGTGGGCGCATCGCCATGGTGATCCTGGACAACCTGGGCATCCACACGCCCAAGGGGTCGCGGCTGCTGCGCGCGTTGCTGGCCGAGCTGGGCGAGCAGCTGGTGCTGGTCGACACCCCCACCTACGACCCCGACGCCAACCGCATCGAGTGGCTGTGGCGGGCCTTGCGCCGCACGGTCACCCACACCCACCAGCGTCAGCTCCTCCCGGACCTGCTGGCCGACGCCGACCGGTGGGCCCACACGATCACCCCGGCCCAGGTGCTGTCGCAGATCGGCAGCCCGTTCGCACCCGACCAGCAGCCCATTGCCGAGCAGGAACTCAACCATGCGGCATGAACTCCCAGGAAGCATTTAGCCCATTGGACAAGCGACGACATGCGCCAACGATACCTGGCCGCGACCTGCGCGAGGTAGGCGTCAAGATCCTGGGCCTCGGGTGGCGGTCTGGGACGGCCAGCCTGCCCGTGGCGTCGGCGGGACCGCCGACATCGTCAGCTACGCCCGCCAGAAGGGCGTGCCCGTCATCGTGCTGTGGCCTGACGGCGCTGCGCGAGAGTAGGAGGTCGGTCGGGAGGAGCACGCCAGGGGTATCGACCGCGGACCATGCAGCCAGAGCGGACTTGCGGCCGGGTGCTCATCCTCGACACTGACTGGGATTCGGTGGTCTGGCACGCCCGCGACCGGGCACGCACAGGTAGCTCTTTCAAACACTCTCTACGCAGGGATATTGGTTGCGTTGGAAGCCTGGCCACGGCCCGCAGACCATCGGCTACGCCACCTGCTCGGCTTCCGCGAGTTCCTCTTCCATCAGCCGCAGCAGGGAGGTGGCCAGTAGGACCGCGCGGAGCGCGTTGGCAGGCCGATACACGTTCGGGTTGACGCAGTGGGTGGTCCCGGCCCGGTTGTAGGCCGTTCCCCGCTTGGTGTAGTCGTAGTCCTCCCGGTAGGCCGCGAACAGCGGCGCGCCGACCAGCCAGACCCGCAGCTCGTCCAAGTAGATGCTGTCGCTAATCGGTCGGCGGTGGGGTGTCCTGGCACGCGGGACTGGCGGGCGTGAGGGAGACCATGGCGCACGGTCCTTTCTACGGGTTCGGTCTCCGGGGCTAGAAGGTTTGCTTGCATTGCTTTGCCTGTATTGCTTAGATGCGGCTGAGCTGGGCAACTGCGCTCACTGCTTAGACAGATGGCCGTAGATGGCACAGACCTGAAACTGCCCTACAGGGCTATGGCAGGCTGAAGGGGAGGGCTAGAGGATCAAGGAGTAAGACGGTCAGTGCAGACGCAGCCGGCACGGTCTTTCGGCACAGGACGACGGCGCGCTCTGGCTGACCTTCCGCCGCAACCCATGGGAGGGACGCCATGGAGTCCAGAGCAGCGATGCTCGCGCTTCTTGTCCTCTTGCTGATCGTGATCAGCTTGAGTTAGGGCGCTGAACGCAGAAGCGGGACCCGGATCATCTCGGGTCCCGCTTCTCCGTACTGGCGTCGCAGGCGAAGCCGGCACGGTCTTTCGGCCTAGCGATCCTACGGCCCGGAGCGCGGACATGCCATCCCCTGCTGTGCTAGAGGGTGTCTGAAAAGGGCTACCTGGCTGACAGACGGTGTACCAGGATCTGGATCATGACCAGGTAGATCACCGCCTCCGAGGTGGCCGGCAGGAACTCGTAGTCCTGGCTGAGCCGACGGAACCGGCCCAGCCAGCCAAAGGTCCGCTCCACCACCCCTGCGGGGCACCACCGCGAAGGCGGGCACCACCGGCGGCTCGGCCCCGGCCGGCAGCCAGCGCCGCCGCCGGCCCCATCAGCCCGCCGCACCACCTCCAACGTGATCCCCATCGTGGTCCGCACTCACGCCAGGAACTCCCCGCGGTAGCCCTGGTCCACCCAGCCGTGCCGCAGCCGTGGGAGCCGCCGTCCTGCGCCCCCGTTGCGGGACGGCGGCGACCCTCGAGTTGCCGGACGGGGCCGTTGCCACCAGCGCTTCTTTGCGGCGCGCCTGGGGCCCGGCTGACCGGCCGATACACAGGTCCTCGCGGGCCGTTACGAGCTCGGCCCCTTGCTCGGGCCGGGGGAATGGCCAGCGTGCACCGGCCAACTACCGGGAGCACGGGCCTGCCGAGCGTGAGACTGCCACGGTCGATCCCGAGGTGACTTGACCACACCGGATTTGACCACACCGGATCGGACCCGCCAGGCTTGGAGCGCGACCGGGACCTGGTATGGTGCCCGCGCTGCACAACGGCACCTGCCATCCGGCAGCGCCGCTGCCAGGTGCAGGGCAGGCTACGGCCGGGCATGTGCTGCCCTCAGCGGACTACCCTCGAGGACTCGCCGTGTTCCAGATCCCCCGTTCGATCGACCGGCAACCCGGCCGGCTGGCCGGCACGCTGGCCGCCACCTGTGGGCTGGCCAACCTGCTGGCCGCGGCGCTGCCGGCGAGCCTTGGCCGGCTGGATGTGCTTGTGCTGGGCCCGCTCAACTCGGGACCCGTGGTCGCCAACCTCGCTGCCGGGCTGCTGCTGCTCGCGCTTGCCGCCGGGTTCTGGTGGCGCCACCCGGCCACCATCCCCATCGCCAGCGCGACGCTGGCCGCCGGCGCCGCCTGGCACCTGCGCCTGGGCAGTGGGTTCGCTGAGGCTGCCCTGGAGGCGTTCCTGGCCGGCTTCCTGCTCGCCAAGCAGGACCGGTGGCTTGGGCGGCAGCGCCGGATGCAGCCGGGCCGATAGCCGACTCGACCACCGACCGATCAGCCGGCCGGACGGGGCAGCCTGATAGCGCCGGGGTGGGGTGCCTTGGTGGTCTTGCGTCCTCGCCTTGAATTCACGCCCCGGCTTCAGGCCCCGGCGTGCGCGCACCACAGGAGTGCGGCGCGGGCGGGGGTCACACGGTGTCCCGATCGTGGGAAGTTGATGTGATGGGTCGAGCATCCGCCGCGAGGTACAGCTCGGCCGCCGCCACCAGCTACTCCACTCCTCTCCCCCGCTACATGAACTCCGAGGTTGGGAGCCGCACGTAGGCTTCGAGCTTGCCGGCGCCCGGCGCGATCACCACCTCACAGGTCGGCGTGACCCCGGCATCGACCGCCGCGTGCACGACCGACCCGTACCGCTGGGTCATCTTCGTCGTGAGCCACATCGGCGACCCGCCGATCTCGACCACCGGGCCGCTCGAGCCGCTGCGGTGGCGGTCGACGAGACGGAGCTTGCCGATGGTGCTGACCTCACGCTGGCGGCCGACACAACCAGGTCACCGGGACCGTCGCGTTCACCGGCGGCGTCACCGGCCTGGCCGGTGCGGGCAGCGTGCTGTGGGTGCTCAGCGACAGCAGCTTGGTCCGCATCGACCCGTCGTTGGCGGTGACGACCCTGCCTTGAGCGTGGCGGGAAGAGGCATCCACTCTTGCCGAGACAACGGATCCACAGCCGTCGGCGAGCGCTGCCTGTTCTCAATCGAAGGCGACGATCCCTGCTGCCACTGCCCTCCGCGGGTGACCAGCGTTGCTTCAACGCTGTGGCGCTCGCCGTTGTGGTCGGGCTGGCGGGCCTTGCGGAGGGTCTTGATCGCCTTTGCGCCAGCAGGCGAGCGGGTGGCGGTGCTCCCTGGGTCCCCTGCGGTGCCGTCGCCACGCCCCGGCCGTCAGCAGGTCGAGTCGTCCTCGCCGAGCAGCAGATACGGCGGCAGCCCCGGGGGCTCCGCCAGCACCCGGCCGGTCCGCAGGTCCACGATGGCGGCCGTGGGGTCCCCATCGCTTTCCGGCAGGGCGACATAGGCCAAGTCGCCGTTGACGTGCACCTCGGCCACGAAACGGGTCCCGAACAGGTGCAGCGGCCGCCGCCCGCCCGGCCCCCAGACACCCAGGCCGGCACCGTGCCAGCGCTGCTCGGCCCCGCTCCACGCCCCGCCGAAGGTCAGCAGCCAGCCGCCCCGGTAGCTGACCTGGCTGGCGTGCGCGTCCAGCAGCCGCACCGTCCAGCCGCGGACCTCCAGCAGCTTCACCCCGGCGGGCACCTGCTCGTCCTGCACCTGGCCGCCGGCGTCCCTGCGCACCCGGGCCTGGAACCCCGCCACCGCCAGCAGCCCACCCCCAAGCCAGCACGCCTGCCGGGCGGGGCCGCTCACCGCCTTGGCCTGCGCGGGCGGGGTCAGCCAGCCCGCCAGCCGCCCCAGTAGCCCCACCGGCCGGCGCGGCGCATGGTTGGTCACGCGCAGGCTCGCCAGGTCGACCTCGGCCACCGGCTGGTCGGCGGCGACCACGAACGCGCGCCCGCCCGCCGCATCCACCGCCAGCCCCGCCACCCACTGCCGGCCGACCGCGTCAGGGCCCTCCACGGCAGGCCGCGTGAACCCCGCCGCAATCCCGGGCAGCGTCACCGCCCGCACCGCACCCCGCCCGTCCACCACCGCCAGCCGCGCCGGCCCGATCGCGCCGCCCGGCGTCAGCAGCACCACCAGCCGCCCCGGCAGGCGCACCACCCCGGCCAGCACGCCGCCCAGGCGCTGGCGGGCGAGCACACGCCGGGCCAGCGGGTCCACCAGCACCACGCTGACGCCGCCGTCGCCCTCGGTGATCGCGGCGACGCGGCGCGGCCCAAGCCACGCCAGTGCGGCCGGCGCCCCGCCGCCAGGCTCCAGCAGCAGCCTGCCCAGCAGGCGCATGCCGGCCACATCCACCACGACCAGCACGGCCTGGTCGTTGTCGCCCAGCACCAGCGTCGAGCGGTCCGCGGACAAGCCGTAGCCCGCGACCGGCTCGCCGAGGTCGACGCGGCGACCCGGCAGCGGCCGCAGGGAACGCGGGTCCAGGCGGGCGAGCACGGTCGGCTCGTCGCTGATGATCGCCAGCACCGGCGCCGGCGCTCCCGCCGCCGGCACGGCAGGCAGGGCAACCGACGCGGCGCTGGTCGCTGGCGGCGACCCGGCCGGCCGCGCCGTCCTGCGGGGCGCCTGGGGCACCCACGCCGAGCAGCCCACCAGCAGCAGCAACGCCAGCACGGCCGCGCCGGCCAGCCGCCATGCCATCCGTCGCCCGCCCGCCATGTCGCCGCCCTCCTGCCGGCCCGCCAGACACGCACACCATCCCGGTCACCCCGGTTGCCATCACTACACCGCTCGGCACCGGCCGGTTCCACCCCCTGTTGAGCGACACCCGAGAGGGGGATCGACGAGCGACACGAACGTGCACACATCGGTGAGGTGCCGCCCCAACTCACCGTCGTATCGGCGACCAGTCCCTGGGTCGGCAACATCGTGTCCGTCGCTGGCACCACGATCAGGTCGTCGGTTGTGTTCGCGGATTCTGTTGACGCATCGCGAGGATGCTTGCTGCGAGCTGGGAAGCCGCGTTGCGGGGCGTGTCGTTGCCGCCACGCGGGCTGGACGGTCGGCTGGGTCATGGCGCGCAGCTCAGGCGTAGGCGCGGGGCCGGCTCGGCTGGCATGCTGCGCGGATGGAGGAACCACCGGCCTCGCCGGAGCTGGCCGCGATGGTGGCCAGAGCAGCTCGAAATCGTCGGGGTCGAAGGTCGCTGCCACGGGCGACAGGATGACGGGCCCTATGCTGTCCTGTGAGTGGGTGCGGCGGCCGGCTGTCTCCAGGGTCCAAGACCTCGCCGCCCATTGGCGCAGTCCCTTATCCACAATCTGACGCCGAGCGGTAGCGGTGGCCTTCCGGTCGGGTGAGGCTGGCCGCTGGCACAACCCCACCGCCGACCCAAGGAGCCAGCCATGACCAGTAGCGCACCCACGTGCCTCCTCGGGATCGCCCTACGAGCCGCAGATCGGCTTGTGCCAGGCGCTGGGGTGGGTGATCGCGTCCTGGTCTGGGCACCGCGCCGGTGTGGCCGGATGGCTCCTGCAATCCCGATCCTGGGCCCAGGCACGCCGCTGCCTCAAGATCATCCTTGCCGCCCTTGCCGAGGTGGGCGCCGGGCCGGACGGAGCACGTGATCCGGACCAGGATGTTGCTGACCGATGCCGCCGACTGGGAGGCGGTCGGGCACACCCACGGCGAGGTGTTCGGGACGGGCAGGCCGGCGGCCACGATGGTGGTCGTCGCCGGCCTGCTCGATCTTTGCTGGCGGTCGAGGTTGAAAGCGGAGGTGCTGGTCGACGCGGCCGGGTGACCCGTCAGCCCGAAGCGGCACCGATCGACGTGCGAATGCTGGTCGCTGGCCGCGCTTCCTGTCGGGTAGGCCCGCCTTCGGTGAGCGCTTGCCTTGTTGGCCCCCCGGAAGTCTTGCCGCTACCACCACCGCCAGCGCCGCTTCGGCAGCCGTTCCCTGCCCAACGCCCACCCGATGATCGCCGCCCGCTCCTCTTGACTGAGCTCGCCCTTGGGCCGTCTCGGCCTAGGAACCATCCGCAGGATCCCGGGCGGTGGGGCTGGCCGGGGCGCTGACCCGGCACCGGGCAACGACGGCGCTGCCGTGGCTGTCTCAGGCTTTTCGCCGGCCAGTTCAGGGCGACGATGCTCCAAGGCCGCTAGCGCGGTCTCCAGCGCCAAGATCGTGCGGGCCCGTTCGGCGGCCAGGAGCTCGGCAGCCTGCCGGCGGGTGCGCTCCAGCTCCAAGGCATGCTCAAGCGCTTCGACGCGGTCCCTGGCAGCCCAGGCACCGGCCGGTTCGCCGGTCGCTTGGTGGTCCTCCGCATGGCCGGATGGGATCGGGCGGTGCCGCTCCAGGCCAGCCCCGAGTACGTCCTCGGTTGGGATCCGCCATTGCCCATGCTGGCCAGGGACCGAGCTTGGCTCTTGCCGGGCGCTCGGGAAGCGCCCCGCGCGCAGGTGGCGGCGGATGGTCGAGGTCGAGACGCCGCATACCTGCGCGGCCTCGGCAATGGTGAGGGTTGGCGGTTGCTCGGGGTGGTCACCGCCCCGGTGCTGATCGGCAGCCGGTCCCTCGTTGCGCATATCCGAAGTTTGTCACGGCTTGCGGTGCAACTGCGTCCCCCGCCCGCCAACCGAACAGATCGAGGTGTCGAGCCTGGCGCTCGCAGCGCGGAAGCACGTCATCACCAAGGTAACTCGACCCCGGAGGGCACCAGGGATCAAGCCGCCCCCTGTCGCTGACGTTGTCACTGGCTCTGTCAGCTCGCCTGACAGGCCACCACGGCGCCCTGAGCCTGCTCAGCGCCTGCGCCGCCCTGTCAGCGCCCAGCGCGAGACTCACCCACAGGGGGGCAGGAAGCGATGCCAGCGGGACCAGCACCGCCCTCCGGCGGGCGCCCGCTGCGGCACCTCCTCGTTGCCGGCCGCACGGCTGGTGGCATCCTGCGCCGAACCTCGGCACGGACACCGCACCACCCTGCTTGGCTTTGGGGGCGTTGATCCGGTCGTCAAGCGAACGCGCGGACGATCCTGGCGCGTTTGCAGGCGACCGCGCCCCGGCGAGCCCGAGGAAGTGGGCGTGCGCCGGGAGTACGCTGCCGGCGTCACCCCCATTCATCTGGAGTTGGTTCATGAACGCCGTATCCAGGCCGAAGCGACATCACTCCGTGCCGCGCGCCTATCTTGAGCGCTTCGGTCAGGATGGACGCGTCCTCGTCCGATGGCGCGGAAGGCCGGATCTGGTCTCTGCGGGCGTACTGAACATCGTCGTGGAGGGTGGGCTCTACGAGGGCCTACGTGCAGCTTCCGACCCCAGAGTTCATGGTGGAGGAACTGACGAAGCCGTGGCCCATGTATCTGGCAAAGAAGTGACTGAACTATCGCCTCGGCGGCCAGGGCGAGCCCATGGCTGACGGGCCAGGGTCACCTGACAGACGGTGGTGGCGCCGGCCTGCCGGAGCTTCCTGGCTACCGTGTTGAGGAGCAGGCCATCGGTAAACACGTCGTCGTAGACGAGGATCGCCTTGCCGCGCACCCGGGAAGGGTCGGGCACGTCGAGCACCCGGGGCCACTCGACCTCGCACACATGCCGGCGCTGCTGCCAGTTCAGGCCCACGAGTGGGGTGGTCGGGCCGGTCTTAACGATGGCCGGCGGGTCGAGCGCGAACACAAGGCCGGTCACGTCCAGCTTGTGGGTAGCGTTCACTGTCAGCGCAGGAACAGCAGCCGGTCCCCGAGAACCTTGACGGTTGCCTCCGGAAGCTCGGCAAAGGCGGTCAGCTCCTCCGGACCGCTAAACCCACCAAGGCGGTCACGAGCCTCGACCACCTGCGCCGCTTGTGTGGGAGAGAGACCGAGCCGGTCGACCAAGACCTGGGCGGGCACGCTGTTCACATCGACCAGGCCGCCGTCATCAAACTCACTCGGCAGATCCGGGCGCCCGATGCGCAAGTCACGGGCCAGTGCGGGATCTCGCGCCGCGACCGCCCTGGCCTGCTCGCGCCGCTGCCTGGCCGCGAGCGCGGCGGCCATCGCCGGCTGCGCTGCAAGTTCCTGGGTGGGCGACACAGCGAAGACACGGCCGCGTAGCAGGAACGCATGCACCGTGGCGGTGATGATGAGCGCTACCAACAACCCCCCATACAGCGGCGAGCCTTCGGTCGCTTCGGGCCCTCCAGACCCGCCAAGGGATACAAAGAGTGCCAGCTCGACAATGGCGTAGGCGGCTGTGACCACCCACATGCGCCGGTCGCGGAGCTTGACCGCGGCATGGACGAATGGCACGGCAGCCAGCAAGCCGAGCGACAGTGCGGGCACCAGCGCCCACAGGATGGTGCCGAAGCCTCGCAGCCTGCGCCTCGGTCCAGATGCAACCATTGTCACGTCACCTCAACCGAGACACTCAGGCCGGAGCACCGTCTCGCGCAATAGCCGCACCAGCTCGCTGGTATCGACGTTGTGGCCGGTGCGACGGCGCAGCTCCTTGCGGATCTCCTCGGCGACCGGCTCGGCGACCAGGACCTGCGCGAGCGACTGCGGCGCGGTGGCGCGCTTGGCCTTCCATAGTTCGTCGATCTGCCGGCGCTTCAACGACTCCCTGGTCAGGTAGAAGAGCTGGTTGACCTTTTGCCCAGCGCTCTGGTCGCCGAGCAGGTCCGCTTCAAGGGCAAGGTCGATCACGACCGGTAGCCCGCCGGTCAGGTGGTACACCTGCCAGACCGCCCCGTTGGTCAGCAGCACCCACTCCACGCCCTCGTTGACGGCGTACATCTCGACCTGGCGGAGATGCTTTGCAGCCAGCTTGGTCGCGACCCGCTTCACCTCGATGAACGCGATCAGCTCCCGGTCGATGCGCACCCCGTAGTCGGCGAACTCGCCCTTGACCTGGTATTCGGTGGTCAGGTCCGTGTACTTGTCGAACCCCAGCGCGTCGCACAGGAAGTCGGTGACCAGCAGGCGCGTGTCGCCCTCGTTGGCGTCACGGGCAGCGAGGTCAGCAAGCGGTTTGCTGAAGCGGCGCAGCCCGGCGCGCAAGCGGTCACGCGCCTCGGCCTCCCATCTGGGTGCCGCACGCGAGGCTGGCTTCTTCGCAGTCTTTGCGTCCTTGGCCTCGTCTAGCACCGCGCCGTCCGACCCGGCTATGTCCTTTTCCGGCATCCCGCCCCCTCAGCTCAGCCTGCAACGACCGACACGTAACCGGTGAAGTCTACGAACAGCACTATCTACGCGTCCAGGTGCCCGTCGTGGCGGTCGATATCCGTTCTTGAGACGAACTAACAGGCTGTTACCAGCCTGTTGCTCAAAGCCAGCATGAGCAGGGCCGCCAGAGGTCTGTCAGGTCTTGACCCCTGCGGCGGGGTCTTGCTGACCGGTAGACG
>WNGE01002035.1_pt1 | contig 25190 bp, 16 predicted proteins | sample 5400651 | NCBI WGS metagenome assembly WNGE01 (sample SAMN13153370, study PRJNA577476) | soil metagenome | isolation source: 60 cm soil or saprolite under grassland replicate 2 | place: USA:California | collected 2016-06-15
TGAAAAAGGGCAGATTGGCGCCGGCCCACGTCGCACCCTGATGCGTAAAGGCAAAAGGTTCGTAGAAGTGGAAGTTGTAAATGATATTCCGGTCGGCATAAGGCTGCATAAACAGCAGCTCCGCAATACCGGACCAGCGGTGGCCTGATGCAATAATCGTATGCTGCGGCGCTTCCGCGCGAATGGCAGCAATCAGTTTTCCCTGCATGCCAAACCAACGATAGCCGTCTTCCACCATCGGCTCATTGATTACTTCGAGGAAGACGAGCTCAGGATCACGCGTTGAAAGATGCTGGGCCAGGGCGCGCCAGAATTTCCCGAAAGCTTCAATCTGACGATCACTGCTGTTAAGTCTTAGCTTGAATTCATCAGACGGATGGATATCAACGATCGCTGCCAGACCCTGCGCCAGGATCAGGTCAAGCGCGCTGTCGAGATACTTCAGGTATTCGGCTTTGAGTCTGCTGGGATCCTCCCAATTGAACAGGGGGGCCGGCTCGATGGTAAGGCGAACGTGATCAAAGCCGATGCTTTTGATCAGCGCGATGTCCTCCGCCGTAGTATGTGATTCGAGATGAACTTTCGAATAATCCCTGGCTTGCGCGAACCAGTGACTCAGATTGATTCCGCGCCGCAACCGGGCAAGTCTCGACTTCGCAAGCTCCGCCTGGACTGACGTGCCTTCGGCCGTGGTGCCCGGAGTATCATCAGAGTTATTGCGCGCCGCAGTTGACACCAACGGCAAAATGGCGATAGTTACGGCAGCGACCAATAACGAAATATGTCGTTTCATAATGCCGAACCTTTTAGCAGCCATGGCGGAAGAAAGCAAAACAAACTTTGGTAGAGCCTAAAATTCGTAAGCAACCTGCTCGCTTGCGCCGCCGCAAACTAACGGTTTGCGTTATCGTAAACCGAACTAAGAACACTCCGCTAATTTTGAAAGTGAGCTAACCGGTGACTGATGCAAAATTGCTGGGGGCAACTCTGGCCCTGCTAATCTTGACCTGCTATAACGCGCAATCTCAAACAAGACTTGAAGCACAAAGCAGCATGTCCAGGATCAAGACACCCGTACGAACCGGTTGGCAGTTTCGCGAAGTCGGTAAAGATAAGTGGGTCCCTGCGACGGTGCCTGGGTGTGTTCATACTGATCTGCTCAACAACAAACTGATCGAAGATCCCTTCTATCGCGATAACGAGCAAAAGCAGCAGTGGATCGGGAAAACCGATTGGGAATATCAGACCACTTTAAATGCCCGGCCCGAATTGCTCAGGTACGAACAAATCGAATTGGTCTTCGAGGGGCTGGACACTTATGCCGAAGTGTTTCTCAACGGTACGTCTTTACTCAATGCCGACAATATGTTTCGCACCTGGCGAGTGGATTGCAAACGCCTCCTGAAACCAGGCGCTAACACCTTGCGCATTCACTTTCGTTCGCCTATTAACGAAGTCCTGCCGATCATGGCGAAGATGAAGTATGAACTTCCGGCCAGTAACGATCAGGGTGAAAAGACCAGCCCGCACACACGCAAGGCGCCGTACCAGTACGGCTGGGACTGGGGGCCGCGCTTCGTCACCAGCGGCATCTGGCGGCCAGTCTCATTGGAAGCCTGGAACACTGCGCGCGTAGCCGACCTGCACATCTTGCCGAAAAAGATCACCGCCGACACTGCAGAGCTAACGGCGGCAGTGGAAGTTGTTGCCAATGTTAACTCCACCGCAACCATTGTCGTAGATAATCTGACTAATAAGACCGTTGGCGCCAGACGCGAAGTGTCGTTGACACCGGGTGTCAATCGAATAACGCTTGTCCTTGTTGTTCCGCACCCGGCGCTTTGGTGGCCCAACGGACTGGGTGCGCATCCACTATATGACTTTAAAGCAAGACTGCTGATCAACGGCAAACTGGTAGATCAAGAAACTACTCGCAGCGGCTTGCGATCGCTCGAACTCAGGCAACAGCCAGATGCGGCCGGCAAGAGCTTCTATTTTGTGATCAATGGCGTGCCTGTTTTCGCCAAGGGTGGCAATTGGATTCCCGCTGACAGTTTCCCCACGCGCATCACCAAGGATAAATACCGCCAACTCCTGGAATCTGTGCGTGATACCAACATGAACATGTTGCGCGTTTGGGGTGGCGGCATTTACGAGAGCAACGATTTCTATGATCTTTGCGACGAAATGGGGATCCTCGTCTGGCAGGATTTCATGTTTGCCTGCAGCATGTACCCGGGCGATCAGGCATTTCTCGACAATGTAAGACACGAAGCAATAGATAACGTCAAAAGGCTGCGTAATCATCCGAGTATTGTCATCTGGGTCGGCAATAACGAAATCGAGAGCGGCTGGAAACATTGGGGCTGGAAGGAACATCTGCCGGCCTCGCTCTGGGACGACTACCTCAAAATCTTCCATGGCGTCTTGCCGGAAGTTTGCGGCTCACTGGATCCATCGCGACCTTACTGGCCCAGCTCACCCAGTTCCAACCTGGAAGACGATCCCGAGTCGCAGAGGATGGGTGATCTTCACTACTGGCAGGTGTGGCATGCTGCGATGCCGTTTAGCGAGTATGAGAAACAGCATCCTCGTTTTATGAGCGAATACGGCTTTCAGTCCTTTCCGCAGCTTGAGACTGTAAACACCTACACAGTACCGGCGGACCACGACATAAAATCCCCGGTGATGCTGGCTCACCAGCGACATCCACGCGGCAACCAACTAATCCGCGAATACATGCTGCGCGACTATCCCGAACCGAAGGATTTTGACTCGTTCCTTTACGTCAGCCAGGTCTTGCAGGCTGAAGGCATCCGTATCGGCGCCGAACATCTGCGGCGCATCATGCCTCACAACATGGGATCGCTCTACTGGCAGATCGATGACTGCTGGCCGGTCGCGTCGTGGTCCAGTATCGATTACGCCGGACGATGGAAAGCTCTTCACTACTACGCGCGGCGGTTCTACAGTGAGATTCTCCTCAGTCCGCACGAAGAAAACGGCAGCCTCAACTTTTACATCGTCTCTGATCGGCCGCATTCCACTGCCGCGCAATTGAAGGTCAGCTTGCTCGACTTTGAAGGTCATACTCTTTGGAGCGACCAGAAGACGATTGATGTTGCCGGCCTCAGCAGCAAATCGTATTTGGCTGTTCCCCTTGGCACCCTGCTTGAAGGCAAAGATCGCAAAGGCGTGTTTGTGTTAGGGGAGTTGCTGGTGGACGGCAAGACAGTGTCGAGCAATGAATACTTCTTCGAACCCTATAAGAATCTGGCGTTGCAGCGGCCGCAAATCAGCGCGGACGCCGTGCGCACGCGCACTGGTTTCAAAGTCAGTTTGTCGTCGGACAAGTTTGCGCGCGCGGTTTATTTATCGGCAGGCAACCAGGCTGGATCCTTTATGGACAATTACTTCGATCTGGTACCGGGAAAGACAGTTGAAGTTGAATTTCGCACGGCTGCGTCGATTACTGCGCGCGAGTTTCGCGAGCGAATCAGGATTCGCTCGATGGCTGAGGCCTTTTAGTCAAAATCAGTGTTCGGCTGGTTACGAACGTTATGAGAATCTTCGTACTGCTTGTTTTTCTTGTCCTCGGTGCCGGATACGTGTGGAGTTCCGCGCGTACCGTGTCTCAGGAAACATCAGCGAAGAGGGCCGGTCTATCCTCTGAAGAGTTGGCTCGCGCAAAGTCACTCTTCGGAGTGAAATGCACCCGTTGCCATGGACCAGATGGGCGGGGGCAAACTATCCTGGGAGATATGCTGGGAGTACCCGACTTCACGGATAGTAAATGGTGGAAGGATCACGGCAATCACGACGATCTCAAGGAGTCGATTAAGCACGGGAACGGAGAAATGCCGGCATTCGGTAAGAAGCTAACCAAGCCGGAGATTTCTTTGCTCGCCGATTATGTGCGCCGCTTCAATAAGGAGGAGCACTAAGATCCTAAGGCTGCCACCCATCATTCCGTTCTATCCTCCAGGCGGTTTTTTACCAGCTTTCTATTGTTTCTAACTAATGATCTGATCCGTAACCCCACGCAACGCGGGATAGAGCAGGCGAAATGCTTCATACTGCTTGTCAAGCAATACGGCGTTAGACGGTTCTGGGGAGACACGATCGGCTACGCGGATCACTGCGCCGCAAGCTGCATCAACACTCGGCCAACTTCCGCCTCCGACACCCGCCAGCAGCGCCGCACCGTAAGCCGCGCCCTCTTCAGCTTGAACCAACTCAACCTGGCGTCCGTAGACGTCTGCCTGAATCTGCCGCCAAAGAGAGGAACGGGCGCCCCCGCCTCCAAGTCTGATAGTTTTAATCGGAACGTTTAGCTCCCTGAAAATCTCGAAAGTATCCCGCAGACTGAAAGTGACCCCTTCGAGGATTGCGCGGATGACATGTGCGCGTGTGTGGCTAGCGGTTAATCCCACCAGCGCAGCGCGCGCGTTCGGATCCAGATGCGGCGTGCGTTCGCCCATGAGGTACGGGGCCCACAGAGCGCCTCCGGCTCCTGCGGGCACCTTTCCCGCTTCATCCGTCAAACGCTCGTAAGGATCGCGACCATCTTCGGTGCCGGCGCCAAACTGGTCGCGGAACCAGCGAAGGGAGAGTCCCGCGGCCTGTGTGACTCCCATTACGTGCCAACGTCCAGGGATTGCGTGACAGAAAGTATGCACGCGCCCCTTTGGATCGAGTGAGGGTTGATCCGTAACGGCAAAGACTACGCCAGATGTACCAATAGTAGCGCTGACCGTGCCGGCGCTAACGATGCCCATACCAACGGCGCCCGCAGCTTGATCGCCCGCACCAGCGACAACGGGTGTTCCAGCGCGCAAGCCAGTCGCGGTTGCCCCGGCGGCTGATACTACGCCTGTCACTTGCGGAGATTCGTACACTCGGGGAAGTAAGCTTTCATCGATTTCCGCCGAAGCCAGCATTTCTTCCGACCATTTTCTGTGCTTAACATCGAACATTAGCGTGCCCGAAGCGTCAGCCACATCGGTCGCTTTGTCGCCGGTCAATTGCAAACGTACATAGTCTTTCGGCAGGAGAACAGCGCGAACGCGCTGCCAGACTTCCGGTTCGAGTTCTCGCACCCAAAGCATCTTAGGCAAGGTAAAGCCTGTGAGGGCGGGATTGCAGGTCAACTCAATCAACCGCTCGACGCCAACCTTGTCAGTAAGGGCACTGCATTGGGTCTCAGTTCGCTGATCGCACCAGATTATTGCGGGGCGCAGGACTTCATCCCGCGCATCCAGCAGCACAGAGCCATGCATCTGTCCTGAGAGTCCGACTGCGCCGATCTCCTCAGGCCGCACGCCTTCGCTTGAAAGAACCGTGCGCACGGCAGCCGATGCCGCACGCCACCAATCCCGGGGCTCCTGCTCAGCCCATCCCGTACGTGGTGAGGCGAACGGTATATGTTCCACTGTAGCTGAGGTGATGATATCTCCTTCGCTATTGATCAAAACCGCGCGTGTTCCACCAGTCCCGACATCAATTCCAAGAAGACTCATATGTGTTCCTATGGAGTTGGGCTATTTCAGTAAAGGTCTGAATAAGTCCGAGCTCTCGACCCAAAGCAGTATCGTTAGGCCCGACGGGCCGGAATTCAATAGCCACGTCCGTGAGGGCGTGGAAAAGAACGAACGCCTTCACATCTTTTGAGGCCCGAAGGGCCGACACTTTTTCCTGATTCGGAATAATATTCCGCACCTTCGGTGCTCACCACTTTTTTTGAATCATCGATCCACGCCCTTACGGACGTGGCTATTGAATTCTGGCCCTTGGGGTCTAAGCGCCGATCACCTTCTTGTAGCCATATTCTCAATTCACATTTTGCGGGATGGATTGCCACTGGGCCGAAGAAGCGGAGCAAAAGAGCGCATCTATCACTGCCATATTTTTCACCGCATCCTCCAGCGGAATTGCTTGCGCACTATTTTCCAGAATCGCTCGTGAAAAAAGGTCGCCTTGGATCAGGTACTGATCGCAAATTGGAAACTCCTTCACCTCGGGGTCATTACCCGCGAGATCTGAACCATCATGAATCAGGATTCGCGCGGGTTTATCCGACGGCGAATTGAATGGAATCTCCACTTCGATCCGCCCGAGCGTACCGCAGAGTTGCATACGTTGATACGGAACCAATTGGGTACTGCAAGTGAAGCTTACCTGGCCGGCAGGAAAGTCCAGAATTGCAGATGTGAGCCGATCAATGCCCAGCCGTGGGTCTCGATCGATCAATGCGAAAACACGGAGCGGTTCCTGTCTGAAAATGAATCTCGAGAGGCTGATGGGATAACAGCCGATGTCCAAAACACTGCCGCCGCCGATCTCCGGTTTATTACGAATGTTCTCAGGGTTGTTGTTGAAATAACTGAAAAAGCCGTTGATGACGCGAAGCTCTCCAATGCGGCCGGACTCGACTAATTCGCGCGCGGCAATCCACTGCGGGTGCGTACGCACCATGAACGCTTCCTGAATTTTCATGCCCGTGCGGTCGCGCACTTCCAGCAACTGCGCGGCTTCTTCCATGTTTAGGCCGATAGGCTTTTCACACAGGACATGCTTCCGAGCTTCGGCGGCTCGAGTGGTCCAGGGAACATGCAGGTGATTTGGCAGCGGGTTGTAGATCGCTTCTATTTCGCCATCGGCAAGTAACTCTTCGTAGGATCCGTAGGCTTTCGGAATTCCCAGTCGTTGGGCGGTCGAGGTTGCTTTGTCAATCTCCCTGGAGGCGATCGCTACAACGTCGCACCAGCGGCCTTTTTGCATTGCCGGGATAACCTTGTTGATGCCAATCGCAGCCGTGCTAAGAATTCCCCAACGGACTTTGCGGCTCATGAGAGTCTCCGCTATCAATCAAACAGAACGATGAACGACGATCTTAGAGTTCCATCTTGAGGGCGTCACTGTCGTGCGTACACAAGCTCGCGCTTGAACTCTGAACGCCTATCACCAGTAGTGGTGTACCAGCGGACGAATGCGTTCCTTGTAAAGCCGATCGACTCCCTGCATCGTCGAGTCGGAGAGCTGTGGCAGATCGGCGGCCCTAACGTTTTCTTCCACTTGGCCCGGCCGTTTTGCACCGGGAATAACGCAAGTCACGGCGTCGAACATCAGAATCCAGCGCAACGCGAATTGAGCCATCGTCATTCCAGCGGGTACAAGGCCGCGTAACTCTTCCACCGCTTGCAATCCGGTCTCGTAGTCCACGCCAGAAAAAGTCTCACCACGATCAAATGCTTCGCCGTGACGGTTGAAGGCACGATGATCGTCAGGCTCAAACTGGCTTTGCAAAGTAAGCTTGCCGGCGAGCATGCCGGACGACAATGGTAACCGCGCCAGAATCCCGACCTGGCGCTTACGCGCTTCGCTGAAGAGCAGGTCCGCTGGACGCTGACGAAAGATGTTGAAGATGATCTGTACCGTTTGGACAGCCGGATATTCAATCGCTTTCAGCGCCTGCTCGACCTGTTCAACGCTGACACCATAGTGGCGAATCTTTCCCCGCCGAACCAAATCGTCGAGCGCCGCAAACAACTCCGGCCGATAGTAAACTTCGGTGGGCGGGCAATGTAGTTGCACGAGGTCCAGCGCCTCGACTTCCAGGTTTTTTAAGCTACGTTCGATGAAGGCGGTCAGGTTCTCAATTGTGTAACCACTGGCCACGTGCGGGTCAAGACGGCGGCCCGCTTTAGTAGCAATGATGATCTTTTCTGAACGCTCGCGCTTCAGTTGCGCCAGCAGCCGTTCACTGTGTCCATCACCGTAAACATCAGCGGTGTCGAAGAAGTTGACGCCACCATCAACAGCGCGATGCAACGCCGACAACGACTCGCGATCATCGACGCTGCCCCAGGTACCGCCGATGGCCCAGGCTCCGAAACTTACGGTTGAGACGCGCCAGCCAGTGCGTCCAAGCTCACGGTAATTCACTTCGATGAAACTCCGATTCCGCTATGCGGTTGCTTTGCGTCGCTGTAAAAACTGATCCCCGATCACCCCCAGAAGGATCACTGCACCCATTACGGCGAAATTCAGCGACGAGGGAATGCCCAACAAGTTGACGAGATTCTGCAGGACTTGCAGCAACGCGGTCCCGATCAGAATACCGATGATCGAACCCTCCCCGCCACGCAGTGAACAGCCGCCCAGGACTGCCGCAGCGATACCATAAAGCTCGAAGAAGTTTCCGTGCGACGAGGGGGAGATGGAATTGGTATAAAATGCGAAGACTACGCCGGCAATGCCTGCCAACAAACCCATGATGACGTAGGCACTGGTTATGACCAGTCGCGAATTGATGCCTGAGTAACGCGCTGCCACCTCATTGCGCCCAACCGCAAAAAGATAGCGCCCATAAATCGAACGATGTAGCACGAACCACATAACGACGCTAATGATTGCGAGGATCACGAATGGTGTCGGCACGCCAAGCACGCTGCCTGTTGCCGCCCGCTGCAGGGTTTCGAAGCCCGCCGCGTTGCCAAAACCTTTTGTCTCATCGTTAGCGATGAAGCGCGCCAGGCCTCGATAAAAAAGCAAGCCACAGAGCGTGACGATGAATGGTTGAAGATTAACGCGCGTGATCAATAGGCCGTGAAAAGCGCCTAAGCCGGTGGCGATCGCGATAACTGCTAAGACAGCCAACGCGCTGGGCATGTGCCATTCCGTGAGCATTATTGAGAGTAGCACTCCCAACAGCGAGAAGACCGATCCAACCGATAGATCAATGCCACCGGTGATGATGATCAAGCCCAGTCCAATGCTAAAGATGCCGTAAGCGCCGACCAGCCGCGCCATATTCTGCAGGTTTGCCCCGCTGAGAAACTGCGGATTCAAGATCGCGACTACGATGCAAAGCACCACCAGGAGCAGAAACGTGCCGAGTTCCTTTTTCATTCTTGTGTCGTCCGAGTCGTATGTTCTGTAACGCAAACTGTTAGTTTGCGGTGGCTGCCAGTTAGGAGTCTCCGGTTACGACCTTGGGGATCCATTGTTCACTTATTTTCGAACGGAAAATTCGTATGTCGTCGTCTGCGTGTAACGACCTCCGGGTCTAAGCACTGTCGTTGGAAACTTAGGCTTGTTCGGGGAATCCGGAAAATGCTGGGCCTCCAGGCAAAAACCAGAGCGCCGCGGATAAGCCAGGCCCTGCTTGCCAATCGCGCCACTAAGAAAATTTCCGGAATAGAACTGAACGCCAGGCTCAGTCGTGAAAACACGAAGCACGCGACCGCTCGTTGGTTCGTAGACTTCGGCAGCCAAGCCGAGTTTGCCTGCTGGTTTGTTCAGCACAAAGTTGTGATCGTAACCCGCGCCGGAAATGAGCTGTTCATACTTCTCTTCGATCCGTGCGCCGATTGGCGTTGCTTTGGTGAAATCGAGCGGCGTGCCTTTCACGCTGCGCAACTCACCGGTCGGGATCGAAGTTTCGTTCGTCGGCGTAAAGCGGAGGGCATTTATTCGGATCTGGTGATTAAGAATGTCCCCGCTGCCCGCTCCGGCAAGATTGAAGTAGGCATGGTTTGTCAGGTTAAGCACAGTCGCTTTGTCAGTCTGCGCGCTGTAATCCATCCGCAACTCATTGCGATTCGTCAACGTGTAGATCACTGTGACCGACAGGTTGCCGGGATAGCCTTCCTCCTGATCTTTGCTGAGGTAGGCGAGTCTCAGCCGCGCGGTCCCGGCGACGACCGAGCCTTTCCCGGTCCAGACCACCTTGTCGAAGCCGCGGAGTCCGCCGTGCAGATGATTCCCGTTGTTGTTTGTTGCCAGCGTGTACGTTTTACCGTCGAGCGTAAACCGGCCCAGGGCAATCCGGTTACCATACCGTCCGACGATGGCGCCCAGGAAGGAAGAATCTTTCTCATATCCTTGCAGATCGTCGTACCCGAGCGACACGTCAGCCAGTTTTCCGCTTCGGTCCGGAACTTCAATTGACACCACGCGAGCTCCGTAAGTAATGATTTTGACTTTTGCTCCGCTCGTGTTCGTTAAGGTGTAAACATCAACGGCGATACCCGCGGCGGTTGTACCGAAGGGCTGTTTCTCAACCTGTGCGCTGGGTACGGCCTGGACTCCCAACGCAGTGGCCACGCACAAGATCAGCGCGAAGCTGATCGACATGAAGCAGCGCATGAGTATTCAGTCCTCCAACTCAAGGTTAAAATCTGACGGCAAGTCTTAACTCGCGGCGCCGACGGCCAGACGCATCACATTTTCTTCCGTGCACTCGTCACGTCCCAGAATCCCGGTTAGCCGACCTTCATGCATCACTGCCACGCGGTCGCTAATGTTCAAAACCTCTTCCATGTCCGAAGAGATCATCAGAATCGCTACCCCCGCCTTGGCCAGTTGCCGCATTAACTCGTAGATCTCCGCTTTTGCTCCAACGTCGATGCCTCGCGTTGGCTCGTCAAAAATCAAGACCCTCGGATCCAGCGAGAGCCACTTCGCTAGCACCACCTTCTGCTGGTTGCCACCGCTCAGGTTAGCGGTCTTCATCTCGATTGAAGGCGCTTTGACGTTAAGCTTCTCACACACATCGATGGCGACTCGTCTTTCCTTCTCACGTATTATCAGTCCCGCAGTAGAGTACCGCGAGAGCGCGGGGAGGGTAATGTTTTGCCGAATTACATCGTCAATGATCAGTCCTGCTTGACGACGATCTTCGGGAATCAGATAGACCCCATGATCAATAGCGCTCCTGGCCGAACGTACCCGCAATGGCTGATGGCCAAGCAGCACGCTCGACTCGCTGGCGCTGTTTACACCAAAGAGCGCTTCGGCGACTTCCGTTCGTCCGGAGCCAACCAGTCCCGCTAATCCCAGGATTTCTCCCTTACCGATAGAGAAAGAAACGGTGTGTTGCGGATAGCGATTGGTCCGCAACCGCTCAACCTCAAAGAATTCCTGCTCGACTGCACCTTCCGGATGGCGGTAAAAGCTCTCGAGGTTCCGCCCGACCATCAGGTTTACCATGCGGTCGTGCGTAATCTCCTCGCGCGCCAGGCTGCCCGCGTTCGCGCCGTCGCGCAGGACCACGGCGCGATCCGCAATCGTTTCTACTTCGCTGAGACGGTGCGAGATGTAGATGATGGCGACCCCCTGGGCTTTCAACTCCCTGACCACCTCAAGCAGACGCGCAGTCTCGGTAAGCGTGAGACTCGAGGTCGGTTCATCCATGATTAGGAGGCGCGCGTTCAAAGACAGCGCCTTGGCAATTTCGACCATCTGCTGGTGTGCGATCGAAAGGTCGCCGACCAGGGTGTTAGTCGGAACGTTCAAACCCAGACGCTGAAGATATACTTTCGTGTCGGCATGCATTCGCTTTCGGTCAATCAGTCGCAGAAAGCCACCCCACACCGGCTCGCGCCCAAGAAAAACGTTGGCTGCCACGTCGAGATTACCGAGCACATTTAATTCCTGATGGATGAACGCGATGCCGCGACCGATGGCGTCCGCCACCGATTGGATCCGCACCGGCACGTCGTCAAGCAAGAGCGTTCCGGCGTCAGGCTGATACACACCGCCAAGTATCTTCATCAAGGTAGACTTGCCGGCGCCGTTCTCGCCGACCAGCGCTACCACTTCGCCTGAGGCGATCGAAAAGTCCACTCCCTTTAGCGCCGCAACGCCACCAAAGCGCTTCGAGATGCCTTGCATTTGCAGAATCTGGGCCATGGGAAATGACGCGTGATGCAAGCCGTTAGCTTGCCTCGCTGGTCAATACTCTCGATCGTCTTAACTTGAATGTAGGTTACCGGTTCAGTTTGAAACTATTAGCACCTCACTTTAGTGAGGTGACCAGAGGCCCGCGCTGAACCTTCAGCCGTTTTAACGGCTTTCCGAGAAAACCATTGAAACGGTTACAGATCAGACGACGCTTGTGTGACCACCTCACTGAAGTGAGGTGCTAATGAGCCTTCGTCCAATTTCAAGCTCCGCCATTACTTAAACTTACCAAAGCTTCGCAAACTAACAGTTTGCGTTACAGCTAGCTGCGGCCGCGTAACCCGTTAATCTTGCGTTGAAACTCTTCGACGTCTTGCTGCTTGATGACAAGCGTCGGCACGATTATTTGTTTGTTCGCGGGGATCAGGCTCTTGTCACCGTTCAAGACCGCGGCCATCATCTTGATGGCTTGATAGCCAAACTCAAAAGGTTGCTGCACTACCGTGGCGAAAATCGTGCCTGCTTTTACGCCGGCGAGCGTTTCGTCTTCTTCGTCAAAGCAGACGACCTTCACCTGGTTCAATTTTCCGGCTTCTTTAAGAGCATTGATAATCGCCGGTCCGTTGTAGCTCCAGAGGCCAACGAGACCCTTTATGTCAGGGTATTTGACCAGCGTGTCCGCCACATTTGACTTCGCCCGCACCCGGTCAGCATCGTCAGTGCGCACATCAATGATTTCGACCTTTGAACCTTGCAGGGTCTCTCTTATTCCCTGATAACGTTCCTGGGCATTGCGCGCGTCTTTTTTGCCGACGAATACCATGATCTTCCCGCCGTCGGGGAGAGCTTCTTTGATCAATGTCCCGGCCTGACGACCGGCAGCAACGTTGTCAGTTCCTACATAAGCGGCGCGGTCGCTTTGCGGCGCATCGCTATCCTGCGTAAAGACGAGCGCCTGCCTGGCTGTCTCGTTGATGAGGGGTGTCTGGTTGTTCGGATCAACCGGAGATATCGCGATGCCGTCAATACCCTTCGCCAGCAGATCGTCGACGATTCGTTTCTGCTCGGCAGCAGTCCCGTCCGGAGGAATACGAAATTCCACGCTGACGTCGGGTAGTTCTCCATTCGCCTTTTCTGTTCCCTTCCGCGCGATGGCCCAAAAGTCAGACGCGTTGTTCGTCACAAAGGCAAGTCTCTTAGTCGATTTGTTCTGCCTGCAGGAAACACCGCAAACGAGAAGGATCAAACAAACAAGCGTAATAGAAGTGGTAAGTTTCATGTGCACCTCATGTGGAGTTTGGTTAAACCCAGCGTGCTGCTTTCGCATGACTGCGTCGACTGGGTCGTGTTTTCTGAACCTGCCGTCATATTTTATATGCACAAATACAGCAGTGCCCGACGAAGAACCGACAAGAACGTATGGTTCGTAACCCTCCGCGTTGCGTAAGAGCTTCCAAACTCAGGACGTTTTACGTTCGCCAGGTAACCTTACCGGATTTTATCCTTGACGCGTAGCGTGCCATCATTCGCACCAACTTTCAGGTTCGCCAAATCCGCGATCATGCGGTGCCCCATGAAGGCGTCCCTGGGCTCTGCGTAAGTCGGCGTCCGTACGGCGGGCGAATCGAGTGTTTCGCCGCTCCACGGACCATTCTGACGATGCGCCGCGATGATAACCCACTTCTCGCGTAAAATGATGCCAACGTTGTTTCCAAGTCATAAAAATGAAGTTGGATAGCGCCTAAAGTTCGACGCCCGGTCATCAACGGATCTCAAAAACTTTTCCGGTTACGGCAAATCGAGCCGTGATTACATCTGTAGTTTGCGTATCTCGCCCTTTCCTGGATCCGGGTTGTTGGCCGCCAATGCCGATCAGAAACTCGCCCGGTTCAATAAGTCGCTTGCCACTGTCGTCGATGATCGACATCTGTTCGCCGTTGAGCACGAATGAAACATTCTGTTTTTCTCCGGGCTTGAGAAAGATTCGTTTGACTCCGGCAAGGGATCTGATCGGGACCGGTACAGTAGCAGCAACATCTGAAAGGTATACCTGCACCACCTCGTCGCCGGCCCTTTCACCAACATTCCGGACCTCCGCGGTTATCCTCAGATCGTCGCCCGCTTTGACGTTGTTAGCGCTGAGCTTTAGATTGTCATACTTAAACTTCGTATAACTCAGTCCGAACCCAAATGGATAGAGCGGGTCTCCTTTAAAGTAGCGATACGTTCGACCACTCATGTTGTAATCAGTGAATGGAGGCAACTGATCTACTGATTTGTAAAAGGTAACCGGAAGCCGACCCCCGGGATTGTAGTCTCCGAACAGAACGTCCGCGAGTGCGGTACCACCTTCTTCACCGGGATACCACGCGTCCACAATCGCCGGCACATTATCGTTGGCCCAGTTAACCGCGAGCGCACTACCATTAAGCAACACCAGCACAACCGGCTTGCCGGTCGCGGTGACCGCCTTAAGCAAGGCCTCCTGACCCTTAGGTAAAGCGATGTCCGTTCTATCACCGCCAAGAAACCCTTCAGTGTTGACTGTCATCTCTTCGCCTTCGAGCGCAGCAGAAAGTCCCAACACCACCACGGCGACGTCGGCTTGCTTTGCCAAAGACACCGCTTCCTCGATCTGTCTTTCAGCAAAGTGCGGATAGGACCAGACCAATTTCGCTATCGCCTCGCGGTTGAACTGGTAATACTCCATCCGCACATCGTAAGCGCGGCCGGCCTCGAGGCTGACTTCTTTCGTGACGGTCTTGGTGGGGTTACTCTTCCACGCGTCGATCAAAAGCTGGTTATCCAGATACAAACGCACGCCGTCATCAGCCGTTACTCCCAAACGGTAAGCGCCCGACTCGGGCGCGGTGAGCTTGCCGGTCCAGCGAACTGAGAAATTGTTCTCGCCTACGTGCGGCGCGGGCTTGTAACGGCCCCAGTCGAAATTGATCTGCTCGTCGGTTCTCACATCAGCAGGCTGGCCCTGTAATTCCTGGTTCGCGAAGTATTCACCTTTGAATCCTGTCGCTGTGCCTTTCCCTCCGACGGTCAATAACGAAGCGGGTACAGGTATGACTGCCTCGCCGGTAAAAGTGGAACCAAGCGCGTAGAGCACCCTGGTGTTAGGTGATGCGGCGTTTCGAATTCCCGCAAGCGGTGTGACTGATTTCGAGGGCCGCCCACTGTAGTTCCCTACCAGCACTTCAGGCGCGTCTGCATTTGGCCCAATGACTGCGATGGTCTTGACGTCCTTCTTTAGCGGCAGTGTGTTGGCGTCATTCTTCAAAAGCACGATGGATTCTCGAGCCGCCTTGAGCGACAACGCACGGTGCGCGGGTGAGTCGTTTTCTGAGAAGGGAATACGAGCATATGAAACCATCTCGGGCGGGTCGAACATGCCGAGCCGGAAGCGCGCAGTTAACAGTCGTTTTAGAGAGACGTCAATCTCCGTTTCGCTTATCAGCCCGTCTTTCACCGCCTGGATCAGCGCCGCGTACTCTCGTCCGCAAGCCAAATCGGTGCCGGCCTTCACAGCCACAGCGGAAGCGGCCTCTTCGGATTTCGCGAACTGATGGCCCTTCCAAATATCGGTGATCGCGCCACAGTCTGAGACCACGTACCCGTTAAAACCCCACTCCTTGCGCAGAATATCCATCACCAATCTATTGTTGGCACAGCAGGGCTCAGTGTTTGTGCGGTTATATGCGCACATCACCGACGCTGCTTGTGCCTCCACTGCCGTCGCGCGAAATGCCGGCAAATAGGTTTCTCGCAAATCCCTTTCAGAAACTTTAGCGTCGAAAGCATGGCGCTCGGGCTCCGGTCCACTGTGAACTGCGTAGTGCTTGGGCGTGGCGACCACCTTCAGATAGCGCGGATCGTTGCCTTGCAGGCCTTTGACGAACGCGACTCCCAGTCTTGCGGTTAAATATGGATCTTCACCATAAGTTTCTTGCCCTCGCCCCCAGCGCGGGTCGCGAAAGATGTTAATGTTCGGACTCCAGAAGGTAAGACCTTTATAGCGTCCGTGTTCATTGTGCCGTACAAATTCGTGGTGCTTGGCGCGCGCTTCGGTCGAAATCACATCGGCTACCTGGTTCATTAGATCCGTATCCCACGTAGCGGCAAGCCCAATCGCCTGTGGGAAGACCGTGGCATAGCCGGCGCGCGCGACACCATGCAGCCCTTCGTTCCACCATTCGTATTCAGCGATGTCCAGGTGCTCTATTGCCGGCGCGGCATTCATCATTTGCGAGACCTTCTCTGCCAGGTTCATCCGCGAAACGAGATCATCAACCCGCTTTTCAATAGCAAGCGAGGAGTCTTTGTAAGGCGGCGTTCCACTCTGCCCGCTCGTAGTATTGCGAGGCACACCAGACAACAGCCCGATGAAAATCAACAGGCCACATGTGGCGACCCAACGATAGTTCTTCATAAACTTCTTCTCTCAAAAATAGCTATGTAACAGGCAGATGTGATCGGTGTACCGCGAAGCGGTTGCGACCTCCAGCTCAACGTTGCCGTCGCGGCTACCCTGGGAACGAATTTCAATCACCCATCGAGACTCATCGACCAGCTTTTGTTTCTCTACGTCGCTCCTGTTTTAGAACTTCTCGCAGAGCCTCGTAGGCTGGTTTCGTCGCGTAGACCTGATCGAAAAGCAGCGCCTTTCCCTTGGCCCCTTTTGTGTAACCCGGAATCCAACTGTACTTGTCTGTGAATCCCCATGTCTGGAAAGCGGTGCAGCCCGACCGTTGCAGACAGGCCGTCGCAACGAAACGATAGACGTCCGCTTGCCGCGCCAAGTCGGCCTGGTCCAACAGTGCACCCGTCGTGTCAAGCCGCAAGCCGACATCCATCTCAGTGATATGTACCTGGATTCCCAGGGCTGTTAGCCGCGCCAGGTTTGCTGGCAAAGATGAAAGCTCTTTCACGTCGAGGTTAAGGATGTGCGCTTGTATACCGACACCGTCGATTGGTACGCCGCGTTTTTTAAAGTCTTTCACCATCGCATAAACCGCATCTGACTTGGCATTCATGCCCTCGGTATCGTAGTCGTTGTAGAAGAGCAGTGCTTTTGGATCCGCAGCTCGCGCCCAACGAAAAGCCTGTTCGATGTAAGCCGTCCCTTTTCCGGCGAAGCCGATGCCCGGACTGTCAAACCAGATCGAAGGCTCAACGTTGCCGTTTGCCAGGAACGATTCGTTAACCACGTCCCAGGCAAACACTCTTCCGGAATAGTGCCTCATGACCGTAGTAATGTGCTCCTGTAGTAGCTTTGATAACTGGTCAGGCGTGAAGCTTCCCTTCGAGAGCCAGGCCGGGTTGTACTCGCTCCATAGGAGACAGTGGCCACGGACCTTCATCACATGTGCTTGTGCGAAGGCAACCACTTCATCACCAGGTCCGAAGTTGAACCTGTCCTTTGAGGGCCGGAGAGCGCGCCACTTCAATCCGTTTTCCGGTTCCACCATGTTGAACTCTCGAGCGAGAGTGGCGGCGTATGCGGCCTCACCAAATCTGGCAGGATTGACTGCGGCCCCAACCAATATCCCACTCTTGTCGGCGTACTCACGGAGTGTTTGGCCGAAACAACCCACACGCAGGGCCAGGAGCACGCTGAGTGCTAAAGCTGTAAGCAGGGCTTTCTTGTTAAGCATCCTTTCCTTCTCCTCTTAAACAGCGGAGTTGATCTGAAGACCTGGGTAACGCCACTGACACATATCTATGCACCGCGCACCATTACATAAATACCGATCACGCTCATGGCAACGCCGGCAGCGAGCGTCAAAGCCAGTAGCCTTCTGCTCATCTGATAAGGCTTCGGCATCTGATGCCGATCGACAAACACCATTGCCAGGCACCATAATCCGCACCCTAATACTCCACTGAAGGGTGAAACTATACTCGCCAGAGTCACCGTCTTTAGTCCCACACACAGCAGCAACAGTCCACCCACGCCGGCATACATCGTCACCCATAGGCGCACTCGCTTTAGTGACCATCTGTGCTGCGGCCAGATTGCCCGCAACGGCTCGTAAGCTGAGCGCGTGTATACCTCGAAGCAACCATAAATCGCACCAAAGATTGCAGCAAAGATGCCCGCCTTATAAACACCAACCAACCCTGGATGCACTAACGCCAGAAAGGATGATTGCTTACTGTAGAGATCGGCGTTGGTGGGAATCAGATGCAGCGGATGGAGCACCGCTGCTCCGAGCAACATGAAACATCCGGTTATGACAAAGACACTGCCGAACGAAACCATTACATCCAGCATAGGCGCGCGCAACCAACGTCGACCAAGACCGACTTGCATTGAGTCCAGCGGTAACCTGCCTAACCAACCTGCTTCAGCTCCGCTGGCGCCCCATTCTTTCTCACGCATCATCCCCACGTATCCCGTATAGTCCTGTACGCCGCCACCGACCGCTCCCAGCAATACGCCAATCTCGAGCCAAAGCGTGCGACCGGCAACATCAGGATAGCCGGCGCTAACCCACGGTTCATATTTCGGCAGGTGCGGTACGATCACGCCTCCCAAAGCAGCCACCCAATTCGGTTTTACTATTAGGACTGCGGCCAATATGAAAACAATCTTGAGTAGGAGTATCACAGTTGAGACGCGTTCGATAATGTTGTAGGTCTGGACCAGCGAAAGCAGCATGGCCGCCAGGATTATGCCGGTGCCCCAAAGCGGCCGCCCCCATTTGGTAGAACCGCCAATGCCTGTGACCCACGCGCACAAGCTACCCACGGCATCAGCGAGCGCCGCAATCCATAGTGGGAAAGCGAGCACGACCAGCAAGCCCATCAGAATCGGAACCCATTTGCTCGGACCAGGAAAGCGGGCCCAGGCTTGAACAGGATGCTCGCCAGTCAAAACCAGGTGCCGGGCGCCTGTATAAACCAGCACACCTTTGCAGAGCACGGCCAAAAGAACGACCCAGAAAAGGCTGTAGCCGAAAGTAGCACCCGCGCGTGGTGCGAAAATGGTTTCGCCGGTGCCGACTGTGACCGAAGCGATAATCGCGCCTGGTCCGAAGATGCGCAGTACGCTTAACCAACCGCCAGAAAGTTCACTGCGTAGTGGCGGGTATTCAAAGGTCAAGTAATTCGTTGTGGCCATCAAAGGACTTTCGTTTTCTGCTTGACCGGAAGTCGGCGCAGTTTATTGCGGCGACAAGGGGGCGCGCCGAAAACTTTCCGGTGGTCCAAGATAACTCGGCCTAACACGATCGGTTGTAAGCCCGCGGAGCGGGCGAGAGCGTAAAGCCTGGGGCGTGAGCCCCAGGATAAATTGCCTCTGATTCCCAGCCCACGAAGTGGGCGGCAGTGGCGACACAAGAAACACCATTGATGAAGTCACGCACATCTCATTCAGCCGTCGCCCGCTATCGCGGGATCGTTGAATCCTTCTTGTCCATTGACCTGGGTTCCGCCTGTGCTCCACCCCAGGGCGGGGTCCCCGGCCGAGCATCTCGGCTGGGGTGCGAGACTTTATGCCGTCGCCCGCTATCGCGGGCTGGTTTAATCTCGCTTCAGCGCACACCAAATAAGATATCCACGGTCAACTGATCGAGACGCTCATAAGGCAACTGCTTGCCGGCCAGTTCAACCCGATCGAGCGCCAGCGTTTTGACTCGGTCGGCCTTGGCGCGGCTGTAACCACCGAGCGGCTCTGCATATTCCGCCGGCGTGGCATGGATCTCTCTCAGCAGTGCCTGAACCTCAGCATCTTCCGCAAACTGCCGAGCCTTCTCTTTGAGAATCAAATAATTTCGCATACAGCCGGCGGCAAATTCCCATACCCCGGATTCGTCTTCACTGCGATAAGCATGGGCGTCGAAATGCCGAGGACCTTCATAAGACTCCTCAAGCAGTTTCACCAGAAAGAAAAGGTTCTTGATCGACTCAGAACCAAAGCGCAAATCCTGATCGAAGCGCGGACCTTTCTGGTCGTTCAGGTCGATATGAAATAACTTGCCGGCCTCAATTGCCTGCGCGACCACGTGATAGAAATTCAGACCGGACATCTGCTCATGCCCGACTTCGGGGTTAACGCCGACCATTTCCGGATGGTCAAGCGTCGCGATAAACCCGAGCATGGCTCCCGTAGTTGGCAAATAGATGTCTCCACGTGGCTCATTCGGCTTGGCTTCGAGCGCGAACTTATAGTCGTAGCCCTGGTCCAGCGAGTACTCGCAAAGAAAGTTCATCGCCTCTCGCTGCCACTTCAAGGCGTCGCGCGCGTCCTTGGCGGCATCGACCTCAGCGCCTTCACGGCCACCCCAGAACACATAAATATGCGCGCCTAGTTCCGCACCCAAGTCCATCGACCTCATGGTCTTTTGAATCGCATAAAGCCGCACACGCCGATCGTTCGAGGTAAATGCACCATCCTTAAAGACGGGATCGTAGAAAAGATTCGTCGTCGCCATCGGCACTTTCATGCCGCAGTCATTGAGCGCTTGTTTAAATTCGCGCACGATGCGATCCCGCTCGGGTCCAGTCGCATTTATAGGAATCAAATCATTGTCATGGAGATTGACACCATAGGCGCCCAGTTCACTCAGTCTCTTAACCATGGTTATCGGGCTGAGGCTTGGGCGCGTTGCATCGCCAAACGGATCGCGCCCGCGATTTCCGACTGTCCACAATCCAAACGTGAATTTGTGTTCCGGCCTCGGTGTGTAATTTTCTTGTGTCATGGTTTTTCCTTTTTCTGAAACAAATTCTTTCCAATGTAAGATCGCGCAGTCTATAACTCGGCAGGCTCAAGCCGAGGAGCAAGCAGGTGAATCAAGAGCAACACGAAAAGGTAAGCTGACGCCGCGAGGAAAAATATCGGCACGTAACTGCCCGTCCATTGCAACAGATACCCTGTCGCTGTCGCCATGAGCATTGTCACTAAGAGCATTGAAACTGAAATTAGTAACGCGAGTGTTCGGTTCATCTTGCCGTCGCCTTTGCTTAATCAACTCACTTATCGCTTGTGGGAAATTCCCTTCTTCATTTCGACGTCACTTCGAGCTTCGCCGTCTGGTACTTTGCTGAACTTGTTCCCACCATGATTTCGAACCAGCCGGGCTCGACTATCCGATTCATATTCAGATCTAAAAACGAAAGCTTGTCAGGCGTGATCACAAACTCGACCGTCTTACTCTCGCGGGGAGATAAAGAGATGCGCTTGAAGTCCTTTAACTCCATGACCGGACGGGTCACTGAACTGACGAGATCGTGAATGTAGAGCTGCACGATCTCATCACCCGGGCGCTTGCCGGTGTTGGTCACAGTGATGCTTACTCTTGCTTGTCCGGCGGGCCCGATCTGCGACGGGCTGACTTTCAGATTCGAATATTCGAAGGTGGTGTAACTCAGACCATGGCCAAATGGAAAAAGCGGCTCCTTGCTGGTGAACAGGTATCCGCGCTTCGCAGTTGGCTTGCGATTGTAAAAGGCGGGTAACTGGCCGACGGAGCGCGGGACGGTTATCGGAAGTTTGCCCGCCGGGTTGTAATCGCCGAAGAGCACGTCAGCGACTCCAATCCCAGTCTCTTGCCCGAGGTAAAACCCCTGAAGAATGGCCGGCACTTTCTCGGCAATGTAATTTGCCGAAAGGGGTCCACCGCTAATGAGTAGGACGATGGTCGGTTTGCCGGTTTGCAACACGGCTTTAACCAGATCGTTCTGTCTTCCAATCAAATCCAGACTATCGCGATCACCAAGATGATTGTCAGCCCAGCCTTCTTTGTTCGTATCTTCGTTGCCGCCTAATACCAGGATGGAAACGTCGGCTGTCCTGGCGACTTCGACAGCCTGTGCTATTAGCTTGCTATCTTCCGCCGGATCGCTAAGGTGCGCGGTATCGGCCCACCAGTTACCACCCTCCTTCGTGATCTTGCAGCCTTCAGCGTAGGTGACCTTGACTCGCCCATGCAGCTTATCGGTGATTCCCTGAAGCACGCTGATGCCGCGGCCGGGATTGTCGCTATACCCACCCAGATGCGCCCGGTCAGCATTAGGCCCAATCACGGCAATTGACTTTAGTCCGGCCCGATCAAGTGGCAAGAGGTTGTTTTCGTTCTTCAGGAGAATGATGGAGCGCCGCGCGGCCTCGGCCGCTAATTCACGATGTTCCTGCGAATTCGTTACCTTCACGGTGCGTTCGGGATCAACGTACGGATTCTCGAATAGTCCGAGCAGGAACTTGAGCCTGAGATTCCGCGCCACTGCCTTATCGATCATGGCTTCCGAGACTTTGCCGTCCTTCACAAGCTGGATGAGCAATGGGTAGCAGTCAGGATCAGGCAACTCGATGTCAACGCCGGCTTCAATGGCCAGTTTCGCCGCTTCTGTTTTGTCGGCGGCGACATGGTGCAGGTCCTGCAACTGCGGGATGGCGTAGTAGTCGGAAACCACGTTGCCCTGAAAGCCCCATTCCTGACGAAGCACCTTCTCGAGCAGCCATTTGTTTGCGTGCGAGGGCACGCCGTCGATCTCGTTGTAGGAGGCCATCACACTCATGATGTGGCCTTCAGTCACCGCAGCCTGAAAACTTGGGAGAAAAACTTCGCGCAAGATCCTTTCTGAATAATTAGCCGGAGCGATATTCGTGCCGCCCTCAGGCTGGCCGTGCGCGGCGAAGTGTTTCGCGGTGGCAATGATGTGATCCCCCTCGATCGTCGGCCCGGCTCCCTGCAAGGCTTTGACTACTGCTACCGCCATGCGTGAGACAAGGTAAGGATCCTCGCCATAGGTCTCGTCGGTTCTACCCCAACGCGGCTCGCGGGCGACATCGAGATTTGGGCCCAACACCTGGTGGCTGCCACGCGCTCTTGTTTCCAACGCGCCTGCTGTAAATACCCTGGTTACGAAATCCGGATCCCAACTGCTGGCGAGAGCCAGCGGCTGAGGGAAGCTGGTGCTGCCCTGGGCCATGTGACCATGCAGGATTTCGTCGTGGAGAATCGCCGGTATACCGAGCCTGGTATTCTCGATCAGCCACTTCTGCACTGCGTTAGCAAAGATAGCTCCCTCGCGGGGAGACAGGCGTTCACGCTGTCTGGCGATCTGCCCGATTCCGTTTTTTAAAACTTCGCGAGCCTTTTCAGGAGAGAATTCTCCGCGGCTGGTTGAAAAATCCGTCTGCGGTTTCACCTGCGGCCGCGCCTGCCAAAGGCAAATCAGTTGCGCGATTTTCCCTTCCAGAGTCATGCGACTGATTAGATCGTTTACGCGTTGATCAACCGGCAATTTCGGGTTCTTGTAGTCAGCCAGGGTCGCCTGTGACTGAGTGTCACTTCCCGTCATGACAGCCAACACGATTACAATCGCAGCACAAAGCGATTTAATCAGTCGCCGGCGTTTTAGCGAACGCACAGGAAGAAATGCGAACATGGTCATCAAGCTATCTCTCCTCTAAAACAACCGAAGTCAAGAGCGTCCCTACGGTCTGGCGCCAATGTCAGGAAGCGGCTACTAGGCTCTGTCCAAACTCAGCGATCGCACAGGGAGGGCTCAAGCCATGCCAATTTGCAGGTCAGGAAGGGTGGCTTGCCCCCGCTTGAGCGCCAACGGTGCTACTGGTTACTTCAGCTTTCAAGTTGCAGCCCCACCGCTCAAACCTGAGAGTGTTTCCACTCAGAAGACTTTCCCTTCTTAGTGATATCCAGTTGTTGAGATAGTACCAACTGGTCGCGCTGTTGGCGCTCAAGCGGGGGCAAGCCACCCTTCCTAACCTGCAAATTACCTTACGCCATTTTGGGTTTTCACCAGGCCATCCCTCAGTAGGTGGTAACAACGTCCGTTTCTTCAGGGTTCCGCACGTGATCGGCTGACAGAGCTGACGGTTCCATCAGTGGGCCCGACGGTAGATCGCCAACCCATTCAAGGAAGTTGCCGCGCAGCATACGTGTAACGTCACGCTCAATTTCCTGCCGCGTTACCGCGCGTCCGCTCCGAAGCAGTCGTTCGTAGGCTTCGCATAATGATTCGGCAATAACATCGCGCGAATGTTGCCATTTGTAGATGAGTTGTTCCAGGATGCGGGCATCCGAGTGTTGCGGAATGAAGCTGGTGCCCAGTAGTTCCAAACGCTCGCGAGTAATCTCAGAAACAATTGAAGGATTGTTGAGAAACCACCAGCAACCGAAGGGCATCAAGTTGCTAAATTTCCGCGCTGCGACGCACAACTCGTGCTGATTTTCACGCGATAGAAACGTTGCCAAAAATCGGACATCCGGATACTCGGAGCACATGCGCTCGAGCGCTCCCACATCTGCTCTGCCGACACCGTCGCCGGCGACCCCCAATGCGGAATTAACACCGCGGCGCACGCCTACCATCAGGGCAAGCGCAAGCCCATGCTCGCGTGCAGTGGGCAACGCAATTTCACGGAGGACCCAGTGGCGAGCGTCACTGGCCGGAAACTTGAATTCAGCTGGAAGTGACACGGCCATGCAAACTGGCCTCGTAGCCGCGATCCACTTGCCGAGAAAACGGCGTACTTCGGTGGCCGTCTTAGCAGACCTGCGAGTGTCAACCTGGCAGCCCAGCTGCAACAACATGCTCACGGTATGTTCCCAGTCGTTAACCAGTCGGTCCATCCGAAGCGCGGCATGAAATCGCTTGTCGATATCAGCACGGGTTTCCCAAACCCGAGCCTCCTGGGCGTTAAATGGATCGTTGGTCATCACAACATCACTTACACGCGCCAGATTCAGGACAAGGTCTACATGGGCCGAGAGGTTCCTAGATCGAAAAAAAGCCCGGGCCTCTGAAAGGTCTGTAGTCTCCGCGTCAAGGCCGAGCGCGTTAAGCACCGTAATCACCCCACGCGTTGCTTCGGATAAAGGAGTGTTCTCCACGAAGAGAGTCTTCCACACCAGGTCAGCCTGTTCGATGGTGGTCATCCGCCAGAAATGCTCCGGCTTGATCTCGTTAGAGCGGAAGGTCTCAACGATCAAATAGTGATAAGTCAGTAGCTCGTCGATGCCAAACAAACTCATCTCACCGAATTGAGGGGCCAGGAGATGTGTGTGAACATCAATAACCGGAGTCGTTTTGACCACGTCCGTCACTTCCCGTCTAAGTTGCGTGGGATCTAACAGTGCGCCTCGTTCGGCTGCATTTTCCGTGGTCTTAGTCATCGTCTAATCTCGTGGGGAGAGCTATAGAAGAACGTTGTTTGTCCTCCGCCCATCGCCGGGATCGGCCCACCGATTCATTCGGGATTATGGGCGTCCAGCCCGGCCTCAACGGATCTTGATCGTAAGGATACGAGCCCAGACGCTTATGAAGTTCTTTATAACCAGAGAGCTTATCATAGTCGAGTTTCACACCAAGGCCAGGCCCGTTGGGCAGATCGCGGTAGGACTGCCAGTTACCCGACAGCCCCCGCACAGATCCCGGCGTGCAGTTTTCCCGCACCGGGCTCTTCGGTGATACTCGCCTCCGCAGGAAGGCCTACCGATAGACAGGTGTGGCCCGCGCAGCGATAC
>WNGE01004299.1_pt1 | contig 25189 bp, 22 predicted proteins | sample 5400651 | NCBI WGS metagenome assembly WNGE01 (sample SAMN13153370, study PRJNA577476) | soil metagenome | isolation source: 60 cm soil or saprolite under grassland replicate 2 | place: USA:California | collected 2016-06-15
GAAGCCTACGACGAATACGGGAAAGCCATGCTCGAGATGGCCCACTTTGTGAAGCCGATAATGAGTATGACGCCGCCTGATCCAATGTCACTCAAACCCAGGGGCTTGAGTGATTTGTTTTTTTTGGCGCGGCGATTTCAAAAATTACCGGAGGAGGACAAGTACAACCAGGTACAGTTGATGACGATGAGCGCGGTCGACTTTCTCGATCAGTGGTTTGAGACTGATGCGCTCAAGGCAACGATGTCTGCTTCCGGAATCATCGGCACTTTCCTGGGAGTTCGATCACCGGGCACGGCTTACGTTCTGCTGCATCATTACATGGGCGAGATTGACGGCGCGTTTCGCTCGTGGGGATTGTCGCGTGGCGGCACCGGCGCGATTTCAAATGCGATCGCGGATGCAGCGCGCGAGGCAGGCGCCGAGATTCGCACAGAAGCGCCGATTGAAAGGATTATTCTCAAGAACGGCCAGGCGAAAGCAGTGGTACTAAAAAACGGTGATGAGATTTATGCCGACGTGATTTCTTCAAGCGTCGATCCCCGTCTGACGTTTATGAAAATGGTTGGCGAGGAACATCTGCCTGAGGACTTTGCCGATGATCTTAAGCGTTACAAATATCGCGGCTCTTCCGGCAAGGTAAATCTCGCGCTTGATGGTTTGCCGAATCTCAAATCTCTGCCGGGCGCCGGCCCGCATCTGCGGGGTGCGATTTCGATTTCGCCGAGCGTTGATTACATGGAACGAGCTTACGACGAGGCCAAGTATGGCCGCTTCTCGCGTCGTCCTTACATCGACATCGTGATTCCCAGTCTGACTGACCCTTCAGTGGCGCCGCCGGGCAAGCATGTCATGTCGTGTTTTGTGCAGTATGCTCCTTACAACCTGAAAGAGGGAACGTGGGACAAGAAGCGCGAAGCGTTTGGCGATACAGTGATCGATACCATTGCGGAACACGCGCCAAACATCAAAGACCTGATTCTGCATCGCCAGGTTTTGACGCCGCTGGATCTCGAGCGTGAATTTGGCTTGTCGGAAGGCAATATTTTTCAAGGGGAGCTCACTCTCGAGCAACTCTTCTTTCTGCGACCGGCGCCGGGTTGGGCGCAATATCGCACGCCGATTCGCAATCTGTACATGTGCGGTTCGGCAACGCATCCGGGCGGAGGCATCATGGGCGCACCGGGCCGAAATGCAGCGATGCAGATATTGAGGGATAAAAAGTAGGAAATTAGCCGCGGGTGCACGCGGATGAACGCGGAATCAGAAGGAAAAGACAACCGATTTAAGTCGAGCGTCCGGTTAACTCGGTTAGCACTTGCAGATCGGCCAGTCAGTTGTCTGCCGGCTAGCTCTTGACTGCTTATAGAATTTCTTCAGATCTTTCCTTATCCGCGTTAATCCGCGGCTAATTTTCACGTTGAACTAGTCGCAAAGAATGAATTCCTACGACATCATCATCATCGGCGGTGGTCACAACGGGTTGGTCGCGGCCTGTTATCTTGCGAGAGCTGGATTGAAAACCTTGATAGTTGAAAGACGTGCGATCGTCGGCGGCGGCGCGGTCACTGAAGAGATTCATCCCGGGTTCCGTTGTTCAACACTGGCGCATTCCACAGCGCCTTTCTTTGCACAAATCACAAAAGACCTGGAACTGATGCGTCACGGACTCGAGATCATCACACCAGCAACCCGTGTGCTTGCTCTCGCGCCCGATGGTAAATCGATCTGTATTCACAACGACACGGTCCAAACAATTCGCGAGATAGAAAATTTTTCCGCAAAGGACGCGCAGAGCTATCCCGAATTCGAACGAAGCTTTTCACGCATCGGCAAAATGCTGGCGCCATTGCTAAACATGACGCCGCCGGCAATAGAACATCCCTCGCCGGGCGAACTATGGAACCTTGGCAAGCTCGGTCGATCGTTTCGGGGCTTGGGAAAGAAAGATGCTTACCGCTTGCTGCGTTGGGGGCCGATGGCCGTTGCCGATTTGGCGGCGGAATGGTTCGATACTGAAATTCTGCGGGCAACGATCGCGGCACGCGGAATCTTTGGTGCGTTTGCCGGGCCATGGTCCGCGGGCACAAGCACCGGGCTGCTTTGGCAGGCAGCAATGGACGGCTCCGCCCTTAGTCCGTCCTCATTCATACGTGGTGGCATGGGCGCGCTCACTGAAGCCCTGGCCCGGGTGGCGCTCAGCGCGGGAACTGAAATAAGGACCGCGGCCGGCGTTGAAAGAATCGAGATCTCGGAGGAAAAATCCTCCAGAGTTACACTCAAAACTGGAGAGGAAATCTCGGCGCGCGCGATTGTTTCCAATGCCGACCCGCGCACTACATTTTTGAAGTTGGTGGATCCGGTTGACTTGGATCCAAATTTCCTCTTGAAGGTTCACAACTACCGCGCGATGGGAGTCTCAGCGAAAATCAACCTGGCCCTTTCGGAGCTACCTTCATTTACAGGGCTCGATGCGAGCGACGTGGAGGGAACCAGCGCCAAACTTTCCGGCCGAATACATATCGGGCCAGACACTGATTATCTGGAGCGCGCTTTCGATGCCGCGAAGTATGGCGACTACTCACCCGCGCCCTACATGGATATCACCATCCCTTCTTTGCTTGATCCCGCTCTCGCACCGGCTGGCGCTCACGTAATGTCGGTTTATGTGCAGTACGCGCCTTATACCTTACGGAATGGCGATTGGAATTCGCGGCGTGAAGATTTTGCGGACACAGTTGTCAACACCTTGTCGGACTACGCACCAAAGTTGAAGGGGTCGATCCTGGCTCGCCAGCTTATCACGCCACTCGATCTTGAAGAGACCTACGGATTGAGTGGCGGTCATATTCATCATGGCGACCAGTCGCTCGATCAGTTCTTCACGTTTCGGCCGTTGATTGGCTGGGCGCAGTATCGAACTCCGATCAAGGGACTCTATCTTTGTGGTGCCGGCACGCACCCGGGTGGTGGCATAAGTGGCGGACCGGGGAGAAATGCGGCGCGGGAGCTGATTAAAGATCTCAAGGCAAAGCGGATTTAGCTCCGTAGGAGCATCATGTTTATAGCCGTAACTTCAACTAAGAAAGAGAAGCTCCAAAGGAGTGAAATATTTATGAGACCTTATTGTAATGTGCGACGTTTCGCTCCTACGGAGCTGAGGAGTTGAGGTGAACGCTGGTCTATAAATATTTTGTCCCTCCGGGACTTAGGAACCAAAATGTGAGCTATGAGGAACTTGAAACCATCTCGAAGTTTTGCCAGCGACAACAACGCCGGCGTCCATACGAAAGTGATGGAAGCGATCGCTCGCGCCAATGATGGACACGTCATTGCCTATGGCGACGATCCTTATACAGCGCGCGCAGTTAAGAAGTTTCGCGAGCATCTTGGTAAGGACGTGGAAGTCTTTTTCGTCTTTGGGGGCACAGGCGCTAACGTGTTGGGCTTGAAAGCCGGAACCGAATCGCATCATGCAATCATCTGCGCCGAAACAGCGCACATCAACGTAGACGAGTGTGGCGCGCCGGAGAAGTTCACCGGTTGCAAACTGCTTTCCGTGAGTACAGCGGATGGAAAGATCAGGGTTGACCAGATAAAGCCCCTGCTTCACGAAGTTGGTTTTGAGCACCACGTTCAGCCGCGAGTGATCTCAGTTTCGCAAGCGAGTGAGATGGGCACGGTCTACACGCCGCGGGAGTTAAAAGCTTTGGCTACGTTTGCCCATGATAATAACATGCTGTTGCACGTCGATGGCGCCCGCATCGCAAACGCCGCAGCCGGCCTTAACGTCAATCTCAAAGCGATAACCAGGGACGCGGGCGTTGATATCCTTTCCTTTGGCGGCGCCAAGAATGGGATGATGTATGGCGAAGCGGTCGTGTTCTTTGACAAAGCTCTCGCGAAGAATTTCAAGTATACGCGCAAACAAGGCACGCATCTGCCGTCAAAGATGAGATTTATTTCCGCGCAGTTTGAGGCGCTACTGACAAATGACCTCTGGCGCCAAAACGCGGACCACGCGAATCGAATGGCTCAAGTTCTGGCACGAGAGCTCGGAAAGATCCCCCAGATAACCATTACTCAAAAAGTTGAAGCCAATGGGGTATTTGCGCTGGTGCCGAAGCGATATGTTCCGTTGCTGCAGAAGAAATATTTTTTCTACGTTTGGAATGAGGAGACTTCGGAAGTTCGTTTCATGACCTCGTTTGACACAACCGAAGGCGACATTGCTGACTTTGTCGGTTTAGTAAAAAAGACTGTCACCTAAGATGTTATCCGCAGATTACGCCGATTACACAGATTGAGAAAACAATGACTTGCCCCGTCGTAACTGTCAAATCGGTGTAATCAGCATAATCTGTGGATTAATTATCCAATAGAAACTTCAACAGACCACGTGCAGATGCTATACCCGTCAGTCTACGATCGTCGTCCCCAAAGCTTCCAAAGTGCTTCGAAACCTCGGTGTGGGCAGCGGCTTGCTCCTCCAACAGGCGACGGCGTTCTTCCCGAATTTCAGTTTTTTCTTTAGCACGGGAGGCTTCCAAACCGCCACCACGTATGAATTCAACAATGCGGCTCAGCTCATCGCGATCAAACCAGGTTCCATGTCCTTTGCAAACGTCTACAATCACACCCGAGCAGCGCGCGAAATTGATTCGGTTCATCAACTTCGAACACTCCGGACAGGGCACGTATTTTACTTTGCTGGTCTCACGGACCACATGAGTCGGCGCGGGCGACGCCAGTCCGAGCACTGCTGACTGTTGTTCGCGATCGGCGCAAATCTTTTCAAACGAGGCTATGTCAAGCCAGAGACCGAGGCATCGCTCACATTCACGTACGGAAGTTGTACCGATAGTGACTAATAACATTTCACTTTGGCAGCGTGGACACTTGCGATCCTTTGCCTCGCTGACCTCAGGAACTGTCGCCGCCGCACCGCAGCGCGGACAGTGTTTGCTGCCAATGAACATCATCGCGAAGCATGAGGGACAGGCAACCGTCGCGAGGCGGGAGCCACAGAATTGGCAGAGCGGTGTTTCGGTCGACATAGCCGCGCCACAGTTTGGGCAGTTGAGTGTTTCCACGCGCATTGACGCCATTCTACCAGCTACAACGCGAAAAGAAGCGTGGAAGCGCGGATTGTTTGCGGTAAGAACTTTTGAAAGATACCCAGACGCGTCGCGGCCTTGCTTGCGCGTGAAGCGGCGGGCAAAATACAGCTCGAACGTTAAGGTCGAGTGTACGAACGAGTGATCTTAAAAACCTAACTCAGAATCAGGACAGGTGAAATGAGCACACCAGTGCAGCAGGAAAACGGCACACCCACTCCCGAATTGGATCAACTTTGTATCAACACAATCCGGACGCTCTCGCTTGACGCCGTGCAGAAGGCTGAATCGGGTCATCCAGGTTTGCCTCTCGGGGCGGCACCGATGGCCTATGTCCTTTGGACGCGCTTCCTGCGTCACAATCCACGAAACCCAAAGTGGGAGAATCGCGATCGCTTTCTGCTCTCCGCGGGGCATGGTTCGATGTTGCTCTACTCCTTGCTGCATCTGACCGGCTACGATCTTTCTCTGGACGAAATCAAAAACTTTCGCCAGTTCGGATCGAAGACTCCGGGTCATCCAGAATATGGATTGACACCGGGGATCGAGATTACTACCGGTCCGCTGGGCCAGGGCTTTGCGAACGGCGTTGGTATGGCGATGGGCGGTGCGCATCTCGGAGCGAAGTTCAATAAGGAAAGTTTTCCGCTGATCGATCATTATGTCTACGCGATCGTGTCCGACGGCGACCTGATGGAGGGGGTGGCCTCGGAAGCGGCTTCGCTTGCCGGCCATCTTCAGCTTGGCAAACTCATCTATCTCTACGATGACAACAATGTGACCATCGAGGGGTTCACCAAACTCGCTTTTAGTGAAGATGTGCCTAAACGTTTTGAGGCTTACGGTTGGCACACGATTACGGTTGACGACGGCAATGATCTCGATGCCATAGAGGCTGCGATCCGCGAAGCCCAGTCGATAGGCGCCAAGCCATCTTTGATCTCAGTGAAGACAATAATTGGCTACGGCATGCCGACGGCCGGCACCCGCAAGGCCCACAGCGATGCGCCCGGCGAAGAGGCAGTACGCGAAACAAAGAGACATCTTAGCTGGCCCGAAGACAAACAATTCTACATTCCCGACGAGGCGCTGAGGCATTTTCGCGAAGCTGTAGATCATGGGGCGCAGCAGGAAGCGGAGTGGACCGCACTCGTCACACAATATGAGCAGGAGCATCCCGAGGCGGGGCGTCTCTGGCGTTCGATGATGAAAGGTGAATTACCTGAGGATTGGGAAAGTCACCTGCCAGACTTCAAAGACGCGAAGCCGATAGCCACCCGAGTGGCGAGTGGAGAGGTCATCAACGCACTGGCACCACACCTGCCGATGTTAATCGGTGGATCGGCCGACCTCGGCGTCTCAAACAACACTGACATCAAAGGCGGCGGTGACTTTGAGGCGGGTTCATACGACGGCCGGATTATTCACTTCGGAGTGCGCGAGCACGCGATGGCGTCAACGCTTACCGGCATTTCTTTGAATGGCGGCCTGATTCCTTTTGGTGGAACGTTCATGACATTTTCGGACTACATGCGTCCGGCTATTCGTCTCGCCGCGCTTTCGGAAGTGCAGGTGATCTACGTTTTCACGCACGACTCGATCGGACTTGGCGAGGACGGACCAACGCACCAGCCGATTGAACATCTGGCAGCGCTGCGTGCGATTCCAAATCTCTTTGTTATCCGCCCCGCTGATCCGGCTGAGGTGAGTGAAGCCTGGCGCCTTGCAATCTTGCGACGCCATGCGCCTACGGCGCTTGCGTTAACGCGTCAGAAAGTTGGTTTAATTGATCGGACGCGTTACCGTGCGGCTGAGGGCCTGCGCCGCGGCGGCTACAGCCTGGCTGAAGCAAATCCTGTCAGAACCGGGCGCGGTACCGACCGGGCAATGAGTCAACAAGAGGCTGCTTTACCACGGTTGATTCTCATCGCTACCGGCTCGGAAGTTTCCCTTGCTCTCGACGCGCGCGAGAAATTGCAGGCAGATGGCATTCCAACGCGTGTCGTTTCCCTGCCTTGTTGGGAACTGTTTGAAGAACAATCGGACGATTATCGCGACGAAATTCTTCCGCCCGCAGTTACCGCACGACTCGGGATCGAAGCGGGAGTTTGTCAGGGTTGGGATCGCTACGTAGGCCCACAGGGCGATGTTATCTGCTTAAATCGCTTTGGTGCTTCAGCCCCTGGCGATGTGGCCATGCGTGAGCTGGGCTTCAATGTGGACAATGTATTAAGCCACGCAAAGAGGCTGCTCTAAGCCATGCGAATTGCAATTGGCGCCGACCACGGCGGCTATCCACTCAACGAACGAGTGATCAAGGAGCTTGATGCTGCGGGACACGAAATTCTCGATTTCGGCACACACGTGGGCTCGCGCCCCGACGACTATCCCGATTACGCCTTAAAGGTCGGCCAAGCTATCCAGGATAAGCAGGCGGAGATCGGAGTTCTGATTTGCGGCAGCGGCGTCGGCGCGGCGGTTGCCGCCAACAAGCTCCTTGGAATTCGCGCTGCGCTCTGCGGTGACACTTATTCCGCGCATCAATCGCGCGAACATGACGACTGCAATGTGTTGTGTCTCGGCGCGCGCGTTACTGGCGAAGAACTCGCGCTGGAGATTGTGCTGGCCTTCGTAGCCGCGCGCTTCACCGGCGAGGAGCGGCACCGGCGAAGACTGGCGAAGATTGCCGAGATTGAGGAGAAAGAGCGGGGGTAAACCACCGTTCCCAACCCTGAGCTGATCTTGTTTGAGCGCTAATCTATACGTCTGAGGCATTCCAGGCTGGGACTACCATTCAATTGCACAGCCTCGCAGTCAGGAAGGTGGGTTTTACCCCCGCTCTTTCGTTTGCCCCACTAAAAACCGCAGCGCCCGCGGCATAATCCGAAACTCAACCGGCGTTAGTCCGCGCACATTTCCATCAGCCTCTATCGGCATTGCATCTTCGGGAGAAAAGGTTTCGATACTAACCCCTGTACCTTGAACGACCCTCAGCTTAGGGTTCGCAACGTGTCCGCCTTTATGTATGCGTGCGAGCTCGCGCACCACCTGAGCGCGATTCAAGCCAGACGCAGTCACGACGTCCAGTTTCCCGTCATCAATTTTTGCTTGCGGAGAAAGCATCATGCCGCCGCCGGCGTACAGCGCATTGGCGACTGCGGCAAGGTTCATCCGAGCTTCAATGACCTCGCGATCGTCTATCAAGACCCGCACACGGCGTTCCCGCCAGTTGGCCAGCGCCGCGACAGCAGCGGCTGCAAAACGCGTTTCACCAGAAAACCTGCGCATAAACTTTCCCTGGGCCGCGACGCGCGCAGCCGTCTCGCCGCCGATTCCCATGGTGGAAGCATTTAGGCAAATGAACGGTGTTTTATAGCCATCGCAAAGACCGTAAAGAACATCTACCAAACGCACATTCTTCTCGCTGGGATTGTGGCAATGGGAAATGAAAACGTCGATCCACTTTTCCAGCGTCTCTCTCCTCCCCATCTGGCTGCGAGCGAAATCATCGCCGGTACCGGCGGGAAGAATTGCCAGGTGGGCCTCTGCGTTTACCCGCGAAGGAAGGTCTTCGACGTCTTCGTTAAATTCAAAAAAGCCTTCGGCTACCTCGCTCAACGTGCCGTCACCTCCGACTACGGCGATGCTCGTCACTCCGCGTTTTAGCGCAGCGCGCGTTTGTGTCGTTGCGTCGCCGCGCCGAGTAGTTTCGTAGACGTCAAAGGTAATGCTGGTGGCTTCGAGTTGTTTTCGAACAACGGGCCATGCCAGCCGTGCTTTGGCGGCAACCTTGTTGACGATGATTAGACGACGAGTTTGGATGGCCACGAGAGGATGGTAGATGCTAATAGGCGAATGGTAAATGTTCAATCGTGAGCTAACACGCGAGTTTGCTGCGACTTCGCCGTCGGCAGTTTTAACCGTAACCAATATTTACGAGGTGACCATTTAACCTTTACCATCCACTGCATGAAAGCAGTCACAATTGCAACGCATGGCGGCATTGAAGGACTTGATGTTCGCGAGGTCAAAACTCCGTCGCGACCCACCGCAGATCGAGTGCGGGTGCGGGTTCGCGCTGCCGGGCTGAATCGAGCGGACGTTCTGCAGCGTATGGGTCACTATCCTGCACCTGCCGGCTACTCGCAGGATATTCCAGGATTGGAGTTTGCCGGCGAGGTTGACGAAGTTGGCGAACAAGTGCGTACCTGGAAGCGCGGTCAACGAGTATTTGGAATTACTGCCGGTGGCGCTCAGGCGGAGTATGTTGTAGTCCCGGAAAATCATCTGGCTGAGGTTCCCGAAAATCTTGGCTGGCCGGAAGCGGCGGCCGTGCCTGAAGTTTTTATTACGGCTCACGACGCGCTATTCACGCGCGCGAAACTCTGCTCGGGTGAAACGATGTTGGTCCATGCGGCCGGGTCCGGTGTGGGCACGGCTGCCATTCAACTGGCGCGCGCGACTGGGGCTAAGGCTTTTGGAACTTCTCGCACCGCCGACAAACTCGGGCGTGCCCGGGAATACGGATTAAGCAGCTCGGTTGTTGTTGACGCTGACCCGCAGGCGTTTGTTGAAGCTGTCAATGAGTGGACCGCCGAGCGTGGCGTCAATGTCGTTATCGATCTTGTGGGCGCGAAGTATCTCGACGCTAACCTTAAGGCGTTGGCTGCAAAAGGACGCCTCGTTTTGGTGGGAACAACTGCCGGCGCGCAGGCGATACTCGATTTCTCCGCGGTGATGAGAAAGCGACTGACAATTGTCGGTACGGTGTTGCGCGCACGTTCAAATGAAGAGAAGGCAACGGCGACGAGGCTGTTCACGGAGCAGGTTGTGCCGCTTTTAGCCGACGAGACGGTTAAGCCGGTAGTCGACCGGGTCTATAAATTAGAAGAGATTCGCGAGGCTCACGCCCGTATGGAATCGAACGAGAGCTTTGGCAAGATAGTCTTGTTGCTGGAATGATGTAGGACAGACATTCTTGTCTGTCCTATATCGTCGACTAAAAGGACAGGTGAATGCCTGTCCTAAACATCAGGAGCGCGCTCGGGCGCGTCTGGCGGACAAAGCGAGTTCGCGTGCCCGTGGCATTGCATCCACTGCTCGCGCGATTTGCGGATCGGTGTCATTGAAAACCTGAAGCGCCGCCACCGAGCCATAAGCAGCCGTCGCCAGATCGTAGCGCAACTGTCGCTCGACAAACGGGCGCAGGCGATCCAATTGTTCCGGTGTCACCTTGAATACCGGCCTGGCAACAACGAAACGCTTGAACTCTTTGAAGAGATCTTCTGTGACGGGAAAATCGGTCGGCTGAAGATCGTGATCGTATTCGATCGTATGCTGTACTTTATACTTCTCAAAACCAGCGACACGTCCGGTTGTTAGCTCCAGCGCGAAAGCGAAAACCGGATCGATGAGGCGACCTTCAGTAATGGTAGTTTTAGCCGGCTTGGCCACCTCATCCGGCGCAATGCCGCCACCGCCATAGACCGCCCGGCCGGTATCGGTGTGACTTTCCGGTCCGACTGGTAGACTAGGCAGCGAGTCCTTGTCGCTTAATACGCCGCCGCGAGTGTAATAGTCGTAGAAAGCCCCATTAGAGTAGTCGCGCTGAATCAGCCGGCCCGAGGGTGTGTAGTATTTGGCGATAGTTAGGAGCAACGCTGAATCATATTCGAGTTGAATAGGAAGTTGAACCAGTCCCTTACCGAAGGTATTTTCGCCCACGATTAGCGCGCGATCATGATCCTGTAAAGCGCCGGCGACAATTTCCGCAGCCGAGGCAGTCTCACCGTTTACCAAAACAACCAGGGGAACCGGATCTGGAGCGTCATTAAGCGCGGCGAATGGTTCCGTGCTTCCGCGGATTCTTCCCTTTTGCGTAACAATCAACTGCCCACGTTGCAGAAACGTGTTGGCAATACGCACCGCCTGAATCAAGAGACCACCGCGATTGCCGCGCAGGTCCAGCACCAGCATGTTCATACCCCTGGAATGAAGGTCCTGGAGGGCAGCCTGAAACTCGTCAGCCGTGGTAGTGTTGAAGCCGCCAGTCATCGCCACATAACCGACTCCGGGCCTGACCATGTAGGCCTGCGGAATCGAGGGTAACGAAACTGCATCGCGAGTGATAGTGACAGTCTCGCTTTGTCCTGTTGCCGCGTGCTCCACGGTGACCTTAACTACCGTGCCAAGCGGACCCAGCAAAAACTTACGCACTTCGGAAAAGTTCTTGCCTTTCATTGACTGGCCATCAACCGCCACAATCCTGTCGCCAAATCGCAGGCCCGCGCGCGCGGCCGGCGCATCCTGAAACGTGGCTCGAATATAAGTATTTAGCTCATCGCCCTGATGCAGATCGCCAATGGTCGCGCCAATACCGAAATACTCCGATCGCTGTTCAGTCTTAAACGCGGCGAAGTCAGTCGCGTCGAGATAAGTTGAATGGGGATCGAGCACGTTGAGCATGCCGCTGATCGATGATTTGAAGATCGAGTTGTAGTCCAGCTTTTTGCCGTCGATGTAATTGTCCTGGATCACCGACAGTGCTTCAGCCACATCACTCTTCAGGATTGCGCCGCTCACGCGCGCGCCTGAACTCGTTTTATTCGCCGCCGTAGAAGCTTCAGGTGGATTACCGGGTTGTCGGCGCGCGGAACCATTTTGTTGAGCATAAATGTTTGCGGAGAAAGAAAGCGCCAAAAGAAATGAGATGGCAACGGAATAAAATCTTGTTCTCACGAAAAAGCCTCCTAAAGTCCTGGGTCCCGACCAATAATCTTTACGTCCGCATTAGCCACCTGAGCCAAAGCGATTTGCCAGAATAACATGAAGACGCTAACCAGCTGAACGTGACGGCGAGCCTAAATACGAAAAGCAGCTCTTCGCAGTTTCCTCTGCAAATTCCGAAAATCGTCCTAAAAGCCTGACGCGAGCGGCAGGGCACCCCTGCCCAAGGTCAGGCTTAGCTAGAGTTTATTTCAGTAAATCGCGTCAAATTCCTGCGAAAAACTGGCGCTCGGTCTTCGGGGTTAGTGAGTTGAGGATTAGAAAACGTTGCCCTGAGAACGCTTTTCAAATCGTGACAATTTCATCACCAGGCGGGAAGTTTCTTCTTGATGCTTACCTTTAGGGCAATCTTTTAGGATCGCAAGAACGAGAGGAACCGTTTGAACATAAGAACACCCACAAGTTCCCAATGGCCTGCGGGTGTTCTGATCAAGTTCATACTGATCGCGAACGCGTCACGGCCCGCTAACCAGAAAAAGTTTTGCTTGTCAAGAAACTTTCCTCAAAGCAGGGTCCCTATTTCTAGCAAAACTTCTTGTATGGGCAATAATTTACGCTGGATTCATGCCGGAACTCGTTACTGAAGACGTGATTGGGGTCGCATGTTATCGATTCGCTCCACTCCGACAAGGAAGCGGGTATAAGGAAGCATTTTGACGCTGACCGAGTTTGTGTCCGCTTAGTTTAAGATAAATGGCTGAAGGTATTAGGAACGCTATACGAGCTTCTTGCGAGGAGTGCGACAAGGACGTCATTTACGAGAAGGACGCTGACAGTGACTTGACTCAAATTGAAGTCGAACCGATGGTCTGGAAACAGCTTTGAGAAGACTGTGCGGAAGAGTACCACGAACGAGAGAGACGTTATCGCGAAGAAGAGGTCGAAGAAGGAGAGATAGTCACCTTTGAGCGGCTTGAATTGTGATGGCAATTAAATAGAAGTTAGCCTGGCCCCGTCGTACTTGGCGGGACCAATTTTTTGCGGACCCCAGACTTTCCGCTGCTTCATTCGTCTCCAAAGCGCGTGTTACACTTTTCGCCCATAGTCTGAATTAACAGCAAGCCGTCAGTGGTTTGTATTCCTATGTTAAGCGGAATCCAAACCACAATAACAAGCCATAAACGATGGAAGGATCTCCTGAATGGCGAACCCACTTGACCGAAACCAACTTTTCTCCTTTGCCAAAGATCACCGCGACGAATACGAAGCCCTGCTCAAGCGTTTCGTGGAGACACCGACTGTTTCCTGTGATCCCGCATATGCTGAAGACATTCGCGCCGGTCTGGACCTGACCGTCGACTCGCTACGCAGGTTTGGCGGCAAGGTAGACGTCTACAAAGCGAGCAAAGGCAATCCGCTTGTTCATGGGGTTTTCGGTTCAAGCAAGAAAGTGCCGACGGTGACGGTATATAACCACATCGATGTGCAACCCGCATCCAAAGAGACCGAGCCCTGGGATACTGAGCCTTTCGTGATGACGAGAAAAGGCGAAAGCTATTTTGGCCGAGGCACCACGGATGACAAAGGACCGGCGCTGGCCGCGCTCTTCGGCGCGCGCGCCGCGATGGAAGCCGAAGTCCCCATCAACATTCGTTTCCTTTGGGAGTTTGAAGAAGAGATCGGCTCGCCCAATTTCGAAACTATTATTTCCAAAGCATCATCAAATCTGCGCACTGATTCGGTTGTTGTTTCGGATACGGTTTGGGTTTCGAGAAACAGGCCCGCAAGCTCTGCCGGTTTACGAGGTCTACTGGGGTTTCTGCTGAGCCTGGAAACCGGCGAGGTCGACACACATTCAGGCGAAACAGGTGGCGCATCGCGAAATCCAATTGCCGAGCTGATGCGACTCGTTTGCGATCTCTACGATCCCCGGACTGGACGAATCAAGATCAAGGGCTTCTACGACGACGTCATTCCGCCTTCCAGGCAGGAGCTGCACGACTGGGCCAACTGCGGCTTTAATGTTCGCGCCTTTAAGAAGGCCCATCATCTGAAACTAATGCGCACCGAAGATCCGCTCGAGGTGATGAAACGAATCTGGGGCATGCCGACCTTCGAAGTTCATGGCGTAATCGGTGGGTATCAGGGTCCAGGCGTAAAGTCGATCGTCCCGCCCCGTGCGGAAGTTAAAGCATCGTTTCGGCTGGTGCCGGTTCAGGATCCGGAGAAGATCAAAAAGCAGTTGAAGGCGACAGTAAAAGAACTAAACCCCGACGTCAATCTGCAATTTGAATCGGCCGCACCTGCGTTTCGGACAGTGCTGGATGGCCCATTGCCGGAAGCTTTGAAGCGTGCCGTCAAATTTGCATTTAAACGCGATGCCGTATTTGTACGCGACGGTGGAACGATTGGCGCTATGACGAGTATCGAGAAAATACTTAAGTGTCCGGTGTTGTTCCTGGGCCTGTCGCTTCCGGAGCATGGATATCATGCGCCGAATGAAAACTTCGACTGGCAACAGGCATCAGGTGGGATGGTCGCGTTCGCCAAATACTTCGAGGAGATCGCCAGGCTGCCGCGGTAAAGTCCGTCAAGCTTCAGTTTGTCGTTTGCCTGTAGGACGGGTTTAAATCTTTGGAGACGCTCACTTGCCTTCAAAATTTGAATGGCTTCTTTAATATTCGGCCGGTTTTCTTCAAGAACGAGCTCACTCTGGATTCCTTGTTCGGGCTAGCGGCTTCAGTCTCCGCGCGCGGCTGCTTCTGGGCCACGGTCGTTTCATGGCTCCGCGTTGGTTGCTGACTTTTTCTGGGAGGCTCGAGTCGTTGAATTGACCTTACCTCACTGGGTTTGAGAACTGTCACTACCCCGGCTTGTCGATACCAAATTCCTTCTTTATTTTCCCAGGCTTCGTCAGCCTTGATGATCGCGCCATTCGTGAGCTGGATGATGACAGGAGCACGACTCGTTCCGGATGAAGGTCTGGCGGAAGCGAGACTTGCCGCCTGGTGGTCCTGGGCGGCGGGAGCTGATTCGGCGACCGAATCTGGCACCGATGGCGGTGTGCTAATCGCGTCATGCACGGAAGAGCCAAAGGATTGATTATGGCTCTGACTGGCCTTGACTGATCGCAACCGGTGTACCCGGACGTAGTAAGCCACGAAAAGAAGTACGGCTATGACAACGCCAACTAGAGCCGCGACTAACAGGCCTCTCGATTCTGATCTGGGGGGAAAGCTTGGTGGCAGTGCCGGCGCCAAACTTAGCGCAGCGCCTGCTGCCAGAGGAGAGGGGATCGCCACGAACGCCTCAAGTTGCATAGAAGTGGAAGGACCGTTTTCCTTGATGGAGAGCGGCTTTGGATCAAAGACGAGTTCTTTTCCGTCCATGTCGCAAAAGCTCTGATCGTCCTCATAAATAAACTCACAATCTGGACACAGCTTCATGGCGTTCTCCTGAAAAGCTTGTTGCTTGGTTGGGGCTACGGAGGGGAAAGCGAGGTCGTTCCGGACGGCCTCGGTGAGAATCCGCGCCTATTAGAATTACACAGATCACACTGAACAGACAATCACTTTTGCGTAGCGCGAATTTAGTGGGATCTGACCAAGCGTGCTGCCCGCGTAGCGAAACCGGTCGTTATTGCTCCCGTTTCTGTATTCGTCGACACTACAATGCCTGACTCCTTGCTTACTCCGTTAGCTTGTGCCACTCATGTTTTGATCAGAACTTTCAGCAAAAGGGAGGGCGAGAGCGCGGGAACGCTCAGATCCCCACGAAATCAGGCACTCTGTTTCTGTATGACCGATTGATTAAGATCTCGGAAGCTCGCTGATTTAGCAGCTACGCACCTGCAACCCTCAAACGAAAACGGCAGATAGATTCGGGCTATTCTGACGGCGAGCTTTCTGAATCTGCGGGCTCGAGAGGAGGTTGTTCGTCGGCGACCCAGGAGACGAAGAGGCGTAACCAGTTTTCTGCAGATTCCGCAATCTGGACCCCCACTCGGGCAGTTCCATAAATTGCCGGTGCAATACGAATAACTACCACGGTCACCTCAATGGGCGCGCCATCCGGACGATGCGCGCGCAAATACAAGCGCTCGCCGCGGCTGACTTTTTGATTCAGATGAAAAAGAGCGCCGGAAGTTGAGATGTCGTCGGTCTCGGTCGGTTCGCTCCAGGCTGAGCCGTCTTCCGCGCGGCCGGAAATGACAATGGGTAGGCGCAGGGCCATTCGCAAGGCGAAGCGTCGTTCTTCGTTGTTGTAGGGCGGATTCATCAAATCAGTATGCGGTAAGTTAAGTAATGTGAGCAGCAAAAATTAAAAACTACTGCTCGCCAGACTCTGTTTCTCGTTGTTCCAGTCGTAAAAACCTTCGCCAGTCTTCTTGCCAAGCTTTCCTTCTTTTACCAGCCGCCGCAAAACTTCCGGCGGACGAAACGTTTCCGAACCAAGTTCCCGGTAGAGATATTCGGCGATGTTAAGCCGGATATCCAAACCGACATGATCGGTGAGCTTCAAAGGACCCATTGGATGGTTGTATCCAAGTTCCATCGCCTTATCGATGTCTTTGGACTACAATCTCAACGAGGCGCATGATGTGAACCGGATTGAAGAAGTGCATGCCAACAATATTCCGAGGACGAGCGGAAGCTTTAGCGATCTCGGTTATGGAAAGCGATGACGTGTTGCTGGCAAAAATAAAAGCCTTGTTGGAATGCGATTCCAGTTGCCGAAGTATTTCTCGTTTCAGTTCCAGTTGTTCAGGCGCGGCTTCAATTATCAGGTCAGCATTCGCTATCTCCGACAATTGCGTCGTTCCCCGAATGTGTTGCAGGGTCGAATCCCGATCGTCTTCGGTAAGTTTCCCGAGTTGTATCCCCTTGGCAAGATTCCGCTCGATCGCTTGGATGCCCCGAGCAAGAGAACCTCGATCGACATCGCAGAGGAGAACCTTGTAGGCCGCGGCCGCAGCCACCTGGGCAATGCCGTGACCCATGGTGCCTGCGCCTATGACGCCGATCGTTTCGATGGTTTGCCGGGCAGTGCCTGCGTTCAATCGTTTGCCTTAGTTCTCTGAAAGCTGGGATTCTTTGTCAGAAAGGCCGCTAGCTCTCGGATTCGACTACGCTAGTATGGCTAGTTATACTATACGCCCAACCGAAAAGGCTATACTTTCGGGCATTTAGTCATACTTTTTCAACTTCGTAAAGGGAACGGACGACACTCAATGGCCATGCAAACACTCGACAGAGAGGTTGTAATTATTGGTTCCGGACCTGCTGGACTGACGGCCGCAATTTATTCAGCCCGCGCCAATTTGAGGCCGCTTTTGATTGATGCGCCCGCGGATGCGGGAAAACAGACTACGCCTGGCGGACAATTAATGATCACTACCGACGTGGAAAACTATCCTGGCTTTCCCGAAGGCATTCAGGGCCCGGAGTTAATGACTGCATTTCGAAAGCAGGCGGAGCGTTTCGGTACCGAATTTCTCGAAGAATGGATCACGGAAGTTGATTTGAGCGAACGCCCTTTCACACTACAAATGTCCAATTACGTCGTCAACGCCCAGACACTGATCATCGCCACCGGCGCCTCAGCCAAGTGGCTGGGAATTCCAGGCGAGGCTAAAGTGCCAGACGGTTTTGGCGGCAACGGCGTATCGGCTTGTGCGACTTGTGATGGTCCGTTGCCGGGGTTTCGCAACAAGGACCTGGTAGTAGTTGGCGGCGGCGACACGGCCATGGAAGAAGCGACTTTTCTCACTCGATACGCTTCTAAAGTTAACCTGGTTCATCGGCGCGACAAACTGCGCGCATCCAAGATCATGCAGGAGAAAGCTTTTCAAAACCCGAAAATCGAGTTCATCTGGAATACAGGAGTCGAGGAGATTCTTGGAGAATTGGAGGCTGGCGTAACCGGGGTACGTTTGCGCGATTTGAAAACCAACAAGCAACGAATTGTTCCGACTGCCGGCGTCTTCATTGCAATCGGACATAAACCCAACACGGACCTCTTCAGGGGCCAGTTGGAGATGGATGAGGTTGGCTACATCATAACGTCGCACCGCTCGACTGCAACGAATGTGCCCGGCGTGTTTGCATGCGGTGACGTGCAGGATGCCACTTACCGGCAGGCCGTAACAGCAGCCGGTACCGGCTGCATGGCCGCGCTTGACGCCGAAAGGTTCCTGGACCATCTGCCAGTCGCTATGCCCAGCGGCGACGAGGTGACTATGGAAGGGGAACACATCACTCCAGATCATCAAGCCATCATTGAGCCTGATGGCAGCATGATCTCGAATCATCCCGTGACGTTGGCGGCTCAGGAAGAGTGAAAGACAGTAGCGCATCGTGAGGGGTTAAGCATCCTTGCGGAAAGTACCAATCCTGCCGCTTCACGCGCTAACGGGGGTCTCCTTCACGGGCCTTGCCCATGACAAACCCGGCTATAACAAAACAATTGAATCATCTCGTTGGCGGCGCGGTGAGGGAAGCGGGACCTCTCGCGACATCGGCTTCTCTTGAGCGGGTGTAATATTAGGGCAGGCTTCGCAGTAAAACCCAAGATACTTCTTTCGATCCTCGCATTGATTGCAGTCCAGCGTTTGGCCCACCACGCGTAAAGCATCAACCAGCGGCAATAGCACGCGTCCGCGTTCAGTGAGCGCATACTCGATGTGTGGAGGATTGCCGCCGAAGTCGGTGCGCTCGATCAAGTTGTCCTTTACCATGTCCCGCAAGCGCGCTACCAGGGTACGACTGCTAATGGGGAAGAGCCCCGTATGTAACTCCATCGTGCGTCTTGGGCCGGCGGCGAGATCGCGCGCGATCAGCAAGGTCCACTTGTCGCCAATCATCTGCAGCGCGCCGGCAACGGGACAGCCATCAATTTCTCGTCGTCGCACTAATTAGCTCCGGGAGGTGTAACGCAAACTATTAGTTTGCGAATGGGTCGACAAGATCAAGCTACAAAGTAAACTAATAGTTTGTGTTACAAAAAAGCCACGTGTTATTTTACGACGGTGATTTCTCGACTGGTAGTATTGTAACCACCGTTCTCGACCGGCTTGCCGTCCTTGTCCAACAACTCGAGACGGACTGTATGTTTGCCACTTATCCAACCGGACAACCAGATGGGTTCCCACCTGTCGATAGACCTTGCGTCGTCGTCGTCAATGATATATCTCACACTATACTCGCCGCCCTCCCCTTTTAGCTTCGCATTAGAGAGCCAGAAGTCGATCATGATTGGATCAGCGTCCTCACCTTTATATTCACCTTTCGGACGGCTATAGGTTAACAGAGGCTTTGCCGGATCGACCTCGCCGGCTGTACTTGATGACACGTCCTTACCCTCGCGCGATGCTGCGGGATTGGCGCTGGAGTTGTTGTTCGCCATCGTTTGGCCGCTATTGGTGGTTGTTGGCTTGGATGCGTCCCCACCGCCCTTCACGGTAAACGCTACCATTTGAAAAGCGCCTTCATTTTTGTAGCTTTCGTGCCAGGGACGCGAGGGAAATACTCGCAGTGTGTGTTTGCCCGCTACCACATTGCGTAACTCAAACGGCTGGTCCAACTCGTAGTAAGCTTCGTAGGGTTGGTTGTCCAAAATGACGTGAATGTGATTACCCTTGCCCGTCGCCGGATCCTTGTGTGGCATGTAGCCTTTAAGATCGCCGCTGAGATTGAGTTTGACTTCAACTGTCGAACCGTTGATGACTGCGTCTTTTCCGGGCGAGACAACCTTCAAAACCGGCTTAGCCTCATCCTGCTCACCACGCGCCTTCATCAGGGCGATGATCTTTTGCGGCCGCGGCACAACCGTCAACATTTGTGTTGCCGGTGGTGTCACAGTGCTCGTTGCCGTCGTGCTGGCGTTCTCGGGATTCTCAGCGGAACAGGAAACAAATAAAAGCGCAAATACTCCCAGCGCCAGCGATAATGGAAGAAGCTTTCTATAGCGGTCCACCGTGTTCCTCCAGACTAATAATTACGAGATAAAAACAAATTATTTTTGGCAAGTGTAACCCGAGAGGTGCGGTAAGCCAATGACGATCTCAGCAAACGCAACAGCAGCAATTCGGCAGCAGGCACACCCGTTCGTATGCTTGCTGCCCTTTTGCATCCTGCTGCTGCCTCCGGATCTTGCTATGCGCGAGCGCTGCGTACGCCAGTATTCTTCTGCAAGCGTTTCTCAACAACTGCCCAGTCGATGTTGGAAAAGAAGGCCTCGATATATTTCGGCCGCTCCGCTGGTTTGTAGTCGAGAAGATATGCATGCTCCCAAACATCCATCACCAGGACTGGATCGAAGCCCGCAACATTTCCTGTCTCATGTAGCGTGATCCAGTGGTTTGATAACCGGCCGTTCGAAGGGTTCTGGTAACAGATGGCCCAGCCTACACCGCGCATTTTGCCAATGCCGACAAAATCCGCCTTCCAAATTTCGTAACTGCCAAAAGTTGACTCAGCAGCCTTAGCAAACGCCGCCGTTCGATCGGGATCGCCGCTGGCGCCTCCGCTCCGGAGATTGTCAAAGTAAAATTCGTGCAACACCATGCCGTTGTACTCGAAACCAAGTCGGCGAGTCAGTTCAGAGTAGGCCGGCATTTCCTCCTGGTCCACGTTACCGTCCTGGATGAATTTCGTAATCGCTTCCGTCAACTTGTTTGTCTCGTTCACATAGCCTTCGTAGAGTTTAAAGTGTACCTCCAGCGTTTTATCCGAAATACCGTTGAGGCCGCTTAAGTTGAACTCTCTCGCCTTGTAAGAACCCATTGAACCCATGCTTCACCTCCATTTTATTAGAGCCTCCGAGAACCGGTGAGCAGCACATCGCGCTTAGTTGTTCCCGGCAAATGAATAGACTATTGCGCGCGAGTATGGCGAATGAGTGGAGAGGCTAAGAAATTAGTGTGACGGAAAATAGCAGGAGGCAGGAGCAGTCGACAGGAGCAGCCGAAAACAAAGACAAGAAACAGAAGCGGAATCGTTTTCCTGCTCCTGCCTCCTGCCGCTGCCTGGCGTTGCTATTTGCCGCCGAAAGCCACCCAGTCATGTTCGGAGGTCGCCATGAAAAGCACCATCGGTAGCGACAGCCAGGCATTAGTGCGAGAAGCAATAAAAGCCTGACGCGCGAGTTCCGGTGGCGCCGCTGGGCCCGTACCGGCGGTAGCAGCGATAATTCGTTTGTTATTTGGCCAGATAATACCCCAAACGTTCAACAGCATGACCACACCGTAAGCACCGCCCAAGCCGATGGAGTAGACATTGTTAGGTGTTACGTAGCCGCCCACGCTTAACTTCGCAGTGAAAAAGCGAACAAGTCCGTACGAGACAAAGGCAACCAGGATTATCATCACGACAGCAAAGACGCGGCCATCCTTCGTCACCGCCGGGACCTTCTTGATAATCAGGTATTCGACAATGAACAAAACTATCGGGTAGGTTAGCCAGAACAAGAGCACTAACCAAACATTCAGATCGGCGCCGCCAAGTGTATTCGCATTCCTTACCGCAGGCCCGAGAATGTACATCGCGAAATACGTGAGCCCGGCTAGCACCGTCAAGACAGCACCCCAGCGGAAATACCAGAGGGTGGGTGACAAGAGGTCCGGATTGACCTTCTTCTTAGTCTCCGCATCGAGCCCTTTTTGAAATGGAACGTTTACGAGATTGAAGAAATAGAGCAAACCAATCCACGTAATGCCAGCCACTAGATGGAGGACGCGCAACGCTGTTCTCAGAATCTCGACTGAGTTGGGTGGATGAAAAACATCCTGAAACATAGCCAGACTGACGGGGAGATTAACAGTTGACTCTATTAACATTCGAAACCTCCGGTAGTTGGACAGGCATTTCTACCTGTCGGTGTGGCCGATCAAGTTTAGGGACAGGCGGCTGTCCTGCGTCTTTGTGGAATTACGCGCGAAGATTACACCTTAAGGCAGGTGATACGCAATAAGACTTACCTGAGATTGTCGCGTTCTGTAAGGACTAAAGATAGTTTAGGTGTCCCTCGGTGAGACTACTGATGCCAACCTTGCAAGCCGAAGCTTGCTGCGCTTATTCGTCAAACGGGCGCGGCCCTGCGTCCATTCCCCTTACACTGACTTGATTGATTACCCTTACGCTTAAATCTCCGGTGACGCGGATTTGGCAGGAGAGTCTGACGTTGTCCGCAAGCTCCGCCTCCAAGGCCAGGCGGTTGCGCTCGAGCTCACGCATTTCGCCAGGGTCACCTTCGAGAATCTCAACGCGACAAGTGGTGCAGCGAGCATTGCCGCCGCAGCGATGAAGAATGTCGATGCCGGCATCCTCGAGGACAAGGACTAACTTCTTTCCCTGAGGCGCATCAATTGTCTGCCTGCCGCTCGCGGTGGTCGCTTCAATATTAGGCATTAGTTATACCCCGAAAATTTTGGTTTTGATTGCTCTGTGAATCTGGCACAACTGAGTGACTTGAGCAAGCGGCTCATGAAGAGCGGAGGTAAACCCGCCTTCCTGACCCGGAGACTAACATGTTTGCAAATGGCTTTTTGCGTTGAAAGCCGTTCAAGCTCGCTGTGGGAAATCGAGATAGATCAGCTCCGGGTCGGGAAGGCGCGTTTATCCCCGCTCTTGATCCAGGAGCAATTCCATGAAGGCAGCATCGGGCACTGGGTTTTTGTAATACGGTTCGATATTCTTGAAGCCCAGCGAATGGTACATGCCAATCGCTTGATCCATCTTGCCGGGTAAAGTATCGAGCCGAATGCGGCGGTAGCCGATCCCGCGCGCGGCTTCGATGACTGCCTTCGTCAACTTGCGTCCCACCCCTTTGCCGCGAAACTGGGGACGAACATACAACCGCTTCATCTCAGCAATGCCGTCGCCAGTTTTTCCCCCATCAATTTTTCTTAGTGCAACGCAACCTGCGATCTGATTGTTTTGGGTTGCGAGAAACAAACGCCCATCAGGTGGTACGTAGTCTCCAGGAAGTTCTGCCAGCTCTTTGTCGAAATTTTGAAAGCACAGATTGATTCCCAGCCACGCCGCGTATTCTTCAAATAAGCCGCGGGCCATCAAAACTTCCTCGTCTGACTTCACTTGTATAAGCTTCATGGCCAGAATGGCCCTCAATAAACAATAACGCGGTATGCGAAAGTGGCTCGATGATCTTGTGTGAAAACCACCGAGCCGAAATCGCGCACCGCGCTTTGCATTTCGTGGGACAGACTTTCAAGTCTGTTCGATGCATTGGGACAGGCAAGAACGCCGTCCTATCATTTACGCCGTAAACGAAGTGCCGCAACCGCAGCTTCCGGTCGCATTTGGATTCGTAAAGGTGAAACCTGATCCCATCACGCCAGTGACATAATCAATCTTAACGCCGTTGAGATATTGCGCGCTGAACATATCGACGAAAAGCTTCACTCCGCTTTGATCCAGAATGAAATCCCCCTGACGCGAATCTTCTTCAATGTTCAGACTGTATTGAAAACCCGAACAGCCGCCCGGGACAACCCGGACTCGCAGTCCGGCAGTTTCCGGAAGTCCTTCTTCGCCTGCCATAAATTTCTTGATTTCGGTGACAGCGCTTTCAGTGACCTCGAGGGTCATCGTGGGCGCAGCGGTTGTGACCGAAGGTGTTCCGGTAGAGGCGGTTTGTGTAGACATGTCCTAATCAACTCCTTCTCTTCTCAATTATCGCGTTAAAAAACTGCTTTTCGGCCCTTTTCTCTGGGCCGTGAAAAAATCATACCAAGATGAAAGTCCCAAGTCCAAAGGCCATCTTATTGACCTTTGCCCAAAACGACAAGTTCAGGCTTCATGGCCTCGATTGAGACCTGCCGCGCCACCTCCTCAGCCACACGCCTAAACGCCAGAGCCTGTGGAGAATCCGGATGGCTAACAACTACCGGCACGCCCTTATCCCCGCCCTCACGAACCTCAAGCCCCAGTGGAATGGTACCGAGTAGGGGCACGTGATACATGTCAGCGAGCTTTGCACCGCCACCTTCGCCGAAGATGTTGTAGCGGGTTCCGGTGTCGGGCGCTATGAAATAGCTCATGTTCTCGATGATTCCGAGAATTGGTATCGCGACGGTCTCAAACATGCGCAACGCGCGGCGCACGTCGGCTACCGCCACATCCTGGGGAGTGGTTACCAGCACCGCACCCTGAACAGGAACCAGCTGCGCCAGTGACAACTGAACGTCACCGGTACCCGGAGGCATATCCACAATCAAGTAGTCCAACTCGCCCCACTTAACGTCCGTCAAAAACTGCTTCACCAGCCCGTGCAGGATTGGGCCACGCACGATCATCGGCTTGTCGCCCGGTTGCAGCAGCCCCATCGAGATCAGTTTGACGCCGTATGCTTCAATTGGAAGCAACTTATTCACCTCTACTTCGGGGCGCGCTGCGCTCGCGCCGAGCATAATGGGTACGTTAGGACCGTAGACGTCCATATCCATAATTCCCACTCTCGCGCCATCAAGCGCTAGCGACACGGCGAGATTGACAGCTACCGTCGACTTACCCACACCGCCCTTGCCGGAAGAAACGGCGATAATGTTTCGCACGCCCTCCACGGCGATCTTGTCTCCTATGCCTCTGCCTTTCGGAACTTCCGCGTCCATCGTAACCGCAACGGCAGTAACGCCAGGCAGAGCTCCAACCAAATCGCGTGCTGCACTCTCCATCTCCGCTTTTACCGGGCACGCAGGTGTGGTCAATACAATGCGGAAAGAAACGACTCCGCCGTCGATTTTGAGATCCCTAATAAAGCCGAGCGTTACGATGTCTTTGTGAAGATCGGGATCTTTGATTTGACGCAGTGCGTCCATTACCAACTGTTCTGTTATTTGTGACATGAGCTTTTGCTTAAGTTATTAAAAATCTTTATTAAGCCTAGCGGATCGCCAGTTCTTTGACAAACGAGGGTGCAGTATTCCGCCTCGTTGACGAATGCTACACCCCAAATGTCCGCATTGGCATTGCCTGGAGATTTACTCGTTACTCTTCCAAGACGTATGGATTAAGCGAGTAACCGCAAAAGAATTCGCAAAGGTACGCAAAGAATTACAAACTGCAGGAATCTATGTAGTGAAGTTTCCTAAATCCTCTCAACCACCAATGCGCTATTTTTGGATCCGAAGCCTATGCAGTTGCAAAGCGCGATACGGATCTCGGCTTCACGCCCGTTGTTGGCAACGTAGTCGAGATCACACTGTGGATCGGGTTCGTCGAGGTTGATCGTGGGAGGAATTATTCCGGTGTGCATAGCGCATAAGGCGGCTGCGAGGCCCGCCGCGCCACTTGCGCCCTGCGGGTGTCCAATTTGCGATTTCGTCGCCG
>WNGE01006538.1_pt1 | contig 25189 bp, 20 predicted proteins | sample 5400651 | NCBI WGS metagenome assembly WNGE01 (sample SAMN13153370, study PRJNA577476) | soil metagenome | isolation source: 60 cm soil or saprolite under grassland replicate 2 | place: USA:California | collected 2016-06-15
CCGCCCAGTCGTCATCGAGTGATCAGGCGGCTAGAGGTAGGCCTCCCACTCGGGCTCCAGCCGCCCGAGCGAGAGCTTGAGCCCGTCCTTCGGGACGAACGGTTCGCGTAGGAGGATCAGGCCCACATCAGCGGGCAGCCGGTTTTCCTTTCGAGAGTTGCAGCGCCGGCACGCCGCGACGACGTTCTCCCAGGCGTGCTCTCCTCCCCGAGACTTGGGGATGACGTGGTCGACGTTCTCGGCGGCCCTGCCGCAGTACTGGCAGGTCCATCCATCTCGGGCAAACACCGCTCTCCGGGTGAGGGCTGCTCTGGCCCGGTAGGGGACGCGGACGAAGTAGCGGAGCCGGACGACGGATGGGGCCGGCACCTCCAGTCGCTCCGACCGGAAGAGGATGCCATTCGATGCGACGACGTCCGCCTTCTCCTTGAGTACGAGGACGACTGCCCTTCGGGCCGGAACGACCGCGAGGGGTTGCTGCGTCGCGTTGAGGACGAGGGATCTGCCCACGATTGGAACCCGAGCGAGTATAACAACGCCCCACGTTGAATCCGGGGCCAGGGCGAGTCGCAGCCCGGCGGGTGATCTCATGTAGGAGTCTTGGATCGTGACCGACTTCATCCCCATCCGTGTGAGACGGGTGCGGCGGAAGGAGGCCTCAGGGTCCACACAGGACTCGCGGGCTGCTGGCCGTTACGAGGGTTCGTTTGGCCTTGGTCTGCCACACCTTTGCTCGGCAGAGAAGCGACCTGAAATCTCGCCCCCTTGCTTGACTCGCCGGACTTACACGCGTGTAATTTCACTCAGGGGGGCGGCGTGCGCCTCCTGCATGCGGCCGAATACGCCCGTGCCGGGTCCGTCGAGCGCGGGTTCGGCCGACCAGATAGGGGCCGCGCGGGGCGTCTTGCCGCTGCGGCGGGCGCACGCACGTCTCCCCTGTCGCCATGACCGCGGATTTGCGGCGAGTCCGTCCGTCGCCTGGGAAACTTAATCCGGCCGTCCTCCGTCTGCTGTTCGTATAACTAGAACGCTGACTGGTGTCGCGTAGGGAACCCCTCAGGGGCGCTCATACTCGGAGGCTAAGATGGACGACCGGACGGAACTCGGGGAACTCGGAGGGACAGTGGTCGCTCGCAGGGAAGCCGCCGATTGGGAGAAGTTCGCTTCAGCGTTTGCCAGCATTGCCGACAACGTCAGGCAGGTCATCCAGGGCAAGGAGCAGGAGGTCCGACTGGCCCTCGTGTGTCTGGTGGCCGAAGGACATCTTCTGATCGAGGACGTGCCTGGGGTGGGCAAGACCATGCTCGCCAAGTCCATCGCCCGATCGATCGACTGCTCTTTCCGCCGGATCCAGTTCACGCCTGACCTTCTGCCCACCGACGTCACCGGCGTCAACGTCTACAACCAGGAGCGGGGCGACTTCGAGTTCAAGCCGGGGGCGATCTTCGCGAACATCGTCCTCGGGGACGAGATCAACCGGGCCAGCCCCAAGACACAGTCCGCCTTGCTCGAAAGCATGGAGGAGCACCAGGTGACCATCGACACCGAGACCTATCACCTGGGGGTCCCCTTCATGGTGATCGCGACCCAGAACCCCATCGAGCACGAGGGAACCTATCCGCTGCCGGAAGCCCAGCTGGACCGATTCATGATGCGCCTCTCCATCGGCTACCCGAGCGCAGAGGCAGAGGCGAGCATTCTGGGCACCCACGGAGTGGCCTCGACCCTGGAAGACATCGGCCCGGTCACCGACTCTCGCGGGGTATCGGAGATGATCATGATGGCGCGGGGGGTCCACGTGGCGCCGGCCCTCCAGCGCTACATCGTGGCCGTGGCCGATGCCACGCGAAAGCATCCCGACGTCTATCTCGGTGCGAGCCCGCGTGCGTCGATCATGTTGCTGCGCGCCTCACGGGCATTGGCCGCCTCCGACGGACGTGACTACGTGATCCCCGACGACGTCAAGGCGCTCGTGGTGCCCGGGCTCAGCCACCGGATCCTGGTCGCAGCCGACGCGGCGATGGGCGGCCGCACCTCACACGCCATCCTCTCCGAGCTGGTTCACGAGGTTCCCGTACCCATCCGGGACCGGGCCTAGGGGGTCCAGGGGGAGTAGCAGTGCGAGCGAAGCGAGCAGATTGTGTATCCCCCTGGTGCGCGGGGCGACCCGACGGAGGTCGGGGCGCCTCCGAGGAGTTGGGATAGATGCCGACCAAGCGGGGCTGGTCGGCGTTTGCCGCCGGACTGGCCTTCTGGATCGCGGCTCGTTTCATCGGGTCGGACGATCTCCACATGGTGGCGGTGGGACTGACCGTCCTGCCGTTTCTCGCTGCGCTGTTCGTCCAGTGGAACAGGGTTCGGCTGGACATTCACAGGCACCTTTCCGCTCCGCGTGTTCACGCCGGAGCCCGAGTCGTCGTTGCCCTCGACATCGCGAACCAGGGCTCCATCACCACACCCTTCTTGCTGCTCGAGGATGCGCTCTCTCCAGCTCTGGGCAAACCCGCGAGACTCGTGGTCGCGGGCGTTCCGCCCGGCTCGCGACAGCGAGTCTCCTACTCCGTGGTGACCCGCCACCGCGGCCGCTACACGATCGGGCCCCTGTCCATCTCTATCACCGACCCATTCGGGTTGGCCCGAGTGCGGGTTCAGGCGACATCGACGAACGACCTCATCGTGTATCCGGCGGTCGAGGGCCTCGAGGCCTGGACGCTGGGGATGCAGGGAGCCGGGGCAGGCGAATCGACCGTGCGCCAGCTCTTCCACTCGGCTGCAGAGTTCTTCACGATGCGCGAATACGTCACCGGAGACGATCTGCGTCGCATCCACTGGCCGAGCGTAGCCCGAACCGGCCATCTCATGATCCGGCAGGACGAGTCGAACAGGCGGTCCATGGCCACGATCTTCCTTGATAATCGAGTCGGGGCCATGGGTGGGGATGCCTCGCCCGGATTCGAGAAGGGCGTCTCGGTCGCCGCCTCCATCGGTCGCCTCCTGATCCAGGCGGGGTTCGCCGTGCACTTGGCCAGGCTCGACCGCGAGCCCACGCCGGTCTCCGAGACGATCCTCCTCGAGACACTGGCCTCCGTAACCACGGTCCGCACGAGCGGGATGGGCGAGTCGCTCACCAGGCTGCGGTCGGTGGCTCGGAGCGACACGAGTCTGGCTCTGGTGACGGCACCCCCTCAGGGGGCCGAGCTCGCTGCCATGACCCGCATCGGAACCGGATTCGGGCGGAAGCTCGCCATGTTGGTGTACCCGGTGTCTCCTTCCAGGCTCCCGGAGGAAGCCAGGACGGAGGTGGAGACCCGGGCGTCCGTAGCCCGGGGGACGCTCGTGCACGGCGGCTGGGAAGTGTTCGTCATCTCACCAGATGGGAGGCTCGCCGAGATATGGCGGTCGAGCAGACGATCGAGAAAGCTCCAGGTAGCCGGGTCGCGCTCCTGACGGCGGTTCTGTTGCTGTCGGCGGTGTCGGCGGCGGCGTTCGGTCGCGTGTTCCAAGGCACCCGGCCCACCCTGCAGCTGATCGCGGCCGCCGCCGTGGCGGTCCTGCTCGCCGGCGCTTTGGAGCGCCGGCACGTCGCCCTGGCCACACTGGCCAGCGGAGCCGGCCTCGCTGTTGCCATCGGCCTGCTCGTGTTCCACTCCACTACGAAGCTCGGACTGCCCACCGCGACCACGTTCCGGGCGGCCATCAGGGCATGGGAAGCCATCGGACAGACCGCCCGGACCGAGGTGGCGCCCACGCCTCCGTTCGCCCCGCTGTTCCTGGCCGCGCTGACCGCGGTGTGGGCGGCGTCGTTCTCCGCTCATGCGCTGGCGTTCCGGGCGCGCAGCCCGTTCCTGGCCCTGCTCCCTCCAGCCGGGCTTCTGGCCTTCACCAGCATCATCCTGGACGAGGGGGCCCGGCCGCTGTACGTGCTGGTGTTTCTGGCGTCGGCCATCGGGGTCCTGTTCGCCGACGGACTTCGTCGCGTGAGCCAGTGGGGGCCGATCACCTTGTGGCACGGGCGGAGAACGCTTCGGTTCGGGACAACCGGCACGATGCGCGGGGCCCGGTGGGTCGCGGCGGTGACGCTTGCCGTCGCGGTGTTCCTGCCGGGGATCCTTCCCGGTTACCAGAGCAGAGGACTGGTTCAAGTGCACGGAAATCCGACGACCGTGCACGTCGCCATCGACCCCATCGTGCAGATCCGACCGTACCTTCGCCTGCCCCAGGCCATCCCCCTGTTCACGGTCCGCGCCACCGAGGCCGCGTACTGGCGATTCATCACGCTCGACAAGTTCACGGGCAAGTTGTGGACGTCAACGAACCTCGAGGCCACCGGGGGGACCGAGGTTCAGTCCGGCGGCCTGAGCCCGAACGTGGTCGTGGACCGCGCCCACGGCAAACTCCTGTTCCAGCACTTCCAATTCCTGCGCCTTTCCCAACGATGGCTGCCGGCCACCAGCGAGCCGGTCTCGTTCCGCGGAGGAGAGACCGCACGGTATGACCCCGAGTCGGGCGCGCTCGTCGTTCCGGGAGGTGCCTCGACGGGGTTCCGCTACGACGTGCAGAGCGTCGTGGTCATCCCCACCGAGAAAGACCTGGACGCGATCACCACGCTGGGTGCTTCCGGGTCGAGCCGGTACACCAAGCTCCCGGCCGACATGCATCACCTGGCCGAGATCACCTCGATCGCCCGGCAACAGACCCGCGGAGCGCGCAATCCCTATCGAATGGTCCTGGCCATCCAGAACTACCTGCGCAACCCCAAGTCCTTCACCTACTCGGAGCAGGTCGCCGCCGGCCACGGCGCCGACGACATCCTCCATTTCCTGACGGTGTCGAGGACCGGCTACTGCGAGCAGTTCGCCGGAACCATGGCGGTTCTGCTCCGGGCCCTCGGCATCCCGGCTCGCGTCGCGGTTGGATTCACCCCGGGCACCAGCGTGGGCAAGCAGGGCAACGAGAAGGTCCTCCAGGTGACCACCCAGCAAGCTCACGCCTGGGTAGAGGTTCTGTTCCCCACGTACGGATGGCTTCCCTTCGAGCCCACTCCCACTCGCTTCAACGACGTGGCCGCCCCGTACGCCTTCCCTCTCCCGGCGAGCTCCCGGCCGACCAGAGGGACCTCATCGGTCCTGTGCGAGCATCCGGTGCAAAGAGGCGTGGACTTCGCCCAGATGTGCATCGGCGCGACCCTGAACCCCAGCCCAGGGCCGGTTGAAGCTCCGGGGGAGCCCGCCAGTTCAAAGGCTTCCGGTGGACCGGTGACAACGCACCGCCGCACCCCTACCAGAAGTTTGCTCTGGATCGGGGTCCTTGGGCTCGTCGTCCTCAGCCTGGTTGGGATCCCTGCGATGAAGGCGTTGCGCCGACGGTTTGTACTGGCCCGGGCCGAGGGTCCCGCCGATCGCATCCTCGCCGCCTTTCGGGTGATGGCAGATCAGGCGGCCGATTTGGGACTTGGACGCGTACCGGCCGAGACGCTCCTGGAATACCGGACCAGGCTCGCGGCCTTACTCCAGGGTCTGGATGGATCCCTCGACGACCTGACCGGGCTGGCCGGCCGAGCGGCGTACTCCGGGAGCGGCCTGTCGTCGGAGCACGCAGAGCGGGCGCGGTGGGCCGCTCGAAGGACCGTGCGCATCATCCGAAGGTCTGTGCCTCCCGAGAGATGGCTAGCCGGATGGTTCCGGCTGAAAGGAGGCTTCCTCTTTCGCAGGGTCACAGGCTAAGCCCAAGGAGCCCGCCTCGCGGCTTGAGCCTCACATGCCCAGGCTTGCCTCTCGGTTCGCTTCCTTCAATGCCCGGAGGAACTGGTCGCGGTCCCGCCTGAACTCGGCCACTTCGTCTGAGACCTGGCGGGCAACCTCGTCGATGGCCACGAAGAATGCCATCTGGCCCTGGCGGAGGGCGTCGAGCACCTCGCCCTCCCGTCTCACCACCTTGAAGATGGACTTGCCGTCGGTGACCAGCTTGACCTCAGAGAGGTGCTCGTCCAGCCCTGCCTTCTTGTTCAGATATTCCCACGCCCGCCGCACCCGCTGAAGTGACATCCCGCCGTCGAGCAAGGACTTCACGACCTTCAGGGCAACGAGGTCACGAAACGAATAGAGGCGAGGGACACCGGGGCGGCCTCCGGTCTGCTGCACGGACGGACGGACCAAACCGATCTGATCCCAGTACCTCAGTTGCCGAGCCGTGCAACCGGTGAAACGCGAAGCCTGATGGGCGGTGAATCCCTCCAACGTCGCTCCCTCTCAACGATGAACCCGGCCCGGGCACGGCCCCCGGGGAAGGGCCAACGCCGGAGGGGAAGGCAGAGGCAGTTTTAGAACAGTCCGGCCGCGCGATGCAAGGCCATCCGGTGAGCAGGGACAACGAAGACGGAAGCGGCGCGAAGTGTCTCAGCCGGTGCCGCGAGGGCGGCGGAGCCGTTCGGCCAGGCGAGCCAGAGCCGCGGTGATCGAGAAGTGACCTCCTCGCTCTCCATAAGAACGGAGCTGATCGCGTCCCATGCGCTTCAGATAGTGGTACACGAGCAGCCCGGAACCGAGCATCACCATGAATCCGACGAGGGCGAACCACATGTTGACGACGAACAGCAGGAGGAGGATGAATCCGGCCACGAACGCGATGATTCCCCACCGGATCCTACGAAGGGCATGGGTAGCCACCGTGGCCTTGGTGACCGATTCGACCAGCCGGGGATCTTCCTCGGCGAGCCTTCTCTCGATCTCTTCGAGGATGCGTTGCTCGCGTTCGTCGAGAGGCATTAGGACCTTTCCTCGAGGAGCCCCGAGTCAATTATAGGAACGGTGTCGACACTCCACTATTCCCCACCCCGCGATCGCTTCAGTCCCACGCGCGGGGACCGGAGCCTCCGTACCGTGGCGGCGGCGACTCGGGCTCACGGGCGCCGATCCGGCCGATGCAGGAGCGCTGCTGGAAGCGCGGCATCCGTTCCGAACCGTCTCCGCACCCGGTCCAGTGCCCGTTCGGCATCTCTCCACTGTCCTTCTCTGACCAGGGCCAATTGTTCCGCCCCAGCCGGGACCAGCCCGGTTGCAGCCACCCCGATCAGGCGGAACCGCCTCCGCCCGGCGGGGAGATGAAGGAACAGCTCGCGGGCGACGGTGAAGATCTCTGTCCCGACGTCGGTGGCCGCGGGGAGCGTCCGAGACCGGGTTAGGGTGGAGAAGCTGGGCAGGCGGAGCTTCAAGGTCACCGTCCGTGCCCGGTACCCATCCGACCGAAGCCTGGCCGCCACCCGATGGGAGAATGCCAGGATCTCTCGAGAGATGTCTGCGTCGAGGTCCAGGTCGCGCGGATAGGTCTCCTCGTGGCTCACGGACTTGGGCGGCTCGAAGGGGACGACCCGGCGATCGTCGTGTCCGCAGGCGAGCTCGAGGAGACCTCTGGCCTGGCCCTCCCCAAGGACACGCTCGAGGATCGCCGCCGGAGTCCCGGCCAACTCGCCGATCGTCCGGATCCCCAAGCGACCGAGGACCTCCGCCATCTTCTCTCCTATGCCCCACAGGGCATCGACCGGCAGCGGATGGAGGAATGCCAGGACTTCGTCCGCAGGAACGGCCAACATTCCATCCGGCTTGGCCCTGGTCGAGGCGAGCTTGGCCACGAGCTTGCTCGGGCCGACGCCGACCGATGCCGTCAGGGCCAGCTCCGCGGTGATCGTCGTTCGGACCCGAGCGCCGATCTCAGCTGGAGAGCCGAACAGGAGCGTTCCTCCAATCACGTCGACGAAGGCTTCATCGAGGGAGAGCGGCTCCACGGCGGGGCTCACCGACAGGAGGATCTCTCGGAAGCGATTTGAATAGGCGCGATAGGAGTCGAAGTCTGGGGGGACGAAGACCGCCTCCGGACACAGACGTTTGGCCCGCACGCTCGGCATGGCCGAATGGAGGCCCCTTGCCCTGGCCTGGTAGGAGGCGGACATGATCACCCCGCGTGGTCCGGCGCTTCCCACGACCACCGGCCTGCCCGCGAGCGAGGGATCCTTCAGGACCTCCACCGAGGCGTAGAAGGCGTCCAGGTCGACGTGGAGGATCGGCTCGGACGGCCGAGGCCGGCGCTCGGTGGTCACGTGGATACCCTACCGGCCGGCCGAGCCCCCGCTGGCGTGCCATACCTTCCGGGTCGGCGCGACGGCGATGCCGTGCAACAGGGGTGGCACTGCGGCCGCGATGGCAGGACCTGCGGGACCCGCGGGACCGGGAGGGTTGTCGTCGAACATCTCGGCCAGCCTGCCCTCGTGGCGAGCCCTGGCCAGAACGGCGATGTCCCAGACGCGCTCGGCGACGACGCTCGCTCCCCTCACCCCGGTCCGCCTGAGCCGTCCCCACACGGCCAGCATGAATCCGTGGAACACAGTCTTCGCACACCATGGTTGGACCCGTTCGAACACCGTGACGTCGGCCAGACCGGTGCCGTCGTCCAGAGTGAGGAAGATGATGCGCTGCCCGCTTCGAACCGCTGGGGTCTGGGACGCGACCTTGACCCCGGCCACCATCAGCCAGCGGTCGCCCTTGAGGTCGCCGAGATCTCGTGCCGGCGTGACCCCGAGGTCCTCGAGCAGCGGTCGGTAGAACTCGAGGAGGTGCCGCGTGGCGTCCACCCCCAACACCTCGAGCTCAGCTCGGACCTGCTCGGCGCTGGTGTACTCCCTGAGCCCGGGTGGCGGACCATCTTCCCGAAGGGGGAGCACGGTCTGTTCACCCTCCCGCGGTGCGTCGGCCACCATGGCCACGTAGAGCCGGTCGCGTCGCGACCCGGGCGCGCCGGGCAGGCGATCGAATGCGCCGGCGTGGGCCAGCGCTTCCGCTACCGGCCTGGTCAGTGAGGTTCGGCGGAGAACGTCCCCCACGTCGACGAACGGCCGATCGGCTCGAGCTTCCATGATCGATCGCACCTCGGCCTCTGAGATTCCGATGACACTCTTCAGCGCCAAGCGGATGCCGTACCGTCGGAAAGGAGTCGCCGGTAAGGGCGGCGCGTAGCCGCCGGGGCAGCGACGAGCCGAAGGCGAGCGAGCGGGGGTGGCGGCGTCAACAGCCGCCTCGTCGTCATCTACTACCTCGACGGTGTAGTCGGGTTCGGAGAGGTTGATGTCGAGCGGGAGGATCTCGATGCCGTGCTGCCGCGCGTCTTCGAGGATCAGCCGCCTGGGGTACATCCCGGGCTCATGGGTCAGCACCCCCGCCAGGAAGTGCGCCGGGTAATGCGCTTTCAGCCACGACGACTGGTAGGTGGGCACGGCGAAAGCCGCGGCGTGTGCCTTGCAGAACCCGAACGAGGCGAACTGCAGGACCTTGCCCCAAATGTAATTGGCGACGCGATCGGGGACGCCTCGGGCCTCGGCCCTTTTGAGAAAGTCGGGTTCGATCTGCTCGACCTCGATGTCGTCGGAGAGGCTGCGACGGATGCGGTCACACTCGGACAGGTCGTAGCCGGCCACCGCGGCGAGGATCTTCATCACCTGCTCGTGATAGACCACCACGCCATGGCTCTCTGCGAGAGCGGGCTCCAGGAATGGATGCGGGTACGAGACAGGCTCGACGCCATGGCGTCGATTCAGGAAGGGCGTGATCATGTCGGACTTCACCGGGCCGGGACGGAACAATGAGATGTCCACGATGAGGTCCGACCATTCGGTGGGTTGGAACTTCTGGAGCAGCTCACGCTGGCCCGGGCTCTCGATCTGGAAGCACCCCAAGGTGTCCGACGAACGGATCATCTCGAACGTCTTGGGGTCGCCCTGAGGGATGGCGTCGAGCTCCACTTTCTCCCCGCACGTGCGAGCGACCTCGTCCAGGCAGTGCCGCATCGCCGAGAGCATCCGTACGCCCAGGACGTCCAGTTTCAATAGCCCCAGCAACTCGACGTCATCCTTGTCGGCCTGGACCATGTGATAGCCCTCGAAGGAGCGCTCCAGCGGCACGCGCTCGGGTAGATCGTGGCCGGAGAGGACCACCCCCGATGGGTGCAGGGCGATGTGGCGGGGGAACCCGTCCAGGCGCTCCACCACCCAGAACAGCATCTCGAGCTGGCCTGCATTGAGGTTGAGCCCCTCCAGCTCCGGGAGGTGTTCCATGGCCGCTCGAACGTGGTGGGCCTCGATGTGTGGGAAGGCCTTGGCCGCTATGTCCACCTCGCCCTCCGGCAAGCCGAGGGCCTTGCCCACCTCCCGGATGGCACCCCTGGCCCGGTATGTGTCCACCATGTTCACGCAGGCGCACCGGTCCTCCCCGTAGTGGGCCAGGATGGCGTCGTAGACGTCCTTGCGACGAGCCGACTCCACGTCGATGTCGATGTCGGGCAGCTCGTCCCGGAGCGGATTGATGAACCGCTCGAACAGCAGGCCGTGGCGGACCGGGTCGACATCCGAGATACGGGTGAGGTAGCAGACCAGCGAGCCCGCTGCCGATCCTCGGCAGGCTACCCGGATGCCCATGGCTCGGATGTCCTGCACGATGTCCGCCACCGTAAGGAAGTACGCGGCGTAGCCCATCGTCTGGATCAACCCCAGCTCGTGGTTCAGACGGTCGCGGATCTCGTTGGTCGGCTTCATCTCGCGGTCTGCCATCCCTCGCCAGCACCTTTCGGCCAGGACGGACCCCGCGCTCCGGCCCCTCGGGGTCGGGAAGTCAGGGAAGTGCAACTCCCCCACCCGCAAGTCGAACTCGCACCGCCCGGCGATCTCCACGGTCCGGTCGCTCAGATCTGGGTTTTCGGCGAACAGCGCCCGCATATCCTCGGCACGCTTCAGGTAGCCCTCGCCGTTCCGGCGGGAGACATGATGCTCGGCCAGTGGCACGATCTCCCGCATGCACTCCAGGACATCGGCGAGGAACGCGTCCTCCCGCACCAGGTACCGGACGCCGTTGGTCGCCACCGCCGGTATGCCCGAATGGTCAGACAGCTTTACCATCTGACGAACCTGAGAAGTGCTGTCCGGCTCGAGGTGATTCCGCACCTCCACGAACAGGTTCGGGCTGGAATCCCCCCGGTCGGGCGAGCCGAATGCCTCCTTGTACGGACGGAGGGAGTCACCGGCGGCATCGAGACATCCTCCGATGGCCAGCCGGCCGGGATCGGACTCCGGCCCGAGGAGGCAGATCAGCCCGTCTGCTCGTTCACACACCTGCCCGGTGGTCAGGGCGGGGTCTCCTCGTTCCCCCGACAACTGGGCAGAGGTGATCAGCCGGCACAGGTTTCCATACCCGGCGGCGTCCTTCGCCAGCATCGTCACCAGGCGGTCGCCCGCCACGGTGCGCACGGTCAGGGTGGCCCCGAAGATCGGGCGGACCCCGTAATGACGGCAGGCCGCGGCGAACCGGGGAGCCCCGTACAGGCCGTCCCGATCGGCCAGGGCCACCGCCGGCATGCCGAGCTCGGCCGCGCGACGAGCCAGATCCTCCGGAGAGAAGGCCCCGTCCTTGATCGAGAAGTAGGTGCGGACGGAGAGATGGACGAAGGATGAGGCCATCATGCGTCACAAAAGTGCTAACATGCCAACATGATCCGAACCCAGATACAACTTACCGAGGAGCAGGCTCGCCAATTGAAGCGGCTGGCCGCGGAGCGAGGCGTCTCCTTGGCCGAGGTCGTCCGCCAGGCGATCGATCGGACACTGGAGCAAGATGAAAGGGCCATCCGCTGGGACCGGGCATTGGAAGCGGTGAGGCGATCGCATTTTCGCTCCGGGAAGTCCGACATCTCCGAACGGCACGACGAGTACCTCGCTGAGGACTTCCTGAAGTGACGACCTTCGTCGATACGTCTGCCCTGTACGCCCTGCTCGGGCGGGACGACGTCTACCACGACGCCGCTCTGGGCTGGCTCGAAGGAGCTCGGGCGACGATGGAGCCACTCCTCACGCATAACTACGTCGTCGTGGAATCGGCATCGCTGATCCGTCGCCGGCTCGGACCGGAGGCCCTCCGAATCCTGCTGGAGGACATTCTCGCCCCGCTGCCGGTCGTCTTCGTCGACGAGCAGCTCCATCGCCTCGGCACCAGCGCGTTTCTCGCCGCGGTTCGCCGCCGCCCCTCCCTGGTCGACTGGGTGAGCTTCGAGCTGATGCGCCGCGAAGGGATCCGCCGGGCCTTCGCCTTCGACCGTGACTTCCGTGCCCAGGGCTTCGAGACCATTCCCTGAGATCGATCTCTGGAAGGCACCGCGGCTTCAGTCCCACAGCCGCTCCAGGTGCCACCGGCCGATCAGGCGATCCTCGTACAGGTCCACCACCGCTCCTCCTTTCGCCTCCACCCGCCAGTACTCTCGGTCGCGGCCGTCCTCCCACCACCGGCCCTCGATCCGCCACCTGCCGATCACGTCGCGGACCTCGTAGCGCCGCCCCCGCCACAGGAAAGCGGCGGGCATCCCGGCGTCTCGCTCCACCGCCACCTGCTCGTCGTAGCGCTTGGTCATGGGGGCCGTTACCGTTCTGGGGCTCGAACGTATGTTCGAGTAAGGTACCGTACGCCTGCGACATGGAACCTGTCAAGCCGGGGGTCGCCGCTGGTCAGGGACCTCGGGGAGCGCCTCGGGGAACAGCATCACGCCGAGAAACCCCCTCCCAGCCTGCGGCAGCGATCCCGGCTGCCGCGATCACGGCGAAGGTGGCCACTCCCCCGACCCCCCCGAGCCGGACCCCCACCTTGGCCGCAACGAGCCCGCCGATCATCAGGACCGCGCATCCCACAGCCGGCATGGAGCACGCCATCACCGCGGATGGGGCTTCGGGTCCCAACAGCAGCCGCGTCCACCCCGCTCCCGCCACGAACAGTGCCGCCAGGATGACCAGACCCAACAGTGCCCCCACCACCGTCCTCGGGACCGGCCGGGGAAGTGGGCCTGCGACAAGATGCGGTGAGAGCCTGGGTCCTCGCAACACTGCCACCCCCGGTCCAGGGAGCGTTGTAGGCGTTCAGGACGATGACCGGAGGATTCACACGGAGCACCGTCCGAACGTCCTTCCAGTATGGCTGTAGCGCTCGCTCCAAACGATCTGACCGAACAGCCGAAGGGCGCCCGGCCAGGAGGTCAGAGGGCTCGCCGGCGAAGAAGTGGGCTCGGGTCTGCTGTTCGGGGGCCAGCGCCGCTCTGATCACCCGTTCCTTCAGGGGCACCGAGATCAGGCCCGCGGAGCCGTGGGGATCGACCAGGAAGACCACCGGCTGTCCCGCCGGCAGATGCGCCAGATACGCCGAGGCGATTGCGGCTTGCCGGGTCGCGCCCGGGTCGATCCACACCCCCGGTCCGTGCCTGTACCAGGCCAGAGCACCGGGCAGGGCGAGGCCGGCCACGGCCACGCCGGCGACAGCGGCGCCCATCACACGGCCCCCGTGACTGCCGATGATTCCGGCGATCAGACCGACAGCCGCCGTCAAGGCGATGGCGCCGGGAACCGCCACCAGCAAGGTGAGGAACCGATGGGGAGGCAGATCCAGCGTCAGTGCGCCGTAAGCCATCCCGATCGCCGAGACGGCCGTCCACGCCACCAGGACCCGCAGCCAGAATCCGTAGAGCTCCGGGTGCTTCCGGCGGTGGCCCTCCCTCGCCATTCGTCCCCCACCGACCAGAGCCACAGGAAGAAGAGCGGGCAGGAACAACCGGGCCAGGTCCGTCCTGAACTTGGGCAGGTATCGTCGTGGATCCTCCTTGATCTCGAAGGTCCGAAACGGCGCTTTGAGGAGAGCCGCGATCAGCACGCCCATCACTCCGCTGGCGACGACCACCGCGCTGGCTACAACTCCGGACTCAGTTGACAACCAGGCCACTCCTTCGCGTCGCCGGCGAAGGGAGACCGGCATCCCGAGGATCGCAGTGAGCCCCAACACGGCCATCGCCACGCCGAGAAAGATCCAGTGGGCGAGTCCGGCTGCCACGAGCAGGACCACAGCCCCCGACCACCCACGGCCCCCATCGATGCGCCGGGTCACCGCCGCCACCGCCGCCACGACCAGGGCCAGCATCAGCAGGTTCGCCACGTTCTCGCCCACGAGCCGGCTGGCCCCAACGAGCGTCCCGGCAACACTCACGGCGACGATCCACGTGCCGTGGCCGAGACGCCCGTCCAGACCGTCGCCCGGCCCGGCGGCCCAGAACGCTCCCACGGCCAGGGCGAAAACCGAGACCAGGACAAGGGGAAGGATCACCGCGAGCCTGAGCTGCGACAGACCCGTCAAGCCCGACAGGGTCGAGGCCAGCAGGGCGTGCCCGGGGCGGACTGAGGTCCCGAGGACCCCCAATCCCTCGGCACCCACGAGGCGGGCCCTCCAGACGTACCAGGAGGCGTCGAACCCGACCGGCATCGGGTACCGGCGAGCGCGGTAGGCGAGGAAATAGAAGAGGAACAGAGCCTCGGCCAGCCCCCCAGCGGCGACGAACGAGGTGCGCTCCCCGCGCTTTACCAATGCGTTTCTTCAGCACGCGGCCGTGCTGGAAGTAACACCACGAGTGCAAGCAGAACGGCTAGGCAGATGCCCGAGACGATCAACCCGCGGTTCCAGCCGGGGGGGTCGTATCGAAGGACCACCTGGTGGCGCCCTGAGGGAACCAGCACGGCTACACCGGCGTGATCGGCCGCTCGTATGGCCACCGGCCGATCGTCGATCCGGGCCACCCACCCATGCTGGATGGCATCGGCGACCACCAGGTATCCCTGACCCGACGCGACGGCCGACACTCGGATCTCGTCGTCCCCGTCCTGGAGGATGTGGAGGCGGGCGGTACCTCCCGACCCTCGGGGGCCCGCGCCGCTGAGGACGACGACGTCGGGGGGCACTTCCTGGGTCAGCGCAAAGATCCGTTTCCGGGGATCGTGGATCACCGTGGCATGCGAGCCCCACCTGATGCGTGGAAGGGCGTTCAGCCGCTGATAGATCGTCGCCCCGTCGGAGAACACCAGCCGGAGGCCGTCATCCTCCCCCATCACCACCGACGCCGCGATCCGGCGTGGCCCGGCGGCGGCCAGGACCAGCCGCCCCCCCGGAGCGCGGAGAACGAGCCGGACCTTCACCGACCCCGCTCCCGTCGGCGGGCGCTCGACCACGGGGATCGTGATCTCTCTGGCCCTGACGGAGGCGAGGTGCAGCCTGCCCGTTGACCGGATCCCCCCGGACCGGTCGAGTACCTGTGCGATGAGCTGGCCGGAACCCGTCCACCCCTCGGCCCCAACCACCCGAACCCCGATCGCCCGGATCCTTCCATCGGGAACATCCGCGGACAGAGCGGCGCCGGCTCGAAGCTGCACCGTGCCCGCCACCGGAAGAGCCTCCACGCGCTTGCCCAGGACGGGGTCCTCGGGCGCATCCAGGAAGTATCGAGCAGATAGCCGGTCTAAGACCGGTGACGTGATGAGGTCACCCCTTCCACGGATCACCGGCAGCGTCTGCAGATGGAGGACCCTGGGATCGAGGGTCCCCAGGAGATCCATCCACGTCCGTTCGGGAAATTGATGCCCGGTCACAGAGCGCAACCCATAGAAGGTCGTGGTCCCTGGATATAACACGTAGTCCTGGCTGGCCGACCGCTCATGCCCAAGGTGCGCCTGCAGGAAACGATGAGCAGGGGTAGTCGGGTAGAACGTCCACTTCGGCACCCGCGGCCAGAAGGGGAGGACGAAGGCCAGGGCTTCCACCGCCACAAGCGGCGCGATCACCCATGTGTCAAGCCAACGCTCGGCCCACCAGCTTCGCCCGTTCATCGCGATCGCTGCCACCGCGACGGCGCCGGCGACGAGGGGAAGCACAGCCTGACGCAGGACATAGGTGCGCAGGTGGACCTCACCGGCGAGATCGATCGCGCCCCACAGGCCGAGGGCCGCCAACAGCACTGCGACCGTGACGACCACAGCCCCGAACACCCAGACCGCTCGAGAGATCGGGCGGCCCGGACGCTCCTGCAAGGTATGCAGTCCGATCGCGGCCAGGCACGCCAGGAAGAAGCCCATGACCGCTCGAAGCCGGCCGATGTAATTCGTCCCGAACTCCGGCAACCGTTGGAGCAGCCCCAGAACGGGCCCGCCCACGTACATCAGCAGGACCATCAACCCGAGCCCCACCCACAGGTAGGACTTGACGCCTCGAGGGAGCGGGTTCGATCCGGGCCGTCGCCACAGCTTGATGGCCGCCACTAGGACCAGCACGAGCGCGGTCGCCCCGATGAAGCTCTGCTGTTCGAGGTAGCCGGTGCGGACGAAGCCGGTCGGCGCGTAGTGGCGCCGGCCGAAGAACGTGCCGTCGACAGGTGAGCCGAACGCGTTGGGGACGAACGCGGTGACCAGCGCTCGCAGGGGAAGGTGTGAGTCCGGCGTCTGTGCGCGATAACCCAGGTCCAGCGAGTGGATCTGATCGAGGAAGGGCAGCAGCTGGAGCGCAGTCAGGGCCAGGCCGAGCGCCGCGGCTCCACCGAAGTAGGCCAGAGCCCTGAGCCGGCGCGGAACGCCCCACCCTTCCGCGGTGACAACGCGAACGAGAACGTACAGGCCGGAGGCCACCGCCGCATACAGCAGCACCGGCGGGAACCCCTCGAAAATCATGACAGCGACGACCGCCGACACGGGCAGCATGCTGCGGGCATTCCCTCGCTGGAGCCCTCGCTCGGCGGCCCAGAAGAGCGCCGGGATCAACGCACCGATGTGGCTCTGCGGCCAGAAGGTCCAAACGACCTGGAAGCCCGAGAACGCGTAGATCAGGCCGCCTACTGCTGCCGACGTCTTGGCCAGCCCGATCCTTCTGGCGAACAGGTACGTGAAGAGCACGGCCACGACCAACTCGAGGAGCTTTGCGAGCGCAGGCGCGTACCAGAGGGGAAACAGCAAGTACGGGAGCTCGAGTGGCGACAACATGCCGTCGTTGGGAACCGTCCCCAGCGGGCCGCCCCCGATGCCCTCGGGCGCCCACATCGGATAGTCGGCATTCAGGATCCTGCTCCTGTACTCAGCCCGCGTGGGCATGACGGAGTTGACGGGGTCGGAGAGGAGCGGGTTAGCGATCCGGTAGCCCGGGGGGGTCTGGTCCTTCCAGGGGTGGAATCCCTGCAGCAGATCGGCCGGGAAGAACACCCGAATGCCGATCAGCGGAGGCCCGATGGAGAGGCACAACGTGACCGTCACTATCACCCAAACCCATCGGACCATCGGACGGTCCCGATCCACCCTCCTCCCGGAGGCGGTCGCATGTCGCACTTCGGGGCGAATGACCGGTGTCGTCACGTTCGGGGGGCGCCCACGTTCGCGATCGAAGCGACCGATGCATGTGGCGAGGCGAGCCTGGGGACGAGGACACGCATTCGGTAGCCTCGCATTCGGTCAGCGTATCGTATGCACAGTGAGTTCTTGCCTACCGCGACCTCGTGCGCTCATTCGAAGCGCGATCTTCCTTCTCAACAAGGCATAGGAGTGCAGGGGCAGGCCCGGGGCAGGGCATCTCGCGTCCCGAAGCAGCTGGGGCGGTTGCTCAAATGGGTGTTTGGCCTTGCCGGGATCTCCTTCCTGATCATCGCCTTCAGGGAGACATGGCGGCGTTCTCAGGGCCTACCGATCCCGAAGGGATGGGCCTTCCTGTCGGCCGGGGTACTGAGCCTGGCCGCGCTGTTCTGTTTCGGGCGCGCATGGGTCCAGCTCCTCGTGGCGCGGGACCGCAACCGCGCACTCGTCGCCGGCTTCTACGCGTCTCAGCTCGGAAGGTACATCCCGGGTGTAGTCTGGCAGGCTCTGGCTCAAGTCGGGCTCGCGACGCAGTCGGGCGTTTCCCTTCCACAAGCTGCCGGGGCCTTCGGGGTCCACGCGGTAGTGCAGGTGGCGGCGGGAGGGACCGTCGGAGCGACGCTGGCCTTGTTCGGAAGAGGCGTTCCCCTGGCCGTCCGGCTGTCGGCGCCCCTCGCGCTTCTCCCACTGTTGCTACTTCGGCGAGGGTGGCTCGTGCGGAGCCTTCGGATCGTGGGGCGTCTCGTGCCCAGGGCATTCGCCGATGCCCGAGCATTCTCGCAGGCCGACGCCTTGGTGCCCACCCAGGGGGCCATGTTTTCCTCGTATGGGTGGACCCTGTGCTCCGTTGCCGCCAATAGCGTCGCCTTTGCTCTGCTGCTGTCCTCGCTTGCGGGTGGGGGCCTGATCCCTACGAGCTCGGCGGCCTTCGGCCTCGCCTGGACTATCGGGTTTCTGGCCGTCCCGTTTCCCTCCGGCATCGGAGTTCGTGAGGCCGTCCTCATGTTGACGATCGGATTCGCAGTTCCCCGAAGCCAGGTGATCGCCGCTTCCATCAGCCAGCGACTGCTCGTCATGGTGGGAGAGGTGCTGGCGATCATCTCGAGCCGGACGAGGCTGAGAGCCCAACGCCCCCCCGCCCATCGCTGAGAAGGGGCCGCCCACATCGAGCCATTGATGGCGCGCCCAACCGAGAATGAGGCATCGACTCGGGGCGCGCTAGCCTGGGCGGCGGGCCCGGGCGACGAAGCCGACACCGAGGTCGGTATCAACGAACGGCATCTGTGCGAGGCGGAACGGAGCCGAGAGCGCCCTGGTCATCCAGCCGAGACTCTCCGGGGGCTGCAGATAGCGGCCGCTTGCGGCCGTGCGCTCGGCGATCGACCCAAGCTTGGGCTCCTGCCGACGCGCCAGCACGTTGCGAACCGACTCCAGTACGTAACCGAGTGGGAACCCGTATGCCCACACCAGAACCTCGTCGAATCCTGTGGACTGAAGCAACTTGGCAAGTCCGTGCCGCTCGTAGCGCCTGAAGTGTCCAGCCAGACGGTCACCCGAATCGAATCGCTGCGGGTGTGCAGGCGTGCTCAGGATCAGCCACCCGCCTTGCCGAAGACGGCTCCACCATTCGAGGAGTGCTCCCGCGTCGTCCTCGATATGCTCGATCACCTCGAACGCACATACGAGGTCGAACCTGGCATCTGGGCGCAGCGCTGAAAGGTCCCCTTCCACCAGCGTGCCCGATCCAATCCGTTCGAGGCGATGCCGCGAGATCGAGGCCGATCGGGCATCGGGTTCGACCCCGACGTATGCGTACCGGCGAGTCAGCCTGGCCCCGAGCGCACCTTCCCCCGGGCCGACCTCGAGGACGTCGCGCACGTCGTCCAGGTCTCGCAGCATCCGGTTGATCAGCTTGTAGCGGAGCCAGGCGTTCAGCGTGAGCGGTGGAAGGATCACCGGCCGGCTTGCTCCAGCCGGTCGTGCAGAGCCGAGACCACAGCGACCGGGCGGAAGGCCCTGTCGGCTCGCTCGTAGGCGCCGGCCCGTAGCTCCCACACTCGGGAAGGATTCACTGCAAGCGCTCGGAGAGCCTCCGCCAGGGCCTCCGGGTCACCGGGAGGGACGAACACGGCCGCGTCGGCCAGCGCCGCTCGCTGGGAAGGGGTGTCCGAGGTGACGACGGCGCTGCCCGCGGCGGCCCCCTGGTAGGCCTTGTTGGGTACAACTCGAAGCGCCTTGGGGCCCGTACCGAAGATCCCCAGGCAGACGTCGTGGTCGGAAACGATCGCCGGGAGGGCCTCGGGCTCGGCCCAATCGATCCACGTGGTCTGTGGGTCATCGCCGACGGCCCGCCTGGTGGCGGGGAGGTCCTGTCCCCGACCTATCATCGTGAAGCGGACGTTCTCCCCTTCCGCTGCCAGAAGACGGATGGCCTTTCCGATGATGGGAGCGCCCTGTAGCGGCGTGTACGAGCCGAAGAAGACGACCCGGAGGGGGCCCGGAGGACGGTGATGGGGCGGACGGAACCAGATCTCCGGCGCTCCGATCGGCACGACCACTGCACGACGCGCGTGCTCCCCCGGAAGGAGCTCGAGGTGGCCCTCGGTGTCCACGAACGGAAGATCGGCCACCCGCAGGGCGGCCCTGTCGATGCGATCAAGGATCCGGAGAACGACCGAGGAAGTGACTCCCCGGTCGACGGCAGTGTCCCTGCCTGAGATGAAGTAGTCGAGAGCCACGGGGGCGTCGCTCCACAGGCGCCTGGCCAGGTGAACGTCGAAATGGCCAAGGTACGGCACGATCACGGCGTCGGGCCTGGGGACCTTCCGTGCCCTCGACCACAGCCCGCGCCATCGCGACGCAAGACGAGCAGCCAGGGCCACCACCCGCCACGGCTCGCGCACGATCCGAACACGCGCCGCCGTGTCCAGGTCCAGGGGCGCATCGCACTCCATGATCTCGTGTCCTCGCCCCGCCAGGCCTTCCCGTAGCACCTGGACCCGCGGATGCTGCCGCTCGTCGTACGTCCCGAAGAAGAGGAGGCGCATCGCTACACGAAGGAGTGGTGCACCTAGGGACTCAGAGGACCAGGCCTCGCTCGGCGAGCTCGTCGGCCGCTCGCTCCGTCAGGTCTACGGCATCTGGAGACCCCTCTCGGATCCAGCCCACCAGCTCCCGCATCCCCTCCCGGAACCTGACCCGAGCCTCGAACCCCAGGAGGTCCCGTGCTTGTGTGGGATCAGCGAAGCAGTGCCGAACGTCCCCGTGCCTGAACCGGTTGATGATCTTTGGCTCGACCTCCACCCCGAGCTCCTGGGCAAGGAGGTTGGCCACGTCCAGCACGGAAGTGGCCACGCCCGTACCCACGTTGAGCGCGACGTCCCCCACCTCGGGACTGGAGAGGGCGAGGTGAATCGCTTGGGCGATGTCCGAGACGTGGATAAAGTCCCGCGTCTGCAACCCATCTTCGAAGACCTCCGGCGCGTGCCCGTTGAGAAGACGGCTCGAGAAGATGGCCGCCACGCCTGTGTAAGGGTTCGAGAGAGATTGGCGGGGCCCGTATACGTTGAAGAAACGAAGGGCCACCGCACGAACCCCGTAGGCCCGCCCGAAGACGAGGCACAGTTCCTCCTGGTCCCGTTTGGTGATGGCGTACACAGACTCACAGCTCAGCCGCTTGGACTCCCGGGTGGGCAGAGGGCGAACCGACCCGGAGCAGCGCCGGCAGACCGGCTCCCACTCCCGCGCCTGCAGTGACTCGATGGTACGGACGACCTCGGTGTCGTCAGTGTCACAGACGTCACACCGGTATTGGCCCTCGCCGTAGATGGACATCGAAGAAGCCACTACCAGAGCCCTGATCTGGTCGGTCCGGCGGGCCACCTCCTCAAGCAGGGCCACCGTCCCCATGGTGTTGTCGCCGACGTAGCGAGACATCTCGTACATCGACTGGCCCACGCCGACCTGCGCGGCCAGATGCACGACGGCGCCAACTCCGTCCAGCACCCGCCCGAGGGCATCTCGGTCGTGGATCGACCGCTCGACGTAGCGCGCGCCGGCGTTGCGGAACCCCTGAGAGCCTCGGTGGACCTGAGGCTCGAGCGAGTCGATCACCATCACGGCCCTGCCCTCGCCCACCAGGCGGTCCACCAGATGGGAGCCGATGAATCCGGCTCCTCCCGTGACCAGGACCGTATCGTTCCCCAAGTCGATACCTCCCGAAACGGTGCCTGCTGTCCGTCAGTTCGCGGATTCAGGTGACGTCGGACGCTTGCCGTCCGATCGAACCTCCCGGAGACTGTAACCGTGAAGGATACAGGCAACCCACCCATGCCGGACGTCTCCGTGATCCTCCCCGTCCACAACGAGCGTGGGCATCTTCGTAAGGAGGTCGACCGCATCCGTTCTGCGTTGGACACTTCGGCCTACTCCTTCGAGATCATCGTCGTGGACGACGGATCCACCGACGGCTCCGGTGAGGAGCTACGCCAGATGGAGGGCATCCGCCTGATCCAGTTCCAGCGCAATCGCGGGGTGGGATCTGCACGGAAAGCCGGGACTCGGGCGGCGCGCGGACACATCGTCGTGTGGACCGATGTCGACATGACCTACCCCAACGACGAGATCCCACGGCTGGTGAAAGAGCTGGAAGGCCACGACCAGGTCGTCGGGGCCCGCACATCGGAGGAGGGCACGATCAAGCCGTTCCGGGTCCCCGCGAAGTGGTTCATCCGTAGGCTGGCCGGCTATCTCGTGGAGACGCCCATCCCCGATCTCAACTCAGGGTTTCGGGCGTTCCGACGAGACGTGGCGCTGCAGTTCCTGTACCTGTTGCCTCATGGCTTTTCCTGCGTCTCCACGATGACGATGACGTTTCTCGCGAATGGCTATAGCGTGAAGCACATCCCGATCGGCTATGCCCCGCGGGCCGGGAGCTCCAAGTTCCACTGGTGGACCGATACCAAGCGGTACCTGGCCCAGGTCGTGCGGATGGTGTTGTCATTCAACCCGCTGCGGGTCTTCATGCCGCTCAGCCTCACGCTGACGGCCATCGCAGTGGGAAAGCTCGCGTACGACTGGACGACCAAGAGCTTTCACCTGGCGGCCAACACTCTATTGATCTTCTTCGCGGCGCTCCAGCTGTTCTCCATCGGCCTCCTGGCAGACCTCGTGGTGCGGTTGAACAAGCCACGGGACCAGGTGGACCCCGCGCCGCTGTAGTCTGAGCGGATGAACATCGCCGTCATTGGAACCGGCCACGTCGGCCTGGTTACCTGCGTCGCTCTCGCCCACCTGGGGCACCGGGTGGCCGGAACGGACTCCGACGGCGAGAAGATCGCCCTCCTCCAGCGTGGCAGCTCGCCCTTCTACGAGCCTGGACTGGACGACCTTCTCTCACAGGGGATAGCGACCGGTGGCCTTGTCTTTCGTCAGACCATCGCCGAGGCCGTGCCCGGGGCGACAGTGGTATTCATCTGCGTGGGGACCCCTCCCCGGGCCGACGGCGACGCCAGCCTTCTCTCGGTCGAGCGGTCGGCGCGCGAGATCGCCCGCCATGCGACCGGCCCCGCCGTCGTGGTGGAGAAGTCGACGGTCCCCGTCGGAACGGCGGTGCGGCTGCGGGGGATCCTGCAGCAGGAGAGGCCTGACCTGGACTTCGAGGTCGTGTCGAATCCCGAGTTCCTCCGGGAAGGTCGCGCCCTTCACGACACCTTGGAGCCGGACAGAATCCTTGTGGGAGCGGAGAAAGCCGGAGCGTTCGACGTCATGCGCGAGCTCTACGAACCGCTGACCCGGCGCGGCATCCGGCTGATCGAGACGGATCTGATGACGGCGGAGCTGGCGAAGCACGCATGCAATGCATTCCTGGCCCTCAAGGTCTCCTTTGCCAACGCCATGGCCCGCATCTGCGACCGTGCGGGAGCCGATGTCGTCAGCGTCGCGGACGTCATGGGCGCCGACCCGAGGATCGGGCGGGCCTTTCTGGACGCGGGTCTCGGCTACGGCGGTTTCTGCTTCCCGAAGGATCTCGCGGCCTTTGCACGTCTGGTCGAAAGGCTGGGAGGAGACCTCCCCCTGCTGAAAGAGATCGCCAGGATCAACGAGGAGGCCGTGCAGGCCACGGCGGAGAAGGTGAGGGAGGCGCTGTGGAACCTGGAGGACAAGCGTGTGGTCCTCCTCGGCCTCGCGTTCAAGCCGGACACCGACGACGTGCGATTCGCCCCGCCGCTGGCGCTGGCGAGGCTCCTCCTGGCTCAAGGGGCTGATGTTCTCGGCTACGATCCCAAAGCGGCAGCGAATGCCAAGGCCGAACTGGCGGAGCTCGAAGTCTGCCTGGACCCGTACGAAGCGGCATCGGGCGCCGACTGCCTCGTGGTGTGTACGGAATGGGATGAGTTCCGAGCTCTGGATCTGGGACGGCTGAAGGACACCATGGCCCACCCGCTCGTGGTCGATGGCAGGAACCTGTTCGACCCCGAGGTCATGAGGCGATTCGGGTTCACGTACTATCCCAGCGGCCGTCCCCCGGTCACTCCGCACCGGACCGCCACGTAGGTGCCTCGGGCCGTCGTGACCGGAGGAGCGGGCCTCCTCGGGTCGCATCTGTGCGACCGGCTGCTGGCGGAAGGCTGGGAAGTGGTGTGCTTCGACACGCTGTTGACCGGCAGGATGGACAACCTGGAAGCGGCCTTCCGGAATGACCGGTTCCGGTTCGAGAACCACGATGTCACGACTTACCTGGAAGTCGAAGGCGACGTCGATCTCGTGCTGCACTTCGCCTCGCCTGCCTCGCCCAGGGACTACCTCCAACATCCGATCCACACGCTGAAGGTCGGAGCCCTGGGGACCCTTCGCGGGCTTGGCCTCGCCAAGGCCAAAGGCGCCGGGTTCCTCCTGGCTTCGACGTCCGAGGTCTATGGTGATCCCGGGGTCAGCCCACAGCCCGAAACCTATTGGGGAAACGTGAATCCAGTGGGGCCCCGGGGTGTGTACGACGAGGCCAAGCGATACGCCGAGGCCATGGCCATGGCCTATCACCGAGTGCACGCGGTGCCTGCCAAGATCGCCCGGATCTTCAACACGTACGGTCCTCGTCTCAGGGCGGACGACGGCCGTGCCGTCCCCACGTTCATCTCTCAGGCCCTGAACGAGGAGCCCCTGACCATCCACGGTGACGGTTCCCAGACCCGGTCCATGTGCTACGTCGAGGACCTGGTCGATGGGTTGTGGCGGCTGCTTTCCTCCGATCTGATCGGACCCGTGAATCTGGGAAATCCTCACGAGGTCACGGTCAATCACCTCGCCGAGCTCGTCCGAATGTTGGCGGGGAGTTCGTCCACGATCCTGCACGTCGAACGGCCCGTGGACGACCCTTCGGTTCGCTGCCCGGACATCTCGCTGGCCCGCCGGGCGCTCGGCTGGGAGCCGAGGGTTCCACTCGAGGAGGGACTGGCCAGGACGATCGCCTGGGCCAGACAGGAGGGTTGGGGGCGGTAGGATCAGCCGCCACGTTTGGCCGGAGTGCTCGTGTGACAGCCCAGGAAACCGAGGCGACGGATCCACACGCAGAGGTCGCTCCTGGGGTCGAGGTGGACCTGACTCTCTCACGGAGAATTGGCCTCGACTGGTTCCATCTGGGCCTTCTCCTCGTTCTTCTCCTCGCGGTGGTCCTTCGAGCCTGGGGGATCGAACAGGGCCTTCCTTTCATCTACAACCCGGACGAGCGAGTTCACTTCGTCCCAAGAGCGGTGCGCTTCTTCACGGAGGGATACAACCCTCATTACTTCGTCAACCCGCCGGCGTTCACGTACTTCGTGCACCTGATCCTTGCCGTCTGGTATCGCGGCGGGAACAGGGCGATCGAAGCCTTCACGTCGAACCCCAGTCAAGTCTTCCTCATCGCCCGCCTTGCGGCCGCGGCGCTCGGCGTGATGTCGGTATGGCTTCTGTACTTGACCGGCTCACGAA
>WNGE01002528.1_pt1 | contig 25187 bp, 22 predicted proteins | sample 5400651 | NCBI WGS metagenome assembly WNGE01 (sample SAMN13153370, study PRJNA577476) | soil metagenome | isolation source: 60 cm soil or saprolite under grassland replicate 2 | place: USA:California | collected 2016-06-15
GCTAGAGGCCGCGGCGGTGATTGGTGGCCGCATCGAAGCCTCCCTGCTCGACGCGGTGGCGCAAGCTGCTGACGGATGTGTCGAGGCGTGCCTGTCGGCGGGCGTGTTGCACGTGGACGGCGAGGTCTTACGCTTTCGGCACGAGCTGGGCCGCACCGCGATCCTGGACACGCTGGCGCCGACGCGCCGCGCCGACCTTCACCGCAAGATGCTGTGGGCGCTCCGTTCTCGCACCGTCGGCCCGGATGACTGGGCGCGGCTCGCCCACCACGCCGAAGCTGCCGGCGATGGCATGGCTGTGCTGGCGTTCGCGCCAATCGCCGCCGAGCGAGCCGCGCGGCTGCGGGCACATCGCGAAGCAGCCGCCCAGTACGCGCGGGCGCTGCGCTTCGCCGATCGCCTCGAACCGGCGGAACGGGCGCGGCTGTTGGAGGCACGTGCCTATGAGTGCTACCTGACCGAGCAGCTCGAAGCGGCAATCGAGGCGCGTCGAGCAGCTCTGGAGATCTGGCATGCCGCCGAGGAGCGCCAGAAGCTCGCCGAGAACTTGCGCTGGCTCTCGCGACTGTACTGGTTCAGCGGCCGCAACCGCGAGGCAGAGGCGTCCGCGCGGGCCGCGCTGGAGGTCCTGGAGGGCCTTCCGGCGGGGATGCAGCTGGCGTGGGCGTATACCAATCGCGCGCAGCTGCGCATGCTGGCCAACGACCTATCGGGCGCCATCTCGTGGGGCAAGAAGGCCATCGCGCTGGCCGAGCAGCTTGGCGATCGCGAAGTGCTGGTGCATTCGCTGAACAACGTTGGCACCGCGCGCGCGATGGGTGGCGATCCGGAGGGCTTCGTCAAGCTCGAGCAGAGTCTGTCGCTGGCACTGGCCGCCGAGCTCGAAGATCACGCGGCGCGGGCGTGGACCAACCTCGCTTCTGTGGCCGCGCGGCAGTATCAGCTCGACGCCGCCGAGAAGTACCTCGACGCGGGTATGACCTACACGGCCGAGCGTGACCTGGACTCGTTCTTCGCCTACATGCAGAGCTGGCAAGCGTGGGTCCTGTTGCATCGCGGCAGGTGGACTGAGGCTGCTGAGGTTGCGACCTGCATGTTGCGTCGTACCCCGCTTTCGGCCATCAGCCGCATCAACGCGCTCACGGTGTTGGGTCGCATCCGCGCGCGGCGCGGCGATCCCGATGCCTGGAGGGCACTGGACGAAGCACTGGCGCTGGCGCGACCGACTCGCGAGGTGCAGCGGCTCGGTCCGGTCTATGCCGCGCGTGCTGAGGCGGCCTGGCTGGATGGCGACATCGAAGCTGCCCGCGCCGCTGCCAGGCTCGGGTTCGAGCTGGCGGAGCAGAGCTGCGAGCCGTGGCTGCTGGCCGAGCTGGCCTACTGGCTGTGGCAGAGTGGCGATCCGCGGAGAGCGCCCGAGCAGGTGGTTGGCCCGTACGCCCTGCAGCTGAGTGGTCGGCACGTGGAAGCGAGAGCTGAGTGGCTCGCGCTCGGCTGCCCGTTCGAGGCGGCGATGTCGAGCATCGATGCCGCCGATGGGACCGTGCGCGAGGCGTTTCGCACCTTCGAGCAACTCGAGGCGACGCGCACCATCGAGGTCGTCACGCGACAGCTGCGCGAGCGCGGCGACAGACGCGTGCCGCGCGGCCCGCGACCGAGCACGCGCATCGATGGCAGTGGACTGACGCAGCGCGAGCGGGAGATTCTCGAGCTGGTGGCGGAAGGCTTGCGCAATGGCGAAATCGCCGAGCGGCTCATCGTCTCGCAGCGCACGGTTGAACACCACGTGTCCTCTGTGCTCGGCAAGCTCGGCGTCCGCTCACGCACCGAAGCCGTTCGGTCGCTGCAATCTGGGCATCCGCGAGTGCCAATATAGGGACTCCTGCCCACGCCAGAAGGCGGACCTCCGGATGAGACTAGCCTCGGCCGGCAAGCCGGCACTCAAACCGACAGAGGACCGACCGTAATGTACCTCCGACATGCCACAGCCATTGCCGCCGCGGCACTTTCGATTCTGGTGACCGTGCTGCCCAGCGCCGCGGCTGGCGATACACCCGAGAACGCGCGCAACGCTACCGCGATCTACAACGACCCGGCCGCGGCGCTCACCGCGGGCTACGAGCTCCTGACTGATGGCGGCGGGCTAGCCTGCATCGACCAGTCGGGCAGCGGCGGCATGGGCGTCCACCTCGTCAAGGGCGCACTCGTGCAGAGCGGTACGCTCGACGCCGCGCGGCCGCAAGCGCTGGTCTACCAGGTGCAGCCGAATGGCGAGCTACGGCTGGTCGCGCTCGAGTACGTGGTGTTCCAGTCCGCGTGGGACTCGGGGCACAGCGGACCGCCGACGCTCTTCGGCCAGAAGTTCATGCTGAATTCGGCCGACAATCGCTTTGGCCTGCCGGCCTTCTACGCGCTCCACGCGTGGGTCTGGGGGTCAAACCCGAGCGGCACCTTCGAGCCCTGGAACCCGCAGGTGCACTGCGATTCGGGAGCTCCGAACGCCGCCGAGACCGACGAAGGCCCCGAGCAGGCGATGGACGGGATGTAGCACCAGCGCGTGAACCCTCTCCCTCTGGCAGTTCAGCGACTCCCCTCTCCCTCTGGGAGAGGGCAGGGTGAGGGCTAACTTTGAGCCTGCGCTAGCCCTCACCCCCGACCCCTCTCCCAGAGGGAGAGGGGGGGTTTAGCGCCGCGGGTCCAGAACGTCCCGCAGCCCGTCGCCCGCCAGGTTGAACGCCAGGACGGCTAACAGCATCGCCAGGCCCGGAAAAACCGACAGCCAGGGTGCGCTCAGCAACACCGGCGCACCGTCGCGGATCATGTTCCCCCCGTCCCAGGATGCGGCCCTGGCCCGCGCCGAGGCAGCGGGCAGCCTCGACAAACTCACGCTCTTTCAGCGATAGGGTCGCGCTGTGGACCAGGCGCGCGAACGGCGGCGCGAGCACGATGCCGATGCTCAGGATCATCTTGTCGATCCCCGCGCCCAGCACCGCGAGCACCGCCAGTCCCAGCAGCAGGCTCGGAAACGACATCAGGACGTCCACCGCGCGCATGAGCAGGCTCTCTACCCACCGGCCGCGGTAGCCAGCAACCAGACCGAGCAAGGTGCCCAACGCGGCACCGAGCGCGACGGCGCCCACGCCGACCGTGAGCGAGACACGCCCTGCGATCAGCACGCGAGCGCCGACTGCACCGAGGTGTAGTCGCGCTGCAGCATCGCGCCGACCATCATCTTGCCCAGCCCTGGCCGGGAGAACACGACCTCGGTGGTGACGGAGTCACCCACAAGCGCGACCGCCCAGACACCAGTCAGCGAGACGATCGGCAGCAGGGCCGGGCGTAGCGTGTGGACAAACACTACGACGCGTTCCTCGAGGCCTTTCGCTCGAGCAGTGCGCACGAACTCGTGCGACAGCAGGTTAAGCATCGCCGCGCGCGTCAGGCGAGTCACCGAGGCCATCATCACCATGCCCAACGTGAGCGCTGGCAGGAGCAAGTATTTGAGGAGGTCGACGGGACTCTCCGCGCCGCCGCCGCCAATCGCGGGGAGCCACCTGAGCCAGACGGCGAAAACGAGGATCAGCAGGATGCCAAGGTAGAACGCGGGCACACACAGGCCGGCCAGCGACACGATGCGACCCACGTAGTCCGGCGCCCGGTTGCGTTCGACGGCCGTCGCCACCCCCAGCGGTACGCCGCTGAGCACGCCGATGATCAGCGCGCCAAAGGTGAGCTGCAGCGTGAATGGCAGGTTGTACGCAACCTGATCGCGCACCGGAGTGCCATTGATCAACGACACGCCCAGGTCGCCCCGTACCAGGTCGGACAGGAAGCGCGCGTACTGGATGGGCAGTGGCGCGTCGAGGCCGAGCCGGGTGCGCAGGGCTTCGACGGTTTCTTGTGATGCGTAGTCGCCGAGCGCTGCCTGGGCAGGATCGCCAGGCAGCACGCGGACGACGAGGAAGATGACGGTGACGACACTGAGAAACACCGGCACCGACAGTGCGATGCGCTGCCCGATATAGGCGAGCAGCGTCATCTGATTAATCTGGTTCGTTCATCGATGCCTGGGTAGAGCTGGATGACCGAAGTCAAATCGTGCCCGTAGACGACATTCGAGGTGCGGGCGTAGACCTGATTCTGGAAGAGGACCGGGTACGCAACCGCGTCTTCCAGCGCCTTTGTCTGAGCCTGTTTCCACAGTCCCTCCTGACGCGCGGCGTTTGCTTCGTTGCGCGCGGTATCGATCAAGTCATCGACCTGGTTGTAGTGCGCGAAGTTGGTATTCGGGCTCTTGCCGCTCACGACAATCGCATCCGAATGGAAGAACTGCGTCAGATAGGCATCTGCCGTTGGTCGGAACGCCACGTACACGACGACTGGAGTGACATCCTTGCGAATCTGGTCGTGCATGCTCGCGTGATCGACGACCTTCAAGTCCATCTTGATGCCGACTCTGGCCAGCTGGGCTTGCATCGACTCGTAGATGACTCGGTAAGCCGGCATTTCCGAGGTCACGACGCTGAACGAGAAGCCGTTGTCGAGTCCCGCATCGCGGAGCAGAGAGCGGGCTTTGTTGGCGTTGAACTGGTAATCCAGGCGCCTCGCCGCGAGCTCCTGTTCGGTCAGTCCGCCAGCCATGAACGCTTGCGGAACCGGCGAGAAGACCTTCTGCGAAACTTTCGTGCCGTACAGGGCGAGGAACTCGTCACGATTCAGGGCGCTGGCAACGGCCTGGCGCACCTCGAGCTTGTCGAACGGCGGCTTGGTGACGTTGAAGTAGATGGTGGTGACCTCGCCGACGCCAAAGACGTCGACGTTCACGTTCGGCGCGCTCGAAATCTGGTCGACCCACTTGTCGTCGCCCTGGCCGGCGATGACGTCCAGCTGTCCAGCGCGCAGCCCAAGCTCGCGACTATTGAGATCCGCCATGTAGCGGTACTCGATGCCATCTAGCTGCGGCTTGCCGCGGAAGTACGCATCGTTGGCTACCAGCTCCACTCGCTCTTTGGGGCTGTAGCCCTTGAACATGAACGGGCCGGTGCCGACCGGGTGGGTCTTCAGGCCATCTGGGCCGAGCTTCTCCGCGGCCCGCTTGCAGACGATGTAGCCGCCGGAATAATTCGCAACGCGCGGGAAGAACAGCGCACTCGACAGCGGCTTGGCCAGCGTGATCGTGACCGAGTAGGGGTCATCGGCGGCGAACGTCATGCCGGCGTAGTCGCTCGAGTAGGCCGACGTCTCTTTATTCGCTGCCTTCTGCAGCGAGTACATGACGTCCTCGCTGGTTAACTCGTACGCGGGAACGCCCTCGGATGGCTGGCACATGACGCCGTGGCGCAGGAAGAACGTCCAGACCTGGCGGCCCTCGCTATCCGAAGTTGGGCCGGGCAGCGTCGTGGCGAGGTCAGGGTCGAACGCGGTGGCATCGCCCGGCTTGAAGCGGACGAGGCCGTTGAACACCATTTCCACCAGCACGCGGTCCTGGGTGCCGCTGCCGAAGTGCGGGTCGAGCGAGCCGAGATCAGCCGCATTCTGAGCGATGCGGAGAATGCCGCCGCTGCGCAGTGGGCTGACGGCTGTCGTCGACGTGGCTGCTCCTCCGTCCGGCGTCGCCGGCAGGAGCGGCGTACACGCCGTAAACAAGAGCAGCAGCAGTGTCGGGATGGCGCGCAGTTTGAGTGTTGACATTGCGGCATCCTGCGACCGTCGAGATCGCTTGACCACGCAAGACTCGCAGCGGCACTCGCAAACACCGGAATACTCGGGTTCAAATCGAGGTTGTCTGCGACAATGCCAGCCAGCGTGGTCGACGACGCGTCACCGAGCTTTGGGGAGCTCTTACGCGACCATCGGCGGGCCGCCGGACTGACACAAGAGGAGTTGGCCGAGCGGGCTGGCGTCAGCCCGCGCAGTATCAGCGAGCTCGAGCGAGGAGGCGCGCACATCCCGCGCCGCGACACCGTCGGGCTGCTCGCGCGCGCGCTCGACCTGACCGCGCCCGACCGCCAGACCTTTGAAGGGTTGATCGAGCGCCAGCGGCGCACGCGCGGCCGCCGAGTCATCCACCAGCCGCTGCATCGCGCTCAGGTGGAGCCCGTTGCGCTGCCGCCCGTCGATCGCCCGAGGCACAACCTGCCGCGACTGCTGACCAGCATCATCGGCCGCGAGCAAGAGCTGAGCGAGCTCGCGTCGGTGTTGCCGAATGCGCCATTGCTCACGCTGGTCGGCGCCGGCGGCGTCGGCAAAACGCGACTTGCCCAGGAGCTCGTCCGCCAGCACGAGGCGAGCTACCGCGACGGTAGCTGGTTGGTCGAGCTCGCCGGCATCTGTGACCCGATGCTGGTGCCCGGCGCAGTCGCGGCCGCGGTCGGACTGCGCGACATTCACGCGCGCACCATGCTGCACCTGCTGAGCGACTATCTCAGCCACAAAGATCTGCTGCTGGTGCTCGACAACTGCGAGCACCTGGTCGGCGCTTGCGCCGAGCTCGCCGCGCACTTGCTGCGCACCTGTCCAGGCCTGCATGTGCTGACCACCAGCCGCGAGCCGCTGGGCATCGTCGGCGAGCGGACCTGGCACGTGCTGCCGCTGGAGCTGCCGGAGCCGGGGCAGCCGCTGTCGCCAGACCAGATCACGCCCATCGCGGCGGTCCGCCTGTTCGTCGAGCGCGCCCGCGCGATCAATAACACGCTGACGGTCACCGCGCAGAACGCGCCCGCCATCGTCCGCATCTGCATCGGCGTCGATGGCATCCCGCTCGCGCTCGAGCTCGCGGCCGCGCGTACGCGAATGTTGACCGTCGACGAGCTGGCGGAGCGGCTGGATCAGGACGCCGGAATCCTGCGCGCGACCAACCGCGCTGGCCTGCCGCAGCACCGAACCATTCGCGCCACGATCGACTGGAGCCACGACCTGCTCGACCAGCGGGAGCAAATGCTGCTGCGACGCTTAGGTGTCTTTGCCGGTGGCTGGACGCTCGACCTGGCGGAGGAGGTGTGCAGCGACGCGGGCATCGCGCGCGCTGAGGTGATGGACCTGCTGGGGCAGCTTGTCGACAAGTCGATGGTGATGGTGGACGCGCGCGATAGCGTGGCTCGCTATCGGCTGCTCGAGCCGATTCGGCAATACGCGTTGGAGCGTCTGGCGGCGGCGGGCGAAGCGACTACTTACGGTGACCGCCACTGCGCCGCGCTGCTGCGGTTCGCCCAGACAGATGAAGCGGGGCGCGCCGGACCGGATGAGATCTCGTCGCTGGACCGGCTCGAGCTCGAGCACGACAACCTGCGCGCCGCCCTACGCTGGGCGCTGAGCCACGAGCGGAGTGGGGCGGCGCTGGTCTGCTCGGCCGCCCTGTTCCGCTTCTGGGAGAGGCGCGGCCACTTCCAGGAAGGCTGCAGCTGGCTCGAACAGGCGCTGGCCGGCGCCAGCGATGCCCCCGGGCGCGATCGGGGCTGGGCGCTCAACGCGCTGGCGTTCCTGTACTGGCGGTGCGGCGACTACGACCGCGCCGCGCCCATCGCCGACCAATGTCTCATCGTCAGTCGTGAAGCGGGGATGGCCCGCGACGTCGCGCAGGCGCTGCTCAACCTGGGCATGATCGCCTACTTCCGCGACGACGCGGAGCTGGCCGTTGCGAGGCTCGAAGAAAGCGTTCACTTCGCGCGGCAGGCCGGCTACGTGACGCAGCTCAGCCTGGCTCTGACGTTCTTGGGACGCACCCTGCTGTGGGCCAGAGGGCCGCGGAATGCGCGCGCGGTCGCCGTGCTCGACGAGAGTCTGCGACTGGCGCAAACGGCGCAATCGCGCTACGCGATAGGTCACGCGCTGGTGACGCGTGGCGATCTCCTGTGGCGGCAGGGCGACGTGGCGCACGCGATTCCGCTGTGGCGGCGCGCGCTGGTCGTGCGCTCGGAGCTCGCGGATCGGCGGGGCATCGCCGGCTCGCTCGAGCGGCTGGCGTGGGGGCTGTCGGCGCGCAAGCAGTACGAGCCCGCGGCGTGGCTGTTTGGCGCCTCCGAGGCCCAGCACAAGGCGCTCGGCATCGCCCTCCGACACGACGAGCAGGCCGATCATGCGCACCTGGTGGCGCTGACCCGGCAGCACCTCGGCGAGGCATATGCGCCGGCCTGGCAAGCGGGTCGTTCCGCGACCCTGGAAGCGGCCGTGTCGCGTGGCCTGCAAGTGCCCGTGAAACCTGCGAGTCTTGCCTGGTCGGTGGTGGCGCCGACTGGCACACTCGATCGGTGGAGCGAACAACCATCGTGAGCGAACGGACGCCCGAATCGACGGGCACTTTCGAAGACGGCCGGATGCGCGCGCGCACGACGCGCCCCACGGGCACGATCGCCTCGCTCGGCTACCTGACCCCACAAGCCGAGTTCGGCGACGTCGAGCGCGGTAACCCGCTGCCGTACACCCTGCCGCTGGAGGTGCGCCGCCGCGTTGGCCTGGAGCGCGAAACGTGGCAGCTGGAGATCGTGGCTGACCCTTCGAGCGACGCGCGGCTGGAGCGGCCGATGGAAAAAGAGCGCGGCACCGCGCTCGACTTCGACGGGCTGCTGAAGCTCGCCGACACGCACGCGGTTCGCTATCTGAAGGCCATCACCTGCAACAACGTCGGCGAGCCACTGGGCATGGGTCTCTGGGAGGGCGTACCGCTGCGGGTCGTGCTATGGCTGGCGCGGCCGATCGAGAACATCCGCCGCGTCTACTACTACGGCTATCACAACGACGATCCCGCGCAGGTCTTTCAGAGCTCCCTGCCGATCGGCCGCGTGCTCGAAGATCCTCCGGGCGAATTGCCAGTGATGCTCTGCTACAAGCTGAACGGCGAGTTCCTGTCGGGCAGGCGCGGTGGTCCGGTGCGTCTGGTCGTGCCCGAGGCGTATGGCTTCAAGTCGGTGAAGTGGCTGCAGCGGGTCGTGCTGACGAACGACTGGCGCGCCAACGACACCTACGCGTTGGGCAATAACGATCTGGAAAGTCCGATGAAGACCTTCGCGCGCTTTTCCAGCGTGCCGAAGACCATCAGCGCTGGCGAACCGATCGCCGTCGCCGGACTGGCCCAGGTGGGCGTCTCCGGACTGCGAAAAGTCCAGTACTGGCTGCATCCGCTCGATCTGCCGCTGCCCGAAGATGATCCGTATTTCGAGCGTGCCGCGTGGCACGACGCCGAGATCCTGCCGCCGCCCGAGCGCTGGGGTGGCGGGTTGCCCGAAGATGCGCGGCTGGACGCGCCGCACCAGTTCGAGTCGAGTGGTGTGCCGCGCTCGTGGCCGCTGCGCTACACGGTGGTGCACTGGTCGGCGACGCTGCCTGGCGCAAGCCCCGGTCAGTATGCGCTGCGATGTCGAACGATCGACCTGAACGACATCGCGCAGCCGCTGCCGCGGCCGTTCCCGAAATCGGGTCGCGCCGAGATTGAGCAGGTACGGATCGTCGTCGAAGAGTAGCCGACACCTTCGCCTTCGCCGCAAACCTAGCCCTCACCCCCGACCCCTCTCCCAGAGGGCGAGGGGAGCAGCTCAGAACCCTCTCCCTCTGGGAGAGGGCAGGGTGAGGGTGCGTCAGGGCCTCCGCGACGGGGCCGATAGTTGATATAATCGATCAACTATGATCGGTGTGCTGTACGAGCATCCTGAGTGGTTCGTGCCGCTCTTTGCGGAACTCGACCGGCGGGGGCTGCCGTATGAGCGCTTGCTGGCGGATCGTTTGTCTTACGACCCCGCGGCCACGTCCTCGCCGTACGCGCTGGTCTTCAATCGCATGAGCCCGTCGGCCTACTTGCGCGGCCACGCGCGGGCGATCTTCGCCACCCGCCACTACCTGGCTCACCTGGAGCGGCTGGGTGTCGCGACGATCAACGGCTCGGCGGCGTACAACCTGGAGCTATCGAAGGCGCGCCAACTGGGGCTGCTGGCGCTGCTCGGGCTGCCCGCGCCGAGGACGCGGGTCATCAACGACCTGAGCCAGCTCGAGCCAGCCGCGGCGGAGCTGACCTTCCCGCTCATTTTGAAGCCAAACGTCGGCGGCAGCGGGGCGCTGATGCGCCGCATCGCTTCAGCGGTTGAGCTGCAGGACGCGAGCTTGGAAGACGTGTTCGGGCTGGACGGCACCGCCCTGGTGCAGGAGTACCACCCGCCGCTGGGCGGCTCGATCGTGCGCGTCGAGGTGCTGGACGGTCAGTTCCTGTACGCGATCCGCATCCACAACGATCCCAACCAGGGTTTTAACTTGTGCCCCGCTGATATCTGCCAGACCTCAGAGGAGTCCTTCGACAACTGCCCGGTGGAGGTCCCGGCCAAGGCGCAGCGGAAGATCGAGGCGGTTACGCCGCCCGACCGGGTGCGTGAGGCGGTGATCCGCCTGACCACGACGGCGGGACTGGACCTGGGCGGGGTCGAATACCTTGAGAGCGAGCGGGACGGCCAGGTGTACTTCTACGACATCAACTCGCTGTCGAACTTCGTGACCGACGCGCCGAACGTCGTCGGCTTCGATCCGTTCGTGCAACTCGGCGACCTGGTGGAGCGGCGTTGGGCCGCGGCCTCGCATCAAGTCGCGGCAGCGTCCGCGCGCTGAGCCTCCAGAAACCCACGGTAGGCGTTCCCGACGAGGGTCGGGTCCTCGAAGATCGCGGGCAGCGGCGGCAGCATGGTCACACCGACGACGGCACGCGAACGGGGACACCATTCGATGCGGAGCGGTCGATCGCGGCCTCGATGGCCAGCTCGGCCAGGGCGTCGTCGCCATCGGCGAGTGGCCGGCCACCTTCCCGCAGTGCCAAGCAATAGGCATCAACCGACGCCCGAAACGAAGGTGCGTAGTGGTCATTGCCGAAGTCCTTGCGGGGCCAGACCGTGTCGGGGGCGGTCTGCTCTTCGGGCTGGCGGGTGTACGAGCCGTTGAGCCCATCGACCAGGCCGCGCACCCGCGTTCCATGGACCTCGACTCGCACCAGGCTGTCGCGGAAGTCGTACGGCGCCCCGACCAGTGTGCCAACGGCGCCTCCGGCGAAGCGCAGCAAGACCGCCCGCCGCGGCTGCGCGCGGTCCCAGTACGCAGTGACCTCAGCTACTTCGCCGCACCACCAACGCAACAGATCGAGCGTGTGGCTCCAGCAATTGAGGTGCGCGGCGCCGTCGACGAGCGTGATGTCTCCGAGCTCACCCGAAGCGCAATCGGCCCACAGCTGGCGGTAGTGCGGCATCGTGCGGTAGTTGAAATTGACGCCGACGATCGAGCGGCCGCGCTGCCAGCGGTGCATCACGGCCGCCGCCGCCTCGTAATCCTGCCAGGTGACCCACTGCTGGCCGCGCTCGGCATGCAATGGCTTCTCCACGAACACGTGCTTGCCCTGGTCGAGCGCCGTCGCGAGCGGCTCCAGATGGGCGTTGTCGGCGGTCGCGATCACCACCACGTCGGGATTGGACTGGTCGAGCATCGCCTCGACGGTCGGGAACGCGGTGGCGCCGTACGCGCTGGCCAGACTCTGGGCGTGTTCGGCGGTGCGGCTGGTGCAGGCGACGATCTGGCAATCGGGCTGCGCTGCGAAGGCTGGCGCGTGGAAGCGGGTGGCCACGCGGCCGCCGCCGACTATCCCGATACGGAACGTCATGGGCTATCGCGCGCCACCCGGATCGAGAAGGTCGCGCAGGGCATCGCCGAGCAGATTGAACGACACGATCGCGAGCGCGATGATCAGCCCGGGTGCGAACAACACCAGCGGCTCCTGGAGCAGGAACGTCTGGGCATCGCTGAGGATCGCGCCCCACTCGGGTGTGGGTGGCTGCACGCCCAGTCCCAGGTAGCCCAGCGCGGCGATGTACTGCAGCCCCAGTCCGATGCTCAGCGAGGCCTGGACGATCAGCGGTGAGATGCTGTTCGGCAGGACGTGGCGCATGATCAACCGCGGCGTGGGCACGCCGATGGCTCGCGCGGCCAGCACGTAGTCCCGCGCGCGAACGGACAGGACCATCGAGCGCACCAGGCGAGCGTAGAGCGGCGTGCCCGGCACGGATACGGCGATGAACGTGCTGAAGGCGCCCGGCGCCGCGGCCGAGATCGCCAGCGCCAGGATCAGGGCGGGGAAGGACAGGATGATCTCCATGATGCGCATGAGCACGCTATCGACGGCGCCGCGGACATAGCCGCTCACGATCCCGATGGCGCCGCCCACCAGCGCCGACGCCAGCGCTGCCAGCACCGCCAGAGAGACAGACACGCGGCCGCCGTTGAGGATGCGGCTCAGGACGTCGCGCCCGAGGGTATCGGTGCCGAGCGGGTGCTGGGCGGACATCCCTGACAGCCTTGCCGTGAGGTCCTGGTCGGTCGGGCTCACCGTCCACACGAGCGGACCGAAGGCGATGAGCACAAGCAGGATCGCGAGCACGACCACCCCCACGCGCGACAATCTGTTGCGCAGCGCTCTGTTTGCCGCCGCGCCCCAGACCGAGCTCATGCTTCCCGCGTGCGTGGGTCGAGCCACGCGTAGGAGATGTCCACCAGCAGGTTGGCGAGCACGTAGAACGTTGCGAACAGCAGCGCCGCGCCCTGAATCACCGCGTAGTCGCGGCCGGCGATCGAGTTCAGCAGGAGGGTGCCGATGCCTGGCCAGGAAAAGACCGTCTCGGTCAGGACCGCGCCGTTGAGCAGGCCTGGGACAAGGACGCCCAGCAGCGTGACCAGCGGCAGGAGCGCGTTCTTGGCGGCGTGCTCGCGCATGATCGTTGGTTCCGAGAACCCGTAGGCGCGGGCCGTTCTGATGTAGTCCTGTCGCAGAACTTCGATGAAGCTCGCCCTGGTGACGCGGCTCACCAGCGCCAGCGGGACCACCGACAGGGTGATCGCTGGCAGCACTAGATGTCTGAGGCTGTCTGCCAGCACCGCCCAGTCCCGCGCGAGTGCCGCATCGATGAGCACGAGCCCGGTGATGCGTGGCAGGTCGGTAAATGCCGCGGTACGGCCGCTGAACGGCAGCCACTGCAGGGCCACGCCGAAGAGGGCTGCCAACATCAGGCCGATCCAGAACAACGGAACCGAGATGCCGGCGATGGAGCCCAGGGTGGCCAGGTTGTCGGCGAGGCCATTCTGTCTTTGTGCCGCGGCGATGCCGAGCCAGAAGCCGAGCGGGATGCCAATCAGGAGGGCTGCCGCTGTCAATTCGATGGTGGCTGGGAGGCGGTCGCCCAATTCCACCACCACTGGCCGCTGCGATCTGAAGGATTTGCCCAGGTCACCCTGCACAACTCTGGTGAGGTAGCCGAGGTATTGCTCGGCGAGCGGCCGGTCGAGGCCGTACACGGTCCTGAGCCGTTCGACGTCCGTTTCGGTGGCGAACGGTCCCGCCAGGACGCGCGCAGGATCGCCGGGCACGAGATGACTGACCACGAACACGACCAGGCTCACGCCCAATAGCAGAACCGGCAGCGCGAGCAGCCGGCGCGCGACCAGCGCCGCCATTGACTCGGATGCTACTCGCGGGGGCGAGCCGGGCAGTGGGTAGCGCTAGGCTTCCATCCAGGCGCGGTGCTGGGGGTCCAGCGGGGACGCAGTCATCGAGATGTCGTGCACTTTGGACGTCGAGACCGCCGCGACCGCGAGATAGGCGATCGGCGCGCCGACCACGTTTTCGCTTGCCAGCGCCATCAACTGCTTGAGCTTGGCGTTTTGCGTGTCCGCATCGAGGGCAACTTCGGCATCGGCCAGCAGCTGCGGGTAACGCGGGTCAGCGGGTGTCTGGTAGGTGGTGGGTGGGCGGCGGAAGTACAGGCTGGCCACGCCGATGTCGTTGCCCGAGTTGCCATACACGGTGACCGCGATGTCGTTGTCCTTGGTGTTCGCCAGGTAGCCAGCGAGGTCGGTCAACGTCGTCTCGACTTTGATGCCAACCTTCCCCAGATCGGACGCGATAGCCTCCATCTGCGCCTTCAGCTCGGAGGCGCCGCCAAACGCCGGCGGATCGATCATCTTCAACGACAGATCGGTCATGCCAGCCTTCTGCAGCAGCGACTTGGCCCCGTCCGGGTCGTACGGCAAGGCCTTCACATCCGGGTTGTAGCCAGGTGTCCCCGGCGCGAGAGCCACCTGTGTCCCCAACGTCGCGAGGCCCTTTGGATAGAACGCATCGACATACGCCTGGCGGTTCATGGCCCGCACGATCGCCTCGCGCACGTCCTTGCTGGTGTTCAGGGTTGCGTTCTTCGAGCCGTTCATGGCCATGAACACGTTGCCGCCCGGATTGCTGACATGCACCCGGAACGCAGGATCCTTGCTGGCCGATTCGTAGTCGGCGCGGCTCAACCCGGTAGCGACGTGCGCCTGGCCACCCTTCAGCGCCAGGAAGCGCGCCGAAGGATCGGCGACGTTCTGAATCCGCAATCTGTCGAGGTACGCCTCTTCGAAGAAGCCATCGAACCTGGTGAACTCGACGAACTGACCGGGCTGGAAGTCGGCGATGCTGAACGGCCCAGAGCCAGCGTTCTTGAGAAGCGACACGTCGGTCCCGTAACCCTGCGGGTTTGCCTGCACGACTTTGGGGTTGACCAGGTAGACGTAGCACAGGGCGCCGCGCATGTCCGCTCGCGGCGCGTTCAGCGTGATCGTGAGGTTGCGCGCGTCGTTGACCTCGACTCCCTTGACGTTGCCCGGGAAGCCACCGAAGAACGTGGTGATGCCCTGGTACGCGCCCGAGCCGCGCAGTGGATCGTTCTGATTGAAAGCCGCCTTCAGGTTGGCAACGACTGCCGTGGCATCGATCGCAGAGCCATCATGGAACTTGATGTCGCCGCGCAGCGTGACCTTGTGGCTGAGACGATCGGCAGACGGCGTGTAGCTCTCGGCCAGCGCCGGGATGATGTCGAATGAGGCCGGCTTGGTGCGGAACAGCGGCCACATCCACTGCAGCGCCGTGAAGCCCTGCGGACCGAACGCGTTGCCGTAGGCCAGATCGGGCACGAGCGCGTCGCCCGAAGCGATGATCAGGCTGCCGCCCTTGCGCGGCTGACCCTCGGCCGGCTTTGCCGTGGGGGCGCTCGCGGTCGGTACGGCCGGTGCGCAAGCAGCCAGGATGCCGCTAGCCATGGCTCCGCCAGCCACGGCCAGGACTCCTCGAAGCAGCGTTCGTCGACTCAGACCAGTTTCGATGTGGGCCTTCGGCACGTGTCCGGCTCCTCCCCAGTTGCCCACCGTAGCACAAGCACTAGTACAGGCCGGCGAAGGAATGCCGTTGCTTCCATGTCATCCCGAGGAGGCACGACGAGGGATCTCGTTGGGAATGTCCCGACACGTTTGGGATCCAGTCGAATGAGATCCCTCGCAAGCTCGGGGATGACATCCGACGGCGGAACAGCGCCCGCCAGCACTAGGCCACGACGCCCGCCGTGTACAGGATCGCGTCCGCGATGCCCCAGCGATAGTTCTGGTCGCAGGTCGGGCAGCGCATCGGCGCGCCGAGCAGGTGAGCTAGCGGTGCCGTGCCGCCGCAGTCCACGCAGCGCATCCAGGGGCTCGCCGTGCGCACGTCGGCTGGTGGCTGACGCAGTGGCAGCTGCGCCGCGCCGGTGTCATCCGCGAACGAGCCGTCGTGGATTCGGCTGCGCATAATCAGCAGGCGGGCATACTCGCGCGTGCTGAACGGCATGGTGCTCTCCGCGCGGGGACGCCGATGGAACTCGTAGGGACGGTCATTGTCGCAGGCGCCCTGACCGTCCTTGGTGCCGAGGGTGCTTACTTCGGCGGACATAGCACGCTCGCCACGGTGGCTGGGTTGGCGTCGCCGACCAGGTCGCCCGACAACCCGCAAATGAAATCTGGTGTCGCTGACGAAGGCGCCTCGAGGCTGATGGCCGCAGGCGCGGACTGCGCCCCTCTGACTGGCGAGGGCGCAGGCAGGGTGAGGAGACCGATTGTGAGGGCCGCTCCCAGGCCGACCAGCGCGAGCTCGATGCGTGGTCGAATGCGCAGGGTAGTGATGGTGGACGTCATGGCAGGCTTAGCCTCTCCTATGCGAGGGCCACGGACCACGCGCACGACACACGCAGAGGCCACGCACTCTCGGCGGATTTGCCGCCAGTTTCCCCGCACACGCTGCCGCCCGGGTCTCGCAGGACTACGGTTTTCTGATCGCCGCCCTACGGTATTTCCGCGCTAGGAGATGGATCAGAGGCGCTTGCGGTAGTAGATGACGCGCTCGCGTTCTTCGAAGCCCAGCGCACGGTGCGCCTGGTGGCTCAGCTGATTGTCCAGCAGCGCGTCGCTACCCAGCTCCGTGAACCCGCTCGCGCGAGCCCAATCCTCGACCGCGGCGACCAGTGCGCGGCCCACGCCCGCGCGGCGCATGTCCTCGTCCACCCACCACCCTTCGAGGAACGCGCACGGCGACTCATCGACGCCGTTGGCGTAGCGACGCACGCTCGCTTCCGCGAAGCCACACAGGCGCCCATCCGCGCGTTCGGCCACAACGGCCATCTGATCGGCGTCCGCCAGAAACTCGTCCAGGTCGTCCGCCAGCTCTTGCTGATCCTCGTCTGGCCAGAGCGCGGCGCGCATGCGGGCATGCTCAGCACGATCCTCTGTCCGCGCGCATCGGACCGGCACGTGCACAGTTACGAGGTTAGCCGCTTCTCGCGCACCATCTCTATCGCGCGCTTGCCGTCGGTGCACAGCCGTACCTCGTGACCCGCTCGGCTGAGGTTGTAGCGCAGGGTTTGCAGCAGCGACTGCTCGTCTTCGACCACCAGCAGATTGGCCACGCGGCTACAGCACCACCGGACCGCGCGAGAACTCCTGCATCCGGCCGGTCACCACGAACACCACCCGCTCGCAGATGTTCTGCACGCGATCGCCGACGCGCTCGAGGTTGTGCGCGACCCACACCAGATGGGTTGCCTGGTCGATGCAGCGCGGGTTGGCCAGCATCAGCATCAGCAGCTCGCGATACACCTGCTGGTACAGCGCATCGACTTCATCGTCTTGCTGAGCGATGCGGGCGGCGGCGGCGACGTCACGCGCGATGAACGCGTCGAGCGCGCGCCGCAGCATACTCGCGTCGACCTCGGCCATGCGCGGGATATCGATCAGCGGCTTGATGAGCGGCTCGCCGCCGATCTGGATACAGATGTGCGCGATGCCCGCCGCGTAGTCGCCCATGCGCTCCAGGTCGGTGACGATGTGCACGATCGCGGCAAGCCGCCGCAGGTCGGACGCCATCGGCTGTTGGGTCGCGATCAGCAGCAGCGCCGCTTCTTCGATGTCGAAGCGTTTGCGGTTGATCAGCACGTCCTCGGACTCGATGATGTGCGCGGTGGCGGTGTCGCGATCGCGCAGCGCGTCGACTGCGCGCAGGATCGCCTTTTCGACCATGCTCCCGAGGACAACCACTTCATTCTGCAGGTGCTCGAGCTCCCTGAGAAAATTTGACCGCACCGGGTGTTCGCTAGCTGGCGCGACGTCGTTCATGGCGTTTATCCGAACCGCCCGGTGATGTAGTCCTCGGTGCGGCGTTCGGTAGGGTTGGTAAAGATCCGCGAGGTGGGGCCAAACTCGACCAGCCGCCCGATGCGGTCCTCCTCGGCCAGCATGAAGGCGGTGTCGTCGCTCACCCGCGAGGCCTGCTGCATGTTGTGGGTGACGATGGCGATGGTGTAGTCCTTCTTCAACTCGATCATCAGCTCTTCGATGCGATACGTGGCGATCGGGTCGAGCGCGCTGCACGGCTCGTCCATCAGGATCACGGTCGGCTCGACCGCCAGCGTGCGCGCGATGCACAGCCGCTGCTGCTGGCCGCCTGAGAGCGAGATGCCCGACGCCCGTTTCCAGACGTCCTTGACCTCGTCCCACAGCGCAGCCTGGTGCAGCGCGCGCTCGGCGATTTCTTCCAACGCGCGGTTCGAATGGCCGCCTTCGAGTCGCAGCCCGGCGACGACGTTCTCGAAGATGGTCATCATCGGGAACGGGTTCGGTTTCTGGAACACCATGCCCACGACCCGCCGCACGCGCACCGGATCGACGTTCGGGGCGTAGATGTCCTGTCCGTTCAACTCCACGGTCCCGGCCGCCCGCGCTCCGCGCACGACTTCGTGCATGCGGTTCAAACAGCGGATGAACGTGCTCTTGCCGCAGCCGGAGGGCCCGATGATGGCGGTGATGTGGTTGGCGGCAACCCCCAGCGAGACGTTTTCGATCGCCTTGCGGCTGACGTTGTACCAGGCACTTACGTCGCGGGCGCACATCCCTGCGCGCGGCGGCTCCTGTTCGACAGGCTCGGGCCGCGGCGGCGCCAGCAAGCTAGTAAGCATGGGTTCTCCTACCGACGGCCCAGCGGGTCAGCGCACTGAGCACGCCGATCAACGTGATGAGTACGAGCGCGCCGCCCCAGGCCTTGGCCTGCCAATCGGGATAGGGTGAGCGGGCGTAGTTATAGATCTGGATCGGCAGCGCGGCGGTTGGCTGCAGCAGGTCCAGGTTGAAGAACTGATTGCCCAGCGCGGTGAGCAGCAGTGGCGCCGTTTCTCCTCCCGCGCGAGCCAGCGATAGAACTACTCCGGTAATGACGCCCGCCTGAGCCGTCGGCAGCACCACCCGCAGGATGGTTTTCCAGCGCGGAATGCCGAGCGCCAGGCTCGCCTCGCGCAGCGGGTCGGGCACGATGCGCAGGGTCTCCTCGACGGTGCGGGTGAGGATCGGGATCATGATGATCGCCAGCGCGACGCCGCCCGCCAGGCCGTTGTATTGGCCGACCACGTTGCGCACCAGCCAGGCCCACACGAACACGCCGATCGCGATCGACGGCAAGCCGGCGATCAGATCGACTGAGAAGCTGATGGCTCGCGCGAGGTTGCCGCGACCGTACTCCGACAGGTAGATCGCGGTCGCGATCCCCACCGGGATGCCGATCAGACCGGCCACGCCAAGCATCTCCAGGGTGCCCAGGATGGCCGGCGCGACGCCGCCGCCGACCTCGCCCGGCGGCAGTGGTCGCTCGGTGAAGAACGCCACGTTCAGCGATGGCAGTCCCTGCATGACGACGTGGCCAAGGATGATCAGGAGCACCGTCACCGCGGCGGTCGCGCTCAACGTCATGAGCGCGGTCGCCAGCGCGTTCGTGATGCGGCGACGTTGCCAGCGTCCCATTCAGCTTGCTCGCGGAGCGCGCGCGACGCTCCATACCAGGAGCCGCGCCAGGATGTTCATGATCGCCGCGACCACCAGCAGGATCAGCGCAACCGACACGATCGCGCTGAAGTAGATCTCCTTGTCGGCTTCGGTGAACTGATTGGCGATCGCGCTGGCCATCGTGTAGCCGGGCGTAAACAGCGACGCCCGAATCTGGGTCGAGCTGTTGCCGATGACCATCGTGACCGCCATGGTCTCGCCTAGCGCGCGGGCCAGCCCGAGGATGGCGGCGCCGACGATGCCGCCGCGCGCGTAGGGTAGGACTGCTTTGCGAATGGTCTCCCACCTGGTCGCGCCCAGCGCCAGCATGCCCTCGCGCTGTGTGTCCGGCACCGCGCGCAGGATCTCGCGCGAGACGGCCGTGATGGTCGGCAGGATCATGATCGACAGAATCACGCCCGCGACCAGGAGGTCGCGGCCGACGGCCGGCCCGCTGAAGAGCGCCCCGATCGCCGGGACGTTGCCCAGGCTGTTCTTCAGGAAGGGCTCGATGGCGCCGCGCATGATCGGCGCCAGGATGAAGAAGCCCCACAGGCCGTAGATGATGCTCGGTATCGCCGCCAGCAATTCGATCACGAACGACACAGGCGCGCGCATCCAGATCGGGGCGTACTCGGCAATGAACAGCGCGCACCCGACGCCGATCGGCGTCGCCAGAAGCAGCGCTATCAAGGACGTGACGACCGTGCCATATACGTATGCAGCGGCGCCAAACTTCTCAGCGACCGGGTCCCAGGTCGTCTGGGTCAGGAAAGCGCCGCCATACCGCAACAACGCCGGCAGCGCGTCCAGCAGCAGGAGAATGACGATGCCCAGCAACATGAGCGGCACGCATGCGGCGATGGCGGTGACCACGGTCTGGAAGGCGCGGTCGCCGCGGTTGGCGCCTCGGCCGAGGACATCTACTTCGGCCAGGACCCGCTCGTGGTTCGACAGGCTCACCATGAGCGGGTGCCTACCGGCGTACGGCGACACGCCCCCCCGCTCGTCCTGAGCTTGTCGAAGGATGAGCGGGACACGCTTAGCGGCCGGGGAAGGCTGGCTTGCCGTTGCTGGCGATCTGCTTGATGAACTGCTCGCTCTTCGCGTTCAGCGCATCGGGCACGGTCGCGTAGGCGAGGTCCTTGTTGAACTTCTGACCTTCATGTGTGGCCCACCACGCCAGCCGCGTGAGGGCGACCGCCTTGGGCTGGTCGGGCATGTTCTTGTACAGCAGCAGCCACGTTGCAGTGGAGATCGGATACGAGGCGTCGCCAGGCGCGTCGACGATGCTGAACCGCAGGTCGGCGGGTATGTTCGCGGCATTCGCCGCTGCCGCCGCGGTCACGCTCTCCAGTGATGGGTCGACGAATTTGCCCGACTTGTTCCTGACCATGCCGTAGCCCATGTTGTTCTGCACTGCGTAGATCAGCTCGACGTAGCCGATCGCGTTCGGGTTCTGCTGCACCTCGCCCGCGACGCCGGCGTTGCCGCTGCCGCCGAGACCGGTTGGCCAGTTCACCGAAGTAGCCTTGCCGACCTTCTGCTGCCATTCGGGGCTCACCGTGCTCAGATAGTCGGTCCAACCGAAGGTGGTGCCGGAGCCGTCGGAGCGGTGCACGACCACGATGTCCTCGTTGACTTTGACGAGGTCCGGGTTGCCGGCGACCAGCTTGGGGTCGTTCCACTTCTGGATGGTGCCCAGGAAGATGCCGGCCAGCGTGTCGCCGGTGAACTTCAGCTTGGACTTGACGGTGGGCAGGTTGTAGGTGGGCACGATCGCGCCGAGCGCTGTCGGGATGTGATACACCTCGCCACCCTTGGCGCCGGCGACCTGCTCATCGGTCATCGGCGCATCGGAGGCGCCGAAGTCGACGGTCTGGTCCTGGATGCCCTTGATGCCGCCACCCGAGCCGATCGCCTGGTAGTTGACCTGGACCTGGGTGACGTTGACGTACTCGCTGAACCACTTCTGATAGAGCGGCGCTGGGAACGTGGCGCCGGCGCCATTGAGCGTCTTGGCTTCGTCTTGAAATGGGCCGCTGATGGTGATCGCTGGCGCGGCCGCGGTGGTCGGCTGGCCGGCCGTCGCTGGAGTTGGCTGCGCTGCCGGAGCAGCGGTTGGCTGTGCTGCTGGAGCGGTGGTGGGCTTGGCCGCCGCGGTCGGCGGCGCGGGCGCCGTTGTTGGCGCGGCCGGCGGTGTGCCCGGGCCACACGCCGTGGCAACTAACAGCAGCGCACTGACGATCCCGAGCGTTCGCGGTGAAAAGTCACTCATATGTTCACCGGTGACGCTAGCGGCCGCTGGGGAAGCGCAACCTTAACGCGTGTTAACGGCGAAGGCGCGCCAGGTTAGCGTTCGATGAAGGTGCCCACCCGGCTGGTAAACGCGGCCGCCGCGGGGCCCAGGAGCGCGGGCAGGCCGACGTACAGGTACTTCACGCCAAGCTCGAGGTGATGGTCGAGCTGCGCCGGCGTCGTCAGCGTGCCTGAGACGCGGCCGGCGGCCGCGATGCGCCGCAGCGCATCGTCGATCGCAGCGACGACCTGTGGATGGTCGAGTCTGCCTGGCTGAGCCATCGATTGGGCGAGGTCACCAGGTGCCACGAAGAAGACGTCCACGTGCTCCACGCGCAGAATCTCGTCGAGGTTGTCGAGCGCCTCGACCTCTTCGAGCATGATCGCGACCAGCGTCTGCTCGTTCGCGTGGCTGGCAAAGGCGGCTGGATCGACGCCATAGGCGGCCCGGCCACCAGCCCAGCCGCGGTGTCCGAGCGGCGCGTACTTGGCGTGCTGCACAGCTTCGTGCGCTTCGGCGGCGCTGTTGACATGCGGGATCTGGACGCCGCTCGCGCCACGATCGAGCGCACGCGTGATGGTCGGCGCATCATTGCGATCGACGCGCACGATCGAGCTGTAGCCAGCCAGATCGGCGGCACGGACCATGTCCTCGACTTCTTGCCAGCCGGACGAACCGTGCTCGCAGTCGAGGAACACGCCGTCGAAGTTCAGGTGCCCGAGCAGCTCGACCAGGCCGGCGGTCGGACCAACTGGCGCGATAACGGTGGCGGGCGTGCCGGCCGCGAGCTTGCGCTTGAGCGTGTTGATCTGCATACGCGCATCAGGCTACTTGCGGGAGCCACCCTTGAGTCCGTCCTGAAGGGAGGGAGAGCGGTCGTCCGCGAAGGGAAAGGAGACCGGTCGTCCGCGAAGGGAGGGAGACCGGTCGTCTCCGAAGGGAAGGGAGACCGGTTGTCCGCGAAGGGAAAGGAGACCGGTCGTCTCCGAAGGGAAGGGAGACCGGTCGTCCCCGAAGGGAAAGGAGACCGGTCGTCTCCGAAGGGAAGGGAGACCGGTCGTCCCCGAAGGGAAGGGAGACCGGTCGGGCGCGCCGAGGGCGAAGGAGCGGCTGGACATGGCGCAGCCGGCGTGCTTCGATTTGGCACCGCACCGTGCCCGCATTGCAGTTGCCCGCCGACGTCGAGGCCGTCCTGCGGTCGTTCTTTACGTGCGAATTCACCACGCTGAACCAGGCGGGTGAGCCGCTGACGTGGCCGGTGGAGCCATTCTTCGACGCCGCCGCGGGGGAGATCGTCGCCACCGCCTCGATCGCCTTCCCGGTCAAAGCGCTGAACGCACGGCGCAATCCGCATGTCGCGCTGCTCTATTCCGATCCAACAGGAAGTGGCCTGGACGATCCGCCAGCCGTCCTGATCCAGGGCGACGCCCGCGTAGAGGAGTCGCGCGAGTGGACGCCGCGGACCGCGGAATACTTCCGACTGTCGGTGATCCGTCAGCCGGACAGCCGCAAGTTCATCGCCAATCCGCTGGCTCGCCGCCTGTTCGCGTTCTACTTCCAACGCCTGAACATCACGGTCCAACCACGGCGCGTGCTGGTGTGGCCTCGGCGCGACTTCTCCGTTGCGCCGACTGAGATCGGACTGGCAGCCCGTGTGGAGTAGCGAGCTCGCCGCCTGCGCGCGGCGGTACCAGGGCGCAACCCTGAGCGTGGTCGAGCCGGGCGGCTATCCCATCAGTGCGCGCTGCCAGGTCGAGCTCGACGATGAGCGCCAGCAGATCACCGTCACGCGTCTTCCGCCGCTGGCCGAGCTGTGGCGTGGCCCCGCCTGCCTGCTCTTCCATCGCCACGATGAGCGACTCGAGAATCAGTACCAGCTGCTGATCCGTGGGCGGCTCACCGAGGAGGGCGAATCGCTCATCTTCCGACCGTCCGCTTTCGTAACCGCGAATGGCAGTCGCAACCAGGATCGCATGCCGCACGCGGGCGCGCCGCTACAGCTACTGAAGTTCATGCGCATCGGCCGCCGCCAGGCAGGCGCGTATCTGCGACGCCGCCAGCTGACCTGGCCAGTCGACTTCGCGCCAATGCTCAAAGTGATCCGCGAGCTGGAACGCCGCCAGCACTAACGGTCATCCCGAGCTTGCGAGGGAGCTCGGTCAGGAAACCATGTCATCCCGAGCTTGCGAGGGATCTCGGTTGGACCGTGAGATCCCTCGGCTCGCAGGCTCCCCTCGGGATGACATCAGAGCGCGTCCAGCCCGGCCGCGCGGCCCTCGGCCCAGGCGACGGTAAACGCGGTCTGTCCGAGCGCAGCCGCGGCGGCGGCCAACACTCGGTCGTACTCGGCGCGGTCGTTGGGTGGCACCGGGGCGCCGTTGGCCTCCCGCCACACGTCCGCCGCGCCGAACAGCCGCGCGGCCTGAGCGTACTGCTCGGTAGCTTCGGCGACCGAAGCCAGCCCTTCGACGCACAGCGCCTGGCCCCAGCCATCGCCGGCGAGCTTGAACAGCTCCAGTGCCTCGGCGAACTGTCCCTGGGCAGCCGTGGCGTCGCCCCGCCGCAGGGCGACCGTGCCCAGGCTGTGTAGCGTCTGGGCGATGCGATCGCCAGCCGAGAGTCGCCTGAACAGCGCCAGGCTCTCGGACAGCAGCGCGACCGCGGCCTCGTGCTCGGCCAGGTGAACGGCCGTCTCGCCGAGGTTGTAGAGCGAGGTCGCGATGCCGGCTGCATCGCCGAGCTCGCGTTTGATCGCCAGGCTCTCTTCGAGGAAGTCGCGCGCACGCGGGTAGTCGCTCACGTCCATCGCCAGCGCCGCCAGGTTGTTCAGCACGGTCGCCTCGGTGGGGCGCTCCCCGACCTCGCGCGCGAGCTGCAGCGCCTGTTCGAGCAGATCCCGCGCGCGGTCGTGCTCGCCCTGCGCTTTGGCGATGATGCCGAGCGTGCTGAGCGCCGCGGCAGTCCGCTGGCGATCCCCTTCAGACCGCCAGACGCTGAGCGACTCGGCCTGGAAGCGCAGCGCGACCGCGTACGCCCCCTGGCTGTGCGCGAGAGCCGCGGCAGTATCGAGGGCCCGACCACGCACCACCGCCGGCACCGTGTCGGCAGCGGCGAAGCCGCGCTCCAGCCACGCGCGACCCTCAGCCGGCCGGCCGCGCGTGAACCAGAACCAGCGCAGTGCCGCCGCGAGCCGCAGCCCATCGCCGACTCGATCGGGTTGCACGAGCGCCCACGACAGCGCAGCGCGCACATTCTCGACTTCTTCGTCGAGCTGATCGAGCCATAGCGCCTGGTCGGCCGCCCGCAGGTGCGGCTCCGCCGTCTCGGCGAGGCCGAGGAACCACCGCAGGTGGCGCTCGCGGGCAGCATCGCCCTCGCCCGCCGACTCGAGTTTGTCGACCGCGTACTGGCGCACGGTCTCGAGCAGCCGGTAACGAGCGCGCGTTGCTTGCAAGTCGGCCACGACCAGCGACTTCGTCACCAGCGATGTCAAGAGCTCGAGGACATCCGTCAGATCATCGGCCACGCCCTCGGCGGCTTCCAGCGTCCAGCCGCCGGCGAAGACACCGACTCGCCGCAGCAACGCCCGTTCGGCGGGCGTGAGCAGCTCGTAGCTCCAGTCGAGCGTGGCGCGCAGCGTTTGCTGGCGCGGCACGGCGGTGACATTGCTCGAGGCCAGTAGCCGCAGGTGATCGTCGAGTCGGTCGGCGAGCTGCGCCGGCGCGAGCACGCG
>WNGE01005104.1_pt1 | contig 25185 bp, 20 predicted proteins | sample 5400651 | NCBI WGS metagenome assembly WNGE01 (sample SAMN13153370, study PRJNA577476) | soil metagenome | isolation source: 60 cm soil or saprolite under grassland replicate 2 | place: USA:California | collected 2016-06-15
CCGGCCTGTCACGCCGGAGGTCGCGGGTTCGAGTCCCGTCGCTCCCGTAGAAAGTCCCTGCAAACCAGCATCTTGTGTTGTCTGCACGGGCGCGAACGACCGCCGGCCTTCCCATTCATCCCGCGCTGATCCCGTATGCGAGATCCTGTTCCGATAAAGCGCTGGAGATCGGCACATTCTGCCTTGCTGCTCTAAGCACCAGACGATTTCCCGCCGTCCGGTCATCCCGCGCAGATCCCGCACGCGACCTGGCCGGTTCGATCGCAGAGGAGTTTTCGGGTCGATGCGGATCCGAGAGCCGGCCGCCGTGGCCGGAGTTCACTTGGCGGACGTCACGTGCTCTTCAGTGCGAGCCACGCTGTTGGCCTGGGTCGTCATTCGCGCCCTGTGGGGCAGCGATGAGCTCGTGCGGCCTGCACACCCGCGACCTCGTGTTTCTTCGGGTAGCCGAGCCGGTTCGAGTCCCGCTACCCCGACTAGGACTCGAACCGGCCGGGACCGATTTTCGCCGCAACGTCTGCTCTCCTGTACTTGACGCAGCGCTGGGACCTTAGCCCTTCACTCGGAGCTCGCCCCAGTGCGCAAGGTTGTTCACACCCTCACCCGACGTGGGAGTCCCGAAGGTTAGTTGCCTCGCAGTCGGCAGCGTGCCGTCGGCGTTCAAGCTTGAGTTCATGATGAACAGCTGCTGACTTCCGCTGCCTGCGCCTCCCACAGTCCTGTGGAACAGGAGCTGCCGACCGTCGGGGGAGAAGGTAGGAGTCCCGTCAAACACGGAATTGTCGGTCAGTTGCATCAGGCCGGTGCCGTCCGCGTTCATCACGCAGATCTCGAAGTCGGCCGTGCCGCCCCCAATCCTGCACATGAACACGATCCGGCTGCCATCCGCGGCCCAGGCAGGAGCGCGCTCCTCTTCGGTGTTGTCGGTCAGCTGCAGCAGGCCGGTGCCGTCGGGGCTCATTACGTAGAGCTCGGCCTGATTGGAGCGCTGTCGGTCATCCGTGATGGGGTGCCTGGTGAAGATGATCTTCTGCCCGTCCGGCGACCAGTCTGGGTCGTCGTCGACCCAGTCCGGGCTGTTGGTGATGTTCGTGGGCTGCTCGCCGCCCGCGAGCAGATCGTCGACGTTGGCGGCGAAGATGTCGCTGTCGCTGGTTGCCGAGCCAGGGTCGGTCCTGATCGGACACCCGGTGCCCAGCCCACTCGAAGCGTAGTAGGAGGCCGAGGCATGGAAGGCGATGTTCTTGCTGTCCGGCGACCAGGTGACCGAGCCCCCGCGCGTCAGGAGCGTCTGCTCGCCGCCGTCGGTGTCCATCAGGAACAAGTCGTCGATGTTGTAGTAAGTAACCCCATCGCAGACAGCGCCGGCCGTGAGCCGGTCGCTGTCGAAGACGATCTTCGTCCCATCCGGCGACAAGTTCGCAAACGCGTCGCCATAGACGTTCTCCGTCAAGCGTCGCAGGTTCGTGATGGTCGGCGTCGGCGTGTCTGGGTTGATGACCTCGGCAAGGTAGACCTCGGCACCAAGCAACGGCGGGGTCAAGCCCTCGCTCACGTGGTCGCGCGTACTGCTGAACGCGACCGTCGATTGAAGTTGGAAGTTGCCCGCAGCCGCGGCAACCGCAAGGAGTAGACAGGCTGCGACGAGCGTGGCGACCTGTAGCAAATGCCTTCTCAGATTCTTCACTGGTTCCCCCTTCTAGAGACCTGCTACGACTACTTCGTCGTCGGCCAGGCGCTGATTCCGTCGGTCGGCGCGAACCCGCCTTGCGGCCTCGCAGGTGCACCGCCCGGCCCCTTGAAGACAGCCCGTCTGGGTCGGATGATTGGGTGAGCCCTCCGTGTCGTTCGACGGAATCGGGGCGCCTCGGCCGACATAGGGACCGAGGACCGATGCTGGCCATCCCGTTCATGGAGATCCCTGCGCCGAGGACGGAGGCGGCCGTCGGCCTGGATCCCGACTCCTTCCGGGCCTTCTACGACGAGGCGCTGCCGCACGTCTACGGATACTTCCTGCACCGCTGCGGCGGCTCAACCGTGGTCGCCGAGGACTTGACGCAGGAGACTTTTCTGGCCGCGGTCACCGCGCTCAGAAAGGACAGACGCGTTGCGACGCCGATCGCCTGGATCTACGGAATCGCCCGCCATAAGCTGCTCGACCACTACCGCCGGCAGGAACGGATCGATCGCCCCCTCGCTGTCGCCTCTCCGGCGGACGAGCGGGCTGAGGAGCTCGTCGCTGGCGACACGGAAGAGGTGCGCGAGCGGGCAACCGCGGCGCTCGCCTCGGTCGCGGCGTCACAGCGAGCCGCGCTCGTGCTCTGCTACGTCGACGGCTACTCGGTGCCGGAGACGGCGCGGTTGCTCGGCAAGAGCGCCGAGGCAGTCGAATCGCTCCTCGCCCGCGGACGGCAGAGCTTCAAGCGCAGCTATCTGGAGGAACGGGCATGAGCGAGCGAGATCCCGTCGTCGTCCTCCTGAAGGAACTCGACCGCCCGGTCGCACCACGGCCCGAATTCGCGGATGCACTGCGCGCACAGCTGCTGGCAGAGCTTGCACAGGCAGACGGCTTCCGGGTCCGACGGCGCATTCCGCGATCCCGTCTTGCGCTCCTGCCCCGACAGCGTCGGCCACTGGTGGCCGGCGCGGCAGCCCTTGCGGTCGCGGCTGCTGCGATCACCGCTGTGTTCCTGTCGCGGCCGTCGGCCGCCTCGGCGGTCGAAGTGATTCGTCAGGCACGGGACGCGTTTGCCGCGGCACCGCCGTTCGAGGCGACACTGCGCGTCGAACTCAACCCTGACGGCTCGAACCCAGATGTGCCGAGGGGCGCGACCGCAACCGTGCTGATCAGCTACGGAGGGCCGCACCGGTTCCGTACGCAGATCGCGTCCGTCAAGCCGCGCTTCCCGAACGCGACCGGCCCCGGCTCGTACGAGGTCTTCGACGGCCGCACCATCGCGAGCTTCGACAGCAAGAGAAACCGCTTCTACTCGAGCCCGGCGCCGAGCGGCTTCCAGCCACTGAAGTACTTCAGTTGGCGCGGCGGTTACCCGGATTGGGAGCAAGTCTGTCTCAACCCGGGATCGAAAGTGCTGCCCGACGCGCGCATCGCCGGTCGCGGTGCGCGCCACCTCCGCTGCAGCGACTTTAGAGGGGACACGTGGCAACTCTGGATCGACCGCGAAACGGGACTGCTGCTCAAGATCGTGGGCCAGGTCCCCGGCGACGACCTCTTCCTCGACCTCGGCTCGGGAGCGAGCTCGAAGGGTGGCTTCCAGGTCGCGCGGTTTCGCCTGAACCCCTCTTTCCCCGCCGGGACGTTCTCGGTCAATGCTCCTTCCGGCGCGACGGATTACCAGGCGCGTCTCCGGGCTGCCGCGGCGAGCGTCCCGCCGTTCCGGGCCATCGTCCAAAGGCGAATGCACGGGCAGACCTACGTCGAGGAAGCGTGGTGGCTGAACGAACGGAGCTGGCGTTTGCAGGTCCTGGCCGGCCAGGACCCGACCCTGCCCGGCGGCCCCGGCAGCTTCGTCGTCTCGGCTCACGGAAGCCCGCGGATCTATAACGCCGACCAGAAGACCTACTCGAGCGCCTCCTCGTCCTCAAACCCGATCGTGGAGCTGCTCCCCGAGGCGAATCCGACGTACTCGACCGCCGCTTGCCCAATCGTCGACCGCGAGCGCATCGCCGGACGAGACGCGGTTCACCGCCGCTGTACGAGTTACGACGTGTGGGTGGACAGGTCGACGGGACTCCTCCTCAGGCAAAAGGCGGCCCGGTACGAGCTTCGCGTTCGCAGCATCGTCTACCACCCCACCTTCCCGCCGGGCACATTCCGGTTCGCCAGACCGCCCGGCGCTCGCAGCGCCGGGCAGCGGGCGAACGATCCCTACTACCAGACCAAGCTCGCGCCGGGCAAGGTCGCACAGAACTGGTCCGCAACCACGCTCGGGGGCAGCGCGTTCCAGCTTGCCGACCTGCGCGGCAAGCCAGCTCTCTTGCTTGTGCTCCCCGACTGGTGTCCCGCCGGCGACCCCGTCTGTGAGGTGTTCACCGCGCTCCAGCAGGTACACGAAGCCGTGAGGAACAAGGTCGCGATCGTCTGGGTCGACCTTCAAGGGAGCGCCGAGCAGGCGCGGAAGGTCGTGCGACACAACCACCTCACCGTTCCCGTCGTCGTCGACGCCGGGTCTCCCGGCGCCATCATCACGGCCTGGAAAATCCAGGCCTATCCCTACTGGCTCCTCCTCGACGCACATGGGCGCGTGATTGAGGCCCGTCTCAAACCGCAGACCACGGCCCAGCTGATGCAACTGATAGCCAAGGCGACATGAGCGCACCGCTACGGGGCAGCGGCTCCGGCTCGATTCGGGCCGTCGATGGCGATTCAGCCTCCGAGCTGTCAGACGACGCTATCCTGCGCAGATCCCGCAAGAGGTTGCCGCAAACTCCCGCCGGGCCCGGAGATCCCCGCAAGACCGCTGACGAAAAGCCCTGCTCTCGCCAGTGATCCCCGCCTATCCCCGCCCAGCCCGGAATCGCCAAGACCGGCCTGTCACGCCGGAGGTCGCGCGTTCGAGTCCCGCGCTCCCGCTCTTTACACCTCGCTTTTGCAGTCATTCCCCTAGACACGCGGGGCTGATTGCACCGAAGATTGCCGCGGACGAGAATCGACGAATGGCGCCTCCCATTCAGTACGCGCGCAGCGGCGATGTGAACATCGCCTACCAGGTTGCGGGCGAGGGTCCACACGACCTGCTGATGATCCCAGGCTGGGTGACGCATCTTGGCCTCGACTGGAACGAGCCGCGCTGGGTGCGCTGGTTCGAGCGGATGACGTCGTTCGCACGCGTCGTTCGCTTCGACAAGCGTGGCACTGGCATGTCGGACCGCACGCCCGGCGTGCCCACTCCCGACGAGCGCATGGAGGACGCGCGTGCTGTTATGGACGCCGCTGGGCTCGAGCGCGCGCACGTGATCGGCTGGAGTGAGGGAGGGCCGCTTGCGGTGATGTTGGCCGTGACTCACCCGCAGCGCGTACAGAGCCTCGTCCTGCACGGAACGCAGGCGACCTTCCGCCGCCGCGACGACTATCCGTTTGGTGACGAGGAAACCGAGGCCGACCTCGAGGACCTCGAGCGACACTGGGGAAGCACGGAGTTCGCACGCCGGTTCGTCCCGGACGAGGACTCGGCGACGATTGCGCGGCTTGCGGAGTACCAGCAGGCCGGAGCTAGCCCGAGCGCGGCCGTCGCGTTAGCACGTGCGAACTCGGAGATCGATGTCCGCGGGTTGCTGGGCTCGGTCCGTATGCCGACCCTCGTCCTCAACCGCGAGCACGACCCGGTAGCGTCCGCCCCGGCCGGCCGCTACCTCGCAGAACGGATCACCGGCGCCCGCTTCGTCGCGCTCGAGGGATCCGCGCACTCGCCGTGGCTCGGAGAACTCGAGCCCTTCTGCACCGAGGTCGAGCACTTTGTCACGGGGATTCGCCCTGCCGAACGCGAGCCCGGGGCGGTGCGGGCGATCCTCCACTGCGACATCGTGGGGTCGACGTCGCGTTCTGCAGAACTCGGCGACGAGCGCTGGACAGACCTGCTCGGGGAATACGGCCGCCGCGCCGATCTGGCGGTTGCCGCACATGCGGGCCGAGTCGTTGACCGTACCGGAGACGGACTGATGGCGGGCTTCGAGGGGCCGGTTGGGGCGATTCGTGCTGCACGTCGGCTCCAGCACGACGCCGGAGAGCTCGAGCTCCAGGTGCGCGCGGGCGTGCACATGGGTGAGGTGCGCGAGGAGAACGGCCTCCTGCGGGGGATCGCCGTCCACGTGGCTGCGCGAGTGATGGCCGAAGCGCGCGGCGGCGAGGTCCTCGTCTCAGACACCGTCCGAGACATCGTGGCTGGCTCCAGCCTCGACTTCTCCGACCGTGGCACGCACGAGCTCAAGGGCATCGAGGGCAAGCGGCGACTTTTCGCGGTTAGGTGAGTCCGCGCGATTTGGCGCAACTGACCAGTTAGCTTCCGCCTAACGGAACTCGATGCGTGGTGCGCGACCCGATCGCTTGTTTTCCTTTGATTACGCGTAACTCACGGCCGGATCTCGATGCCGCGGTGTTTAAACCTCCGGATAGACCCCCGTCGCTCCCGCTAAAGTACCTGCAAATCGGCAAGTTCTGTTGCCGACTTGGGGCGCAATCGACCGCCGGCCTCTTAGATCCCGCGTAGATCCCGCTCGAAAGCACGGTTTGAAGCCGGTTGAAGCGCCTTCGCAGGCGGGGGCTCACGTGACCATCCCGCGTCAATCCCGCGTAAGCGTCGGTCAGTAGATCAGGTCACTGACTGTCTTCAACCGTGGAGGTCTGGCGATCGACCGGATCGCACGACCGACCGTCGCGCACCTTCGGCGGCCTCCGGGTGATCCTGCTTGACATTGACGCGTTCGAGCTGAAATCGAGTAGCGGGTGTCAAACCCGGTGGCTCTTTGTGTGCCGGGTTTGACTTTCCAGGACGACTACTCGTGCAGCCGAGCCGCCGCACCAAGGTAGGCGAGAGGACGGTCGCGCAGGCAACGAAATGGACGTCAGCCGTCGGCGCGTGTGTCCGACCGCACGGCGCCACGAGGCTTGCCGGCGGAGTCGAGGGTTGTCTTTCCGATCGCCTCTGTCACGATCTTCGTGAGGAATCTGGTGTTCGAGATCGTCGGCCGAGAGGAGGAACTCGCCTCTGTCGCCGCGTTCGTCGACGATCGGCGAGACGGGCCCGCTGCGCTCGTGCTGGAGGGCGAGGCGGGTATCGGGAAGTCGACGCTCTGGCTGGCAGGTGCCGAGCATGCGCGGACGCAGGGACTGCGCGTCCTCTCGTCGCGCCCGGCCGAGGCTGAGCGCACTCTCGCTCACCTGGGACTGGGCGATCTGCTCGAGGCCTGGCTCGATGAGACGCTGCCTGCGCTCTCGGCGCCGAGACGGCGCGCACTCGAGATCGTGACGCTGCGAGCGGAAGCGTCAGCTGATCCCGTCGATGAGCGCGCGCTCGCGGTCGCGGTGCGCGACGTGCTTGAGCTTCTCAGCGAGCGCGAGCCAGTGGTGATCGCCGTTGATGACGTCCAGTGGCTCGACCCATCGTCGTCGAGCGCGCTTGCCTTCGCCCTCCGCCGGCTCGCTGGGAGCGATGTTCGCCTGTTGCTGGCCCGGCGGCTCGTCGATGAAGTGCGGCCGTCGGGACTCGAGGACGTGCTTCTTGCGGAACGCATCACGCGGCTGGCGGTGAGCCCGCTCAGCATCGGCGCGCTCCACCAGCTCTTGCGCGACCGGCTCGGCCGATCATTCGCGCGCCAGACGCTTCTCCGTATCCACGAGCGATCGGGCGGGAATCCGTTCTTCGCGCTGGAGCTTGCTCGCGTTATCGACGCGGACGTCGATCCACTCGAGCCGCTGCCGATCCCCGGAACGCTCGAAGAGCTGCTGCGCGCGAAGATCGCCGATCTCCCCGCCGCCACCCGCGAGGCGCTCGCGCTCGCGTCCGCGCTCGGCACGCTCTCGGAGTCGCTGCTCACGCGTGCGGGTGTTGCGGTGGAGGTGCTCGAACCGGCAGCGGCGGCCCACGTGATCGAGCGCGAGGATGGGACGATCCGCTTCACCCACCCGCTGCTGTCGTCGGTCCTCTACCACGACCTCGGGGAGAAGCGGCGGAGCGTGCATGGGCGGCTCGCGCGAAGTTCCGAAGACCCGCTCCTTCGCGCCCGTCATCTCGCGCTATCGAAGGATAAGCCGGACGCTGCCATCGCCGCCGCGCTCGACGAGGCCGTGAGGCTGGCGATCGATAACGGCACGTCCGCCGTCGCCGCCGAGCTCGCCGAGCACGCCGTCCGGCTGACGCCGTCGGACGCACACGACGCGCGCCATCGCCGGATGCTGGCCGCCGCACGCGCGCATCGGGCGGCCGGCGAATGGACGCGCGCGCGGACGATCGCAACCGATCTGCTGGCCGAGACGGCCGAGTCGGAGGTCGGCTCATGGCGCGCGGAGGCGCTCGTGCTCTTGTCCGAGCTCGAAAGCGTCGATCGTGCCACGGAGCTACTCGGGGAAGCCCTGGACGAAGCTGTCTCCCGGCCGGCGCTCCAGTCACTCATCCACTGTCGCCTCGCGTGGGTGACGCGCTTCCGAACAGAGTTCGACCACGCCGGCGCGGCGCTCGAGCTGGCCGAGCAGCTCGAGAACGACATGCTGCGAACCCGCGCACGCGCGGTCCAGGCGATCCTCGGCTGGTTCGCGGGCAGCGCGGAGGCTCCGGGCGATCTCCCAGCGCTGGTTCAACACCTCCCGGGCGCCCTCGGCGGCGAGCGACTGGTACAGGAAGCGACACAGGCGATCGTGAACACCTTCGCGCCGGCCTCGAAGAGAGACGAGGCACGGGCCATGCTCGAGCGCGAGCACCACGAGTGGCGCGACCGCGACGAGCCGCGCAGTGCCCGCGCGCTCTGGGGGCTTGCCTGGCTCGAGTTCTGGGCCGGGCGCTGGACGCTTGCGGCCGAACACGCAGATCGCGCGCACGACATCGCGATCCAGTACGGCCTCGAGGTACCCCAGGATCACCTCCCGATCGCGGTCATCGCCGTCCACCGGGGACAGCTGGAGGTGGCACGCGAGCATTCGGAGCGAGCCCTCGACCTTGCTCGAGAGCAGTTCGGGTTCCACCCACCCCAGCACATGGCGGTCCTGGGGCTTGTCGCGCTCGGGGGTGGAGACCGGTCCGCTGCGCTCGAGTGGCTCGACAAGGCGCACCGGCGGGCAGCGGCGCTCGGGTGGGGCGAGCCGAGCCTCCGCTGGTGGACCCCCGATCACGCCGAGCTGCTCCTCGAGCTCGGCCGCATCGACGAGGCCGTTCGCCTCATCGACGTCTGGGAGGCGGACGCGGCCCGAGTCGCCCGCGAGTGGGTGCTCGCGCACGTCACGCGGTGCCGCGGCCTCGTCGCCGCCGCGCATGCGGAGATCGAGCAGGCGCTCGCCCTGTTCGCGCAGGCGGTCGCCGAACACGACGCGGTCGGCGATCCGCTCGGCTGCGCCCGGGCACTGCTCGCGCTCGGGGTCGTAAGACGTCGCGCCCGCCAGAAGCGCCCGGCCCGGCAAGCGATCGAGGCGTCAGCCGAGGCGTTTGAGACGATTGGCGCCTCAGGCTGGGCAACGAAGGCGCGCGCTGAGCTCGAACGGGTCAGCGGGCGCAAGCGGGCGGCAGGGCTGACGGCCGCCGAACAGCGCGTCGCGGCCCTGGTTGCCGAGGGCAGAACGAACCGGGAAGTCGCCGCCGCGCTGTTCCTCGGCGAACGAACGGTTGCGAGCCACCTGACCCACGTCTACGCGAAGCTCGGCGTCCGATCGCGCACCGAGCTTGCCCGCCGGCTCCGCATCGACGAACCCGTATAGCCCGGTCAAAGTTCAGACGTTCTGACGTTTCCACCGCAGCGCCGACGCCGTAGCGTCGAGCGCATGCCGAGCTACCTCGTCGAGACCTACCTCGCTCGTGGCCAAGCGGGAGAGCGCACCGCCCGCGAGCGGCGGGCACGCTCGGCAGCGGAGGAGCTGACGCGGAACATGAGCCGCGTTCGCTTCGACCACGCGATTCACGTTCCCGAGGACGAGATCTGCTTCTACGTCTTCGACGCCCCATCGGCTCGCGACGCAGCACGGGCGGCGCAGCGCGCCGGGCTCGATCCCCTCCGCATCGTCGAAGCGGTTCCGTCCAGAAAGGAGGAGGCATGAAACGGAAATGGATCTGGGTCCTTGCCCTCGCTCTCATCGGCGTTGCCGTGTACGCAGGCAACGTCCTCGCGACGCAGTCGCAAGGATTCAGCGGCACGACGCTCGCTAAGGGGAGTTTCGGAAGGATCTCCTCCCACGTACAAACGCAAGACCCGCAGTTCTGGAACGAGGTCATCAAGACGGAGGGCGATTCCGACCTCTACGTCCAGCAGAACACGTGGGATCCCAGCACCTGCGGCGGGTGCGTTCCCAGCACCGGCTGGCACACGCACCCCGGGCCGAGCCTGGTAATCGTCACGCAGGGCACGGTGACTGAATACGCCGGCGATGATCCGAGCTGCACGCCGCACGTGTACTCCGCTAACGGCACGAACGCGTTCATCGACATCGGCGGCGGGGCCGTGCACATCATCCGAGACGAGAGCGGCGCCGTGGCGAAAACGATCGCGGTCCAGCTCATCCCGGCAGGTGCGACTCGACGGCAGGACGTCACTCCGGCTCCCGGCAACTGCCCATTCTGAGCCCCGGCAGGACCGGAGGGCGGCACCCGCCGCCCTCCGGTCTGTTCGCCCCCGCGCAGATCCCGATCCGTTATCCGTTATCCATCAAGACAACGGCGCATGCCGCCGCACATCCCGCGGGAGGCCGCCGCAAGCTTCCGGCGGCACCCGCGGATTCCCGTAGGCCGACGAGAGAAACACCCTGCTCTTCCGTGAAATCCCGCCGATCCCCGCTCAGCCCGCAAGGGCCAAGACCGGCCTGTCACGCCGGAGGTCGCGGGTTCGAGTCCCGTCGCTCCCGCTGAAAACATCCTGCAAATCCACATCTTTTGTTGCCTACATCGGCGCAAACGACCGCCGGTCTCTCCGCATCCCGCACTCATCCCGCATGAGACCGAGAACAGCGGTTTTGCAGGGATTTTCTTCTCTGCAGATGACCATGGCAGGCTGTCATCCCGCACCCGAATCTGCTGTGGACGGCATCGCGGCTCCCGGAAGAGCTCGCGAAGCTGCCCGACAGGGTCCAGCGTCACCTCGTGATAGTTACTGTCTTCGTCATATCGAAAGAAGCAGTGATGACGTTCCGCTTCAGGCCGATGAGCCAGGCAGACGCCGAGGCGATCGCGGGGTGGCACTACCCTGAACCGTTCTCGTTCTACGACTGGGCAGCCGATCCGAATGATCTCGCCGAACTGCTCGACCCGACGGCACGTGGCGACGGTTACTTCGCAGTCGAGGACGAGGACGGAAGCCTGATCGGCTTCTTCCATTTCAAGACACCCCACGGCCCGACACTGGAGATCGGGCTCGGGTTGCATCCGGAACGGACGGGACAGGGTCTCGGGAAGAGCTTCGTCGAGGCAGGGCTCGACTTCGGCCGTGCGCGCTTCGTCCCGAGAGAGTTCACGCTCTCCGTCGCCAGCTTCAACCGGCGCGCAATCAGCGTGTACGAGCGCGTCGGCTTCTCGGCGGTCCGCGTCTTCTCGCACTGGACGAATGGCGCCGAGTGGGAGTTCGTTGAAATGGAACGACCCGCCTAGCAAGCCCCGCACATGCATTCGGGCGGGCAAGGGCTCGCTCGAGTGATCGGCTCATGTTCTGGAGGAATATCCTGGGCAACGACTCCGTTTGGGACAGGTTCTGGGGACAGTTCGAGGATTTTCGTGCCGTACCGGCGGAAGCGGGTCGCAGTCTCTGAAACCCCTTAAGGGGTGCCACCGGTCAGCACGACCAGCGTCGCTAGGGCGGGATCCGAAAGACCTCCACGGGGGGCCTCTTTCCCTTCAGCGTCAGCCGTTGTCGCGCCGCGTCAGGGTACGCTCGTGCAACCGCCTCATAGGTCGGCGCGTCGGTGACGATCTCGCCGTCGCGCGCAACCGATGTGAGACGTGCGGCCGTATTCGTGACGTCACCGACCGCTGTGAAGTCCTTGTATCCGCCGCCGCCCACGTTGCCGACGAATTCCTCACCGCTGGCCACGCCGATCCCGACCTCGAGGCCGCCGGCGGCGGAATCGGTGTAGCGGACGGCCCGTACGAGCGAACGGGCGGCCTCGACGGCCTTCCGCCGGTACTGGGGCCCTGCGATCCCTGGAACGAACAAAGCCATCACCTCGTCGCCGGCGATCTGGCCAAGGAGCCCGGCCTGCGCCAACAGTGCGGCCGAAGCAGTCTCGTAGAAGCGCTGCAGGAACTCATGCACCTGCGCCGCCGGGAGCTTCTCGCAGATCGGCGTGTATCCGCGAACGTCGGCGAACAGGATCGCCAGCGGCACGATCGCACCGCCCTCGGGCGCGTGTTCGATGCACCGGGCGCAGATCTGCGGGTTCTTGCGCGAGGGGGAATAGCCGATCCGCTTGACGGCTCCCGCATAGGGGCCCCGAAAGGGCGCATTGCAGAACTTGCAGCGCCAGGGGCTTGGGAGGAGCCCGAACAGCCGCCGACCCGCGCGAAAGGGGAACGCGAGTGAGTGCTGTCCGGCGAGGATCCCCGCCCAGCGCTCGCTCATCGGCGGGACTCGCTCCACGTCGTCGCTCGCCACGCGGTGTACCTCGGGCCGAGACGTGCTCATGGCATCCCACCCCTCTTCGGCGGCTCGTTCCGCATGTGCCGGCCGGACTGATCGGTCATCACAACGGGCGCCAGCACCGCGGCGATGAGCCCGGCGACCACGAGTAGCGCCGCAACGGCTCGCAGCACGCGCCGCGCGCTGAGGTAGAAGACGACTAGGGCGGCTAAGACGACAGTGAGGTCGATCAGCGAGCTGACCCACCACGGCCACCACCACGTATCACGGAGCATGGCGATCACGCCGCGCTCGCGCCGTGGCTGGTCAGCCAGTTAACGCCGTTCCCCGACGCGAGTTCGGCGAACGCGCGTACAGGGACGGAAGCCCCGCCTGCGACGCGGAGCGGGACGGCGAAGAATCGGAACCCCTCGCGAGGGAGACCGCGGAGGTTGCAGAGGTGCTCGACAACGAGCACTCCGGCTCGAAGGAGCCGCGTCCGAGCCTGGAACGCAAGGTCGGCGGTGTCGTCGACGTTCCAGAAATCGACGCCGACGAGGGCGGCACCGCCGCCCACGAGGAGATCGAGTACCTCGATGTGAAGGTACGGCCCGGGCTCCCAATACCGCGCGGTCCCCCAGCGCTCGTCCCAGCCCGTCCGGATGATGACCGCCCTGTCCTTGATGGCCTTCGTGTCGAGCTCGAGTGTGACCGCACCGAACTGAGCGGCGGCATCCACCACCACCCCGGGAATGCCAGCGACGGCGCCGAGGGGGATCCGGCTCAGATCGTCTCCGTCCTCGAAGCGGTGAAACGGTGCGTGAAGACACGTCGCCACGTGACGAGCCTCCAGGCGCGGCGGGTCCCGTTCGAGGACGTGACCGAGCTCGACGAACCTCGCCACCTAACCGCTCCCATTGCAGCCGATGTAACTGCCGGCGGTGCTGCCGTCCACGTCGACGGTTTCGTCTTTCTCGTCGCGGCCGGCTCCGTCCCAGTTCGTCCGGCTGGCCAGCCGAGCGAGCCCGGCCGGACGGCCGCCGTCGCAGGTGAGATTGCCGCCGATGTGGTTCGTCGTCGAGGCGCCGGTTGCCCACAGAAGCCCGCTCTTGAGCAATACGTTCCCGCGGACCCGCGCGCCGCGGCGGTCGCCGAGGAAACCGAGATTCCCGCCCGCCCGATAGACGATCCCGCCCCTCACGAGTCCGCGATCGAAGAGCCACACCATCACGCACTGCTTCCCAGCGGCTCGGACAGAGCCGTCGATCCTTCCGCCCTTGAGAGAGAGCGCGACATAGCGGGACGCCTTCCCGCAGCGCCGGTCGGTGCTCCGCACCGTGACGTTCCCGTTGACCCTCCCGGTCACGACGCAGACGCGGGGATAGACGCTGATCTCGAGGTTCGCCGAGAGCGTGCCGTGGATTGCGTTCCGATACGGCCGCTGCGCGCAGTTGACCGTCTTTTTCGTGTACTGGGCCTGCGTCGCGCCCGATGAAACAGCGCCTACGAAAGCAAGCGCCGCAACAGCCGCAATACCGTTTACGCGCATGATGAGCTCACTCCTTTCCGTCAACCTTCTCTTCGTCTGCAAGGCGTAACGACCGGCGTTACGCGTGTAACCCGACCGCGCGCGCCGCTGGACGGGAAGGGCGGCTCATGCGAGCATTTACGCCATTCCCTTTCGGACGGGAGGCCCAGGCAGGCTCGACCGTGAACCAGGTCGCTCCTCTTTCCAAGAGCCCGCTCTTCGTCGGGCGTGAGCGGGAGCTCACCGCCCTCACGGCCGGGCTCGACGACGCGCTCGCCGGGCGGGGTGCACTCTTTCTCGTCTCGGGTGAGCCCGGAATCGGCAAGAGCCGCCTTACCGACGAGCTAGCGACGCGGGCCCGGGCCCGGGGGGCACGCGTTCTCTCGGGGCGCTGCTGGGAGGCTGGGGGCGCGCCCGCGTACTGGCCGTGGGTGCAGTCGCTTCGCTCGTACGTCCGCGATCTCGACGCGGAGGCGCTTCGCACCCAGCTCGGGCGCGGCGCCGCCGATCTCGCCCAGCTCCTGCCAGAGGCGGGAGACATCTCGTCTGAGCCCTCCCGGTCCGTCGAAGTCGACCCGGAGACGGCGCGTTTCCAGCTCTTCGAGGCTGTTGCTGAGTTTCTCCGCAACGGAGGAGAGGCCCGGCCGCTCGTGCTCGTCCTCGACGACCTCCACGCAGCGGATACGCCCTCGCTCCTCCTCTTACAGTTCCTGGCAACCGAGCTCGCCGACGCGCGGCTGCTCGTCGTCGGCGCCTACCGCGACGTCGACCCAACGCTTCACGATCCCCTTTCGTCGGCCCTCGGCGAGCTCGCGCGACTGCCGGTGACGCGGATGCTCGCGCTTTCCGGCCTCGACAGGCCGGAAGTCGCGACGTTCATTGGAGGAAGCGCCGGCGTCGAGCCTGACGAAGCTCTCGTCGCCGCCATGTACGAAGAGACCGAGGGGAATCCGCTTTTCCTGGACGAGGTCGTGCGACTCCTCGTCTCGGAGGGAAAGCTGGCCGACGTCGCGCTCGCGCCCTTCCCGCGACTCGAGATCCCGCACGGGATTCGCGCGGTGATCGACCATCGAGTCGGACGCCTCTCGGAGGAGTGCCGGAGCGCTCTAACGCTTGCCGCTGTCCTCGGTCGGGAGTTCAGCCTCGACGCTCTCGCGCTCGTCAGCGGGTCCTCGGCGGGCCGGATCGTCGACCTCGACGTCCAGAAAGCAATCGAGTACGCCGAGCGCGCCGGCGCAAGAGCGGCGAGGCTGCTCGCATACGAGGAGGCCGCTCGGCTGTTCCAGATCGCGCTCGGCGCCCTCGAGCAAAGGGAGCCGGTCGACAACGACACGTGTTGTGAACTCCTTCTCGAGCTTGGGGATGCTCAGGCGCGCGCGGGGGACTTCGCCGCCGCCAAGAAGACCTTCCTTCAGGCGGCCGACCTCGCCAAGCGGGAGTCGATGCCCGAGCGACTCACACGCGCGGCGCTCGGGTACGGGGGCAGGTTCGTTTGGGACCCGGGCCGCGGAGACCCCTACCTGCGGCCGCTGCTCGAGGAGGCGCTCGCTGTTCTCCCGGCAGGCGACGACGAGCTTCGCGTTCGAGTGATGACTCGACTCGCCGGAGGCCCGCTCGCGGATGTCCATGAAGCCGAGCGGCGGCGGGACACCTTGAGCCTCAAAGCCGTCGAAATGGCCCGGCGGCTCCGGGATCCGGCGACGCTCGCCTACGCGCTCGATGGCAGATGGACTGCGATCTGGGGACCGGACACGCTCGATGAGCGTCGTGCCGTCGCGCGCGGTGTGGTCGACAGCGCCCGCGCAGCCGGGGACAAGGAGCTGCTCCACGACGGCCACATCTGGTGCGCACTCGCGGGGCTGGAGTCCGGAGACATGAGCGTCGTCGACTCCGAGCTCGAGGCGCAGGCACGCCTCGCCACCGAGTTGCGCCAACCCGCGCAACTTTGGTTCGGGGTCGTGCTCCGCGCGACGCTTGCGAGCTTCGAAGGGCGGTTCGCGCACGCCGAAGAGCTCATCCCCCAGGCGGCCGACCTCGCGCGCGCCGCCGGCGTGATTGCCGACGTCTACCGCACCGTGCAGCTCTGGGCGCTTCGGCGTGAACAGGGCCGACTCGACGAGGTCGCATCAGCCCTGACAGACGCGATCCACCGCTACCGGATGTACGACGTACTGCGTTCCATCGGCGTTCACGCGGCGATGGAGCTCGGACGCAAGCAGGACGCGAGCGAAGCGCTCGAGGCCCTTACGGCCAACGGCTTTGCAGCTCTGGCCCGGAACGATGACTGGATCTTCGACCTGTGCCTCCTGGCCGATGTCTGTCACGCAGTGGGCGACACAGCGCGCGCCGGTCAGATCTATGAGCGCCTGATCCCGTACGCAGACCGAAACGCCGTGAATCCGCCTGCCGCGTGCGTCGGCGCCGCAGCGCGATCCATCGGCGTGCTCGCCGCGATGGCCGAACGCTGGGAAGAAGCGGAACACCACTTCGAGCGCGCGCTCGCGATGAACTCAAGAATGGGTGCACGGCCTTGGCTTGCCCGAACTGCTTACGACTGGGCGGACATGTTGCTCCGACGCGCGGGGACCGCAGACCGAGACCGAGCAGCGAAACTCCTCAACCGTGCGCAGGCGATCGGACACGAGCTCGGCCTGTGCGCGCTGGAGCGGCGGATCGCGTCGCTTGCCGAGCGGACGACAGAGCGTGCACCCGAGCACACCCGAGCACCGCAGGAGCGCCGAACCAGCTTCCGCCGCGACGGCGAGTACTGGTCGATCGACTACGAAGAGGACACGTTCCGGCTCAAGGATTCCAAGGGCCTTCGCTACCTGGCGCGGCTGCTCAGAGAGCCAGGTCGCGAACTCCACGCGCTCGATCTCGTCGCCGGCGAGCGTCCTGGGGTGCGCCCGGTCCGAACGCCGGAGCCCGGGCTCGCGTCTTCGTCGCCCGGCGACATGGGCGAGACGCTCGACGCGCAAGCGAAGGCGGAGTACCGCCGCCGGCTGGATGAACTGGAGGACGAACTGGACGAAGCGCAGGCGTTCGGCGACCCGGAGCGATTGGCGCGCGCGCAAGAGGAACGGGACTTCCTCGTTGGCGAGCTCGTCGGCGCCATCGGTCTCGGCGGCCGCGACCGCCGAATGGGATCACCCGCCGAGCGAGCCCGCGTAAGCGTAACGCGGGCGATCCGCTCGGCGCTCGCACGCATCCACGAGCACAGTCCGGCGCTTGGGGACCATCTCGAACGCACGATCCACACGGGGACGTTCTGCTCGTACGCACCAGACCCGCGCGCGCCGGCCGACTGGCAAATCTGAGTCCTCCTGAGCACACGAGTTGCGGCTGTTACAACGGTAACAGCGTTTCTCACGCCTCCTAGACAGCTGGCACAACTTGACTACCAAGGAGGTGAAAGGGCATGAAGACTTCGTCTCCGTCTCTGCTCTGGAGATGGGCAAGCGCGGGCGTGCTCGCCGTCGCCGTCGCCGCTGCTGCGGCGACCGTCGAGCTCACGTCGGGAGCGTCGGCAAGGGCTACGGAAGCGCAGGCCTGCGAACCAAGCGCGGCGTCGCCAGCGGCGATAGGCAACGCGGTCACCGACTGGAACTTGATCGCGGAGAACGCGATCACTACCCCTCCTCCGCAGGGCGCGCCGCCGCGGCCTGTCGGAAGCTCGCTCGTTCACGAGGGGATTGTCCAGGCGGCGATCTACGACGCCACGGTCGCGATCGAGGGCGGCTACGAGCCCTTCGTTACGTCCCCGTCGGTGACCCGGCCGGCCTCGACGGCGGCTGCGATCGCTACAGCCGCCTGCTTAGTACTGGTCGATCACGTGCCCGATCAGGCCTCGAGCGTCGAGGCCCAGTACGACGCGTACCTGGCCGCGATCCCGGACGCGTCGGCGAAGGACAACGGCATCGCGGTCGGCGCGCAGGTCGGGGATGCGATCGTCGACTGGCGGAGCGGCGACGGACTAAACAGCGACCCTAACTGGCAACAGCCGCCGCCGGGGCCGGGCGTCTTCGAGCCCTACCCGGCGGGAACCAAGCCAGTCGATATCAGGCTGGCAGAGGTAACCCCGCTGACGCTCACCTCGAACGACCAGTTCCGACCCGAAGGGCCGAACCCGCTGACGAGCGCCGAGTACGCCGAGGACTTCAACGAGGTCAAGGCTTACGGCCGGGTCGACAGCGCCGTCCGGACGCCCGAGCAGACGCAAACGGCGCTGTTCTGGTCGGAGAACACAGCCCGGCAGTGGCCTCGCGCGGAGCGGGCACTCGCCCTCGACAGGGGACTGAACCTCGCGGAGAGCGCGCGAATGCTGGCGCTGGCGCAGGTGGCAAACGCCGACGCGCTCCTCGCCTGCTTCGACGGCAAGTACCACTACCTCTTCTGGCGGCCGGTCTACGCGATCCAGCGCGCCGACACCGACGGCAACCCCGCGACCGCGGCCGATCCGAACTGGACGCCGCTCCTCAACGTCAACCATCCCGAGTACCCGGGAGCCCATGGTTGCGGGACGACGGCGGTGACAAAAGCCCTGGCGGGGTTCTTCGACACGGACAGGGTCACCTTCTCGGTCGAGAGCGCCGTGACCGGGACAACGCGCAGCTACGAGCGGTTCCGCGACTCCGCCAAGGAGGTCTACGACGCGCGCACTTGGGCTGGCCTCCACTTCCGCAACTCGACGATGGAGGGCGCCCAGATCGGCAAGAAGGTCGCGCGCTACGTGGTCGCGAACTTCTTCCGGCCGGTCGGGAAAGACGTCGCGCGAGCGGCGCTATCGTCCGATTTCAAGAACGGAGCTTCCGCACGCCGAAAAGAGGGCCGTTGAGCTCGGACAAGAACAAGCTCCTCCGGCGCCGAACGACCTGGATTGTCCTCGCCGGAGCTCTTTCGGCTTTCGCTCTCGCAACATTGCTCGCGGCCCTCAGGAGCACACCCGCGGCCGGGCCGGTTACCGAGCTCGGCGGCGGCGGCGGTACGCCTCCCATGCAGGCGCTCAATGACGTCTGGGGCCTATCGTCGCGGCGCTCGAACTGCACGATGTGCCACAACATCCGATCGCACACGCCGAGTATCGAGGCAGCGGTCTGGGCTCAGCGACCGGTCGTCTTCAACAAGTTCGGCGCCGCCTACCGCGACGTGCTCTTCCAGGAGGTCGCGGCGGGATACACGAGCATCTTCCCCGTGCCCCTACGGCAGAAGAAGGAGGCCGCACGATACCCGCCTCTCCTCGCGAGCGACTCGGACGGGGACGGCTACACCAACGAAGTGGAGCTGACGTTCGGCTCGATGCCGGGCCGCCGCAACAGCCATCCCGCGCGACCGGCGCTGCTACTCGAGCATTGGCGCGCCGTCATCGTGCGGCAGCTGCAGGGGAGGCAGATCGCCCAGCTCGAGCTCGACGCTCGAGTTCGCCGGGTTGGCCGCGATACCGACAGAGACGGCGTCCCCGACGTGCTCGAGCAGTTCGTCGGCTCGGACCCGCGCAGCCGCAAGTCGACGCCGTTGGTCGCTGCCCGGCGTCTGGCCGTCTATCGCCAACTCGTACTCGACGCGGGCGTGCCAATCAGCTGATTCGGGCACAGCAGCCCTCGTTGACCTCAACGACAACGGCGCATCCCGCGCTGATCCCGCAGGAGGCCGCCGGAAGTTCCCGCAGGTAACCGCAAATCCCCTGACGGCAGGGTCGAAGAGCCTGCTCACGGCGGGAATCCCCGCCGATCCCCGGTCAGCCGCGCCAAGCCCGGCCTGTCACGCCGGAGGTCGCGGATTCGAGTCCCGTCGCTCCCGTAAAAGTCCTGCAAATCGGTATATGTATTTGACTAACGACCGCCGGCTTCTTTTCATCCCGCGCAGATCCCGCGCCGGAATCGGCCCGAGATCCCCGCAAGGAGCCGGCGGCAGCCGGTAATCCCCGCAGAAGGATGACCGGCCAAGGTGGCCGGAGGTCTGTCAGCGCCCGGCGTCCAGGTGGACGCCGCGATGATGGAGACCCGGGACGGCCACGGACGGCTCGAGCTCGTGAAGTTTCAGGCCCCTACGGGCCCGGGCACCGTCGTCGCTGGCTTGCGAGCCCACGGCGCGGAGCTCGTTGGCGAGGTGGAGCGCTACGAAGACACCTACCGGCTCTGCACCGTCCGCGACCCGGTAGGTCGTTAGCAGCGTCGAGTTGACACGGGTGCCGAGCGCGAGCGTCCGCGAACGCGAGCCTGCCGTGACACGGGTCCGCGAGGAGCACTGAGAATTTGCTCCAGGCGGTGAGCGGGCCCAATGTCGGCCCGCTCACCAAAGGGCAACGTCAATGCGCGGGCGAGAAGCGCCTACGGATCACAACGGCGCTACCAGTGACGAAGAAGAGCGCGGCGACGACTGTGCCGGCTCCGATTCCGGCATCGGCCCAGTCGAAGCCGTCCGACGGCAGCGCACCGTGCCCTCCAACCGTCGTGTGAATCAACCAACTCCGATCGGAGCCGTCGAGCCCTTCGCCGAGGTGCCGCGGCACCGGTTGGGGCTTCAACCACGCGCGGTCGCTGCCTGACAGACCTTCACCGGGGCGGTGGGACGTCGCAGTCGCCAGGGGTGCGGCACTTGCCATCGCCGCGACTGCGGTGGTCACGGCCGCGAGCCTGCGAAGCATGGGGGTCGAAATGAACAATGTCCCTCCTTCGGTCCGGGTCGCTTCTCTGCGACCTCGTGCCCAGACCGTGGGGGACGCCGCTAACGGCAGCCTGTGAAGGGGCTGTCTTTCGGCTAACGGGTCGGGTCTACCATCCCCCGCCGACGATCCTTCCACCTTGAACGTCGATGTATGACTTGCTACGCCATGCAAAGTGCGTGAGCTCGACCCGCGTCTTGTCTCCGAGCTTGTGCCGGCTGACTTCGCGGTAGTCGTAGGGGCCGTAGAGGCGCCTTCCCCAACGATAGAAGCGCGCGCAATCGGCTCGAGAGACTTCAGATAGCGACGAGAGTAGAGGCCGCCCGCTGTCATGTAGTCGCCACGGTTCGCGGCGGCGATGAAGAGACGCGCGACGTCTCGGTGATTTACCGATGGCTGCGCAGCAAGAGGTGCTGCGCTCGCCATGGCCGCACCTGCGGTCGCGACAGCCGCGAGGCTGCGAAGCGTGGGGTGCAATCGAACATGTCTCTCCTTCGGTCTGGGTCGCTCCTCCGCGACCTCGTGCCCTCGACCATCGCAGGCGCCGCTAAAAGGCGGCCTGCGCGGAGGCTGTTCTTCGGCTAACGGCGGTGTTAGCGTCCATTCGAAGGAGGGTGTCAGGTGGAGTTCCGGCTACTCGGCCCGCTCGAGGTAAGCGACCACGGCCGCGCGCTCGAGCTCGGCGGCCAAAAGCGGCGCGCGCTGCTGGCCCTTCTCCTCCTGCACGCCAACGAGGTTGTCTCCAGCGACCGATTGATCGAGGAGCTGTGGGGCGAGGAGCCGCCGCAAGCCGCCGCGACCGCTCTCCACGGCCACGTCTCCCGGCTGCGCAAGTTGCTCGGCGGCGACGGCGGCTCAGAGCAGCTGCTCGTCACCCGGCCACCCGGTTACATGCTGCGCGTCGAGCCGGAACAGGTCGATCTACATCGCTTCGAGCGGCTGCGGGGCGAAGCACGGGCCGCTCGCGTCAAAGGCGACCTCGCGGGCGCGTCCAAAGCGCTGCAGGCCGCTCTGTCGCTCTGGCGCGGGCCGCCGCTCGGCGGTCTCGTTTACGAGCGCTTTGCACAAACCGAGGTCAACCGCCTCGAGGAGCTGCGCCTGGCCACGATCGAGGAGCGGATCGAAGTCGATCTCGCGCTCGGCCGCCATGGCGATCTCATCTCCGAGCTGGAGCGCCTGGTGAGCGAGCATCGCTTTCGCGAGGGCTTCCGAGGGCAGTTGATGCTTGCCCTCTACCGGTCCGGGCGCCAGGCCGAGGCGCTCCAGGTGTACCAACAGGCGCGAACGGCGCTGGTCGAAGAGCTCGGGATCGAGCCGGGCCAACCGCTGCGTGAATTACAGCAGGCCATTCTCCGCCAGGACGAATCGCTGGACGCACCAGGCGAGCCGGCGCTTCCCCAGGCAGGCGATGGACGCAAGCAGGACGCCGCGCCGCCGGCACAGCCGCCGCCGCCTCGGCCGAAAGCAACACGCCGGCGCCTGGCTTTGCCCCTCGCAGTGGCCTGTGCGATCGGAGGCGCCGTCGCTCTCGGCCTCCTCTTGCCTCGTGTTTTCGAAGCGAGAAAAGCCCATGCGGCATATCGGTCCGGCACCGTTCTGGTCGACCTGAAGACGCGCAAGCAGATCGGCTTCGTCCCGCCCTCGCAACTCGACTTTCCCGGGTTCCCCGTCTACTCCGGCGGTCATTTCTGGCTGATGAACCTCACGACGAAGACCTTCGTCGAGATCGATCCGAAAACGGGAAAGGTGCTGCACCAGTTTCCGCTGCCGTCGGGCGCGAGGGATACGCCCTTTGCCGTCTCCGGGCACAGCCTCTGGATCAGTGCCGGGGACGACCTGGTGAAGGTCGACACCACGCTCGGACAGGAGATCGACCGGCTCCATCTCGACAAGATCGTCGGAGCGAAGGGTCCGGCTAAGGGCGTCGCCGCCGGCGGAGGCCTGATCTGGGTCGGAAGGGACGTGGGCCCCGGGCAATATCCACTCGGGCAAGTCGTCGCAATCGATCCCCACACGCGCAAGGTCAGGTACCGGTTCGACCACGTCGTCCACCACACGAATCTCGCTTACGGCAGCGGAACCGTCTGGGCAGCCGACGACGCCGGTGTCGACGTGATCGACCCGGGCGCCGACAGCGTCACCCATGTGCGCGCCATCGAGACGGAAGATCCCTTCTTCGGCCCCGGCTCGGGCGGCAACTCGGTCACGGTCGGGGGCGGCTTCGGCTGGACGACGGACTCGGCCCGGGGAGTCGTCTACAGGATCGACCGAAACGGACGAGACGTGGCGTATCACACCGGCCTCGGCACGAACGGCGCCTCCTTTAGGGACGGCGTCCTCTGGGCTCGCAGCGAGGATGAGGGAACCGTCATCGGGATCGACGCCGTCAGCGGGGACAAGACCATCTACCGCTTCGGGCACCCGGTCGGCGCCGAGGTCGTGGGTGGGGGCATCCTGCTCGCCGCACTCGGGCCGGGCCGGACGACCGAGGACAGCATCGCCGCACTCAACGGCAATGTCATTCGCCTGTTCTCCAAACAAGGTGCGCTCGGCCAAGGGAATGAGCCGGCTCTCAACTGGGACTTCGCCGCCAACCAGATCGAGTTCGCGACCTGCGCGAAGCTGCTGAACTTCCCCGACAAACCGGCACCCGAAGGGTCGCATCTCCGCCCCGAGGTGGCGGCTGGGATGCCCATGCTTTCCGGAGACGGCCACACCTACACGTTCAGAGTTCGCCGCGGCTACGCCTTCTCGCCCCCGTCGGGGCAGCCTGTCACGGCAGAAACCTTTCGCTATTCGATCGAGCGCGCGTTGTCTCCGAAGCTGGGCTTTGGGCCGGGGCCATTCTGGGTGAGCGACATCCAGGGTGAGCACGCGTTCCGAAACGGCAAGGCCGACCACATCTCGGGCCTCCGCGCCGCCGGCGACAGGTTGTCGATCACCCTGACGAAGCCCTCCCCCGGCTTCCCCTACCACATGGCCGATCCGGCGTTCTGTCCGGTGCCGATCGGCACCCCCTTCGTCTCGAGTGGTGCGAACCGGCGCGTGGGCGACACCGGCGACTACTCGATGCCTTCGGCGGGGCCCTACTAGGAACCCGAACTACCACGGCCCGCGCCCGCACGCGTCAGATGCGATCGTCCTCCGCGAGGGCCTGGACGCGACCGTGGCGCTCGATCGGATCCGCCACGGAGGCTGGGACGGAATCGTCTCCTCGGGCCATACCGGCGCCGAGCTCACGGACCCGCTGCTCGACCCCGCCGGCCCCGTTGCTGCGCGGTACGGCAAGACGTCGTCGAGCCAATTCCAGTACGTAGCGCGCACGATGCCCCATGTGGGCTTCCTCGTTCTGAACAGCGTCCGCGGACCGTTCACCGATCGGACCGTGCGGCGGGCGGCCGCGCTGGCGATCGACCGTGCCGAGATCGCGCGCGTCTGGGGCAACATGGTTCCGGCCGATCAGCTGCTGCCGCCAGTAGCTGCAGGTTTTCACGAGCGTAACCTCTACCCGCTCGACGCTCCCGACCTACGCGCCGCCGCGGCCCTGATGCACGGGCGCCGCTTCGACGTCGTGATGGGCGTCTTCCCTTACGACCAAGCCATGCAGCAGGGCCGGCTGGTCCGCGCGGAACTCGGTCGGATCGGGCTTCGGGTCAAGCTCATAACGCTTCCGGACGTGGACACGTTCAACCGCATCCTGGATCGGGGCGGCGAGATCGACCTGGTCGACGGCGGGCTGTTCGCCAGTATCGACGGGGCGGACTTTCTCCAGAGCGCCGTCACTGTAGGCCCGGTGCCATCCCGGTTCCTGACGCAGAAAGTCAGGAGCGAGGTCAAAAGAGTGACGCGCCTGACCGGCAACAAGCGTTGGGCGGCGGCCGGAAGACTGGCCGACCGGCTTGCCGCATACGACGTTCCGCTCATCGTGTACGGCAACCGGGTGGAGGACGAGTTCTTCGCACCGGCGGTCGGCTGTCGCGTCTTCCCGCCGGAGAGCTACGGGGTGGATCTCGCTGCCCTTTGCCGACATGGAAGCGGGTAGCCGATCCCGCCTAGGATCTCGGCCGTGGCCCGCTTCCTCCACACGATGTGCGGGATCACCGATCCGGAGAAAAGCCGCGCGTTCTACGAGGCGCTCGGGTTCGCCTTCGCCGCCGACTTCGACATCGTCCGGAACAGTGAGCTCGAGGCGACGAACTACTTCTTCTCGTTGGGCGATCAGGAGTCGGTGCTCGAGCTGACCTACAACCACGACGGCCGCACCTACGAGCTCGGTAATGGCTACGGCCACATCGCGACCGCGGTCGAAGACCTCGACGGGACGCTCGAGCGCCTCGCCGCGCATGGCATTGAGCCCGAGCGGCCTCCGTACACCGTCCGCGAGACGGCTCGCGGTTGTGCTTCGTCCAAGACCCGGAGGGGATCATCGTCGAGCTGGCGGAGCAGGTCGGCTAAGGGCTCCGCGCGGCCGCCAGCGACGACGTAAGCACCCAGGGCTGGGCGAGCGTCTCACATGAAGGTCAACCGCCCGATTTTGGCGACTACACGCGGCGTGTCCCACACAGCTCCCGCTGGTTACAACTCGGACAACGAAGCATCCCGCGCTGATCCCGCACGAGGTCCCCGCAGGTTCCCGCTGGCGCACGGCAATCCCCGCAATGCGAAGTGCGAAACGCCCCGCTCGCGTCGGGAATCCCCGCCTATCCCCGCCTAGACCGGAAGCGCCACGACCGGC
>WNGE01002037.1_pt1 | contig 25180 bp, 21 predicted proteins | sample 5400651 | NCBI WGS metagenome assembly WNGE01 (sample SAMN13153370, study PRJNA577476) | soil metagenome | isolation source: 60 cm soil or saprolite under grassland replicate 2 | place: USA:California | collected 2016-06-15
GCACGGAGAGCGAAAAGTGGCCATTCGTGACCGGGACGCAAACCGCGCTCTTCATTCCCTGGCCGCCACCGGCCATCTGGAAGCTGATCGGCGAGCCCCAATTGTCGGCTGGCTGGAAGCACGCCTCTCCCGCTCCGAGCGGAGTGTTGGATAAATCCACGATCTTCGTCGCGGTGATCGTCATCTGGTCCTGTGCTACGCCTGCTGCTGTCATCAGTAGCAGCGCCGCCATGGTCTTAAGGACCACTCCCGCCAGCACAAAAATCAAAAGCCGCCCAATTGGGCGGCGCAGAATTCCCTCGGTCCTCGTATTCATTCTGTTTTCTCGCGTCCTCTAGGCGCCTGTGGCCCACATTTGCCTTAGTGGGCAAATGTGGAATACGTCCGATGGCGCAAAAATCAAAAGCCGCCCAACCGGGCGGCTAAAAAATGGCCTCTGCTTTTCTTATTTTTGCTGGGGCAGATTACCCGTATAGCTCTTCAGGAACTCCTCCACGCTGCGCACGTACACCTCGGCAAAATCCACCACATACCGCTTCGTCTGGATCAGGCGCCTGGCCTGTTCCAGCGGATATCCGATCGCGCAAAGCACGGCAAGTGCCATCATCGGCGCCCGGTGAATTCCCGCCGCGCAATGCACAAACAGCTTCGCCTCTGGGTCGCGCAGCGCTTCCATCGCAAAGCTCACTCCGCGCTCAAACACCGAGGCGTCCTTCGGCTGGAAATCGTCGTCCACCGGATTCCAGAGCACTTCCACGCCCACCCGCTGGCCCAGCGGCGTGTCGTCAAACTCAATCTGCATATCAATGACGTGCGTCACCCCGGCCGCGGCCACCTCGGCCATCCGCTCTTCCACCCAGATTCCGCCGCCGACCGCAATCCGGTCGGTCACCCACGTCATGTCCATCGCGTACTCGCCCTTGTAAATCTCCGAACACTCGCGGGTGCCGCCGATTCGGCGCCCCACACAAGCTTCTTTTGCTTGTGTGGGGTAGTTGATTTTCTTTTCACCCGGCTCGAACTCTTCCTAGAGCTTCACAGCGTCCGTCTTTTTCCGCTCTGCCTGCTCCATTCGCTCCAGCACCAGCCTGGCCCATGACTCGCCGGCATCGCGCGACTCCGGACCATCGTCAAACATGAAATTTGCGCCGGTCATCTCCAGCAGCGTCTTGGCATGTGGACAGCTTCCCTGCTTGGCTTTCTTCACCATCGCTTCCACAATTGCCGGCACGGAACCCTTCATCGTCCGCTTTGCAACTTCAATCGGATCTTCGACCACGCAACCTGCACTGCAGCCCCCGCACCCTTGCCTGCTCTTCGCTTGGGTACTGCTCGCCGCTCGCCTGGTCGCGCGTCCTGCGGCCCTAACCACTGATCGTCCCCTCGTCGCGGGTGCCCCATTCAAGCCTTCAGTTGGCTTGAGTGGGGTAGTTGGTTTTGCCTTTCGTGCCACCGCTGGCGAATCCGAACTCGCTACCGCATCCTGACTACTGCCCGCCTGCTTTCTGCCTGGCGTCTTCTTTTTCGTTGATCTTTTGCCTGCCGCCTTCCTGGCGTTCAACTTCCCATCTCCATCATTATGACTGAATGCCACTCGAGCCGCCCTTCTCAACCCCTTAGGTTTAGAATATCAAGTTCAACCCCCGTTTCCCCTCACTTCGGGCTGCAACTCTATTCGCCGCTCTTTCAAACACTTGATGCACATTTTCAAATCTCTGCCCCTTGACAACAAAAATCGTCATCGCATTTTTACCCATTTCACGGGCTTCTCGGATTGGAGGAGGAGACGAGTTTGCGCGCGGGGGAGCACGAGAAGGGTTTGCGCGCGGGTGCCCCACACAAGCTTCTTCTGCTTGTGTGGGGTAGTTGACTTGCTGTTGCAGTTGCTTTTGCTTTGAAACTTTGAAATCGTGAAACTTTGAAACCTTCTACGTCTCCATCGCGATGTGCGCCACCCGTCCCACTACATAATCCGCAAACGTCTCGCCTCTGCCGGGCTGCACAAATGCAAGCGCGCTCTGCTGGTTCTCGGGACGGAGGGTAAGCTGGCCGCCTTGCAGTTCCGCATAGCGCACCGGCCACCCCGCGCCCTTCTTCACCACATACAGGTTCGGCTCTGCGCGGCGGTAATTACGCAGCGAGTTGTAGTGGCGGTCGATGAGCAGCATCGCTCCGGCCGCAAGCCGCGGACGCATGGCCGACCCGCATTCTTTCCCGACCTTCATCAGCACAAAACGCTGCCAGCTGCTCCGCTCGCTCGCCATGTCGGAGCGCATGCGCCTCAGGAAGCTCTTCTTGAAGTGCACGAGTCCCACGATTTCCTCCGAGCGGAACTCACGATGCAGCAGCGCGGACGGCTTTACCACAGGGACGGACTCAAATGCGGCCTCGCCGGCCTCCGCGGCAATCCTTCGGATCCGTGGCTGCGGCAGCAGGTCGCGCACCTCCAGCCGCATCACTTCCATCACGCGGTCCATGGTTTCAATGCTCAAACCGCGGCGTTCATTCAGGAAATTCGAGATGTGGGCCTGCTGAAACCCGGCCCGCCTGGCCAGTTCCGTGCCGGTCATTTCGCCGGCGGCGATGCGCTCGCTCACCACGTCCCTCAATTGGTTTTGTAAATCCGATATCAACATGAAGCCCTCACGCCACATCACGAACGAGACATTGCATTAAGAAATTCGATAAAACACTTTAGTAATGCTTTCAGCAATTCTCCGTTGACATCGCAGCGCGGACAATCCATGATCACTCATCAAGTACACACAAGAGAGGTGCAAAAAGGTGTCATGGAAGAGAGTAGGACTTCGCCCGATTCTGCATTTGTGGAGTTTCGACAAATGGTTCGAAACTCCGAACTGTTAACCCCAACTGTGTCCCACCTTCTCCGGAAGACCCGGTTCTCAGGACGTCTGAGCGTCGTCGTTCAGAATGGGACCGTGCTCAAGTCCGGTTATGAGGAGGGATACTTTACCCGGAAGGACGAGCAACGGCTGATCTGACTCCGACCCCGGCAAAAAAGCTGTTGTTGTAACGGCTGAACCCAAAGGGCGAGCCGCACTCATTTCCATACATCCGCAGGTCATCGAAAAATAATCGAGCCCTGTCGACGGCGTTCCGTAACGTTTCCGGGAATCCAACTCCCGCAATCTTTGCGAACGCGCCGCCGCCAGGGCTTTTCGCATTGAAGGAGGAGCAATGAAATCAAGACCGCAATTCATCACAACCCAGCAGCCGCAATCCATGGATCTCAAATATTGCGAACGCTGCGGCAATCTCTGGCTTCGCCGCCGCGGCAGCGATGGGACCACTTGCGCCCCATGCTCCGGAGCCGAGGCCGAACTCGCAAACGGCACGGCTTCATTCCTGCATTTCTGGAGCCGCCTGCGCGCCGAGGCGCAGCCGGTGCCGGGGTCCCCCGCGAGCCCGCAGTTGGCTTGCCGGGGTGAGGAGGTGCGTCCATGACCCGGCGAGCCGGTTCGGGTTTGCAGATCGTCTCCGGAAGCCACCGCAAGAAGCGCGAGAAGCTGGCCCCGTATCGTCCCTACACCCGCGCGCTGATGCGCCGCTACTTCCGGCTGGCGGTCGACATCGGCCGCCTGCCCAGCATCCTCGGAGGGCTCTGCTTCCGGGCGCGCGTCAGCTCGTACCGGCTGCGAACCTTCGAGGACTCGGTCATCTTCGTGTATGACATCGAGCGGGTCTTCGACCGCATGGAACGTCATGCGATGGAGATCGTGGCCGGAGTGCTCCTGCTGGAATACAGCATTCCGGAAGCCGCACTCCGCCTCGGCATCACCGTGCAGCGCGCCGAGCGTCGCTACGCCGCCGCGCTCGATGCACTCTCGGACGCCCTGCTTGAGGCCGGCCTGCTGCGTCCCGTCTTCGAATCGAGCGAAGCCGGGGATTGCAACAGCACGGCCGGGCGGCGAACACCGGCACGAACACCAATCGAAGAGGCGCCATCTCCTCACACAATGCCTCCTCCCGACAGGGTCTGAATTTCGGGTGCAGCCGAAATTCAGACTTCACGTCGGGGCCCGGAGTCCCCAGCGCGCCCGCTACTGGCGTGCTGGGGCGGAAAATCAGTGCGCGGTTCACTCTCGGAACGGGAGCGGAGATTTCTCTCCGCTCCCATCCAGGGTCCCCAGTAACACCTGTCTGAATTACTGGGGCTCACCTTCCACCTCCGCCCGCTTCCCTCACATCTGATATCATCGGCAGACGCCGTTCGATCTTCAGCCCCGTCCACTAGGAGGCTCGCAGATGGGGCTCCCGAAGCGGCGCAGTTCAAGCCGGCCCGGAGAAATTTCTGTGAGCGATGCACTCTCGACTCCTATTCCCTCTCTCCCGCTGCGTCGCGACGAGGAGATCGCCCTGGAGATGTTGAAGTTCATCGCAACCACCACGGGCTTCGGCCGCACTGGAGCTCCAGGCGCAGGCTTTCAGGGCGGGACCGTCTCGCGCGCCGAAGACTACGCCAAACATCTCCTCGATCTTTACGGACAGTGCCTGGACGCCATTCGCGCCAAACGCTGATTCTCGGCTCTCGCCCCCGTCTTCTCAGCCGCTTCCGCTGATCTCCGGTTGCGATGTGTGCAACATATCCCGTCCAGCAGCTCACATTGAATTGAAATCCGAAGGCTATGCGAACTTGCGTAATGAAATATCGGAGATTTGCGTAATCATTTCGTAACCACTGCAAAGTGCACTCAGCCCCTTCCCCAATTGACCCTCGCATCGTTCATTCGTAAAGTTGAAGCATCGGGTCTCGGTAAGTGCTTCTATGGCCTGCTGGGGCGGCGTAACCGGCGCGCTGGTTACCGCCGTGCTCCGGTGATTACTTCGTGGTTCCTGCAGGGTCCACAGTGCAGCCCGCATTTGGCGTGCTGGGGTGGACACAGGTGGCTCTGGGATCGCGCGGATTGGATTGCACAGGATGAATTCCGTACATCGTACCGGCCAGGTCTTGTTGTTATTCGGTTTCCTGCTGCTCACCTCCTGCCACAAGGAGCGGGCGGCGCAAAGCTTCGCCGGACGGTTGCCGCAGGCCACCGCGCCAACACTCGCTTCGTCTCCCTCGGCCAAACACGGGAAGATGGCGCCCCCGGCTTCCTCTCCATCAGCCAAAAGCAGGGTCCTGGTGGCCCAGAAATCTTCGCCTCCCTTTGACGAGGAAGCTACTCCTGATAAGCCCGCGGCTCCGCAGTCGGCGCCAAGTCAAAACCCACAGCAGCCCGCACAACGGCCCGCAACCCCGGCGCAGCAGCCCGTTACAAACGTGGCGCCAGAGCCCGCGCCGAACGCCACGCCCGGATATTTGCCCCAGCCCGCCAACAACGGGCGCGCCGGGGATCCCGCTGAGCAGTTGATTGCACGCGCCGAAGCCGAGTACGCGCGCGGCGTTGCAAACTACTCCGCCGGCCATCTTGAGGCCGCCAAGGACAACTTCGACACGGCATTCAACATTCTTTTGAGCGGACCTGCGGGACTGCAGAACGACGACCGGCTGCAGGCCGAGTTCGACAAGATTGTCCAGGCCACGCACGAACTCGAGTTGCAGGCGCTGAAAGAGGGCGACGGCTTCACCGAGCAACGCGCCGAGCCGGCCCCGATCGACGAGGCCAACAGCATCACCTTCCCGGTCGATCCATCCATCAAGGCCAAGGCGCAGGCCGAGCTGGCAAACACGCACAGCGACTTGCCGCTGATGCTCACCGATCCGGTGGCCAGCTACATCAACTATTTCTCCACCCGCGGACACAGCACCATCGAGCGCGCGCTCATCCGCCGCGGACGTTATTACGACATGATCTCGCGCATCTTCCGTGAAGAGGGCGTGCCGCAGGACCTGATGTTCCTGGCGCAGGCCGAGAGCGGCTTCCAGCCGCTTGCGCTTTCGCGCATGGGTGCGCGCGGCATGTGGCAGTTCATGCCGTGGGCCGGACGGGATGCCGGCCTGCAGCGCAACTGGTGGATCGACGAACGCCAGGACCCGGAGAAGGCCACCCGTGCCGCAGCCCGCCTGCTCAAGGAACTATTTGCCCAGTTCGGCGACTGGTATCTCGCCATGGCCGCTTACAACTCCGGCGCGGGCACCGTGCAGCGCGCGGTGCAGCGCACGGGCTATGCGGACTACTGGGAGCTGCACCGGCGCAACGTGCTGCCGCAGGAAACGCGCAACTATGTGCCCATTATTCTCGCCATGACCATCATGGCGAAGAACCCATCGCAGTACGGCCTTGACCAGGTTGAAGTGGACTCGCCGACCTCCTACGAGAGCGTGCGCATTCACTATCCGATCGATCTGCGTTTGGTGGCCGAGTGCATCGACTCATCCACGGCGGTGCTGCAGGAGCTCAATCCCAGCCTGCTGCGCATGACCACCCCGAAGGACATGGAGTTCGACCTGCATCTGCCGGCGGGAACGTCCGCGAAGTTCGAAGAGGCCGTCAAAGCGATTCCCGAAGAAATGCGGGTCTACTGGCGCTATCACCGCGTGGAAGCCGGCGAGACCCTGGGCGAGATCGCGCGGCGCTACCGCACCACCTCGAGCGCCATCGTGGAGGCCAACAACCTCGATGGCGAAGAGCTGGCGCAGGACACCAAGCTCATCATCCCGGTCTCTGCGCGCTCTTCTGCCAGTGAGCCGCGCATGGCCAACCGGCGTAGCAGCAGGCGCACCACGCGCTACACGGTGCGCAGAGGCGACACGGTTTACTCGGTGGCCAGGCGCTTCGGAATCTCTGCCGACGAGCTCCGTCAATGGAACCGCCTGAAGGGGAACTCGATCGCCGTGGGGCGCTCGCTGGTCGTCTCGCAGGCTTCCGAAGATGCTGTTGAGCGGAGCTCCGCCGTCTCGGGCCGAAGGTCGCGCCGCACAGACGTGGGCCATCACGGCAAAAGGTCCGGCAACGCCGCGCGGACGGGGGAGCGCAGCCGCGAGAAGACAGGCAAACCCACAAAGACATCTCCGCCGCGGGTGGAAAAGTCTCGCCGGCAGCAGGGCTGAACTCATCGGGAGCTGCTGCACCGGTCCCCGGCAAACCGGTAATTGGCTTGATGGGAGAAGGTCGGGATTTCCGGCAATCTTGCTGTTGACGTGATCGGGCGGAGACCCTCGCTGTAAAAATCGTTTCCACTCTCAATGCGTTGGCGTTGCATCGAATACCATGCTGAGTTATTGTGTTTCGGGTGCATGGGCATGCATGTTGTCCCCACGGGGTCCCCTGCGCGCCTGCGTTTGGCGCACTGGGGCGGCATGGCGCATGCGTGACCAAGCAAGCTGCAGATGTCCTGTTGTAACTGTGCTCAGCGGTCCTGGGCGCGGCGCGGGAAAGATACCAGGAGGAGACATGACGTTCGACGAGACTCTGTATGGTCGCAGCGGTGATGATGGGGATGAGTTCGGCGATAACGAATCATTCGACGACATGATGGAAGATGAGGAAGAAGAGGAGCTGGAAGACGAGGAGGAAGAGGCCGAAGAGCAGGAGATGGGCCGGACGGAAGATGAGTCAGTAGCTCCCTCCGTCAGCCGCGCTCAACGCGAGGAAGAGGAAGCGGAGGCGGAACCGGCCGCCGCGAAGCCGGCGAGGAAGAAGCCGGCGAGAAAGCCGGCCAAGAAGGCCGCGGTAAAGAAGGCCCCGGCCAAGGCGGCGAAGAAGGCTGCGAAGAAGGCGGGAGCCAAGAAGGCGGCGCAAAAGGCAGCCCCGAAGAAGGCCGCGAAGAAGGCCGCACCAAAGAAAGCCGCGAAAAAGGCTGCGACATCCAAGAAGAGCGCACCGAAGGCTTCGAAAAAGGCAGGAAAGAAGGGGAAGAAGGGAAAGAAGGGGCGCAAGTAATCAGCCCGAAAACATCACGGCCGCGGAGCCTCTCCGCGGCCGTTACTTTTTTCCACCAGCAAGTTTTGTTTACGTAGCAGAAGCCGAGGCGGACTTCGGCTCCGGCTTCGTGAGCTGTTCGATCGCGCGGCGGAGCTGCTCGTCGGGCTGGTTCTTCTGAGGTTCCGGCTTGTTGTCGTTATCTTCCGGCACCATCTCGTCTTCGGACGGCACGAAGTCTTCGGCTTTGTCCGCCACCACGATGTTCGGCGTGATGGAGACATCCGCAATGGCCTTGCCCGCCGGGGTGTAGTACTTGGCCACGGAGAGCACCAGCGCGCCGCCGTCCTGCAGATCGATCGTCTTCTGGATTGAGCCTGCGCCGAAGGTCTTGTCGCCCAGCACGTCGCCGCGCGCATTGTCCAGGATGGCGCCGGCCACAATCTCCGCCGGTCCCGCGGTGGACTTGTTCACGATCACCACCAGCGGCAGGTTGAAGACGCCCTGCGCCGGATCGGCCGTAAAGTTCTGGCGCGGATACTTCTGCCCCTCGAGATAGGCGATCTGCCCGTGGTTCAGAAAGAGGTTTGCCGTGGCCACGCCCTCGGACTGCTCGCCGTCGCCGGAGTTGCGCAGGTCCAGGACAAGCCGCTTGGCGCCGTTCTTCTGCAGCTCGCGCAGGCGCGCGGCGATCTCCTGTGCGCGCCCTTTGGGGAAGCCCTCCGGCCGGACGTAGCCGATCTGGCTCTCCAGCATTTTGGAGTTCACTGCCGGATAGCTCACGACGTTGCGCGTGATGGTGATCTTCTGCGGCTTGGCCTTGGTGGGGCGGACCACGCTCAGGTTCACCACGGTGCCGGCTGGCCCTCCCAGCAATCCGTTGAGTTCGGCAAGCGAGATCTCGCGCGTGCTCTTGTCGTTTAGGGCTTCGATGATGTCGCCGGAGACCAGCCCCGCTTTATCGGCCGGGCCGCCGGGCACAACCGAGATCACATTGCCGTAGCCGAAGCGCTTGGAGACTGCCGCTCCAATGCCGGCAGGCGCCGGGCCCAGTTTCTTGAATCGCTTGTACTCATCCGGGGTCATGTAGCTGGAATTGGCGTCCAGAGCCTCCAGCAGCCCATGCAGTGCTCCGCTGCTGACCTGCGAGATGTTCGGGTCTTCGACATAGTCGGAGCGGATGCGCGAGAGCACCTCGCTGTAGACGCTGAGCTGGCGATATGCGCCGTCGGTCTTCTCTCCCGGTTTGCCTCCAACGGCGCCGGCCACGGCAAAGCCAAGGATGAGGAACGAGAACAGCAGCAGAGTGGTCTTTAAGCTTTTTGACATGGATCCTTCACGCCGGGGCCCCCAGGACAGCCTGTTGTCGGCTTACTGGGAACGAAGCAGCGAACCAGGGGAATACACGTTACCAAGGGACCCGCCTCCCTTCCCCATCTGCCGAAAGCGGCAGATGCGGCGAGCGGCGGAGACCCGACTGGGCCATTATACGGCGAATCTTCGCGAACTGCGGCGCAGCGCCGCCTCCGGCCTTCTGCTTTGTTTAGACGAAGTAGGCCCGGCTGAGGTTAAAATGATTTTTCCCCAGCTACGATCAGGGCCGGGTAGAAGCCCGTTCTGGCTTGGCAAGGCAACCTGCGGCATCTTGGTGCCGCCATTTTTCATCAATGCCCAGATCGTTCCAGGGTCCACCACAACGCATTCGCCCGGCAGCGCGCCGGGGCAGAAAGGCACGCAAAGTTCATGTCCTCCGATGTGCAGCAGCTCGCAACTAACAAGACGGCGACCAAGGGCACGGGCAAGACCGCGGCAATCGACCAACTCTGCATCAACACCATCCGCACGCTATCGATCGACGCCGTGCAGAAGGCCAACAGCGGCCATCCCGGCGCGCCGATGGGACTGGCTCCGGTGGCTTACGTGCTGTGGGACCGCTTCCTCAAGCACAACCCGACGAATCCGCGTTGGCCGAACCGCGACCGCGTGCTCCTCTCCGCGGGACACGCCTCGATGCTGCTCTACTCCACGCTGCACCTGACCGGATATGACCTGCCGCTCGAGCAGATCGAGCGCTTTCGCCAGCTCGGCTCGCAGTGTCCCGGCCATCCCGAGTACAACCTCACGCCCGGCGTGGAGACCACCACGGGGCCGCTCGGGCAGGGCGTGGCGAACTCGGTCGGCATGGCCATTGCCGAGCGCTGGTTTGCCGCCCACTTCAACCAGGGCGCGGACAAAATCATCGATTATCGCGTCTATGCCATCTGCTCCGACGGCGACATGATGGAGGGCATCTCGCATGAGGTCGCGGCGCTCGCCGGACATCTCAAGCTCTCGAACCTCATCTGGCTCTACGACTCCAACCACGTCAGCCTCGATGGGCCGACCTCGTGGTCGTATAGCGACGACGTGGAGTCGCGCTTCAAGGGCTATCACTGGAATGTGCTGAAGGTTGAGGACGCGAACGATATGGACGAGGTGGAAGCGGCGATCCGCAAGGCGCAGTCGGAGACCGCGCGGCCCACCCTGATCATCATCCACAGCCACATCGGCTACGGCGCGCCCAATAAGCAGGACAAGAGCGCCGCTCACGGCGAGCCGCTGGGAGCGGAGGAGACAAAGGCCGCCAAGCGCTTCTATGGCTGGCCGGAGGACGCGCAGTTCCTCATTCCGGATGAGGTGCGGCAACACATGCGCCAGGCGGTGGACCGCGGGGTCCGGGCAGAGAACGAGTGGGACGCGAAGTACGAGGCCTGGGCCAAGAAGTATCCCGAGTTGGCCGAGCACTGGGTCGGCATCATGACCGGCAAGATGCCCGATGGCTGGGACAAGGACCTGCCCGTCTTCCCGGCCGATATGGCAAAGGGCATGGCCACCCGCGAGGCCAGCCACAAGGCGCTGAACGCGATCGCAAAGCGCCTGCCGTGGTTCATGGGCGGCTCGGCCGATCTGGCCAGTTCGACCAAGACCAACATCGCCGGCGATAAGGACTTCGCCCCCGGCAGCTACGATGGCCGCATCATCCACTTCGGCGTGCGCGAGATGGGCATGGGCGGCATCATCAATGGAATCGCAGCCAGCGGCATTCACGCCTTCGGCGGCACCTTCCTGGTCTTCAGCGACTACATGCGCGCCACGATTCGCCTGGCATCCATTATGGAGCTCCCCGTCGTCTACGTCTTTACGCACGACTCCATCGGCGTGGGCGAAGACGGCCCGACACACGAGCCCGTCGAGCACGTGATGTCGCTGCGCCTGATGCCGCACATGCGGCTGATCCGTCCGGCCGACGCCAACGAGACCTCCGAGGCCTGGCGCCTGGCCGTCGAGTGCAAATGCCATCCCACGGCTTTGGCCTTGACGCGGCAAGCGGTCCCGACGTTTGACCGCACCAAGTACGCCAGCGCCGAAGGCGTGCGCAAGGGCGCATATGTTTTCAGTGAGGCTTCATCCGACAAACCCGGGGGCGCGCCGGACGTGATCCTGATCGGCACCGGCAGCGAGCTGCAGCTTGCCGTGCAGGCGCAGGAGAAACTGGCGGCCGAGGGCATCCAGGCGCGCGTGGTCAGCATGCCCTGCTGGGACCTCTTCGACGAACAGTCCGCCGAATACAAGGAGAGCGTCTTTCCGAGCGCGGTGCGCGCGCGCGTGGCCGTGGAGGCCGGAGCGACGATCGGCTGGGAGCGCTATGTCGGGCTCGAAGGCCGCGTTGTGGGACAGACGACGTTCGGGGCCTCGGCTCCGCTCAAGGACCTGCTCAAGCACTTCGGCTACACGGCGGAGAATGTGGTGGCGCACGCCAAGGAGTCGATCGCCGCGGTGAAGAGCGCGGGCAGGAAGTAGATGAAGGTCGCCGTCGCGGCCGACCATGCCGGCTCGCTCCTGATCACGGCGATTGTGGAGGAGGTGCGTCGGCTGGGCCACGAGGCGCTGGACCTCGGTACGCATGAGGCCGCGACGCCGGACGATTATCCTGACCGCGCCGCCGAGCTTGCCGTTGCGCTGAACTCAGGGCGCGCCGAACGCGGAGTTCTCGTTTGCGGCAGCGGCGTGGGCGCATCGATTGCGGCCAACAAGGTGCGCGGCATCCGCGCCGCGCTCTGCCATGACAGCTACTCGGCGCACCAGGGCGTGGAGCACGATCAGATGAACGTGCTCTGCCTTGGCTCGCGCGTGGTGGGTGAGGCGCTGGCTCTGGAGCTGGTGCGCATCTTCCTCACCGCCGAGATCAGCCAGGAGCCACGGCACCAGCGGCGTGTGGGAAAGATCGCGGCGATGGAGTCACGCTTCTAAAAACAAAAGCAAAGTCAACTACTCCGCCTTCACAGCAAAACCAGGTTAGGACGTATTTCATGAACACCGATTCGTATCAGGGCGCGGCTTTAGCCGTGCCGCAAAGAGGCCACAGGAATTTGGGCTTCAGCCCCTGGGGGGACACGTTTGCAGGGGCCAAAGCCCGTGATTTTTCCACTCTGTTTGGCACGACTTGAAGTCGTGCCCTGATACAGTTCAAAACCGATTTATGAAACTAGCTGAAGGACGGGGCGCCCTGTGTGCTCTCCGAATAATTTAGATTAATCTTGTCGACGAACTAGAGCTGTGCGGCATCCAAGCTCTATCGCAATCAACTTCAGAAATCAAAGTGGCAGGAGTCAAGCAATGGCCGGCAATCGTTTAGTCGAGTTAGGCAAGTTGGGACAGAGCCCGTGGTACGACCAGATGACCCGCTCGCTGGTAACGCAGGGGACGCTGCAGAAGATGATCGAAGAGGACGGCCTGCGCGGGCTGACCTCGAATCCGACGATCTTCGAGAAGGCTATATCCGGCAGCAAAGATTACGAAGATGCGCTGCGCGACCTCGTGTCCAAAGGCGCGGGAGTGGACGAGATTTACGACGCGCTCGTGGTGACCGACATTGCCAGCGCGGCCGACGTATTCCGCCCTGTCTATGACCGCACGCAGGGCGAAGACGGTTTCGTCAGCATTGAGGTCTCGCCGCTGCTGGCGCGCGACACTGCCGGCACCATCCAGGAGGCCAAGCGGCTGCATGCCAAGCTTGCGCGTCCCAACGTGCTGGTCAAGGTGCCTGCAACGCCGGAGGGCCTGCCCGCGATCGAAGAGCTCATCTCCGAGGGCGTCAGCGTCAACATCACGCTGATCTTCTCCGTGCCGGTCTATGCGCAGGTGGTCGAGGCCTATCTGAAGGGACTGGAGCGGCGGATGGCCAAGGGTGGCACGATCGATCGCGTGGCATCGGTGGCCAGCTTCTTCGTGAGCCGCATCGACACCGCAGTGGACAAAAAGCTGCAAGAGCTCGCCAAGTCCGGCCATCCCTCTAACAATTCCGACGTCACGAAGCTGATGGCCAAGGCCGCGATCGCCAACGCAAAGCTGGCGTACGAAAAGTTCCTGCAACTGTTCAGCGGACCGCGCTGGGAAAAGCTTGCCGCCGCGGGAGCGCGCGTGCAGCGCCCGCTTTGGGCCTCCACCAGCACGAAGAATCCGAAATATTCCGACCTGCTGTACGTCGATACGCTCATCGGGCCGCACACGGTGAATACGATGCCGCCGGCCACTGTCGATGCCTTCCGCGACCACGGCACTCCCAGGGTGACGATCCTGGATGACGTGCAGGGCGCGCAGGCGCTCTTCGACGAACTGAAGAAGCTGGGGATCGACTTCCTCGCCGTGACGCGCGAGCTGACCGATGCGGGCGTGAAGAGCTTCTCCGACTCCTACAACGACTTGATCGCGGCAATCGAGCGCCGCCGCGAGGAGGTGGCACATGTCTAAGCAGGGCGGCACGGTCTCAGGCGTGGAGCTCAATGAAGTGCAGGCCGCGCTGGAAGAACTGCGGGCAAATCGCATCGTCCAGCGGATCTGGGAAGAGGATGCGAGCGTCTGGTCGAGCGATTCCGAGCACGTCAAGATCATCGCGAACTCGCTGGGATGGCTGAGGGTGGCGGATGAGCTGCGCGAGCACACCGCGGAGCTGGAGACCTTCGCGAAGGAGATTCGCGATGAGGGGTTCACGCATGCCGTGGTGCTTGGCATGGGCGGCTCCAGCCTCTGCCCGGAGGTGCTGCGCCAGAGCTTCGGCAAGCAGGATGACTACCCCGAGCTGCTCGTGCTGGACTCCACGGTGCCCGCCGCGGTGGCGCAGATTGAAGCCCAGGTGAAGCTGCCGCATACGCTCTTCATCGTGGCCTCGAAATCGGGCTCCACCACCGAGCCGCAGATGTTCCAGCGCTACTTTTACGAGCGCGTGAAGGAGATCAAAGGCGAGCGGGCCGGCGAAAACTTCATTGCCATCACCGATCCCGGAACAGTGCTGGAGGGCCAGGCGCGTGACGACGGCTATCGCAGGATCTTCATCAACTGGGACGACATCGGCGGGCGCTACTCCGCGTTGAGCTTCTTCGGGATGGTGCCGTTTGCCATCATGGGCGGCGATGTGGACGAGCTTCTGGAGCGCGCCATCGCCGCGGCCAATGCCTGCAAGCATGAGGAGCCCGGAGCCAATCCCGGCGCCGCGCTGGGCGCTCTGCTGGGCACGCTGGCGAACAAAGGCGTGAACAAGCTGACGCTGATTGGCTCTCCGCAGATCGCGTCGCTTGGCCTGTGGATCGAGCAGCTCGTCGCCGAGAGCACAGGCAAGTTGGGCAAAGGAATTGTGCCGGTCGCCGGAGAAGAGCTGGGCTCGCCGGAGGTGTACGGCAAAGACCGTGTCTTCGTCTCGCTCTCGATTGGCGAGGCCGAGCCGGAGACTAGCCACAAGCTGCAGGCGCTGGAGACTGCGGGATTCACCGTGGTCCACCAGCAGCTCTCAGGGCCGCTCGATCTGGGCGCGACGTTTTTTGTCTGGGAGTTCGCCACGGCGGTGGCCGGCTCGATGATGAAGGTCGATGCCTTCGATCAGCCCAACGTGCAGGAGTCCAAGGACAACACCAAGCGCCTGCTGAATGCGTTCGTCGATACCGGTACGCTGCCGGAGCCGGCGCCGCTCGCCTCAGAGGGCGCGCTGAAGCTCTACAGCGAAGACCGCTCGCTCCAGCCCCAGCAAGCCAAAGACGGGCTTGCCGGGGACCCCGGCGGTACCAAGCTGGACGCTGCCATCTCAGCACATCTCGCCAAGGTCGGCGAGGGCGACTACGTGGCGATCACGCAATATTTTCTGGAGACAGACGAGGTTGAGGCGCTGGTGCAGCGGTTGCGGCTGGCTGTGCGGGCAAAGACCCGGGCGGCCGTCACGACCGGCTACGGGCCGCGCTTTCTGCACTCCACCGGACAACTTCACAAGGGCGGCGCAAACAGCGGCGTCTTCCTGCAGCTCACGGCACAAGACGCCAAGGACGTGCCAATCCCGCGCGAGCCCTTCGGCTTCAGCATCCTCAAGCAGGCGCAGGCACTGGGCGATTTTGAATCGCTGGTGAAGCACGGACGCCGCGCGGTTCGCGTGGACCTTGGCGTGGACGTGCCCGCGGGGCTGCGGCGCCTGCTGCAAGCGGTGGAACAGGGATAAAGTCTCAGGGTACCCCGTCCTAACCTGTCTTTGGTTAGGGCGGGGTTGTTGATCGCGATGTTGCTCGTGCCGTTAAATCTTTTTAAGCGCTGAGTGTTTTTGGAGTGTTTTCGACCGTGAAAACCGGCGTTTGTTTGACAGTGCCCGCACCGCTCCCTAGAATCAAATAAAGGTGGCCGATCCAAAGTGGGCAGCCGATGGACTTACGAGTGTGCTGCTTCCGCTCGTGTGTCTCCATTCAAGCCCGCATCCGTGGCGGGGTAGCTCAGTCGGTTAGAGCGACGGTCTCATAATCCGTAGGTCGGTGGTTCGAATCCACTCCCCGCTACCAAGCAACTCCCTGAATCTTCTATCGCTTACAAGCAAGGTTAGACTGCACCGCACTGGGCCGGTCAACGGGAAGGCCCTGCAATTGCATTCCGCATGCAAAAGGTTTTCAATAGCGGTAGCTGGGTCGCTCCGCCAGGACCGTGAAAAGATCGCCTGGGCATAAGGAAGCGCAGAGGGGGAGGAAAAACATGGCAGGTTCACTTCATCACGGCGGTCACGCGCCGCGAGACTACTCGCAGACGCCGCTGAATATTTACTGGGAGATGACACAGGCCTGCGCGCTGACCTGCCGCCATTGCCGCGCCGAAGCCATGCCGGGACCACATCCGATGCAGCTCACCTCTGAAGAAAGTGTGGAGTTTCTGCGGCAGATTCCGGAGTTTGGCAATCCATTGCCGCAGTTGATCCTGACCGGAGGCGATCCCCTCGAACGCAAGGACCTGTTTCCATTGATCGACGAGGCCCGCCGGCTGGGAATCGGGGTCTCCATCACGCCCGCTGCGACGCCGGCCTTCACCCGCGAGGTGCTCGTGCGGCTGAAGGAACATGGAGTGGAGGGCCTGGGACTCAGTCTGGACGGATCCACGCCGGAGAGGCACGACTCCATCCGAGGCGTGCCCGGAACTTTTGATCGCACCATGCAAGCGATTCGGTGGGCACAGGAGTTGGAGATGCCCCTGCAGGTGAATACGCTTGTGGCCGAGCAGACGGCCGATGATATTTCCGCGATCTACGAACTGCTGAAGCCCTATGCGGTCAGCCGCTGGAGCCTGTTCTTCCTGATCTCGGTGGGACGCGGGAAAGTGCTGCAGGCGCTTTCTCCCAAAGAGGGCGAGAAGCTGATGGCCTGGGCTTTCGAGACCTCGCGCACGGCCCCATTTGTCATCGCCACTACGGAGGCCCCTTCCTACCGCCGGGTGGCCCTGGAAAAGATGCGCTCCGAAGGGATGACTGGCGAACAGATCAAGCGCACCGGCGCCTACCGCAGCTTCGAAATCCGGGACGGACACGGCATCATGTTCGTTTCCAACACTGGCGACGTCTGCCCGGCTGGTTTCCTGCCGTTGGTGGTTGGCAATATTAAGAAGGCTCATGTCGCCGATCTGTACCGGAACGCTCCGGTTTTCCGGTCGCTTCACGATCCCACCCAATTCGAGGGCCGTTGCGGCATCTGCGAGTACAACGCGCTATGCGGCGGTTCCCGCTCCCGGGCCTATGGCGCCACCGGCAACCCGCTGGCCACAGACCCATTCTGCGACTACATTCCGCAACCCAGGAAGGCAGAAAAGCCCGGAACGAAGAAGTAGCCAACCGCGCAATCAACGCAAAGAAAACTGCCCGTCCTGACCAAGAGAAGGTCAGGACGGGCACCCACCAGTCGCTGGGCAGGCCCATGCGGGGCCAGCCCGCTGATTGTGAATCCGCTACTTAATCCGCTACTTCACCACCTTCACCGTGGCTGTGGCCGTGCGAGTGGTGCCGCCGCCACTTAAGCCGCAATCTAAATCTGCTGTCGCTCGTGAGCCGCTCTGGCCTGGGTGCTTTTCATTTATACTGACGCGTCGCTTCATTCAAGGAGGTTCTGTGCGACGAATCCTTCCTCCCGCCTGGCCCATCATCCTTCTTCTCTTGTTTTTCATCGTACAGCCTGCTACTGCCAAGCAGAGGCGTGGGAAACGAAGCGGAGCTCCCACCCATCCGGCGGTGGCAGCATCCCAACAGTGTTCCGACTGTCACAGCGAGGAATCCGCGGATTGGCAGGCCAGCAAGCACGGCCAGGCGTTGGTGAAATGCCTGATCTGTCATGGGGCAGTTGAATCCAATTTCATTCCGAAGCCCGCGGCGGAGCGCTGCGTTGCGTGTCATGGCGAAAATGTCCGTCATCTTAACGATCGCGCCCCGAGCAAAGGGAAGTCATGCTTCGACTGCCATAGCCCGCACCTGCTCAATCCGCATCCGCACACGGGAGGAGTCCTGTAATGACCTACACTCGGCGCAAGTTCCTGCAAACCTCCGCTGCGACGGCGGCACTGGTGCTATCGGCTGAAAGTGGAGTGCAACTGCTGGCGGAGCAAGTTGGTGGCGCCGCCGAATGGACCAAGAGCGTCTGCCGTTTCTGCGGCACCGGATGCGGGGTCTATGTAGGCGTGACGAACGGAAAAGTAGTAGCGGTCTCCGGCGACAAAGATAACCACAATGCGGGCCTGCTATGCATGAAAGGCGCCCTGCTGCCGCAGATCATGAATGCGCCCGACCGCCTTCAGCATCCGCTGGTGCGCAAGAATGGAAAGCTGGAGCGCGCCACGTGGGATGAGGCAATGACTCTGGTGGCCGCCAAGTTTGGAGAGGCGATCGAGAAGTTCGGACCCGACTCGGTCTCCTTCTACGGCTCCGGGCAGGGATTGACCGAGGAGACCTACGTCGCAAACAAGCTGTTCAAGGCGGGCATCCGCACCAACAATGTGGAAGGCAATCCCAGGCTGTGCATGGCATCTGCGGTAGCGGGCTATCTCCAGGCATTCGGCAAAGACGAGCCCATGGGCTGCTACGAGGACTTCGACCACGCCGACGTGTTCTTCATCATCGGCTCCAACACGGCGGAGGCACACCCGGTTTTATGGGACAGGGTCCTTCGCCGCAAACGTTCCAATCCCGCGGTGAAGATTATTGTCGCCGACCCGCGTCGTACCCTGACGGCCCGCGCCGCGGACCTGCATCTCAGCTTTGTTCCCGGCACCGATCTGGCAATCGTGAACGCGATGGCGCACGTGATGGTCGAGGAGGGGATGGCGGACGAGAAGTTTATCGCCGAACACGTTGCCTTTGGGGAGGGAACGGAAGTCAACAAGAGCTGGGCCGACTACAAGGAGTGGCTGAAACAGCACACCCCGGAGAAAGCGGCACAGATCGCGAACTGCCGCGCCGAGGACATCGTACAGGCGGCACGCTGGGTGGGCGCTCCGGGAAAGGCCGCCATGTCGCTCTGGACGATGGGATTGAACCAGCGCACGCGCGGCGTCTGGGTCAACAACCTGGTCATCAACCTCCATCTCATCACCGGCAAGATCGGGGTGCCCGGTTCCACACCGCTGTCGCTTACCGGGCAGCCGAACGCCTGCGGCGGTGTCCGCGATGGAGGCGCGCTGGCCCACACGCTGCCGTATGGCCGCCTGATTGGCAACGAGAAACACCGGGCGGAGATGGAAAAGCTCTGGGGCGTTCCGCCGGGCACCATCCAGGCAAAGCCGGGCCTGTTCACCATGGACATGTTCAAGGCGGTGGAGAGCGGCAAACTCAAGGCAATGTATGTCATGTGCTCCAATCCCTGCCAGTCGCTGCCCAACGTCGGTCGATATCGAAAGGCGATCGAGAACGGGAGTACGTTTCTTGTGGTCTCCGAGGCCTTTCATCCTACGCGCACATCGGAGATGGCCTCAGTCGTGCTTCCGGCGGCCCTATGGGCAGAGAAGGAAGGCGTGTACGGCTGCACCGAACGGCGCTACCAGTTTTTGCAGAAGTCAGTCGAGCCTCTGGGCGAGGCCAAGCCCGACCTGGAAATTCTGTGCGATTTCGGCCGCCGCCTGGGCCACGGTGCTCTGGTCAACTTCCGCTCCGCCGACGATGTCTGGGAGGAGATCCTTACGCTGTGCAAGGGAACGGGCTACGACTTCAGCGGAATGAAGCGCGAGCGGCTGCGCAAATCGCATGGGCTCCTGTGGCCGCTGCCCACAGAAAACCATCCCGGAACGAAGCGTCGCTACGTGAGAGGCGATGATCCTCATGTCCCTGCCGATCACCCCTCCCGCATCCATTTCTATGGCCGGCCGGATGGCCGCGCCGTGGTCTGGATGCGCCCCTTTCAGCCGCCGGAGGAAGTGGTGAATTCAGAGTACCCGTTCTATTTCACCACCTCGCGCGTCATCGAGCACTGGCACACAGCGACCATGACCGGGAACATGAAAGAGATGAAACGCACTCTGGAGGCTACGGCGGACCTGCATCCCGAGGATGCAAAAACCCAGGGCTTCACCGACGGTCAGAGCATTCGCGTGATCTCTCGCAGAGGATCGCAGACCTTCCGCCTGCGAGTAACGGACGATTCTCCACGTGGGCTTGTGAATGTGCACATGCACGACCCTGGCCGTATGTGCAATCTAATGACGATTGACGCGGTGGATCCGGTTTCGAAGCAGCCGGAATACAAGATTTGCGCCGTTAGACTGGAAAAAGCATAGCTGAGGCGAATGCACTGGGGAACATTGAGGGCCAGGATCGCATGAGCACCACGACCGAGGCCGCGAACACCGAGCGGATCACAGCCGAGGCGCCTGCGGCGAAGGCCGTGAACTGGGTGCCCTGCTTCGCGATGATGGGTGTATCGCTGATCTCCTACATCGACCGTTCGGTGCTCAGCATCCTCAGCCCAACGATCCTCGCCGACCTGCATCTCAGCGCCGAGCAGTACGGACTGGCGGTCTCGGCTTTCAGCATCTGCTATACGATTGGCAACCCGATCTGGGGATACGCCATCGACCGCGCCGGCCTGTACTGGTCGATTTCGATTGCCGTGGCAATATGGTCGCTCGCTGCGGGAGCGCACGCGGCGGTTTATGGACTGGCGGGGCTCTGCCTTGCCCGCGCCGTGCTGGGATGGGGCGAGGGTGCAACATTCCCAGCGGGACTCACCACGGTTGCCGAAACGCTTCCGCCAGAAAAGCGCTCCATGGGCCTGGGACTCTCCTACAGCGGAGGCGCGTTGGGCGCGGCGGTGACGCCGATTGTGGTGACTCCTCTGGCAAACGCGTTCGGCTGGCGAGCGGCCTTCCTATTTACCGCAATGCTGGGCTTTTTCTGGATCGTGGTGTGGGCCTGGTTGATCAACTCGTCTTTGGTTGGTTCGAAGCTGAGAGGCCGCGGGCGACATGCGGCCGAGATTGCCTCAGAAGATGCGAGCGCCGCACAAGCTCTGCCGGAAGCAGCGCCGATATGGGACCCGAGGCGATGGAACCCTGCCCCAACAAGCCAAAATCGGGCTTGTTGGGGACCCCGCCGCCTGCTGATTGCGACCGCGGTGCTCTACGGCTTGGGCGCGCAGCCGCTGGCCGCCGGGCTCTATGCGGCGCCGCTGTTTCTCTCCCGCGAACTGCATCAGACGCAGGCGTCGCTCGGCCACCTGCTGTGGATTCCGCCGCTTGGCTGGGAGATCGGCTATCTCGTGTTCGGAGCATTGGCCGGCAGAAAGTCAACGACGCTGGCGCGTCATCCGGCGCTGGTCTTCGCCACGCTCTCCGTGTTGAGCCTGAACGCGGCGGCGATTCCCTTCACCCACTCGTTGCCGTTGGTGATGGCGCTGCTGTTCTTCTCGATGTTCCTTGGTGGCGGGTTCGTGGTGCTCTCGCTGTCGCAGGGACTGGCTGCGCAGCGCAATGCGAATCCCGGGTTCCTCGCCGGCATCTGCGTGGCAGCCTGGTCGGTTGCCGTGGCGGTGCTGATGCCCCTGATCGGCAGGATGTTCGACCAGCGCGACTACCGGCACGCGTTTCTGCTTTTTGCGGTGATGCCCGCGGTGGGAACGCTGCTGTGGCAGACGCTTCGCCCCAGCACCCTAAAAGATGGAGCGCCGGGGACTCTGTGAGACCGAAACAAGCAGAACCTGGCATGACCATCGGCAAGCGCAAACGCGGTGCCTGATCAGATCTTGAGGACCAGCGAAATCTCCCCTCTCCGCATCGCATCACCGAAGCAAACCAATCGGGGATTGCCGGGGCCGACTACCGGGCGTTCTCCCGACAGGCACATGTCCGTTGGTTCAATTCCTACCGTTATCAAGTTGAGTTCCCCCAATGCTGATTCGTTCCCGACCCTGAATCCGCTTGTGCATCTGATGAATTGAGAGCAGTACGCGTGCTCTGATTCTGCCCCTCTCAACTCCCCGAAATGTTCGGAGGCAATGCGGGAATCCGATGAGCGAACATCTGCGCAAGGCGCTCCTAGTCGTCTCGATTTTGTTCAGCCTCAACACCGGTTGGGCGACGCTGCGCACCATTCGCAATCCGCGCATGCAGACGGCCCGCATACGAATGTCCGCGTTGCCGGCGTTTTCGGCCGGCCTTGCCGCCGCCGAGGAGAAAGAGAAAAAAGAGTCGCCCTCGCCCGTCTTCGAATTGCCGGCCTCCGCGCGCACGAAGCAGCCCGCGATCAGCAGCGCTCAGGCTGCGCCGGCCGCGAGCTTCAACGGGCTCAGTTCGCCTGCGCCTTCCGTCACCTTCCAGGCGCAGCCGATGATCGGCAACTATCCCCCGGACACAACTGGCGCGGCCGGACCCAATCACGTCGTCTCAGCCAGCAACGATCAGTTGGTGGTCCAGGACCGGGCGGGGCATTCACTGCACTCGACCAGCCTCAATGCTTTCTGGAGCGCCGCTTTTCCTGACGTCAATCCTGCCTGGGACCCTGGCGTTCGCTATGACCCGTATGCCAACCGGTGGATCGTTGTGTCCATGGGAAACTACGGCGTGCCCGGCTCGTCCATGCTGCTTGCGGTGAGCGCGACGGGAGACCCGACCGGCGCCTGGTATCTGAGGCGGATCTTTTCCGATTCCAGCGACACCAGCTTTGACCATCCTCGCATCGGCTTCAACAAAAACTGGATCGTGGTCACCGGCAACCAGGTGGCCAACACGTCCGGCAATCCCTGGATTTACTCGCTGGTCTACGCCTTCGACAAGGCCGACCTTTATGCCGGGGGAGCCAAGCCGCCCGTGGAGTGGAGCAACATCACCAGCGATTTCACCCTCACACCGGCGCTCACCTACGACCCAAATGTCGGCACCATGTACTTGATGGCCAACTTCAACGGGAACAGCTCCGGGGTGGGATCGTTGAGCCTCTCGACCATCACCGGCACGGTTGGCTCCGAGTCGCTGAACCTGAACTTGGCGTTTCCCAGCACCAGCAATACCTGGGCCAGCACCGTACCTCAGAACTTCGCGCCGCAGCTCGGTGACACGGAGAAGATCGGCGTCTTCGACGCGCGCCTGAACACCGTGGTCTACCGCAACGGTTCGCTCTGGACGACGCATACGGTCTTTGTCCCGGCCTCCGCGCCCACAATCTCCGCCGTGGACTGGTGGCAGTTGGGCACCAATGGCGCGGTGCAACAGTTCGGCCGGCTTCAGGACCCGGGTGGGCTGTTCTTCTACACCTACCCGAGTCTTTCGGTGAACGCCAACGGCGACATGCTCGTCGGCTACTCCCGCATGGCGTCCACCGAGTATGCTTCGGCAGCTTATGCCTTGCGCGCGGCGAGCGATCCTGCGGGCACACTGCGATCTGAGTTCCTGATGCAGCCCGGGCAAGGCCCGTACGTGAAAAAAGACACATTCGGCATCAACCGCTGGGGCGACTACAGCGCCACGCAGGTCGATCCCGTGAACGACCTGGACTTCTGGACGATCCAGGAATACGCCGGGCCTAACAATTCGTTCAGCACCTGGGCGATGTGGTGGGCCAACGTCGCCGCGCCGCAATTGCAAACCGGACCACCTGTAACGATGACAGCAAGTGCGACAGAGCTCTCGGTCTTCGCCGGAGGATCGAGCGGGGTAACGCTCAACGTGGCGTCGAACACCTACACGGGGGCGGTCTCGTTCCAGGTGGTTTTCGACTCGCCGGCGATCACTGGCGTTGCTCCAATGGTGGCGCTCACGCCGGGAGCCAACGGCTCGAGCGTGCTGACGATCAACGCTTCGCCAATCGCCTCCGGCCGTGCGCCTGCGCTCCCCTGGACCCGCGGCGGGATGGTCTTTGCGGTGCTGCTGGGCGGCTGTGTCGGCCTGCGCAGAGTCGCCCCGGCAAGCCAACTGAAAGCTTGGTGGAAATCCCACAAGCCGCTGCTCGCGCTGTTGGCGATCGCGCTGGCGACCTCGGCGGCCGGGCTGGCGATCGCATGCGCCGAGCACCTGCCCAAGCTGGTGGACAACGCCACTCTGACCGTGACGCCGCAGCTGAATCCTCCGGCGAATCCCGCGCCCTCCTCCGTCACGATTACGGTGCACCGACTAAGACCGTAACAAATTCGTTGGACATCTTTTCGTTGGACATCCGCCGCCCTTACGTTCGCCGAGTGCCGAATTTCGCGGCGCGAGTTAAACTGCTCGCACAAAATCTACGCGTGGAGTCTCGCATGCCGTGTGACATCGATGTGCTGAAGCAAGTCCCCCTTTTTGCCAACCTGGACGACGAGGAGATCTCCATTCTCGCCAGCCAGGTTGAGGTCAAGACCTTTGCTCCACGGCAGCGCATTTACAAGATGGGCGCTCCGGGACAAACCGCCTACGTGATGATCTCCGGCAGCGTGCGCGTCACCATCGTGGATGAGGACAATCAAGAGGTGGTGCTGGAAGAGCCCGGCCCCGGCGATTTCTTCGGCTTTGCCTCCATGCTGGAGCAGACGCCGCACCAGACCGACGCCACGGCGAATGTCGAGAGCGTCTGCATCGAGGTCGACCGCAGCGACATCTTTGTGCTGATCCAGCGCAGACCGCACGCCGCGATGGACATGCTCGGCGTGCTGGGACGGCACTTCCACGCCGCGCAGCAAATCATCCGCTCCCGCACCATGCGCCACCCGAACGACGTGATTGAGGAGAACGAGACGAAGGGCGAATACGTTGCGGATGCCGTGGCCAGCTTCGGCGGCTCCTGGAAATTTATCGGCATCTTCGCCGTAACCCTCGTGACTTATACGGTCCTCAACGTTTCGCTTGGCCGGCGCTCGTGGGACCCGTATCCATTCATACTTCTCAATCTATTCCTCTCCATGCTCGCAGCCATTCAGGCGCCGGTGATCATGATGAGCCAGAACCGCCAGGACAAGAAGGACAGGCTGCGCAGCGAACTGGACTACGACGTCAATCGCCGCGCGCATGGCGGGATCCAGGGCCTGGCACATAAGCTCAATGTGGTGGCCGACCGGCTGGGCGACATCGAGGACATGCTGCGCGAGAGAGCGAGATGAATGCATTGACACGGGAGTTTGACCTGCGGCCTATCCTCAAAACTTCTTACGCGCAGTACTGTCCGTCATCCTCGGGCGGCTGCCAGAATGGAATTGTGGCAGGCTTCGGGCTTCCTTGCGGAAAACAAAAATGCGATTTGCGTGCCGGGACTGGTGCCGGAATCGCTCGCAGGCGTGCGGGACCGGACCTTTTCCTTCGTCCACATCGATCTCGACATCTATTCCGCAATCAAGTCTGCCTGCGAGTTCTTCTATTGCAGAATGCAGCCCGGCGGAGTCCTGCTGTTTGACGACTACGGGCATTCCAGTTGCCCTGGCGCTCGCGCCGCCGTGGATGAATTTTTTGCAGACAAGCCGGAGGTGAAAATATCGATCGTCACTGGCCAATGTTCAGTACAGAAGCTTCCGAACGTTTCGTAACGAAGCGCTACTCACAGCTCATGAACCTCGCACGAGGTAGTAGGCAATCCAGTCTCCAGTGAGCGACTG
>WNGE01003420.1_pt1 | contig 25179 bp, 20 predicted proteins | sample 5400651 | NCBI WGS metagenome assembly WNGE01 (sample SAMN13153370, study PRJNA577476) | soil metagenome | isolation source: 60 cm soil or saprolite under grassland replicate 2 | place: USA:California | collected 2016-06-15
GCCTTCATCGGATTGGAGCGCGAAATCCATGAGCGGTCAGCGGGCATGCGCACGCTTGCTCTCGTCTCCCTCGGTTCGGCCCTCTTTACCGCCATCTCGGCCTATGGTTTTGTAGACATCGCTCGCTCCCTTCACGTCTCGGCCGATCCCACACGTATCGCCTCCAATATCGTGGCTGGTGTCGGCTTCCTGGGTGCAGGCACCATCTTCTTGAGCCGCGAAAAGGAGAAAGTGCAAGGACTCACCACCGCCGCCGCCATCTGGGTGGTAGCTGCCATCGGCATGGCCTGTGGAGCAGGTTTTATTGTCGAGGCCGTGGTCACAACGGCTCTCGCGCTTTTCGTCCTGCACATGCTCTACTACGTAGAACGTGCCATCGTGCCTCGTCCTTCATCAAGCATACATCACCTGCACATAGAGGCTACAGCAGTAACACCCCAATTTATCGCCAGCGTCTATGACACCTGCGTACGCAACGAGGTCACAGTAAAGCAACTCCAATTGCTGAGCGGGCAAGAGGTTGAGTCTATTGGACTGCTCTGCCGCGCATCTGACGCACCGGCGCTGACGCGTGTCATCAGCGAACTCCACGCGCTTCCGGGAATCCGTGCGCTTCACGCGGACCGGCATGAACCGGTTGCGTCACGCGTCAAGCCAAAAGATACAACCCGCTAATGGGCGAGGTAGTCTGCAACTGCTGCCACACCTGAAACTTCACAGGGAGCGGAGTGGTATAATATTTTCTAGGGATACATCCCTCAAGTTCTTACGGTGTGGAACATTTTCCCCTATGAAAAAAAGCTTTCGGGAGAAGATATATGAGTGAAAAAGGAGAAACACGTACTGAGCGCGACTCGATGGGTGAGATGCAGGTGCCTGCTGATGCCTATTTTGGCGCCAGTACCCAGCGAGCCGTCCTTAATTTTCCTATTAGCGATCTGCGCTTCCCGCGCCAATTCATTCGCGCCTTAGGCCAGATAAAGCAGGCTGCCGCCCAGGCGAATGCAGCGTTGGGGACGGTGGATGTGCAGGTAGCGGAAGCGATTGTCAGCGCCGCGCAGGAAGTTATCGATGGTAAGCTCGATAAACACTTCGTCCTTGATATTTTTCAGACCGGCTCAGGCACTTCGACCAACATGAATGCCAATGAGGTGATCGCCAACCGTGCCAGCGAACTGCTGGGTGGCTCGCGCGGCTCCCGCAAGGTGCACCCTAACGACCACGTCAACTTTGGACAGTCCTCCAACGACGTGATTCCTACGGCGATGCATCTCTCCGCGCTGGTGAGCATTGAGGACGACCTGGCACCGGCTTTGAAGCAGTTACAGGCGGCCTTGCAGCAGAAGGCGGACGAGTTCATGCCGGTCATCAAAACTGGTCGTACGCACTTGCAGGACGCCACGCCCATCCGGCTGGGGCAGGAGTTTCTGGGCTATGCCGGGCAGATCGAGCGCGGCATTAGCCGGATGCGCCATGCCCAGGAAGAACTGTCGGAGGTGGCCCTCGGTGGTACAGCGGTTGGTACAGGGGTCAATACCCACCCGGAGTTTTCGGTTCGCGTCTGCCGCATTCTCTCGGAGATGAACGGCGTCACGGTGCGGGAGACGAGCAATCACTTCCAGGCGCAGAGCACGCTCGACAATATCGTCGAGGCCAGCGGCGCGCTCAATACGCTGGCGGTCAGCCTCATGAAGATTGCCAATGATATTCGCTGGCTTGGTTCTGGTCCGCGCGCCGGCATCGGTGAGATTGATTTGCCAGCTGTGCAGCCTGGTAGCTCGATCATGCCAGGCAAGGTCAACCCGGTTATCGCCGAATCGGTGTGTATGGTCTGTGCCCAGGTTATGGGCAATCATACCACCATCACCATCGCGGGGCAATCCGGCAATTTCGAGATCAATGTCATGATGCCTGTCACGGCTTACAATTTGCTGCAATCGATCAGTTTGCTCGCGTCTGCCGCGCTCAACTTTACCGAGCAGTGTATCAAGGGATTGCAGGCGACCGGCAGAGGGCCCGAGATGGTTGAGCGCGGCCTGGCTATCTGCACCTCACTTGCTCCCATCATTGGCTATGACGCAGCCGCCGATATCTCCAAGGTGGCCTATAAAACGGGGAGAACGGTGCGCGAGGTGGCACGTGAAAAAACGAATCTTTCGGAGGAAGAACTTGACCGCATCCTCGACCCGGCCAGCATGACCAGACCTGGCTTAGAAGGGGGGCCGGCTGGCGGGTAGTGTTTATTCATAGAGACAAAACAAGGGGGCAATCGACGAAGTTGGTTGTCCCCTTGTTTTGTCTCTATAAAAATAGTGCTACTCTGGTGTTACTACTGCCGCGTATCCCGCCCACCATTGTAAAAATTGGTCGTGCGTCAGCGCCCGGTGATTCCAGGAGGAGCTATCTGCCAGGTACACGTTGGTGCTATCGCCGCCAATTACGACGAGTAGATGGCCACCAGCGTACCTGTCCGGCGGGAAGCCGACGATCACCGGCTTCCCCGAGTTCGCGGTATTGATGACCTGGTCGAGTGTCCACGAGTTGCCCCAGTTCGTCTTAAAGCCAAACTGCGCGGCAGTTTGCTGTATACCTGAAGGGTCCAGCAATCCCAGCTGCGGAGTAATTGCGCCGATCTGTGCCTCCACTTTCAATACGTCGGTAATGCGATAGTGGCGACCGTAGGCATCAAAGACCTCGATCATTGCTGCGGTTGAGCAGGCGGAATAGGCCCAGGTATTCCATTCCGCGTTAGAGCTATATTGTGCGGGGTCAAGCTGCGAGATACGCACAAGCTGTTGTGAGGCATTCAACGCAGTCACATGAGCGGCGGCTCGAATATCGTTGGTACTGAATTGAGTGGAACCAAAGTATGTCAGCCCACGGCTTAAATTTTGCAGCGTTCCATCGGCCAGGCCGCGCTGGATACAAAACGTTATCAGTACCATCAATAACAGGATAAGCGAGACATATGTACGCAGGCGGGAATACCAATGGGGGGGGAGTGTAAAGCCAGGGCTAGCCAGAGATTTGCGGGTGCTGACCAGCATGCCAAGTTGTGTGTGGACAAGCACCAATCCTTGCGTATCTGCTGTGTGTGTCTCTGTGACTTCTACTTTCTTCTGCTGCCGATATGTGCGGGATGCACTAACGAAAAGGTTGCTTACCATCAAAAGTATGATTACCAGCGACAATACAATGACTGCGACAGACACCATAAAATATTACCTCGCTATCCAGAACGACATCTCATCAATAGCTTCTTAAACGATAGTATAGCGCGGTAATAGATAAAACACTGGGTAAACGATAAAAATACAGCCAGATGGTACTATGGTTTAAGGGGTAGCTCAATCCTGCCACAGGTGCCTCAATCTCTTGATTAAAGAATAACAATATGCTATATTACTTGCATCTAAGCTATTATTTTTAAGCTGCTCGGTTCTTACATGGGCCTGGTTCATTGGTCGAGGTGGTTAGTGTTCAGATGTTCTTAGTGTCAGGTAGAATAGCGTAACAATGTTAGGGAGCGAGCACATGGTTTCCATATATGTGTACTGCGACAACTGCGGTGCTGCAAATCGAGCGGAGGCCACGCTTTGCTTCGCCTGTAATCAACCTCTACAACCAACAGCTGGGGAGCAGATCGGTATCTCCACAGCACCTCTTGTCAGCTCTCACCTGCTTATACAGCGCTATCGTATTCTCGGACAGCTTGGTCGAGGTGGCTTTGGCGCGGTCTACCAGGCTGAGGATATCCAATTTGGCAACCGGGCCGTGGCTATAAAGGAAATGAACCCGGTTAACCTTTCAGCACAGGAGATTGCCGAAGCTACCGAAGCCTTCAAACATGAAGCGCTCCTACTGGCGAATCTCACTCACCCCAATCTGCCGCGTATCTATGACCATTTTTCCGATACTGGGCGCTGGTATCTCGTGATGGATTTCATCGAGGGCGAAACGCTGGAAGAGTACCTGCAAAAAGCGCCGGGTGGATATCTTGCTGTGGAGGAAGCGCTCGATATCGGCATGCAACTGTGCTCCGTGCTTGGCTACCTGCATGCATGCCAGCCGCCTATTATCTTCCGCGATCTTAAACCTGCCAATATTATGCGGACTGCCGAGGGGAACTACTATCTGATCGACTTTGGTATTGCTCGCCACTTTAAACCAGGGCAGGCCAGGGACACCATGGCTTTTGGCTCACCGGGATATGCTGCACCGGAGCAATACGGGAGAAGGCAAACGACTCCCCAGGCGGATATCTACAGTCTGGGTGCCACACTTCACCATTTGCTCACAGGGGATGATCCCTCACTGACGCCATTTCGCTTTGCGCCTTTTCAATTGAATGGTCAGCTTGCTACTGCAGGGCTTGATACTCTGATTATGCAGATGGTTGAAGTAGATGAGCGCAAAAGACCAGCGAGCATGGCAATGGTCAGGCAGGAACTCCAACGAATAGCAGCTCAGCAGACTGCGGCGAAAGCCCTCACCGTCGCTGATCAATCTCCATCACATATAGTAGTGAGGGTGCAATCTGCAAGAAAGATACTCTACACATACACCGGCCATTCTGGATGCGTGACTGCGGTCGCCTGGTCACCTGACGGAACTCGCATTGCCTCAGCGAGCGAGGATGAAACGATACAGATATGGAATGCCACGAGTGGAAAGACACTCTTTACCTCTCGCGGTCACCCCAGGCAGGCGCACGTAGTCGCCTGGTCGCCGGATAGCAGATACATTGCCTCTGGTTGCTGGGGGAACAGCGTGGGAGTGTGGGACGCTGCGACTGGACAAAGGGTCACCACCTATCGCAGTAATACTGTTGTCACAACTCTAGCGTGGTCCCCGGATGGAATGTACATTGCCTCGGCAAGCGATGATAAGGTGAGGATATGGGATGCAAAGACAGGGGAGAACCTTTTCACTTACCGGGGCCATTTCGACCTGGTATATGTTGTGGCATGGTCGCCCGATGGGGCACATATTGCCTCTGCCAGTGGTGACACGGTACATATATGGGATTCTGTAAAGAGGAGAATGGGTGTTTTGAGTAGAGTGACCTATCGCAGTCATGCCGATGCTGTACAAACGCTGGCATGGTCACCCGATAGCAAGTGTATCGTTTCAGGCTCGCGTGATACATCGGTGCATGTATGGGATGCTGCTAGAGGCGATACCGTCTGTGTCTATAATGGTCATGAAAAGCCGGTGAAAGCCGTGGCCTGGTCAGGCCCATATGTTGCATCAGCAGGTTTCGACCAGACGATACAAATATGGGATGCAATTACAGGAGAGGCCATGTATACCTACACTGGGCATGCATCCACGGTGACAGCGGTGACCTGGTCACCGGACGGGACACGCATTGCCTCTGGCTCGTGGGACAAGACAGTGCGGGTCTGGCAGGTAGTGTAAGGAGCGGTACTATGGCTGCTACATCTGTTCATTGCCCTACATGTGGCGCGATCAACCAGGCACAAGCGACATCTTGTCTCCAGTGCGGGCAATCAATAAGGGACAAGGACTTACAGGCAGGAGCAGCCCCTGAGGATGAGCAGTCCTTGCAAACAAAATCTCGCATCACTGGCCAATTTGAACAGAATCACTTGCTCAAGCAGCGCTATCGCATCATTAGCCGGATCGGTAAGGGGGGCTTTAGCGCGATCTACAAAGCTGCCGACAACCAGTTTGATGGTCGTGTGGTTGCCATTAAGGAAATCTCGCAGGGGAATCTCACTGGCCAAGAACTGGCTGAAGCGACCGAGGCGTTTACTCATGATGTACATAGGCTAGCGGGTCTTGTCCATCCTAATCTTCCTCGCATCTACGACCAGTTTACTGAAGACAGGTGCTGGTATATTGTCATGGACTTCATTGACGGCAAAACGTTAGAAGAGCACCTGCACGATGCCAGGGATGGACACCTCCTGCTTGAGCAGGTACTCCAGATCGGTATCCAACTGTGTACGGTGCTTGACTATCTGCATACACGTCAGCCACCTCTCGTCTTTCGTGACCTCAAGCCCGCCAATATTATGCTCACTCCGGCGAACGATCTCTATCTGATCGATTTTAGCATTGCCCATCACTTTAGAAGGGGGCAGGCGAAAGCTGATGTGGCGTTCGGTACGCCTGGCTATGCCGCACCGGAGCAATATGGCAGTACGCCGCCAACTCCTGGCTCTGATATCTATAGCCTTGGAGCTACGCTTCACCATTTGCTCTCGGGGAACGACCCCTCAGAGACGCCATTTTGCTTTGCGCCACTCCAATCATGTCCTGCTGGCCTGGAGACGCTGATCATGCAGATGGTAGACATGGATGAGAGCAAGAGGCCGGCCAATCTAGCTGCTATCAAGCAAGCCTTGCAACGCATCACCGCTGACGAGCAGATAGAAATGGCTCTCCCCGGCGTTTTACAAGCTTTACCGTCCCCAACAGTTCATAGGCCAACCACCTCCCCAGGGCAGATTCCTCCTGCACCTGGTATAGTGGCAAAACAAATAGCTCTTCAGCGTCGACCAGCGCCAGGTAAGCGTGGCAAGACGAAACGGGTGTATGAAATAGTTGTAGGCAATCGTGGTTTTTCCCTATCCCGTCGCAAGTTCGTGATAGGTATGGTGGGGCTGGTTGTGGTGGGAGGCGGTATCACCTGGATACATAACACCCTCTCTCAAAAATCATTGACGCTCTACACATATAGCGGTCATTCTAACTGGGTGTATTCTGTAGCATGGTCGCCCAATGGCAAGCGCATCGCCTCCGCGAGTTTTGATGGAACGGTACAGGTGTGGGATGCCCTCACTGGGGGTCATGTTTTTACCTATCGGGGTCATACCTTAGCAGTGAATGCCGCAGCATGGTCGCCCAATGGCAAGCGCATCGCCTCGGCAAGTAGCGATGGGAGTGTGCAGGTGTGGATGGCTGCAACCGGCGAGCGCCTCTTGACCTATCGCGGGCATACAGGGCCGGTGAAAGCGATGGCCTGGTCGCCCGATAGCATACGCATCGCTTCAGCGGGTGACGATGCCACCGTGCAGATGTGGATCGCTACCACAGGGAGACCACTGCTCACCTATCGTGGTGATGCTGGATCTATCAAGGCTGTAGCATGGTCACCCGATGGGACACAGCTTGCCTCTGCGGGGAATGGTGATACTGTGCAACAATGGGACGCGACTACAGGAGATAACATTTATACCTACACTGGACATACCTCAGCAGTGAATGCTGTAGCATGGTCTCCTAATGGCAAGCGCGTCGCCTCCGCGAGTTTTGATGGAACGGTACAGGTGTGGGATACCCTCACTGGGAGCCATGTTTTTACCTATCGGGGTCATACCTCAGCAGTAAATGCCGCAGCATGGTCGCCCGATGGCAAGCGCATTGCCTCCGCGAGCGCTGATGGGACGGTACAAGTGTGGGATGCCACCGCTGGAAGTAACATCTACATCTATACTGGTCATGGTAAAGATTTCGCTGGGACTTCGATAATTGCAGTGGCATGGTCGCCTGATGGGAAGCTCATTGCCTCTGGAGGTGGGGATGAGACGGTGCAAGTGTGGCAGCCGGGGTAGAGAGCAGTTACCAAAAAATTCTATCCGCTGGACTAAATGGGTTCGCTTCAATGGGTCTCTCTATTCTACCATCTTTTGCTGTCCTTGAGTATTGTTTCTTTAGATGCGATTGCCCTGCTTTTCTAGTGAGAGACCCTTGACAGAACTGGTATAAATAGCTACAATTGCACGTAGATTGTAAATTATTTACAAACTACCGGCTGTTTTCTAATAAAAGCCAGGAGATCAGGAGGAACCTATGAGCGAGCATGCTCAGACACAAGGCGAGCAAGGATCAGTAACTCTAACCATACCTGCGGAGAAGTTCACCGAAAAGACGCGCCTTGTGCTGGACCTGGCGCAGGAGGAAGCACGAGAGCTGCACCATAATTATGTTGGCACTGAACACCTGATGCTAGGCCTGTTGCGTGAGGGCGAAAGCATCGCTTATAACGTCCTGCATAGCCTGGGCATCGAACTTGAGGCCGTGCGCAAGGCTGTAACGTTTATTGTTGGGCCTGGTAAAGAAGCGGTGATTGGAGAAATCGGCCTTACCCCACGCGCGGTGGCAGCGACGACCCTGGCGTTTAACGAGGCAGGGCATCTACGGCAGGAGAAAATAGCTCCTGAACATCTGTTGCTGGGGCTTACACGCGAGGGAGAGGGTATCGCGGTAGGGCTATTGAGGGCATTCGGAACGACCCTGGAGAAAGTGCGGGCTCAGACCTTCCAGGCCATTGCCCTGGCAAGCGGCGGGAAGGCAGCAGAGCAGTCCCCGCCCAAGAGCAACGTTGTGACTTGCCGCATTGATGGGCGCGACCTGGATGCCGTCGACGCGCTGATCGAAGCCGGCATTCGCTCGACACGAAGCGACGCAGCGGCATGGCTTATACACGCAGGCATTGAAGCGAACAGACCACTCTTCGAGAAAGTCTATGGAACAGTGGCCGAGATCCGTCGCCTGCGCGTTGTGGCTCAATCGCTGGCGCAGGAAGTGACAGGGAATAGAGAGGTTGCTGCAGAATCGACGGAGGAGCAATCTCAATAGCGGGTCATATCAAACTTCCAGGCCGGGTGTTTGATCTCTGCAAACCCTGCCCTCTACGATAGCATCTTTATACGTCCATCAATGGACGTGGTATACTGCCGCTAAGATACCTTAAAGGAACGAAAGAGGATTTGTAACACGCCGTTGAGCAGATTGCCTGTATCTGAGAAGGGAAGCTTCTGGTGATTCCAACCCTGCACATCCATCTCCTGGGTGACTTCCGGCTGGTATCGGGCGACACACCGGTGACAACGGTCACTGTTCCCCGTGTACAATCCTTGCTCGCCTACCTCGTGCTGCACCGCACCGCACCCCAGGATCGCTCTCATCTGGCCTTTCTCCTATGGCCTGATTCGACCGAAGCGCAAGCCCATACCAATCTGCGCCAGCTGCTGTATCACTTGCGACACTCCCTCCCGGATGCCGACCAGTTCCTCCACGCAGACAAACACAGCCTGCAGTGGTTGCCAGCACACGCCGATGGCGCCTTCACCCTGGATATCCAGGATATGGAACAGGCCCTGGTCCAGGCCGAGCAAGCGCAACGCGTCCAGGACACAACCGTGATGCGGCAGACCCTGGAGCAGGTGCTGCACCTGTACCGTGGGGACCTCTTGCCCAGTTGCTACGAGGAGTGGATCTTGCCTGAACGAGACCGCTTGCGCCAGCTGTTTCTCCAGGCTGCGGAACGCTTGATCGCGCTTCTGGAAGCGGAGCGGGACTATGACGCCGCCATCACGGCAGCGAAGCGACTCCTCCGCCAGGACGCATTGCACGAGGCGACCTACCGGCAGCTCATGCGCTTGTCTGCCCTGCGTGGTGACCGAGTCGCGGCGCTGCGCGTCTACCACACCTGCGCCAAGCTCCTGGAGCGCGAACTAGGGACGGAGCCGAGCGAGGCCACGCGGGCAGTCTACGAATCGCTCGTGCAGTCGGCTACCTCCCCCAGGGCTCTGACCGGCCCGCTCACCTCACGAGGGACAGCAGCACCACTGCTCGGCCGCAAAGCGGAGTGGCGGCAACTCCAGGAGGCCTGGCGCCAGGCTGCAGGTGGGCACCCGCACATCGTGCTTCTCACCGGGGAGGCGGGCATCGGCAAGACGCGGCTGGCGGAGGAGATGGAGGCGTGGGTCAGCCGACAAGGGATGACGACTGCGAGCGCCCGCTGTTATGCCGCTCTGGGACAACTGGTCTATGCTCCTGTGACCACCTGGCTGCGCACGGAGGCGTTCCAAACAGGCCTCTCAGCCCTCGATCCGGTTTGGCTCACGGAGATCGCACGGCTGGTACCGGAGGTGCTTGTCAAACGACCAAAACTGTCTCGTCCCGCTCCCATGACAGAGGGATGGCAACGCCAACACTTTTTTGAGGCCCTGTCACGTGCACTGCTGCGGGCAGGGACAAGCCACAGTCCCTACAGTCAACCGCTGCTGCTGCTGCTCGATGACCTGCAATGGTGCGACAACGAGACCCTCGAATTTGTGCATTACCTGTTGCGTTTTGAGCCAGGGGCGCGCTTGCTCCTCATCGGGACGGTGCGCGCGGAGGAGACACTTCCTGGGCATCCCCTGGTAGCGTTCCTGGGAGCATTGCAGCGAGATGGCCTGGTGACAGAAGTCGCGCTTGGGCCGCTCACTACTCTTGAGACGACATCCCTGGCAGAACACGTCGCGGGAAGCCAGCTTGATCCAGCCATGAGCGACACGCTCTATCACGAGACAGAAGGCAACCCGCTGTTCGTGGTTGAGATGGTGCGGGCGGGAACGTTGGAACAACACGAAAGAGCACAACCTGTTGCCGGCAGTCCACTCCCTCTGCTCACACAACCTGCCTCAACACTTCCGCCAACGGTGCAAACAGTGCTCGCTACACGGCTCGCGCAACTCCCCCCGCTGGCCCGTGAAGTTGCAGACGTGGCTGCCGTCATCGGGCGCGAGTTTACGTTCTCCGTGCTTGCACGAGCCAGTGGGCAGAGCGAAGATACAGTGGTGCAAGGGCTGGATGAACTATGGCAGAGGCGCATTGTGCGTGAAGGAGCGGCTGAGACCTATGACTTTAGCCACGACAAGCTGCGAGAGCAGGCCTATAATTCCTTGAGTCCCGCACACCGGAGCCTTTTGCATCGTCGTGTCGCAGAGGCGTTCGAGGTGGTGTATGCGGAAGACCTGGGTGCGGTCGGTGGACAGATTGCCGCACACTATGAGCGTGCGAGGCTTCCAGAACTGGCCACCCCCTACTATCGACGTGCTGGTGAGGTCGCTATGCGGATCTATGCGCACACAGAAGCCATTACAGCATTTCAGCAAGCCATAACACTCCTCGAAGCCAGCCCACTGGAGCATGTACTGCAAGAGCAACAGTGGCAGGAAGTAGCGCTCCTGTATGAGGACATGGGGGATGTCTTCGAAATCACGGGACAGCTTCAGGAGGCGAGGCAAGCCTATCAACGTGCAATGACCTACATCCCAGCACAGGAGTATATCTGGCGGGCACGCCTGCAACGGAAGAACGCCGTCACATGGCAGGAGGCACCTGCCGACACTCAAGGTCCCCCTCATGCAAATGCCCTTCAGGGATATGAAGAAGCTGAACACTTCCTGGAGCAAGCGCCAGCCAAGTCGAGTACAGAGTGGCTGCAAGAGTGGATCTATCTTCAACTTGCCCAATTATTGCCGCTGCGAACTTCTGTGGACGAATTGACTGCCGTGATCGAGAAAGCTCAACTCATCGTAGAGCAGCATGGCACAGCAGAGCAGCGCGGCCAATTCTTTCTGGCGGTGGTAGTGCGAGACCTCGCTCGTGATCGCTACATAGCATCGGAAAAAACGGTTTCGCATTGCCGCAATGCACTGGCTGCGATCCAGCAAACAGGAAACAAGGGCTTGATAGGATTTGCTCACTTTGCTCTTGGAACCTGCCTCTTGTGGTCTGGTCATCTCGATGAGGCGGAGGAACAATTGTGTGCTGCTATGCGTGTGGGAGAACAAGTGGGGAGCGCCACTGTGCTCGCACGCTGCCTGACGTTTTTGCCTTTCGTATTCAGGCTACGTGGGCAAGTGGACAAGGTCCGAAGTATCATCACACGTGCTCTAGCAGTGTCAGAAGTGAGGAATAGCAGTATTATCACAGGTCATCGTGCATGGCTAGCGTGGCGCGATGGCAATATGGCCGAGGCTGAGGCCTATGGTCGGGCTTCATTAGGGGAGAGGCAAGGCCAGCAGCGTGTCAATGCGTTTCATTGGGTGGGCTTATGGCCTTTAATTGGCGTCGTGCTCGCTCAGGAGAAGATTGCTGAAGCAATGGATTACGTGCGCATGCTGCTCGATCCCACACAGCAACCCCTTCCTGAAAAGTTGAGAGCTATACTTGAATCGGCTCTCCAAGCATGGGACGCCGGACAACAGGAGGAAGTTCGTTCTCTTCTCCAACGAGCCGTACCTCTTGCGGAGGAGATGGGCTATCTCTAATAAGTAACTCAGCACAGAGTCACCATTTTCACATCGTCCTCCGCAATCCGTTCGCGTTCGCACTACTGGACAATGACCGTCAGGTTCATCCCCTGGTGGACCGTACAGTAGATGTGGTAAGTCCCCGCTGTGGCGAATGGTCCAATCTCAGTGCTGTTGCCATTGACTTGCACGTTATTGACAGTGGGTGCGCCCGGCTCGCTCGCTGGTTTGGCTATGCCATTCTGCCAGGAGCCATTCGCAAGGATATGGAGCACTGACACATCATCCACCAACAGCAGTTTTGAGCCTTTGGAAATCGTGACAGACGGCTGACTAAAGTTGCCAGCACTCATATGCACCGTTGGGGCACCGTTGGTGTAGGTCGTGCCTGCGGGCGCGTTTGTTTGCGCGATGGCGGCGATGAGGATGGCTCCGATGACGATCCCAGCTACTCCCGTCAAAGCAGAGGGAAGCCAACGTGGAGCCTGTCGCTCTGCGCGGGCCTCGCCCTGGCGGTAGTTCTGCACCGCTGCGCCGATACTTGCCCCGAACGTCACGAGCACGAAGGCAATGATGAGCACATCAAGCACAAAGGGAAGGAACCCTCCCGTCTTTGGATTGGTCAGGTGATAAATCACAAAGGGCTGCGTGGCTATCTGGTACAGGAACACGCCACTCACGAGTGTGATGAGCAACGGTATCCAGCGGAACCCGCTTGCGGCGAGGCCCGCGCAGACCAGCAGGCTCACGGTACTGATGAGTAATGCGATATTATCTGGGTATCCTATCATGATCGCCAGTATACCGCTTGAGGCAGCCGCCCCAAGGAGTGCCGCCACGGCGAGTTTGCCAAAGGCGGAGAGTGGTTGCCGAGCAAACAGGGGTGTCTGTGTTGATTCTACGTTCATCGCTGATTCCTTTTCTCTTTTTATCACTATGTCTTCATCGAATGTAGCTCTTATGTGTTCTGCAAGGATGATGACGTTGCTGTTCTTCTTGATGAGAGTGTAGAATATGTGCCGTTCTTGAACCGTTCTTTTGAAGCGTTCTTTGATGAATATCTGTAAGTGAGGAAGGTTCCTTGGGCCGTGAGCGGGAGGAAGAGGTTAGAAGAGCAAAAGAGGAGATAGTCCTTGCTGTTGCATACGTCTAGGAGACACTAAAGTATCTGTCAGCTAAAAGCATTTCGTACCGTCAAGCCAAAACGTTCAACCACCGGCCCCAGGGTATTTAACAGAATCGAACCAATCACCAGCGTGATCACGATATTCGATGTGGACCAGATAAACCATGCTGGAATCAATGTACTGGCAGGATTAAAGCCGGCCCCGATGAGGATGAGGTTGCCATAAAGTCCGCCGATAATGTTATTGGGCAGGACAGCGCACACCAGGAAAAAGATAAAGCCACGCGCCGTAAACACATCCTTGCCAATTGGACTCAGCCCAAAGCGTCTTGCCAATGTGCGGTACAGGATCATGGGTAAACCCAACTGTATCAGGTCAACCGTGCCAAAGGGAAGGGCCACCAGCAAAGGAACACCGGCCAATAGACCGGCCCCCACAAAATTGCCGATATACGCAATGACAAAAGCCCAACCCCCAAACCATAACGCAAAAGGAATACCGAAGCCAATAGCAACGAAAAGGAACGATACCACGGGTATACCTGAAGAGAGCAGCGAAGCCGATAACCAGGAAAGGATAGTATAGACTGCCGTTGCCACCGCTACCGCCACAATCTGTCCCGGAGTTGGCGGTGGTGCACCGCGTATTCGCAGGGAATAGGTGATAGCCGTCGATTTGCTTCCCACTATTTCCGGTGGTTCAGTTGGTCCATCCATCAACAAAAGATTCCTTTCTTCCTCTAATCTTCTTCCACGTCCTCAGGTTTCAATTCCTTCCACAAAGCCTTAACCGTTCGCGCAACAACCTCATAATGAAAGCCGCGTCGTTGCAGAAATGAACCCAGGCGTGTACGAAATGTCATATAGTCCATCGAAGGATGATGCAGCAGCGACAATGCCTTTTTGCGGCCAGCGCGCAGGGCAAACTCCTCGTCTTTCTCATCACTGATCAGCTCATCAACGACCTCGCGATTCACGCCCTTCATACGCAGTTCATTTTTGATCGCGCGCGCCCCCCGCGGGCTATACTGCTCGCGATTCTCAGCCCAGAACGAGGCAAACTCATGGTCATTCACCAGCTCAAGCCGATCTAAGCGCTCCAGTGCGGCATCGATAATCTCGGGCGCAGTCTGCTTTCGGCGCAGGTAACGGCGCACCTCCTCGCGGCTCCTTTGTCGATATGAGAGATAGTTATAGGCGCGCTCAACAGCCTGTTGCAACGCCTCCTCGCTGCGCAATTGCTCCAGCTGCGCAGGTGACAGTTCCTGCTCCTGTTCTAATCCCATCTGCAATACGACGGTAGCATTGACTCCCAGCAGAAAACGTCCATCTACAAACAAGTTCATGCGTTCAGCGTTGTTGGCCTGCGGTTCAAGGGCGGTAATCTTCATGCAGCCACTATATCACTATGTGTAACAAAGGGCAATCAAATAAAAGCGGAGAGTCTACTGGTTATCGGTTATCGGTTGGAGTAGTTGGAGTGGGGTTACCTTACAAACGTTTGATAGGGGAAGGTTAAAGGGAAATTCATCCAACCGGGAGGCTGAATGAAATGGAAGGTTTCGCACTTATGAGTACATGATCTCGGTCTCTGCTTCGGCTTCAACATATGCCTCAGGCAGCATCTCGCTCAATGGCACATGCTTTACTTCGGTGATGTGATTCTCTTCATCAACAAAGACCACGTGCGGTACCAGCGAACGGATTTCCAGTTCGTCATACTGACCGTAACAAATGATAATGACGATATCACCTTCCGAATTGAGGTGGGCGGCTGCCCCGTTCAGACAAATTACGCCGGAACCACGAGCACCAGCAATAGTGTACGTATCCAGTCGCGAACCGTTCGTGACGTTGACGACCTGCACCTTTTCATATGGATAGATGTCTGAGGCCTCTAACAGGTCCTGGTCAATCGTGATACTGCCCATGTAATGGAGGTTTGCCTGGGTGACAGTAGCACGGTGGATCTTCCCTTTGCACATAGTGCGCTGCATAGCGACTGTTCCTTTCAAATGTACAACGTTCGCGGGAGAAACCACAAACTGTATCTCCCTATACTCTGAAATACGTCCCAAAGCCCGTATTGGGAACAGGATAATTTGCTGCTTCGAGAGCATGTGAATAATTACCAGCAAAGAAGATTATATCTGTTTTTCAAGGACGCCCAGCAATCCCATGGCGTAGGCTTCAGCCGCACTCTGCGCATCGTACATCTTGTCGCCCATCATTAAACGATAGCGACACTTCCAGCGCCTGGCAGGCCACGGGGCTAATTTGATCAATGTATATGTCTCACAGTGCGCTTCGAGCGCCTCGCGCAGAGCGACTTCCCCCAGCTCTGCGTATCCGCGCCGGGCAAGCTGTACCCGCAGTTCTTCTGCAAACATGGTGATTCCCTGGTGAACTGGATTGAAGTCCGTTGGACGCCGCACGCATGACTTCTTGTGTCTCTTCCTGGCTCTATGGCATAGTCTCAGAGGAGGTTGGATTCCCTCCCAGAAACAGCTCGCAGAATCGCTCCCGCTTCGTCAGGTCCCAGCTTTTCAAAATCTGTCCGTGGCAACTGGTGCGGGATCTGATTGAATGGCCCCGTCCAGCGCTTGGCCTGTTCCTCCAACCAATCCAGTACTTCAAATGCTTGTTTGCGCGATTGCTCGACGACGCGGAAGCGCAACGCTGCACGATCAAAGATCTCATGATCTTTGGTATACACACGGTAGTCTTCGCGCACCACAACATCAATGTAGAGATCGGTATAGATCATCTCTCTCGCAGTATTGTTGTAATCGGGATTTGGCAGGACAACGTCACAGTAGCCACTGAGAAAGCTGCCCGTCTGGTAATTATATCCAACATGTATAGTAAACCAGGAATCCCGCCAGAAATAGCTCAACTGGTGTTTTTCCGAGAGCCATGTGCCAGGTCTCCAGCGCATTTCAGTGCCCGCTGGGGTCCAGACGACAAAATACTCGTCACTCACTGGTATATGATAGCCTTGCCAACTGGCCCATTGGCTGCCATCAACCAGCAATTTCTGGATGCTAGTCGTTAGTAACAAACTCTGGCTCCCTTTCTATAAAAAGTTTGTCTGTTTAAGCATTATAACCGAGGAGTGTGGCAATGAACAAGCGCAGGATATCTCCCTCCATAAAAACTCTAAATGGCCTGGTTGAGAAAAAAATTACCGAAGAAAGATAAGGTGCTAGGCATCGATATGCCATCGACTCCATTGGAGATGCGCCGGGAGTTATGGGAAGAGGTGATTCGTGAAGGAGCGCTCCTGAGCCTTGTGGATTCGATTGCATCCGAAGTCACTCTGGAGGACATCCCGAGAGTAACAAGGGCCATGCTCAATGGGCAGACGCGAGGTCGCATCCTGGTCAAACCGAGCGAACAATGAGGTAATTTAGAGTTACCTCTGGAAGGGGGAAAGACCGGCCAGGTCCTCCCTATCTTTGCCTCAACCAAAGGAACTTGGCAGCAACCAGCGAGAAGCTGGCGCTGCCCTGCTCGCCTGTCGATAGTCCTGTGACTTCCTTATGTGGTGGGCTTGATGTTCTGATTCACGCGAAAGAAATTGGCTGGATCGTACTTGCTCTTGATTGCCGCCAGGTGCTCGTAGTTGTCCCGATAGGATGCTTTGACGCGCTCCTCGCCCTCTTCCATCATGAAGTTCACGTACGCGCCACCCGCCGAATAGGGGTGCAGATCGTCCCAGTACTTTCTGGCCCAGTCGACGATGCGGTCCTTATTCGCCGGGTCGGGATCGACTCCCACGATCACCTCGGCCCAGGTGGCATCCCGGTAGCTCCACGCTGTGTCGTTCTTGCCCACTCTGTGCGCCGCTCCGTTCACTGGATAGAGGTGCATGCTCGAGTGCATGGTCGGCAACTGGGAGCCGTGCTTCACGTGAAGCCGGATCGCCTCGTCGCTTAGCTCGTTTACAAAGTCCGCTTTCCAATACCACTGGAGCCCTGGCGGGTAAATAGGATCGAACATGCTCTGGAGCGCCGGGTGCGGTATGGGGCCGACGAAGTCCAGGGCCGGCGTCAGAAACCCCCGGATCGATTTGAACGTTTCCTCGGCCTTCTCCATCGGTCCGGTGTAGCACCACACCACCCCGCACATGTGCTTATTGTGGAGATGCTCGGGAAATGGCGGCCCAGGGGGCACTACCAGGAAAGCGAAGAAACCGTTGAGGTCATCAGGCGCCTGCGTGATGAACTCCCGATACCACTGCATCACCTCGGGTGCTTTGTCTATATCCCAAAGCATGGGGCCAGCATAGTCGGTATGGATGGGGTGGGCCTGGAACACGAACGAGGTGACGACGCCAAAGTTGCCACCACCGCCGCGCAGCGCCCAGAACAGATCCTCATGGTGCCGCTCGTCGGCAGTCACCAGGCGGCCGTCGGCCAGCACAACGTCGGCGGCGATCAGGTTGTCGATCGCAAGGCCGCATTTGCGGGTCAGGTGCCCCAGCCCACCGCCCAGGGTGAGCCCGCCCACGCCGGGCGTGGACATGATCCCATTGGGTATCGCAAGGCCAAAGGCGTGGGTGGCGTGGTCGACGTCGCCCCAGGTGCAGCCTCCCCCGACCCGGATGGTTCCCGCTTCGGGATCGACGTGCGTGTACCGGATGAGCGAGAGATCGATGACCAGGCCGTCATCGCAGATCCCCAGCCCTCCGGCGTTGTGTCCGCCGCCCCGGATTGAAACGAGGAGATCATTCTCGCGACCGAAGTTGATCGCCGAGATGACGTCAGCTACATCGGCGCAACGCGCGATCAGCACGGGGCGCTTGTCGATCATGCCGTTGTAGACGGTGCGTGCAGCATCGTAGCCCTCATCGCCTTGCTGAAAGAGTTCTCCCCGCAGGCTCGCTTTCAAAGTGCTGATATTTAATTCTTTCTCTGTCACGGAATGTACTCCATTTTCTCTTTTTTTTATACACAAACGCTTCCCAGTTGGATAATCAGCGTCTTGCGCTACTTGCCGAAGCTTCTGTTTTGACTCACTAAAGACATATATACCATGGCACTCTGAGTTGGATCTGTGAAAAGGCTGAGTCCAACCTGAGATATGCATTCTCAGCCCCGTCTCAGATAATCCACAGAATTGTCTCACCTCAAGATGGTATGCTCGTATTGGAGGGATGTGGTGAATCTAACTGTACGCTGGCATCTCTCCCCACCGTTCCCAGATATATAGCCAGGTGGAAGTAATCAATAGCTAGAAGAATAGTGAAAGAGAATTATGGAGGCTCATTACCATGCTTTATCTTAAGATGAATAACAAGACAAACAGGCACTATCTATCACTTTACCCAGGATCCAATTCTGCTAAGGAAGGAGGGAACAGATGCAGCATGAATTTCCGATTCTGATCAATATTACTGTGGCACTCCTGGCGGCTTTCATAGGTGGGCTTCTTGCTCGCCGCCTGAAGTTGCCACCCATGGTGGGGTATATGCTGGCCGGTGTCGCTATCGGTCCTTTCACCCCTGGCTTCAGCGGTGATCTCTTCACCATCCAGCAGCTCGCTGAACTCGGCGTGATTTTTCGGCAGTTCGCGATACCGTTATTTCAGGGGCGCTCATCCAGATGGTCCTGATCACCGGACTCGGTCTGCTGCTGGCTCACCTGTGGGGATGGTCGCTCGCTGCTGGTATCCTGCTTGGATTGGCGCTCTCCATCGCCAGTACCGTGGTCATGATCCGTAATTTGATGGATCAGGGGCTGCTCAATACTTCGCATGGGCAGGTTGCTATGGGCTGGCTGGTGCTGGAAGATTTGGTCGCGGTTCTCATTCTTGTGCTGCTGCCTGCGCTATCCACGAACACGCAGGAGCCGCTCTGGCAAACAGCTAGCCTGGCCTTGTTGAAAACCGGAGCATTTGCAGCGCTGATGTTAGTAGCCGGAAAGCGCATCATTCCCTGGTTCCTGCTGCGGGTGGCGCACTTGCGTTCTCGGGAACTCTTCATTGTCGCGATTGTCGTGATCACGCTAGGGACAGCGATTGGCGCCTCGTCTGTCTTTGGCGTTTCCCTGGCGCTCGGTGCTTTCCTGGCAGGGGTAGTGGTGAGCGAATCAGCACTCAGCCACCAGGTGGGGGCTGAGATGGTCCCGTTCCGGGAAACGTTTGCCGTCCTGTTCTTCGTGTCGGTGGGGATGCTGGTCAATCCCTTGCATTTGCTCTCCCATGTCGCAGAGGTGCTCTTACTCATCCTGGTCATTGTCCTGGGCAAATTTGTGCTGACCATCCCGCAAGGGATGCTCTTTCCTCGACCGGCGCGTACTGCGCTGATCCTGGCTGCCGGGCGCAGTCAGATTGGGGAATTCTCCTTCATTCTTGGTGCGGCAGGTATCGCATTAGGAGTGTTCAAGGAGGAGCAGTATTCGCTGCTGCTGGCCGGTGCGCTGCTCTCTATCACCCTCAATCCGTTCCTGTTCCGGGCACTCCCCTGGATCGAAACACACCTGCGGAAGGTTCCCGTCTTCTGGTCGCTCCTGGACCGGCATGGCCCTGTTCAAGCTCCCATAGCTGAGTCATTGCGAGATCATGTCGTGGTAATAGGTTGCGGGCGGGTGGGACAGCATTTGGTGAATGTTTTGGGCCATCTCGGTATTCCACGCCTGGTGGTCGAACAAGATATTGGGCGCGTCACGGAACTGGAGCGTCAAGGAGTTCCAACTCTCTATGGTGACGCCGCCAATTCGGACATCCTTTCACGGGTCCACCTGAAGCAGGCCCGTGCGGTGGTCGTGACGCTGCCGGATGAAGCTGCGGCATCCATTGTGGTGGCAACAGCCCACGCCGAGGCCTCTCACGTTCCCATCATTGTGCGTGCTGCTACCCAGGAGGGTGTACGCAGGCTCTTCGCTTTAGGCGCTCAGCATGTCATCTATCCTGAACTGGAGGGTGGCCTGGAGATCATGCGGGAGACGTTGGATCGCCTGGGCTACCTCGAAAGCGATGTCCAGGAGTATACCGATGCCGTCCGGAGCAGTCACTACGATCTCTCCATCTCCTCGGATATCGAGCAACGTGCCTTGGAGCAGATGCTGGGTGAAGAAAAGCAGGACGGGCTGGCCGCCTCTCACTAATCTTGAAGTAGGGACTAACGCCGTCCTCAATGAGTACGAGAGCTGTATGCAAAAGGGGTATCTGGAGATGATGAGAGATGAAGCTGAGAATGTGGTACCGTTCGGATCTCTTGCCAGTTATCCTGAGCCTGGAGTGTAAGGAGGAATCGGGACCTGGAATGGGCCAATGAATGAACGTTCAGGCAAGAGGAAGCCAGACCCTGAAGGTGCTGCCTTTGCCGGGTATACTCTCGGCGGTGATGCGTCCGCCAAGCTGCTCCACAAAGGTCTGCGCGATAGAGAGGCCTAATCCTGTGCCCTGGCTTGAGCGGGCGCGATCGGCACGGTAAAAGCGCTCGAAGATGTGCGGCAGATCGGTGGGATCGATGCCGATGCCCGTATCACGCACACACAGCACGGCCTGTCCCCTGGTTCGCTCCAGCGAAACGATGACCCGACTCGCCCCTTCCTCGTCGCGAATCGGGGTATATTTGATGGCATTGTCGAGCAGGATCAACGTGACCCGGCGCAGGCTCTCTTCATCTCCCCGCACGCGCACCGGCTCAATGTGGCCGATCTCTAGTTTCAACTTCGATCCCTCGACACTCAGTCGCCTCCGCAGCTGGCGCACCAGTTGGAGCACAGCACGATCAAGTTCGACCGGTGGAGCGCTTCGTGTGCGCTCCTCTGCCGCTGTCTCCACCGCTTGTGCTCCCCCGGACAATGTCTCTACACTGGCATCAGCGCGGGCCAGGAGCAGCAGCTCCTCCACGAGTCCCGCGAGCCGCAGGGTCTCCCCGTGGGCATCGGCGAGCATGGTGCGGCGCTCTTCCGGCGGAAGTTCATCGAGATGGCGCAGTAAGAAGGCCAGGTTCCCCTGGATGGTGGTGAGCGGCGCACGCAGTTCGTGTGAGGCGTCGGCGACGAAGCGGCGCTGGGTTTCCGTTGCGCTCTGGAGGGAGGCGAGCATTTCATTGAAGGTCTCCACGACCTGCGCCATCTCGTCGCGTCCGCGAGGGTGAGGCACGCGCTGGCTCAAGTTGCCAAGGTGTGTGCCTCGCGCTGTGGAGGCGGCGATGGATCGTGCCGTTGCCACCAGTGCCGAAAGGGGACGCAGCACACGTGTCGCGATGATCCAGCTTGCGATCAGGGTTCCCGCCAGCGTGGCGACGCCCGAGAGCAGGAGGAGCACTCGTAGCAACTGCATGGTTGCATCGACATCGGAGAGCGACTTCGCGACTAGCAGCACGCCGATGACCGGACCATTTCCCATAGGCACGCCGGTGGCATTCCCGCTTACCCCGTGTACCGGCGCTCGAATGGGGAGGACTTCCACTCGCACATGCTGGCCATCCACCACCGTATCATACAGAACAGGTGGTTGACCAGCGAGCACGCTACTGGTCGTATCGAGGCCGAAGGGAATACGCGCCCCGCTCGTCGAGAGATAGCGCAGCTGCGCCTTCGCATCCAGGACCTCGACCACAACGCCTGGATCGCGGTAGGTGTCGACGACACGCATCGTCAGTTGACCTGACCAGTACGGTGGAGCAGCAGACAGATCATTCAACACGTCCAGCATGGCGACGCGCGCCTCCGTCCGCAGCGCACTGTTCACGCTCGAATCAATGGCATCGGTCGTCAGCAACAGGAAAAGGAGCGCAAAGAAACCCAGGGCCACGGCAATGAGTGAGCCGTACCAGAGGATCAGCCGCAACCGCAGCGAACGGGGGAGAGCTCGCTTTGGCTCCAATGCCTGAGATGTATGCTTGATTGCTTTCATTTCGATGCTCGTTGCCGATAGACAGAACCGACGAGGTGTTTTGCTCTGTAGGGGAGTATAACATAGAAGTGTAGAGCGATGCTGTGTCGTAACGAAGGACCTTTCCTCGCTGTACGAATCCACCTCCGGGACTCCCAGCTAAAGCTGGGGCCTTGTCTCTGGACTCCGCTGCAACTCGGCGTACCTGGAGAGGTGTGCCGCGAAAGAGAAGATAATCTTCTCTGTATCTCGAACATAATTCAATGTTATAGGACGAAACTAAGATGGCCCTGTGTTCATGCTGAATCGAAACTGAGAGTAGCCGACCTTCACCTTGCAATCAGAACCATACCTCCCACATGTAAGTGTAAACAGAACAGATGTGGAGTTGTCTGAAAAACCATTCCTTCCATTCTCAAATCCATCTCAGCAAATCCACAGCGTCAATTCAGGCGGACATGCTATGCTTCTTTTGATGTGGAGATAATCATAGCACAACAATAGAGGAGTAAGTAAGCATGAGCGACACGCTAAAACAAGTGGAACGAACACAAACGTGTGCAATACAAGCGCCCCTTTTGCAAGATGTATCGCACATTCCAGCCAGGATACCAGGAACTGATGGAATGCCAGGGGTCGTAATTATAGGGGATATTCGCCTGCGAGTAACCGAGTCGTATGCTGCGGGTAGACCAGTGAAGGGCTTCTACCGAATCGAAACGGAAGGCATGCAGGAACCCTTGCAGGTCATCTGGATCATCGAAGGCAATGTGCTCAACCACACTGTGCGTTCTATCGATGTCGAATTTGATGTGAGAGGTATACCGGCTGGAGAAACACTCACCCGACTGCTAACCGCGCAGGTGACGGATAGAAACGGGCAAGGTTGCATCGTTCACAGTAGCGTCTTCATCCAGATTTTCGTGGTGCGGGATGATCTTCGCAAATGCGATTTGGTGCTCAATACAATGTCACTGTAGAATCATGTCCTTGGCTCTGCGCCGAGCCTGGCTGCGTTCTTTCCGAATACGCTGCTTCATGCGCTGTCCAAAGTAACGCCAGGCGAAAAAGAGCAGCAGCAAAGCACCAAGGATCACCCACCCCGATCGTTCGAGTATCACCTGAAGGCGGTCAACCTCCGCTGCGATGGAGTACCCCAACAGGCAGAAGGCCGTATTCCATAAGGTGGCGGCTACCAGCTCAAATCCCAGGAAGCGCAGGTAGGGCATGTGAGACATGCCCGCGCTGAGAGCAACAAAGGAACGCAGGTGTCCGACCAGGTGCGATATGAGAATTGCCTTTCCTCCATGCTTTTTGAGCAGCGCCCGCGCTAGGCGCAGCCGACCAGCTAACCGTATATGGCGACCGAACCTGCTTGCACTCCATCGATTGGCGACGCTGACCAGTACGAACCGTCCAATGAAGTAGTCAACATGATACCCCAGGATCGTTCCAAGCGAGGCAAGCAAGATCACCCAACCGAGATTGAGAGTACCCAGGCGAGCATACGCGGCTCCCAGTAGTGCTAATGAGTTCCCCGGAAGGAGAAAGCCGAGCACTGCGGTATTCTCACCCAGGGTCCCCAGGAATACGACAAGGTATCCATACTGATCATAGAATTCCCCAAAGAGTTTGATCAATTCATGGAATGGGAGCGTTGGCATGCTACTTCCTCTAATTTTCTATCTCTCGTGATTCAGAATCCCTCTATGTTTGCTCTTTATCTTCTGGGCATGATTTCCCTGGCAGGGATCTCGCTCGCCTGCGCCTCGGGATCTACGTTCCTCGCTGCAAGGCGCCGAGCACGCATGATTGATGTAACAATGGCGACGGTGAGTACCACCGCGATCACTCCTAGCGAGAGTGCTGTCGGAATGTGAAAGATATCGGCCAGGACCATCTTTACACCAACGAAGGACAGCACCACTGCCAAGCCGAGCTTCAGGTAGGAGAACCTGCCCATCGCATTCGCGAACACGAAGTACAATGAGCGCAGGCCGAGAATAGCGAAGACGTTGGAGGTATAGACCAGAAACGGATTCTGGGTGACCGCGAAGATCGCGGGAATCGAGTCCAGGGCAAAGATCACGTCAGTGGTCTCTACGGCCAGCAACACCAGCAGCAGTGGCGTCACCAGCACTTGACCCGCCTGTCGTACCACGAAGTGATCGTGCTCGTAGTCATGCGTGACATGGAGGATGAGACGGACAAGCTTCAGCAAGGGATTGCGCTCCGGATGCACTTCCGCTTCCTGATGGAAAGCCATTCTCACCCCCGTGACGATCAGGAATGCCCCAAACAGGTAGATGATCCAGTGGAACTTGTCGAGTAGGACTGCCCCCAGCACAATCATGATGCCTCGCATTAGCAGAGCACCCAGGATACCCCAGAACAGCACGCGGTGTTGATAGGCCGCCGGTACAGCGAAGTAGGTGAAGAGCAGTACAAAAACAAAAATGTTATCAACACTGAGCGATTTTTCGATCAGGTAGCCTGTGAAGAATTGCAGCGCAGGTTCTGGCCCGCTGAAGAAGTACAGTCCAGCGTTGAAGGTCAGAGCCAATGTAATCCAGACGATGCTCCATATCGATGCCTCTGTGATCGAGACAGTATGGGCTTTGCGATGAAAGACACCCAGGTCAAGTGCAAGCATCGCCAGGACGAAGACGTTAAATCCTATCCATAACCAGATGTTCCCTGAAAGCATTACGTATTTTCCTCTGTGCTTTCCACATACTTATGCATATCCACACTATCGTGTTCGATACGCTCAATCCGCAGGCGAGCAATACGGAAATGATCCATCGCTTCTACCTGGAGCTGGTACTTCCCTAGGGAAATACTGTCGCCCACCGTTGGAATGCGGCCAAGCTCACCGAACACGTAACCTGCGATCGTCACGGAGTGGAGAGCACCAAAGGTCACTCCGAAACGCTCGGCGAACGTATCGACCGTCATGAGGCCGTCCACTGAGTAGGACCCATTTGCCAGCACCTCCACCTCAGAACGCACGCCTTCCTCAAGCGTATCGAATTCGTCTTGCACCTCTCCGACAATCTCTTCCAGAATGTCTTCCAGGGTGACGATACCAGCTGTTTCACCGTATTCGCTAATGACGACGGTGAGATGCGCCTTTTTGTGTTG
>WNGE01007060.1_pt1 | contig 25176 bp, 24 predicted proteins | sample 5400651 | NCBI WGS metagenome assembly WNGE01 (sample SAMN13153370, study PRJNA577476) | soil metagenome | isolation source: 60 cm soil or saprolite under grassland replicate 2 | place: USA:California | collected 2016-06-15
ACCAGGATCGGGCCGAGCCCGATGCGGACGCCGACGAGAGCGCCGACGAGGACACCGGCGCGAGCGATCAGGCAACCCACCCCGACAATCACGGCGCAGTCGTCTCCGAAGCCGCGCGGGCGACGACACCGGCTGGTTTCGCCAATCACGGCGCGTACGTCTCGTCGATCGCCCTCGACAACGCCGGGCAGGCGACTTCGAAAGCGCACAGCCAGACGCCGACGGTGCCGACGCCTCCGACGCCGACGGTCCCGCAACACCCGGCCGGCCTGTGACGCTCCGGGCGGAACGCAACGGAAGCCGGCGCCACGAGACGCCGGCTTCCATCGTGCTGGGGCTTGCTGACGCCTCGCGCAATCGGTCCTGGCCAATCGGTGATGCCCGATCGGTCTAGCTCTCGGGCGACTCGCCGCTCCGCACGAGGGCGATCGCGTTCTCCAGCTTGAGCTTCGCGATCGTCAGATACTTCGCCAGGTTGGCCCGGTCCACGGGTCCGATGGCCTCCATCACGGTCGGCGCCCGAAGGACGTCGATGAAGTCCTCCACTGCCGAGGCCAGCTGCTGCTTGGCCGCAACGAGCGAGTCGTCGACCAGGGGCCGGAACGGTCGCGTGCCGGTCCAGGCGGTCTCGGCATCGGACACCATGTCGTCGGGCCCGTCCGGGTCGGTGACACGTCCGTTGGCGTCCCCGTCGGTGGGACGCGGCCGCGTTGGCCGGCCCTCGATGCGCTCCCGGAGCCTGACGAGCGAGAGCTCGCCGCGCGCGACCTGCTCGGCCAGCCGGCGCCGCTTGCGGGGGTCGCCGACCTTGAGCAGCTCGTAGGCATGTGACAGCGTGTCTTTGCGCACAGACACCAGCTCCCGGACCTCGTCGGGCGCGTCGGCCAGGCGGAGCCGGTTCTCCAGGTAGCCCTTGTCCTTGCCGAGCTTCTCGGCGAGCTTGCGGATGCTGTAGCCGTGCTCGCGAATCATCCGGTCGTACATCGCGGCCTCGTCGAGGGGCGACAGGTCCTCACGCTGGAGGTTCTCGATGATCGCGATCTCCATCGCGGTCTCATCGTCGAGCTCCTCGACGAGGGCCGGGATGGTGTCGAGACCGGCCTGCCGCGAGGCGCGCCAGCGCCGCTCGCCGGCCACCAGCTGGAAGGTGCCCGGACGCAGCGGCCGGACCAGGATCGGCTGGAGGACGCCGTGTTCGCGGATCGAGGCGGCCAGCTCGTCGATCGTCTCCTGGACGAAGGTGACGCGCGGCTGGTCGGGATTGGATTCGATTCGATCGAGCGGGATGTTCTGGACCGTGCCCCGCCTGCCGGCCGAATCGGGCGACAGCAGGCTGACGATGGCCGGCGAGAGCTCGCGCTCCTCTGACAGGCGGCGCGCCGCGGCCGCTCGGAAGTCTGGCCTAGCCAAGGTCGATCACCTCCCGGGCGAGCTCGCGATAGGTGCGGGCGGCCTCCGATGCGCCTGCGTAGACCGTGATGGGCCGCCCGGCCAGCGGCGCCTCGCCGAGCTTGACCGTGTTGCGGACGATGCTGTTGAAGACGTGGTGATCGCCGACCACTCTCAGCTCGTCGAGCATGTCGCGAGCCAGGAGCGTTCGTCCGTCGTAAAAGGTCGGCAGCAGGCCAAGGATCCGGAGATCGCGGTTGAGCCGCGCTCGAATCGTGTTGATGACCTTGACCAGGTTGCTGAGCCCTTTCATGGCGTAGTACTGCGTCTGGACCGGGATGATGACGCTGTTGGCGGCGACCAGCCCGTTGACGGTGAGCAGGCCCAGGTTTGGCGGGCAGTCGATCAACGCGAAGTCGTAGCGGTCATCGAGGCGCCCCTCGAGCGCATCACGCAACGTCTGCTCGCGGCCGAAGGCGGTGAACAGCTCGCCCTCCGTCGCGGCAAGGTCGATGTTGGCCGGCGCGACGTCGATGCCGGGCGTTTCGGTGGGCAGGATGATCTGGTCGATGGTGGCACGGCCGTCGGCCAGCACGTCGGCCATCGACCGATCGACGGTGTTGAGGTTGATTCCCAGGCCGGCCGTCAGGTTGGCCTGCGGGTCCATGTCCACGCAGAGGACCCGGAAGCCCTCCTCGGCGAGCGCTCCACCGAGATTGATCGCCGTCGTCGTCTTGCCGACGCCCCCTTTCTGGTTCGCGATAGCGATGACGTTGGTCACAGGAAGCACACCTCGAAACGCTGCAGCGGGTCCGTGGGGGACGGGCGGGGCTCGGCCGCGTGGTGGCCGGGCGGGGCTTGGCCGCTTGGCCGAAGCCCATGCTACCCCAGCCTGCCGGACCCGGGACACGAGGTTTTCCACAGAAGGACCGAGTTGTTCACCGATTCTGTGGATATGTGACCCGGATCGCCGATGGTTGCGGGTCCGCACGATCCTTCCCGGTTCGGGGCATGTCGACGGCTATGATGGCTGGCAATCGAGGCCGACTGTCCGTGCGCAAAGACGGTGCGGACGCCACCGAGCTACCGACGAAACGAGGGACGAATTCGGTGCCGACGAACAGCGAGCGCCTCAATCGCCTCGAGGCGATGCGGGCCGAGGCTCGAATGGGCGGGGGAGCCGAGCGAATCGATCGCCAGCACGCCGCGGGCAAGCTCACCGCACGGGAGCGCCTGGACCTGTTGCTCGACCCGGACTCGTTCGTCGAGCTCGACGCGTTCGTCACCCATCGCGACATGGGCACCGATCTCGACGGCGAGCACGTCCTGGGCGATGGCGTGGTGACCGGGCACGGCACGATCGACGACCGGCTGGTCTTCGTCTTCAGCCAGGACTTCACGGTGTTCGGCGGATCGCTGTCGGAGGCGTACGCCGGGAAGATCTGCAAGGTGATGGACCTCGCCATGAAGGTCGGGGCGCCGGTCATCGGCCTCAACGACTCGGGCGGGGCGCGGATCCAGGAGGGCGTGGTGTCACTGGGCGGCTACGCCGACATCTTCCTGCGCAACACGCTCGCCTCGGGCGTGATCCCGCAGATCTCGGTCATCCTGGGCCCCTGCGCCGGCGGCGCGGTCTACTCGCCGGCCATCACCGACTTCACGATCATGGTCCAGGGGACGAGCTACATGTTTGTCACCGGGCCCAATGTCGTGAAGGCGGTCACCCATGAGGATGTGGATTCGGAACTGCTGGGCGGCGCCACCACGCACACGACTCGCAGCGGAGTCGCCCACCTCGCCGCCCGCGATGAAGCAGAGGCGCTCGACACCGCTCGCCGGATGCTGTCGTACCTGCCACAGAACAACCTGGAGGATCCGCCCGCGATCGAGGCCGTCGACCCGGCGGAGCGCCGCGATGCTGAGCTTGATGCCATCATCCCGGACGATCCGCAGCGTCCGTACGACATGCACGACGTCATCGACCGCATCGTCGACGACGGCGAGTTCCTCGAGATTCAGCCGGGTTACGCTCAGAACGTCATCGTCGGCTTCGCCCGCCTCGCAGGGCGAAGCATTGGCATCGTCGCGCAGCAACCGGCGGTGCTGGCCGGGGCGCTCGACATCGACGCATCGCTCAAGGCCGCCCGGTTCGTCCGAACCTGCGACTGCTTCAACGTCCCCCTGGTGACGTTCGTCGACGTGCCCGGATTCCTGCCCGGGGTTGGCCAGGAGCACGGCGGCATCATCAAGCACGGCGCGAAGCTGCTGTATGCCTACTGCGAGGCAACCGTTCCAAAGCTGACGGTCATCACCCGCAAGGCGTACGGCGGCGCCTACGACGTCATGAGCAGCAAGCATGTCAGGGGCGACATGAATTTCGCGTGGCCGACCGCCGAGATCGCGGTCATGGGGGCCGAGGGCGCGGTCAACGTCATCTTCAAGGACGAGATCGCCGCGGCGGCCAACCCTGCCGCCGAGCGGGCGCGGCTCGTCGCAGAATACGAGGCCGAATTCGCCAACCCCTACATCGCGGCGGCACGCGGCTACGTCGATGATGTCATCGCACCGTCGGAGACCAGGCCGCGCCTCATCGCGGCGCTCCGGATGCTCCAGAACAAGCGGGACACGAATCCCCGAAAGAAGCATGACAACATCCCCCTCTGAGGGATCCGTCGATCGGGAACCCAGCCACGCCGTCTTTGTGCAAAGACGGGCTGGACGGTGAGCGCGCCGTTCCGCCGGATCCTGGTGGCCAATCGCGGCGAGATTGCTCTTCGCATCATCCGCGCCTGCCGTGAGATGGGCATGGAGGCCGTCGCGGTTTACAGCGACGCGGACGCCGTCGTTGCGGCTGCCGTCGCGGCCGGCGCCCAGGCCGTCCATCCGGGCTACGGCTTCCTCGCCGAACGCGCGTCGTTCGCAGAGGCGGTCGAGCGGGCCGGGCTTGTCTTCGTCGGTCCCGGTTCTCGGACGATCGCCCGCCTTGGCGACAAGCTGGCGGCCAGGCGAGCGGCGACGGAGGCGGGGGTGCCCGTCGTGCCGGGAACCCTCGAGCCGGCCATGGTGGATCGCGTCGACCGGATCCCGGCCGTGGTCGGGGAGGCGGAGGCGATCGGCTTCCCAGTGCTCGTCAAGGCAGCCGCCGGCGGCGGTGGGCGCGGCATGCGACGGGTCGAGCGGGTCAGGGATCTGCCCGCCGCTCTGGCGGCCGCCGCCCGGGAATCGGCTGCGGCGTTCGGGGACGGCGCCGTCTACCTGGAGCGCGAGATCGCGCCGGCCCGCCACGTCGAGGTCCAGCTGCTCGGAGACGACACCGGTGCGGTGGTCGCCCTCGGCGAACGCGACTGCTCGATCCAGCGCCGACACCAGAAGCTCATCGAGGAGGCGCCCGCGCCGGGTCTCACACCGGCCGCCCGGGCCACGCTCCACGAGCTCGCGGTCCGAGTCGCCGGCGCCACGAGCCTTCGCAACGCCGCCACGGCCGAATTCCTGCTCGACGCGGATGGAGCCTTCTGGTTCCTCGAGGTCAACACGCGCCTGCAGGTCGAGCACGGCGTCACGGAGCTCGTCACCGGCCTCGACATCGTCCGCGAGCAGTTCCTGCTGGCCGCAGGCAATGCGCTCTCGTCCGACGTCCTGGCCGTTGCCGAGCGGGCTGCGGAGCCCGCGGGGCATGCGATCGAGGTCCGGATCGCCGCCGAGGATCCGGCCCGCGACTTCACGCCGTCGGCCGGTCGGGTCGGTCGCTGGCGGATGCCGTCGGGACCGGGTGTCCGGGTCGATACGGCGATCGAGGCGGGGGAGCGGATTCCGCCCGAATACGACAACCTCCTCGCCAAGGTCATGGTCCACGCGACAAACCGGCCGCAGGCGATCGACCGTCTTCGCCGGGCTCTCGACGAGGTGGAGATCGGCGGCATCGCGACCGCTGGGACGGTCCCGCCGTCCGGGCGGAGGCCTACCGGCTCGCGGCGATCGCGGCCGGTCTCGCGGCGATGGACGCGGGCGGCCACACCGGCGCAGGCGCCGTCGCCGCGGCGATGGGAACGGCTGGCTCGGGGCCGATCGCGGCCGACGATGGCCAGTCTCGACCCGGTGGGCGGCGGCAACCCGGCGGCTGGCGGAGCGCCGGGAGAGCCGCCTCGGTCGACCGATGGCCGGGACGCTGATGGTGGGGCCTGGTGCGATGAAGCGGCCTTCGAGCATCGGATGAAGCCACCGTCGACGTTCGATCGGCGAGTGAGGGTGACGCCGCGCCCGGCCACCCGTCAGCCGGGCGACGAGCCGGTCGTCGTCACCGCCGGAGACGCGAGCCTGGAGGTCCTCTCGAACGGCCGGGCACGGCTCACACTGCCGTCCGGACACCGTTCGGGCGGCCAGGTCGCCGTGCTGTTCGATCGGCGGCCGGCCATCGATGGGGGGAACGGACCGGCCCTCGAGGTGATCGTGGACGGCTGGCGCTTCGAGCTCACGACCGAGGCGGAGGCGCGGGCGGCCCTGCTGGAGCGTGCCCGACGCGGGGCCGAGTCCGCCCGACGTGGCGGGCCGACGGAGATCCGGGCGATCATTCCCGGGCGCGTTGTCGGCGTATCGGTCGCCGCCGGAGACGAGATCGAGGCCGGCCAGGAGATCCTCGTCATCGAGGCGATGAAGATGCAGAACGAGCTGCGCGCTCCGCGAGCCGGGAGGGTGGAACGGCTGGCGGTCGGCGCCGGCTCCCGGGTCGAGGTCGGTGACGTGCTGGCGGTGATCCGATGAGCCGCCTATGGGGCCCTGATCCGATGAGCCGCCATGGGCGGTGATCCGATGAGCCGTGATCCGGGCCGCGATCGGCTGAGCCGGCATCCGGACCGCGAGCGGGGCACGCCCGCCGCCGATCCGGGTCGCGACGCCTGGCGGGCGACCGTCCGGGCCCGCGCCCTCGGCCAGGCACCGGAACGACGCGAGCGCTTCGAGACGAGCTCGGGGATCGAGATCGCGGACCTTTACACACCCGCGAACGCGGCCGGCCTCGACGAGGTCCGTGACCTGGGCCGGCCCGGCGAGTTCCCGTTCACTCGAGGCGTCCAGGCCACGATGTACCGGTCGCGCTTCTGGACCATGCGCCAGTACGCGGGCTTCGCGACGGCCGCGGAGACGAACGCCCGCTTCCGTTACCTGCTCCAGCAGGGCCAGACGGGTCTCTCGGTGGCCTTCGACCTGCCCACCCAGATGGGCTACGACGCCGACGCGCCGCAGGCCGCCGGCGAGGTTGGCCGGGTCGGCGTGCCGATCAGCTCGCTGGCCGACATGGAGACGCTGCTGGCCGGGATCCCACTCGGCGAGGTCAGCACGTCGATGACGATCAATTCGACAGCGGCGATCCTCCTTTCGCTGTACGTCGTTGCGGCGGAGAAGCAGGGGGTGCCGGCCTCGGCCGTCAGCGGAACGACCCAGAACGACATCCTCAAGGAATACATCGCCCGAGGGACGTATATCTACCCGCCCCGGCCGTCGATGCGGCTCGTCACGGACATCTTCGAGTACTGCTCGCGCGAGCTGCCCCGCTGGAACACGATCAGCATCTCCGGCTACCACATGCGCGAGGCCGGGGCGACAGCCGCCCAGGAGCTCGCCTTCACCCTGGCCGACGCCGTCGCCTATTGCGAAGCCGCCGTCGCCCGAGGCCTCGACATCGACGAGTTCGCCGGCCGGCTGTCCTTCTTCTTCGCTGCCTGGAGCGAGCTGTTCGAGGAGGTGGCCAAGTTCCGGGCGGCCCGCCGGATGTGGGCCACGATCGTCAGGGACCGGTTTGGTTCATCGAACATCCGTTCGATGATGTGCCGCTTCCACGTCCAGACGGCCGGCTCCAGCCTGACCGCCCAGTCCATCGACAACAACGTCGTCAGGACCACCATCCAGGCCCTGGCCGCGGTGCTTGGCGGGACCCAGAGCCTCCACACCAACGCGCGCGACGAGGCGCTCGCGCTGCCGACCGCCGAGTCGGCCCGGCTCGCCCTCCGCACCCAGCAGATCCTTGCCCACGAGAGCGGGGTCACGGAGACGCCGGATCCGCTGGCGGGGTCGTACTACGTCGAGACGCTGACGAATGAGCTGGAGGCCGCCGCGTGGGGCTACCTCGACGAGATCGAGGGCCTCGGCGGCACGCTGGCCGCGATCGAGCACGGCTTCCAGCAGCGGCAGATCCAGGAATCCGCCTACCGGACGCAGCAGGCCGTCGAGCGTGGCGATCAGGTCGTGGTCGGCGTCAACAGGTTCGTGGATGATGCAGGGGAGTCGACCGCGCCGGCCATCGCGCCGGCTTTGCAGCGGATCGATCCGGAGGCGGAGGCGCGTCAGGTGGCCGCGGTCCGACGCGTTCGCGACGAGCGCGACCCGGCGGCCTGGGAGGCCGCGCTGCGTCGGCTCGGCGACTCGGCCGGTGGTGACGAGAATCTCCTGCCGCCGCTCATGGATGCCGTTCGAGCGTACGCAACGGTCGGCGAGATCAGCAACCGGCTCCGGGTCGCCTGGGGCGAGCATCGCGAGCTCATCACCGTCTGAACGCACGAAGGAGGCCTCCATGACGCCCGGGAGCGCACGGCCGGAGGTTCCGGAGCACCTCCGTCGGATGGGTCGTGTCCACCACGTCGCCGTCGTCGTCACCGACCTGGAGGCGGCGCTGGGCTTCTTCGGCGACGTGCTGGGCCTCGAGCTCGAGGCGGTGCAGGAGATCCCGAGCGATCGGGTCCGGATCGCGTTCCTGCCCGTCGGCGAGACGAAGGTCGAGCTCGTCAGCCCGACCGATGACTCCACCGGCGTGGCCCGCTTCCTCGCCTCGAAGGGCGAGGGATTTCATCACGTCTGCTTCGAGGTGCCCGACCTCGCCGCGGCGCTGACGCGGCTCGGCATCGAGGGCGTGGAGCTGATCGACAGCGCGCCGCGGCGCGGCGCCGAGGGACCGGTCGCGTTCCTGCACCCGCGCTCGTGCCACGGCGTCCTCGTCGAGCTGATCGAGGCGCCGGGCGGTCCGGCCTGGAGCTCGCTCGGCTACCGCCAGGGTCCGACGTCAACCGCCTGAGGCAGCGACGATCCAACGTCCCGTTCGCCACGGCCCGAGGCCGCGGACGCGAACCCCGGTCGCGCTCAGATCGACCAGGCAAAGACGACGGCCGGCGCCGACCTGGCCGCCCGCGCGAACGTCACGAGGTCCGCGGCGAGCGTCCGGATCCAGGGCTTGTCCTCACGGCTGAGGGGCCCGAGCTCCTCGTCGAGCAGGTCGATCCAGCGGCCGGCCACGGGGCCGATCTCGTCATCGGGTAACTCGGCGACGGCGGCGAGCCAGCCCGCGTCCACCAGCTCGACCGTCCGCTCGCCGACGTCCGAGGAGCTGCCGATCTGCGGCACGTCCATCTCCCGGCGGGCGTCCAGGAAGTCGCGCGGCTCGGCCCCATCGGTCACGGACCGGCAGGCCTCCGAGAAGAGGTCGAGCCACGTCGGGTCGAGCCCGGCGCCGAGGGCAAGGTGGGCGGCGAAACGGGACCGATCATCCAGGCCGTCGAGGTCGTCGAGGCCGATCGCCAGCAGGATCTCCCTGGGATCGCCCGCGACCAGGTCCATGAGCGTGCCCACGATTCAGCCCACGCGCAAGTGCGCCCGCTCCTCAAGGAACTCCATCAGGTCGAGATCGCCGGGTGACAGCCCGAGCCTGGTCAGGAGGACCGCCGCCTCGCTGCGGTGCTGCGTCCCGTGATTGATGACATGGCTCATCGTCTGCCACAGCGGCAGGCCGTCGATCGGCCGGTCCAGGTCGTCGTCGGTGAGGCCGTCGAGAAACGCCGCCATGGCGGCCCATTCGATGTCCCAGTCGGCCCGCAGCTCCTCCGGGGTCAGGAGCGGCTCGAGCTCGCGCTGGACCACCTCTTGGATGCCCTGCCAGGCGCATCGCCAGCGCTCGTGTGCACCCAGGGCGTGAACGAGGATTCCGCCCAGCCCACGCCGGTCGATGCGGTTGCTGTCAGACCACTCGAACGGCGGCACAGCGACGGTTCGATTAAGGAGCCTGATCGTCGCCCAGCGATCGTAGTCGTACAGGATTCGAATATCGTCGACGCGCATCTCAGCTCTCCCGCTCGCCCTCGTGTCTGGAATGCTCCATGCACCGATTCAGTTGACGCCGGCCGCTCGGAGGAGGGCCGGGAGCTCGGTTGGCGATGAGGCGACCCGGATGCCCGCTTCCTCGAGCGCTGCCACCTTGCCCGCGGCCGTGCCGGCACCGCCGCTGATGATCGCCCCGGCGTGTCCCATTCGCTTGCCTTCCGGGGCCGTCCGGCCGGCGATGAAGGCCGCCATCGGGACGCCTCGGAGGTGCTCGGCGGCCCAAGCTGCGGCGGCCTCCTCGGCCGCCCCGCCGATCTCTCCGATGAGGACGATCGCGTCCGTGTCCGGATCCTTGGCGAACAGCTGGAGGATGTCCAGGAACGTCGTGCCGATGATGGGATCGCCGCCGATTCCGACGCAGCTGCTCTGCCCGATCCCGGCGTCCGTCATCGCTTGGACCGCCTCATAGGTGAGCGTCCCCGAGCGGCTGACGACGCCCACGCGACCGACCCGATGGATCGATCCCGGGATGATCCCGACCTTGGCCTGGCCGGGAGACGTGACGCCGGGGCAGTTGGGGCCGATGAGACGTACGCCTGCCTGCGCCACGACCTCGACCGTGGTCAACATGTCCAGGGCGGGAATACCCTCGGTGATGCAGATGACGGTGCCGATGCCGGCCGCGGCCGCCTCGAGGATCGCATCCGGCGCACCCGCCGCGGGGACGTAGATGCATGACGTGTTGGCGCCCGTCTCGCGAACCGCCTCGGCGACGGTGTCGAAGACGGGCACCCGGCCGTCCAGGGCCGCCTGGCCGCCCTTGCCCGGTGTCACGCCGGCGACGAGCGGGGTCCCGTAGTCGAGCATCGCGCGGGAATGGAATTCGCCCTCGCGGCCGGTGATGCCCTGGACGACGAGGCGCGTGTCGCGGCCGACGAGGATGCTCACCGGGACGGGCTCCTCATCTGGTCAGACTCCTCACGCCGCGGGCCTCGCGACGCCGGCCGCGGCGACGGCCTTGGCGGCCGCCTCGTCGAGGCTGCCGGCGGTCTCGAAGCGGGCCTCGGTCAGGAGGCGGGCAGCCTCCTCGGCGTTCGTGCCGACGATCCGGACGACCATCGGCACCTCGCGCGTCTGGAGGCCGCGCGCCTCGATGAGGCCGCGTGCCACCTCGTCGCCGCGGGTGATGCCGCCGAAGATGTTCACCAGGATCGCCCGGACCTTGGGGTCGGAGAGGATGAGCCGCATCGCCGCCGCCACGCGCTCGGCGCGAGCGCCGCCGCCGATGTCGAGGAAGTTGGCCGGCTCCCCGCCGGCACGCTTGACGAGATCCATCGTCGTCATCGCCAGCCCGGCTCCGTTGACCATGCAGCCGATCGTGCCGTCAAGCTTGATGAAGCTGATCCCCTCGGCCCGGGCGGCAGCGTCGGTGGGGTCCTCCTCGTCGAGGTCGCGGAACGCCTCCAGGCCGGGATGGCGGGCGAGAGCGGAATCGTCGAGGGTGATCTTGGCGTCGAGGCACTGCAGCTCGAGCTGCTCGGCGCCGTCAGCGGCACGTGACCGGACGATCGCCAGTGGGTTGATCTCGACGAGGTCGGCATCGTTGGCGACCATCGTTCTGACGAGGCCCTTCGCGATCGCCACGGCGGCCTGGCGGTGGGCACTCAGGCCCAGCGCGAACGCCATCTGACGTGCCTGCCAGTCGAGGAGCCCCAGCAGCGGGTGAGCGTGGATGCGGACGATCGCGTCGGGCCGCTCGGCGGCGACCTGCTCGATCTCCACGCCTCCTTCCGCCGAGCCCATGAGCAGGATGCGCCGGGCGCCCCGGTCCAGAACGGCGCCCAGGTAGAACTCCCTGAGGATGTCGGCGGCCGGCGCCACGAGCACCTTGCGGACGGTGATGCCCTTGATGTCCATGCCGAGGATCCGTCCGGCGATCTCCTCCGCCTCGGCCGGGCTCCCCGCGAGCTTGACGCCGCCGGCCTTGCCGCGCCCGCCGACGAGGACCTGCGCCTTGATCACGACCTTGTCGGCTCCCGCGTTGAAGCTGCGCTCGGCCGCCGCCCTCGCCTCGACCGGCGAACGAGCCACGGCCCACGGCGGCACTGGCAGTCCCTGGGCCACGAGCAGGGACTTGGCGTCGGCTTCCTGGATCTTCACCCGGGCAGGCTCCCGAAGACGGCTGAGCGGGAAATCAGATGGTAGCCGGAGCGGTCCTGGACCGTGACATTGGTCGCCAACGGCCTTTCGACATGCCGGTGGTACGGTCCGGCGGGCGTGGTTGGGGGCCGCGGTGGACCCAGCCCACGCCGACAGGAGCGTGCGTTCATGAGCAGCCTCGCCCTCACCGTCAATGCGGCCGGCGTCCAGGTCATGCCCGGCCAGGTGGCGACCTTCACGGTCGAGGTTCGCAACCTGGGCACCGTCGTCGACCGCTACCACTGCGACGTCGTCGGGATGGACCCGGCGTGGACGACCGTCACGCCGGCTTCGCTCGAGCTGTTCCCGCAGCGCGAGCTCGAAGAGCGGGGCCGCTCGGACGCCCCGCCGATGGTTGGGCGGTTCACCGTCTCCGTCCACCCACCGCGCAACGCCGCCGCGACCGCCGGTGCGTGGCCGATCGGCGCCAAGGTGAGCTCGGAGCACGACCCGACGATCCGCCTCGTCGAGGAGGCCACCGTCACGATCCTGCCCTTCGGAGCGCTCGACGCCGACCTCCGTCCCGTGATCATGGGCGGCCGCTTCGGCGCGACGACGGCGGTCCACCTCGTCAACGGCGGAAACCGACCCGAGGCGGTCACCATCGTCGGGACGGACCGGGCCGAGCGGCTGGACTTCAAGATCGACCGGCCATTGCTCACCATCGGGCCGGGCGAGTCGGTCAACGTCAAGATCCGGATCAGCGGCGGCGAGGTCAAGATCGTCGGCGGGGCCGACACGCGACCGTTCACGATCGACGTGCGGTCCAGCAGCTACGACACGTCGCCGGTGAGCCTGTCGGGCACGTACGAGCGTCGGGCCCTCGTCCCGTCCGGCGTTCCGGTCGCCGGCGCCACCCTGGCCGCCCTGGTCATGGGCGGGATCGCCGTCAGCGCCCTGCTCCGCACGCCGGCCGCACCCGATGTCGCGAGTCCGGGGCTCGCCGGCCAGTCGGCTGCGGTCCAACCCGACCAACAGACGGCTCCGCCGCCTGCCACGTTGACGCCGACGTTGGCGCCCACGCAGGCGCCCACACAGTCGCCGACAGCTCGGCCCACGGCTTCGCCTGGGCTTAAGGCGACGCCGCGGCCGCCATCGGACAAGATGGCTGTGGGGAGCGAGCTTCGCCCGGGCCAGTCGCGCGTCTCCCACAACGGCTCCTACAGGCTGAGCCTGCAAACGGACGGCAACCTGGTGCTGTACATGGTGCACGTCGACAAATCGGTCGAAGTCATGTGGGTGCCGGTCAAAGATCGGGACGCCCCAGGCAAGGTCGCCGCGATGCAGGGCGACGGCAACTTCGTGCTCTACGACACGGATCCGCCTGTCTTGAGCGGGGCCATTTGGGCCAGCCACACCGAGAACTTCCCGGGGGCGACCCTCATCGTCCAGGACGACGGCAACGTCGTGTTGTACCAGGCCGGCAAGGCTGTCTGGGCGAGTCAGAGCGACGCCGGCTGTCAGCGGGTGTGCGCCCCGTGCGTTCCCAACTGCCCGCCTCTCGCGCTCGGCCTGCCTCCCGCCGATGCCAATGCGCGGGCTGCCTGGGCCTGGCAACGGGAGCGCGGCTTGCTGCGCCGTAACCGGTATGCCTCTTGACGACCTAACCGGGCACCGGCCGATGCGGCAGGCGCGGCCCCGCGACGCGCCGAGCGGTCTTCGAACGTGGCCGCGGTCACGCGGTCAGCACCGCTGAGCGAGCACCCACAGGAAGGTCGCTTCGTTCAGGGTCGTAGCCCTCGGCGACCAGCCGGACTCGCGGATCGTCGGTCATCGCGGCCTCCGGATAGCCGCAAGGTGCGAAGCACCACCATTGGCGGCATGAGGCTCCGGATATTCCGAGCAAACCTACCGCCGGGCCGATTGGCATCCGCCGACCGCGGCGACTTGCCCTCATGCGGTGGTAGCGCCGTCCATGGCATTGCCCGGACTGGGACTGCGCATTGCCGCGAGCGGTCCCACCGGAAGCCCGTCCCTGGCATTGCCCGGACCGTGAACGTGCATTGGCCGCGAGCGGCCCGCCGGAAATGCCCGTCCCTGGCAGTGCTCGGACTTCGGTACGCCGACCGCGCGCCTCGTCGCGCGGCGGGCGCGCCGCTCCGGCTAGAATTCCAGCGGCCGGAGCAGCCAACAGCCAGCCTGGCTGCCGCCACCCGTGAGGAGCCCCAACCGACGATGACGGCAACCCAGGCGGCGAGCAAGCCGATCGGAACGGCCCGGCGCGGCCTCGGCGCGACATCTCGCGGGGACGCATGGTGGCTGGCGCCGGCCGTCCAGGGAACCCTGTTCACGATCTGCGCGACGTACCTGTTCTTCAGCGGCATCATCTGGACGCCCCTCTTCGGCACGGCGTACGAGGTCGACGGCTACCTGTCGCCCCTCTTCTCGCCGCTGATCGTGCCGGCCTTCCTGCCGAGCTGGATCAGCCCCGGGCTCCTCATCCTCTGGATCCCGCTGGGTTTCCGGGCGACCTGTTACTACTACCGCAAGGCGTATTACCGCTTCTACTTTGCCGACCCGCCAGGCTGTGCGGTGGGGGAGCCGACGATCCACCGCCAGTACGCCCTGGAGGCGGCCTTTCCGTTCATCCTGCAGAACATCCACCGCTACTTCCTCTACCTGGCGTTCATCCCGCTCTTCTTCCTGTGGCTGGACGCGTTCTCCGCGTTCCGCGTGGCCGATCAGTTGCGCGTCGGCCTGGGCGGCGCCCTGTTCCTCGTCAACGTCACGCTGCTGAGTGGCTACTCGCTCTCATGCCATTCCCTCCGCCACATCGTCGGCGGCCGCCTGGACTGCTTCTCGTGCAACCGCCGCCAGCAGGTCCGCCACGGGCTGTGGCAGCGGCTGACGGCGTTGAACCGCCACCACATGGCCTGGGCCTGGGCCAGCCTCATCTCGGTGACTCTCGCCGACGTCTACGTCCGGCTGCTTGCGCTCGGCGTCCTGGTCGACCCCCAGATCCGCCTGTGACCGACCAGATCGAGACGCATCCTCACGACGTCCTCATCATCGGAGCCGGCGGGGCCGGCCTCCGGGCGGCGGTGGAGGCGGCCAGCCTGGGCGCCTCGGTGGGCCTCGTGTGCAAGTCGCTCCTGGGCAAGGCCCACACGGTCATGGCCGAGGGCGGCGTCGCCGCGGCCCTGGCCAATGTCGCAGAGCAGGATTCGTGGCAGACACACTTTCGCGACACGATGGTCGGCGGGAAGATGCTCAACAACCCGCGAATGGCCCAGCTCCACGCCCAGGAGGCACCGGATCGGGTGCGCGAGCTCGAGCGCTGGGGAGCGGTCTTCGACCGCACCGCCGACGGTCGAATCCTCCAGCGACCATTCGGCGGCCATACCCATCCGCGGCTGGCCCACGTCGGTGATCGGACCGGCCTGGAGATGATCAGGACGCTCCAGGATCGGGCCGTGGCGTCGGCGATCTCCGTGTACATGGAGTGCACGATCACGCGCCTCGCGTCCCGTCCCGACCGCGTCACCGGAGCGTTCGGCTACTGGCGGACGACCGGCCGTCCGGTCGTCTTCCCGGCCAAGGCGGTCGTCCTGGCCACGGGCGGAATCGGACGGGCCTACCAGGTGACGTCGAATTCCTGGGAGTACACGGGCGACGGCCACGCGCTCGCCTACCTCGCCGGGGCCGAGCTCATCGACATGGAGTTCGTCCAGTTCCACCCGACCGGCATGGTCTGGCCGCCCGGCGTCCGCGGCCTGCTCGTCACCGAGGCGGTGCGCGGCGAGGGCGGCATCCTGCGCAACCGCGATGGCGATCGCTTCATGTGGACCTACCTGCCGGACGAACGACGTCACGAGTATGCCCAGTCGGACGCCGAAGCCAGGAGCTGGGTGGAGGCGCTGACCGCGGGCCGGAAGACCGACGCCCGCCAACCACCCGAGCTCTCGACGCGAGACAACGTGGCCCGGGCGATCTACCCCGAGGTCAAGGAGGGCCGCGGCTCGCCGCACGGCGGCGTCTTCCTCGACATCAGCTACCTGCCCGCGGAGCGGGTGCGGCGCAAGCTGCCGTCCATGTACGAGCAGTTCAAGGAGCTCGCCGACGTGGACATCACGGCCGGGCCGATGGAGATCGGTCCGACGACCCACTACATGATGGGGGGAGTCCGGGTCGACGCCGAGACCGGAGCCAGCACGAAGCGCGGCCTGTTCGCTGCCGGCGAGGTGGCCGGCGGCATGCACGGCGCCAACCGGTTGGGCGGCAACTCGCTGTCGGATCTGCTCGTCTTCGGCCAGCGGACCGGTGCTGCCGCGGCGGCCGCAGCGGCGACCGAGGCCGACATACCATGGGTCTCGCCGATCCAGGTCGGCGAGGCGATGGCCGAGCTGGACGCGCCGCTGGAGCGCCACCATGGCGAGGACCCCTACCGGATCCAGGCGGACCTGCAGGCGACGATGCAAACGCTCGTCGGCATCTTCCGTACGGAATCCGACCTGGACGAGGCCATCGGGCGGATCGCCGAGCTGCGCCGCCGATGGTCGGCGATTGGTGTCGGCGGCGGTCGGGCCTACAACCCCGGCTGGAACCTGGTGACCGAGCTGCGGAACCTCATCATCGTGTCCGAATCCATCGTGCGCAGCGCTCGTCTCCGGACCGAGAGCCGCGGTGCCCACAGCCGGCTCGATTACCCGACCGCCGATCCCAAGTGGGCGACCGTCAACTGCTTCACGGTCCGCGACGGCCAATCGATGCGCGTCGAGACGGCACCGCTGCCCACCCTGCCGGCCGAGCTCGGCGCCCTGGCGGCGAAGGGCTAGCGGTGGCCGAGGCCCGCCTGAGCGTCTTTCGCGGCTCCCCGGGCGAGCCCGGGGAGTTCGTCGAGTTCGTCGTGCCGGTGGAGGAGGGGATGGTCGTCCTGGACGCCCTCCACTGGATCCAGGCGAACCTCGCGCCGGACCTGGCGGTCCGCTGGAACTGCAAGGCGGCGAAGTGCGGCTCGTGCAGCGCCGAGGTCAACGGACGGCCCTCGCTCACATGCAAGACGAGGCTGTCCGACTTCGAGCCGGACGACACGATCACGGTCGAGCCGATGCGGGCATTCCCGCTCATCCGCGACCTGGTCACGGACGTCTCCTGGAACTACGAGGTGAACCGGCGGATCCCGCCCTTCCAGCCGCCCGCGGACACGCCGCAGGAGGAGTGGCGGTGGCAGCAGCGCGACATCGAGCGAGTCCAGGAGTACCGCAAGTGCATCGAGTGCTTCCTGTGCCAGGACGTCTGCCACGTCCTCCGCAACCACAGCACCGAGAACGAGTTCATCGGCCCTCGCTTCCTCGTTCGCGTGGCGGGCCTCGAGATGCACCCCATCGACCAGGCCGATCGGCTCGAGTTCCTCAAGGACGATGGCGGCGTCGGCTACTGCAACATCACGAAGTGCTGCACCGAAGTCTGCCCCGAGCACATCAAGATCACCGACAACGCGATCATCCCGCTCAAGGAGCGGGTCGCCGATCGCTATTACGACCCGATCCAGATGGTCTGGCGAAAGGTGACCGGACGGGGCCGATCGGACGGAGCGCCGGCCCGTGGCTCCCCTTCGGCCGGGCAACCGCCAACCGACGGCCAGGCCGGTCCGACCGGGTCGCCCGGATAGAATGGCGGCGATGGCCCACCGCGTGACGCTGATCCCCGGCGATGGCATCGGCCCGGAGCTGGCGGAGGCGACGCGACGCGTCCTGGAGGCTTCCGGGGTCGTCCTCGAATGGGAGGTCGTGGACGCCGGCGAGGCAGTCATGGCTCAGTACGGCACTCCGCTGCCCGAGCACGTCCTGGAGTCGATCCGGCGCAATCGGGTCGCCCTCAAGGGACCGATCACGACGCCCGTCGGCGAGGGCTTCCGGAGCGTGAACGTCACGCTCCCGGCATCGAGCACATGGTCGGCCGGGACGCTGCCGAGAGCATCAAGATCATCACCCGGGAGGCGTCGGAACGAATCGCCCGCTACGCCTTCGAGTACGCGGTGGCCAACGGTCGGCACAAGGTGACCGCGGTCCACAAGGCGAACATCATGAAGCTGTCGGATGGGCTGTTCCTGGAATCGTGTCGCACGATCGCCGCGCAGTACGTGGGGCGGATCGAGTTCGAGGATCGAATCGTCGACAACATGTGCATGCAGCTCGTCCAGAAGCCCGAGCTGTACGACGTCCTGGTGCTACCCAACCTCTACGGTGACATCGTCAGCGACCTGGCAGCGGGTCTGGTCGGCGGCCTCGGCGTCGCGCCCGGGGCGAACATCGGGACGGAGGCCGCCGTCTTCGAGCCCGTTCATGGGTCGGCGCCAAAGTACGCCGGCCAGGACCGAGCCAACCCGACGGCCCTGATCCTGTCCGGCGCGCTGATGCTCCGCCATCTCGGTGAGCTCGAGGCCGGGCAGCGGGTCGAGGCGGCCCTGCGCGCGGTCATCGCCGAGGGCCGGACGCTGACGCAGGATCTGGGTGGTTCGGCCGGCACGCGCGGCTTCGCCGATGCGATCGTGTCTCGGCTGGGGACCGCCCCGGCGGTTGCGCCGGCCTGACCCGATCGATCGTGGAGCGACGCTGAACGAATCTCTGTGGCCGGACCAGCCGTCGCCCGGCGAGGTGGCCGGCGCGAGCCCGTCCTCGGCTCGGGTGAAAGGTCGGTTCCGGGCGTTCGTCATCCGCTGTGACGGCGCGTCCCGGTCCAATCCGGGTCACGCCGCGGCCGGCGCGGTGCTCATCGATGCCAGCCGGCCGGATGCGCGGGATCCGTGGGCTTCACCCGATGCCTCGATCTCGGAGTACCTCGGCATCCAGACCAACAACGTCGCGGAGTACACGGCTGTGGTCCGCGCCCTCGGTCTCGCTGCGGAGCTCGGCGCACGCGAGGTCCATCTCCTGCTCGATTCGATGCTCATCGTGGAGCAGCTCCACGGCCGCTGGCGGGTCAAGAACCCCAAGCTCGCGCCGCTGCACGCCGAGGCGCGCCGGCTATTGGCGGGCTTCGAGCGGTGGTCCGCGGCGCACGTGCCACGGGCGCAGAACCATGCCGCGGACGCGCTCTGCAATCTCGCGATCGATCGCGCCCTCGCGGGCGGTCCGGCGCTGGTCGTGGTGCGACCCGACCGCTGAGGCCATTCGAACGGATGGTCGATTCGGTCATCGACAGGGCATCGGGCGGCCGGTAGAATGCACCTGTCAGCGAGGCGATCGGATGGCCGCGCGCCGCACGTGGCTTCGGCCGCCGCGGCTCGAGGAAAGTCCGAGCTCTCCAGCGCAGGGTAGCGGGTAACGCCCGTCCGCCGAGAGGCGAGGACCAGTGCCACAGTGACGATGCCGCCCGGACCGGCCACGTGTCGGTCCGGGCGGAGTGAAACGGGGCAAACTCTACCCGGAGCAAGGCCAAGTAGGAGGGTGCAACCCCGGTTCGCCGGGGGGAGAGGTGCGCTGCCCAACCCTCGGGTCGGCCGCTAGAGCCGCCGGGTGACCGGCGGCCGAGATGGATGGTCATCGCCGCGATCCGGGCGACCGGCCGCGGTACAGAACTCGGCTTACAGATCGCCTCGCTGACGCTCCCGCTCGACGCGGCGTGTCAGGCCTCCGCATGCGACTGCCGATCCGATCCGGGCGTGCGCGGAGAACACCGCCGCGAGAGGCAGGCTTCGGACGCGGGAGCAGGCTGCGGCCGCGGGACGCAGGCTTTCGGGCGCGGCCGTCAGTCCTCGTCGGGCCGGAAGATGTGGGCGGCCGTGCAGGCGTTGCAGATCGGGGTTGCGATCTCGAGATCACCCAAAGGGATCGGCAGCCGGCGCTCCGGGAACAGGCACTCGACGTCGTAGATGGGCGCGGGCGTGCTGTCGACCTGGACGAGCCGGCGGAATGTGCAGCGTCGGATGCGCACCTCGGCCAGGTGGTACGACTCAGGTGCCGGCGGGATGACCGGAAGCTGAAGGACCATGCGGGAGCCGTGAACCTCGAATCCTGAATTGCCCGGCGGGATTCGGATCTCGAATCGACTGAACCCGGCGCAGCCTAGCATCGTCATTCGTCCGACATCAAGCAGCGAAAGGTACTAGACTCCCGCGCACGTAGTCGCGGGCAGTCGCGAATCGAGCACGGGAGGGTGCGTGCGGGACGTCGAGGGGGCTGCCGAAGCGGTTGTCGGGGCGCTCGTCGATCCGTTCGACCCGCTCGACGACGATCGCACGACCGACTCCGACGGCGTCCCCGGGCTGGCCCGCGCGCCGCACGGACTGGCGACGACGACCGAAACCCCATCGGCCTCCGCCTTCCCCGTTCTGGCTCCGCCCGGCGCCTGTCGCTACCTGCAGCTGGACGGGATCCGCCAGGCATCGTGCCGTGCGCTCGACCCCACGATCTCGCTTGCCCCGCGCCAGGTCGAGCTGGTCTGCCTGGGCGCGGCCCACACGGATTGCCCGAGGTTCGCGCGGGCGGGCGGCGACGAGCCGATGGCGCCTCTCTCGGAGCCAACGCTCCCCGCGCGCGACGTCGGCGCGGCGCGCGATCCGGACACGGCCAGCCTCCCGCCGCCCGCACAAGTCGCAGCACCGTCCGTCCGCATGGGTCACACCGTCGGATCGCTCCAGCTCAGGCCGCAGGCACGCAGATCGCGGTGGCCGCGCCCGGCGATGGCTGTCGCGACCGGCCTCCTGGCCGTGGCAATCGTGTTCGCGATCGGCTTTGCCGCGCTGCGCGGCGGCCTCGCGCCCGCCGTCGGTCAGGCCCCTGCCGGAGCGATGACGGCGAGCCCGAACCCGCCGGGCTCCGCCGGTCCCTCGAGCAGCCCCGCGGCATCGGCCGGTCCCGCCACGCCAGGCGCGTCGGCAGGCGTCGCCGCCGCGTCGGCGTCGCCGCGCGTGCAACCTTCGGGGGCATCCCCGCCGGCGGCGCCCTCACCCGACCGGATGGCGTTGCTGACTCCGTGCCCGGATCAGCCCGACTGCTATCAGTACCGGATCCACAAGCACGACAATCTGCGCGGCATCGCGGCCTTCTTCGGCGTGCCCTACCAGACGGTGCTGGACCTGAATCCGCAGATCAAGAACCCGTCGCTCATCCACGTGGGCCAGATCATCATCCTTCCGCCGCCGGGTCCCTGATCTCCACTTCTGTGCCCGTCGGGCGCGCGGCGATCTCCTCGAGCGCCCGGCGCTTGCGGGCATTCACCTCGTCGACGGCACCGAGCACCTCGTCCCAGGCGCCCTGGATCCGGCGCCTGCCGGCCTGCGCCGAGCGTCGTCGATGGGCGAGTACCCGGCCCGCGAACAGTGCCGTCCGCAGCGCGCTGACGGTGGTGGTGGTGGCCGCGCGGATTGCCCAGATGACCTCCAGGTTGTCCTGCTCGATCACGCGGAGTGCCGAGTAGCCCTGGGTCGCCACCGCGAGCTGCAACAGGAGGTCCCGACGCCTCCGGCGGACCGCGTACTGGGCCTCGTCGCGGAGACCCCGGCCGTGCGCGGGATCGTCCTCCGCGATAGCGTCGATCTGCCGGTCCAGCAGGGCGTCGAGCCGGGCCGCCAATGCGGCGTATTGCCGCAGCGTCTGGATCTCCGTCCACAGCGCGAGCTCCTGCTGGGCGATCGCGGCGTTGTCCCGCTCCAGGATATGCCGGTCGCTCTCCAGGGCATCGATCAGCTGCCTGAGGCGAGGTTCCGCCCGCGCCAGCTCTCGCCCGACCCCCTGGTCCGCCGTTTGCGCATCCTCCCGGACGGTCGCCGTGCCGAGTCGTTCCGCGATCCGTCGCAGCCCGCGGAGATTTCGGCTCAGCGGCGCGTCGTCGGCGAGGACGCGGCGCAGCGTACCGGTGGGTCGGTCATGGAAACCCCGCGCGATTGCCGTCGTTGCCTGGATCTCGCGATCGCCCAAGCCGTCGATTGCCGCAATGGCGCGACGGAACCCGGCCGATTGACATGCCCAGCCGACGTGAGGGAACCCTCGGGGTCAGGCCGGGCCGGCGCCGCCGCCAGGCCGCTCGCCGTTGGCTGAGTCGCCCGTTCGGGGCCGTGCGCGCTGCCGCCGGCCGGCCGACTCGAGCGGAGCGTTCCCGGAGCCCGTTTCGCTCGTCCCGTTCGGGTTCGCGGCGCGGCCGTCGCGTGGCGCCAAACGGGGCATGAGCGTTTCGCGCGCCATGCCCGCCAGGGCGCCGGCCTGCTGGATCACCTCGGCCAGCGCGCCGGTGACTCCCTGCGCTCCGTTGAGGACCGTGAACGTCCCGACATGCTCGAACGGCGACGCCGCCGCCCGGACGATCTCCGGCAGGTTCTCGGCGATCTGCTGGGCAATCACGGCTTCCTGGTTCTGGCTGAGGGCCGCGGCCCGCCGCTCGATGCCGTTGGCTTCGGCCTCCATCCGTGCCCTGACCGCATCGGCCTCGGCCATGCCGCGGGCCCGGATCGCGTCCGCCTCGGCCTGGCCGTTCAGGCGCGTGGCGGCCGCCTGCGCTTCTGCCTGCATCTTCAGCGCGGCGGCTGCGGCCTCCGCCTGGACGCGTGTCTGGGCGGCGGCAGCCTCGGCATGGAGGCGGACCTCCTGGGCCTCGGCCTCGGCCTGCCGGATCCGGGCGTCCCGGGTGGCGGTTGCCAGCGTCGTCTGCCGATACGCCTCGGCATCCGCCGGCTTGCGCACGTCGACCTGGAGCTGCTGCTCGGTACGCTGGGCCTGGAGCTCCGCGACGCGGGTCTCCTCCTCGACCACCGCCTGGCGGGCCTTCGCCTCGGCAAGCGGCCCCTGCTGCTCGGCGTCCTTGGTGGCCTGGTCGACCTCGGCCTGGAAGCCGGCCTTCTTGATCTCGGTATCGCGCACGGACGAGGCGATCTGCGCTGCCGCCGTCTGCTCCTGGGCAACCGCCTCACGATCGGCATGCGCCCTGGCGATCCGGGCGTTCTGCTCGACCTCGGCCTGGTGGGGGACGGCGAGGTTCTCGATGTAATTGCTCGGGCTCGTGATCGACTGGATCTGGAAGCTGTCGATGACCAGCCCGAACGACTCCATCTCCTGGCTGCACCGATCCCGGACCTGCTGGGCGAACTTGTCCTGGTCGCTGATCATCTCCTGGACCGTCATCGAGCCGGCGATCGCGCGGAGATGCCCGACGAAGACGTTCTGGACCTTCGACTCGAGCTCGGCCGCCGGCCGGTCGAGGAACCGGCGCGCGGCGTTGGCGATCGAGGGGTAGTCGTCGCCGACCTTGTAGACGACGACGCCGCGGAGATCGAGTCGGATCTTCTGCTGGCTGACGCAGGGGACGGTGATCTCGCTCTCGTGCGCCTCGAGCGAGAGCGTCCGGACCTTCGTCACGCCCGGGATCACGAGGGCGCCGCGACCGGTGACGATCCGGAAGCCCATGCCCTCGACGGAGCCGCTCGAACGAAAGCCGGAGATGATCAATGCCTCGTCGGGCTCGGCGATTCGCCAGCTCATCCGGAACATGATGACGAGCAGCACCAGCGCGAAGAGGATGGCGCCGGCGAGGACCAGCAGGGTGATGTCGATCATCTCGAGAGCCTCAGGGTATCGGTCGGTTCGACCTCGACGGTCCGTCCACCCAGGCTCCCGACCACGATGACCTGAGTGTGCTTGTGGATCGTCGCGCCAGCATCTGAGGCGCGTGCCAGGAACCGTTCCGTCCCCTGGCGCACCTCGATCAGTACCTCACCTAGATGGCCCGGCGTGATGTCCGCGGTGACCCGACCCAGCTTGCCGACAACGTCAAGCGCCACGCCCGCCTCAGTCTCCCATGATTGCTCAGATGGCTAGACCGACCATGGTAGTGCCTCGGGTCGGCCGCGACGGGAAGGCCGAATCGAGTCTGGCGGCGGTCGGCCTCCGCCCGGCCTGGCGACCGGAGACGCCTACCTCTGTCGTCAGTGGCGCCGGCCTCTTGCAATTTCGGCATTGACGGCGGTCTCGTGCGGTGTAGAATGCCGGTCCAAGTGGCGCTAAGTGGTGAGAAGTGGGGAACGATCCCACACTCGTCCCAGCTCCTTCCGGCCTCGCCGACTAGCGCCCGAAGCACCCAGGGTCAGGGGATGCCAGGCACGTGTTCACCGGCGAGTACCGGCACTCGGTGGACGACAAGGGACGGCTCGCCGTCCCGGCGCGGTTCCGCGCTCAGCTCGAGGGCGGTGCCGTCGTCTGCAAGTGGCTCGACAACTGCCTGGCGATCCTGACCCGTAACGGTTGGGAGGACCTCGCCGACAAGACGGCGACCCTGCCCCTGACCAACCCCGGATCCCGCGCCTTTCAGCGCCACATCTTCGGCGGGGCGGCGGAGGTGGAGCTCGACCGTCAGGGTCGGGTCGTCCTGCCCGCCTACCTGCGGGAGTACGCAGCGCTCGACGGCGACGTGGTCATCGTGGGCGCTCGCGATCACGCGGAGATCTGGTCTCCGGCCCGCTGGGATGACGTCCGGCGGTCGCTGGAGGACCCGGAGACGCTCGCGGCGCACCTCGACGGCCTGGGGATCTAGGGCCACCACATGCGCTTCCAGGGTCCGCTCGGGATCCGCTGACGGCGATGGGAGAAGAGATGGAGGAAGGGCACCTTCCGGTGCTGGCGGAGGAGGTCGTCGAGATGCTCGCGCCTGCTCCCGGTGGCCTCCAGATCGATGCCACCGTCGGCGGCGGTGGGCACACCGAGCGGATCCTGGAGGCGACCGATCCTGATGGCCGCCTCCTGGGTCTCGACGCCGACGGGGCGGCCATCGCCAGAGTGGATCGTCGCCTCCGACATCGCTTCGGCGACCGCCTGGTGCTGCGCCACGCGAACTTCCGGGATCTCGCCGACGTCGCGCCGGCCGCCGGCTTCTCGACGGTCGACGGCCTGCTGTTCGATCTCGGCCTGTCGAGTCAGCAGCTGGCCGACCGGACCCGCGGCTTCGGCTTTCGGACGGGCGGCTCGCTCGACATGCGCTTCGACGCGAGTAGCGGAGCACCGGCGGCCGAGCTGCTGGCGACTATGGATGCCGGCGAGCTGGCCGCCCTGTTCCGGCGCTACGGCGAGGAGCCCCGGGCCGGCCGGATCGCACGGGCCATCGTGGCCGCCCGGCGGTCCGCACCGATCGAGACCGCGGAGCAGCTGGCGGCGCTCGTCGAACGGGTCGTGCCCGTCAACCCCCGGGTCAGGCGGCGCACGCATCCCGCCACGCGCGTCTTCCAGGCGTTGCGGATCGCGGTGAACGCCGAGCTGGACGCGCTGCAGTCCGGCCTGGCGGCAGCCATGGACCTGCTCCGACCCGGCGGCCGCATCGTCGTCCTGAGCTACCACTCGCTGGAGGACCGCATCGTCAAACGGTTCATCGCCGCCGAGCGCAAGGGCTGCGTCTGTCCGCCCGAGCTGCCGGTCTGCGTCTGCGGCCGCAACCCGCGGCTGCGTCCGCTGGGCAAGCCGCGAACACCCAGTCCCGAGGAGATCGTCGCCAATCCACGGTCGCGGAGCGCCCGGCTCCGCGCCGCGGAACGCATTGCCGCCTGAGCCGGGCGAGCGGGACGGCGCGGCCGTCTCAACTGTCCGGCCG